>Ga0255338_1000848_pt1 | contig 74296 bp, 71 predicted proteins | sample MeOH1_35cm_T4_19_FD_203715 | JGI IMG/M metagenome (GOLD analysis project Ga0255338, IMG submission 203715) | Sandy soil microbial communities from University of British Columbia, Vancouver, Canada - MeOH1_35cm_T4_195 | ecosystem: Engineered > Artificial ecosystem > Sand microcosm > Unclassified ... | reverse complement strand
GCCGTCTCGGAAGTCGGCGTCACCGCGTCGTCCACCGCGGGGACCGCAGTGTGCTCGCCGGTCTCGTCGGGCTCCGCCGGCGTGCCTGGGGTCTGCGTCACTGGGTCTCCACTCCCTCGATGATGACGTCGGAGGCGGGCGCGGTGTCGTTCCCCACGACCTTGACCCCGGCGTCGGCGATGGCCTGCAGCACGTCCAGGCCTGACGTCACCCTGCCGAACACCGTGTAGCCGCCGGCCGAGTCCGAGGGGATCGACGAGTCGGCGTACACGAAGAAGAACTGGCTGCCCATCGACGCGCCGTTGCCGCCGACGCGCGCCATCGCGATGGTGCCCGCGGGGTACACGTCGTCCGACGGCGCGTTCTCGACCGGTCCCCACGAATAGCCCGGTGTCCCGGTCCCCGTCGCGGTCGGGTCGCCGCACTGGAGGATGTGGATGCCGGTGGTCACCAGGCGGTGGCACTTCGTCAGGTCGAAGTACCCCTCCTTCGCCAGCGCGACGAAGTTGGCGACGGCCTGCGGCGCCGCGGCGCCGTCCAACTCGATGCCGATGTCACCGACGTTCGTGGTCACCGTCCCGGTCCAGGTCCGGGCCTCGGCGAGCGAGGCGTCGGGGACGGCACCGCCGTTGCCGGTGCGCGGGGAGTAGTCCAGGGCGGCCTGCGAGGCACTGGGGGTGGCGGACGGCGTGACCGTCGGTTCGGCCGCGGGCGCACCCGTGTTCAGTGCGATCACCACCGCGGCCACGACGGCGAGCGCGACCACCCCGAGGACGCCCCCGGCCACGGCGTTGCGTCGCCGCCGGACGGCCCGGGCCCTGGTCTGCCGCTCCTGCCACCTCTCGAGGCGACGGTGCTGGTACTCCCGCTCGCGCTTGTTGGACACGCCCTCTCCTCGTGCGCCCCCGTCGGCCACCCGTCGTCGCGGGGCGTGGGACCCGGCACAGTCTAGGCAAGGCGGCCACCGGCGCCGCCACTTCCGCGGCGGGCTAGCGTGCACGGCATGGAGCTCGTCGAGCTGACCTCCCCGGTGCTCGGGGCGCGCAGCACCCTCGTCGCGCAGGGACGGGACGCCGTCGTCGTCGACGCCGGGGCGGGTGTCGCCCGCGACGCCCGGGCGGCGGCGGACGCACGCGGCCTCGTCGTGCACGCCGTGCTGCTGACGCACGGTCACGCGGACCACGCGTGGGACGCTGCGGCGTTCGGCGTCCCCGTCCACCTCCACCGTGCCGACGCCTATAGGCTGGCCGACCCGTTCGGGACCCTCGGGCCGCTCGGGCACGCGCCCGGCGGCGAGGGTGCGCTGGCCCAGGTGCTGCGGCAGGCGGGCATCGACCCCGCGTCGTACCGGGCGCCGGAACAGGTGGTGCCCTTCGGCGGCCCGGCCGGCCCGGAGGGCCGCTCGCCCGACGAGGTGCTCACCTTCGGGACCCTGACCGTGGTCGCGCGGCATGCGCCCGGGCACACCGAGGGCTCGACGATCTACCTGGTCGGCGACGCGGCGCTCACGGGGGACGTGCTGTTCTCCGGCACCATCGGCCGCACCGACCTGCCCGGCGGCGACGACCTGGTGATGGCGCGGACGCTGCGCGACGTCGTCGTGCGGCTGCCCGCCGGCACGCGCGTGCTACCGGGTCATGGGCGCGCGACGACGATGGCCGTCGAGCTGCACCACAACCCGTTCCTCAACCTTCAGGCGTGAACGCTCACCGCGGGGAGACGTCGAAGTTCCAGGAGATCCCGAACCGGTCGGTCAGCTGCCCGTAGTAGTCGCCCCACGGCGCGAGCTCGAAGGGCAGGACCGCCGACGCACCCTCGGCCAGCGCGTGATACGCCGAGCGGATGTAGTCCAGGTCGTCGGGCCCGCCGGTCAGGGAGACCGTGATGCCGCTGGTGGGCGCGACGTACGGCATCGCCGAGCCGGTGTCGGCCGCCATCAGGGTGAGACCGCCCGGGGTGTCGAGCTGCCCGTGCATCACCAGGTCGCCGTCGGACGGGTCGCCCAGCATCCCGGCGACCTCGGGGACGGAGGAGAAGGGGGAGATGGCCAGCTCGCCGCCCAGCACCGACCGGTAGAACTCGAGCGCCTGCCGCGCCTCGGACTTGAACGACAGGTACGGGTTCAGCTTCGCCACGGGAATCACGTCCTCGTCTCGTCGGGCCGGTCGGCGCCACGGTAGGCACCCGGCGCGGCCGGCGCACCCGCAGCGGGCTGGGCCCGGCCTGGCCCGTGAGGCGCCCACAGTAGGATCGTGCGGCGCCCAGGGCGCCCCCTCAGCAGTCCACGACGAGAAGAAGGACCATCCGTGCTGCGCACCCACACCGCCGGCTCGCTGCGCGCCGAGCACATCGGCACCACCGTCACCCTCGCCGGGTGGGTGGACCGCCGGCGGGATCACGGCGGCGTGGCGTTCGTCGACCTGCGGGACGCGTCCGGGATCGCCCAGGTGGTGATCCGGGACGAGGCCGTGGCACACGGCCTTCGCTCCGAGTATGTGCTCCAGGTGACCGGCGAGGTGTCCCGCCGGCCGGGGGGCAACGAGAACCCACACCTGCCGACGGGCGCGGTCGAGGTGATCGCGCAGCACGTCACCGTGCTCAACGAGGCTGCGCCGCTGCCCTTCCAGGTCTCGTCGGCGCTCGACGAGCCGGTGGGCGAGGAGGCCCGCCTGCGCTACCGCTACCTCGACCTGCGCCGCCCCTCGAGCGCGCACGCTTTGCGGCTGCGCGCCCAGGTGAGCCAGGCGGCGCGGCGCGTGCTCGACGGCCATGGGTTCGTCGAGATCGAGACGCCCACGCTGACGCGTTCCACGCCCGAGGGCGCCCGCGACTTCATCGTGCCGGCGCGGCTGTCGCCCGGGTCCTGGTACGCACTGCCCCAGTCCCCGCAGCTGTTCAAGCAGCTGCTGATGGTCGCCGGGATGGAGCGCTACTACCAGATCGCGCGGTGCTACCGCGACGAGGACTTCCGCGCCGACCGCCAGCCGGAGTTCACGCAGCTCGACGTCGAGATGAGCTTCGTCGAGCAGCATGACGTCATCGCGGTCGCGGAGGACGTGCTGGTGGCGCTGTGGGCGCTCGTCGGCTACGACATCCCGACGCCCATCCCGCGGATGCCGTTCGCCGAGGCGATGGCGCGCTTCGGCTCCGACAAGCCGGACCTGCGCTTCGGCCTGGAGCTGACCGAGCTGACCGGCTATTTCGCCGACACCCCGTTCCGCGTGTTCCAGGCCCCGTACGTCGGCGCCGTGGTGCAGCCGGGCGGCGCGACGACGTCGCGGCGCGGGTTCGACGCCTGGCAGGACTGGGCGAAGTCCCGCGGCGCCAAGGGCCTGGCCTACGTCACGGTGGGCGAGGACGGCGAGCTCTCCGGGCCGGTCGCCAAGAACATCTCCGATGGCGAGCGTGCCGGCCTGGCCGCCGCGGTCGGTGCGAAGCCGGGCGACGCGGTGTTCTTCGCCGCCGGCAAGGCGTCGCAGGCGCGTGCGCTGCTCGGCGCCGCACGCCTGGAGATCGGGCGCCGCGACGGCCTGATCGACGAGGACGCCTGGTCGTTCGTCTGGGTGGTGGACGCCCCCCTGTTCAAGCCGACGGGGGAGGACGACGACGTCGCGGTGGGCGAGGGCGCCTGGACCGCGGTTCACCACGCGTTCACGTCGCCCACACCCGACTGGATCGACCGGTTCGAGGAGGACCCGGGCAACGCGCTGGCCTACGCGTACGACATCGTCTGCAACGGCAACGAGATCGGCGGCGGCTCCATCCGTATCCACCGCCGCGACGTGCAGGAGCGCGTGTTCGCGGTGATGGGGATCGGCCCGGCGGAGGCCCAGGCGAAGTTCGGCTTCCTGCTCGACGCTTTCCAGTTCGGCGCGCCGCCGCATGGCGGGATCGCCTTCGGCTGGGACCGGATCGCCGCGCTGCTGGTGGGCGCGGACTCGATCCGGGACGTCATCGCCTTCCCGAAGTCGGGCGGCGGCTTCGACCCCTTGACCGGGGCCCCGGCACCGATCACGCCGGAGCAGCGCCGCGAGGCCGGGGTGGACTCCAGGCCGAAGGCCGAACCGGTCCCTCAGCCGAGCGGGGCGTGAGCCCGGACCGGCTGCCGCCCCGGTGGCGTTCCGACCGGCTGCTCGCCGAGGAATGGCCACGGCTGCGCGGCCCGCGCGTGGTGGGGGACGACCACGGCTTCGTCGTGATCTCGCAGCACCGCGACGGACCTGACGTCGCCGGGTACGGGGACGACGAGCGGCCGGCGCGGATCGTCGCCGACCTGGTGGCGGCCGGCGAGCTCGCACCGCCGCTCGCCTGGCTGTCGCTCCCGCGCACGGCGGACCTGCCGGCGACCGTCTGCGAGTCGCTCGCCGTGAGGCCGCTGCCCGGCTGGGACTGGATGTCCGTGGACCAGCCGCCCACGCCCGCCGGTCCCGACGGCGTGGTGCGGCTCGACCCGGTGGCGGATGCGGAGGTGATCCGCGACTGCCTCGCCGAGGCCAACCCCACCACCGAGGCCGATCCCGCTGGTCGCCACGAGGGCGGCTGGTGGGGCGCCTGGGAGGGTGACCGGCTGGCTGGCGTGATCGGCGCGGGCACGCGCCTGGGTGCCGACGGCCGCCCGCAGCGCTGGCACCTGCACGGGCTCGGGGTCCGCCCCTCCGTGCGCGCCCGCGGGCTCGGCACCGCGCTGATGGTCGCCGCGACGCGCGGCGGGTTCGAGGCCGGCGCGCCGTGGGTGTCGCTCGGCGTCTGGGCGGACAACGCCCGCGCGATCGCGATCTACCGGCGCCTCGGCTACCACACCGACCACCAGCGCCGCAGCTACCGCCCGGAGCGCTGAGCGGCACCCCGGCGTGGACGGCCGTGGCGCGCCATCAGTGGGTGATCGCCGCCTTCTCGTAGAGCCACCGCAGCGGCTTCGGCGCCCACCAGTTCCACCGGCCCAGCACCGTCATGGTCGCGGGCACCAGCAGCCAGCGCACCAGGGTGGCGTCCACGAGCACGGCGACGGCCAGCGCGAAGCCGACCTCCTTGATGACGATCAGCCGGCCCGCGACGAACCCTGCGAACACCACGATGATGATCGCCGCCGCCGAGGTGATGACACGTCCGGACCGCTGCAGGCCGAGCCGCACCGCGGCGTCGGTGTCCGCGCCCTCGTCGTGCAGCTCCTTGATGCGCGACAGCAGGAACACCTCGTAGTCCATCGCCAGCCCGAACGCGAAGGCCAGCACCAGCGCGACGACGTACGTCTCGATCCCGCCGATCACCAGGAAGTCGAGCACGCCGGCCAGGTGCCCGTCCTGGAACCCCCAGACCAGCACCCCGAGGGAGGCAGCCAGGGACAGCGCGTTGGTCAGCAGCGCCTTGACCGGGATCACCACCGAGCCGGTCATGAGGAACAGCAGCACCAGGGTGGCGACCGCGACGATCCCCACCACCCACCAGACGCGCTCCCCGAGCGCCGCCGTGAAGTCGATCTGGTGCGCGGCCTGCCCGGTCACCCAGGCGGGGAAGCCCGGGTCGTGCGCGCGGATGGCCGTGACCACGCCGCGCGCGGCGGCGCCGCCCGCGTCCTGGTCGGACGGCCGGACGCCGACGACGACGTATGAGCCGGCGGCCCGCGGCGGGTCCACGCTCGCGACGCCGTCGAGGCGCGCCAGCTCGCCGTCGGCCCAGGCGCGCGCCTGGTCGAGCGAGGTCTCGGCGACCACGGTGATCGCCGGCGACTGCGCCGTCGGGTACTTCTCCGCGAGCGCCTCGAGGAACTGCCGCTGCGTGCTGCCGGCCGGCAGCAGCTCCACACCGGAGACCCGCAGCTCGAGGTGCCGCACGGGCAGCGCGAGCAACCCCAGGACGGCGAGGCACCCGAGCATCACCCACCACGGGTGACGCTGGACCCGCGCGGTCATGCGGGAGAAGAAACCCTCCTCCGACTGCACGTCGGACGTGCGTGCCAGCACGGACCGCAGCAGCGGCACGCGCGACACCGGGCTGGGTCGCACCAGTCGCCGCCCGGCGAGCGTGAGCAGCGCCGGCACCAGGGTGAGGGCGGTGGCGAGGGCGACGACGACGATCGCGACGGACGACGCGCCGATCGCGCGCAGGATCGACGGGGAGAACACCAGCAGGCCGGCGACTGAGATCGCCACGGTGACCGCGGAGAACGTCACGGTGCGCCCCGCGGTCGCCAGCGTGCGCTCGACCGCCGCGGCCACCGCGCCGTCGCCCCGGCGCCGCCGCGAGGCGGCCCCGCCGTCGGCGTCGACCAGCGCGTGCAGCTCCTCGCGGAACCGCGACACCACCAGCAGCCCGTAGTCGATCGACAGCCCGATGCCCAGCGCGCTGATGACGTTGATCGACGAGGCGTCGACGTCCATGACGTACGTCAGCCCGAGCACCGCGGCCAGCCCGACGCCGATCGAGGCCAGCGCGCCCCCCATCGGCATGCCGGCGGCGAGGAAGCCGCCGAAGACGAACACCATCGCCACCAGCGCGATCGGCAGGGCGACCGCCTCGCCGGTGGTCAGGTCCTCCTCGACCTGCGCCGTGATGTCGTCGAGGATCTTCGACGAGCCTCCGACCAGGCCCTTCGCGCCGGGCGCGACGTCGGACAGGCGGCCCGGCACCCCGTCCAGGACGCGCTCGACGGCCGCGAGCGACTCGGTGGGCGTCGTCGTGCGCGGGTCGAGCGTCACCACGACGAGGAAACCCGTGCCGTCGGCGGCGAGCAGGGGTGCTGCTGCGGGGTTGGCCACGCCACCGGGCAGCGCCCAGGGATCGAGGACGCTCGCCACGTCCGGCAGCGCCGCCAGCTCGGCGCGCACGGCGCCCATCGGCGCCGCCAACGCGGCGTCGCCGGGGGATGCGCCGTCCACGACGAGCGTCAGGGAGTCGCCGAGCTCCACCTCCGAGAGGATCGCGTCCGCCTGCCGGCTCTCGGAGCCCGGGATCCCCGGTGCCCCCGTCGTCGTGCGGCTGAACACGGACTCGCCGTGGACGCCGAGCACAGCGACCGCGTACCCCGCCACGGCGACCACGAGCCAGACGAGGACCGTGGTGCGCGGGTGGCGAGCAACTGCGCGGCCGAGGCGTGCGAACACGTTCGGCATCGTTGCAGGCCGACGGCCCCCACCGCACATCGTCGGACGAAGCGGTGCGGGCGGGCGCGGGGGCGGGCGTGCGTAGGGTGGGCGCGTGGACCTGTTCGACGCCGTGACGTCGACCGCGAGCGGCCTGCCGGAGGTGGGGCCCGGCGCGCCGCTCGCCGTGCGGATGCGCCCGCGCTCGCTCGCGGAGGTCGCCGGTCAGGACCACCTCCTGGAGCCTGGGTCACCCCTGCGGCGGCTCGTCGAGCCCGCGGACGCCGCGGCCGCCCGTTCCGCTCCTGCCTCGGTGGTGCTGTGGGGCCCGCCCGGCACGGGCAAGACGACGCTGGCCTACCTCATCGCGGCCACCAGCGGGCGGCGGTTCGTCGAGATGTCCGCGGTGACCGCGGGCGTCAAGGACGTCCGCGAGGTGATCGAGGACGCCCGGCGCCGGCTGGCGACCGGTGGCCCGGAGACCGTCCTGTTCGTCGACGAGGTGCACCGCTTCACCAAGGCGCAGCAGGACGCGCTGCTGCCCAGCGTCGAGAACCGCTGGGTGACCCTGGTGGCGGCGACCACCGAGAACCCGAGCTTCTCGGTGAACTCCCCGCTGCTGTCGCGGTCGCTGCTGCTGACGCTGCGCCCGCTGTCGCCCGACGACGTGCGCACCGTGGTGCGCCGGGCGCTGGCCGACGAGCGCGGCCTGGGTGGCACGGTCACGCTCGACGAGGACGCCGAGGATCACCTGCTGCGGCTGTCCGGCGGCGACGCGCGCAAGGCGCTGACGGTGCTCGAGGCCGCCGCGGGGGCGGCGCTCCTGGAGCGCGGGGAGGACGAGGCGAGCGTCCGCGTGGACCTGCCGACCGTCGAGAAGGCGGTCGATGTCGCCGCGGTGCGCTACGACCGCGACGGCGACCATCACTACGACGTGATCAGCGCGTTCATCAAGTCGGTCCGGGGAAGCGACGTCGACGCGGCGCTGCACTACCTGGCGCGGATGCTCGCCGCGGGGGAGGACCCCCGCTTCGTCGCGCGCCGCATCGTCATCTCCGCGGCCGAGGACGTCGGCATGGCGGACCCGGCGGCGCTCCAGACCGCGGTGGCCGCTGCCCAGGCGGTCCAGCTGATCGGCATGCCGGAGGCGCGCATCGTCCTGGCGGAGGCCGTCGTGCACCTCGCCACCGCGCCCAAGTCGAACGCCGCCTACCTGGCCATCGACCGCGCGCTGTCCGACGTGCGGGAGGGCAGGCTCGGCCCGGTCCCGCCCCACCTGCGGGACGCCCACTACTCCGGCGCCGCCCGGTTGGGCCACGGCAAGGGCTACGTCTACGCGCACGACGAGCCGCACGCGGTCGCCGCGCAGCAGTACCTGCCCGACGAGCTGGCCGGGACCCGCTACTACGAGCCGAACGACCGCGGCTACGAGCGCCAGGTGGCCGAGCGCCTCACCCGGATCCGCCAGATCCTCGACCCCCCACCCTCCTGACCCCTGCCTGACCCCTCCTGACCCCTCCTGGCCCCTGCTGACCCCCTGCTGACCTCCTCCTGACCCCTGCTGACCCCCGCTGACCTCCTCCTGACCCCCGCTGACCTCCTCCTGACCCCTGCTGACCTCCTCCTGACCCCTGCTGACCCCCGCTGACCCCTCCTGACCTCCTCCTGACCCCTGCTGATCCTGACCCCCGCCGCCCCTGCCACCCCCGCCCCGGGCCCCGGGCCCCCCGCTCTGTAGCCCCCGGTTCGGTGCCCCCAGCCCGCGCGTGCCCCCGCCTACCTCGCGCCCACCCTGCCCCGCTCCCTGCGCCGTCCCGCGCGTCCCTCGCCCCGACTTCTGCGAGGTTCCGGTTGTGAATCGCAGCCGGAACCTCGCAAAAGCTGGCGTGAGGGGGAGGGGCGGGCCAAGGGGAACGAGGAGGGGAGGGGGAAGAGAGGGCAGGGGGAGAGAGGGGAGGGAAGAGAGAGGGGGAGAGGGGAGGGGGAGAGAGGGGGAGAGGGAGGGAGAGGGGGGAGGGGGGAGGAGGGGTGGGGATCGGGTAGAGTTGGCGGGCTCGTGCGGCGCGTCCTGCGCCGTGCCGGCCACCTGGGGTCCTAGCCGAGCCCGCGCACGCGGGTCTCACATGGTCGGCCCCACGCCCACCAGGCGCCCTGCCTGACCGTGGGTGTGACGTCAACAACGACAGGAATGCAGCAGTGACGAATGTGACCCGCTCGCGCCGCCAGGTCCGCCTGAGCCGCGCGCTCGGCCTGGCCCTGACGCCCAAGGCCGTCAAGCACTTCGAGAAGCGCCCCTACCCGCCGGGCGAGCACGGGCGTGCCCGCCGGCGCACCGAGTCCGACTACGCCGTGCGGCTGCGCGAGAAGCAGCGGCTCCGGGCGCAGTACGCGCTCCGCGAGAAGCAGCTCGCCAAGGCCTACGAGAACGCCCGCAAGGCGCCGGGCCTGACCGGTGAGGCCCTCGTCGAGGACCTCGAGACCCGGCTCGACGCGCTGGTGCTGCGTGCCGGCTTCGCGCGCACCATCCTCCAGGCCCGCCAGGTGGTCACCCACCGGCACGTGCTGCTCGACGGCAAGATCGTCGACCGCCCGAGCCAGCGCGTGACCGAGGGCCAGACCCTCCAGATCAAGCCGAAGAGCCAGACCACCGTGCCGTTCCAGATCGCCGCCGCCGGCGCGCACCGCGACGTGCTGCCGGCCGTCCCGGGCTACCTGGACGTGCAGCTGGAGAAGCTGACCGCGGTGCTGGTGCGCCGGCCCAAGCGGGCCGAGGTCCCGGTGACCTGCGAGGTCCAGCTGGTCGTCGAGTACTACGCGCGCTGACGCGTCCGTACGCGTCGACGACGCCCCGCGCAGCCCACGCCGCGCGGGGCGTCGTCGCATTCCCGCCAGCGTGCGCGCGACGGGTCGATAGGCTGGGCGGGCGCACGACGAGGAGGGGAGCGGCACATGAGCGGCGGGGACATCGCGGGGCTGATCGCGGCCGTCGCCTTCGTCGCGCTCGTCGGCCTGACCGCGGTGCCGCTGCTCAAGCTGGGCCGCACGTTCGACGAGGCGACCCGCTCGGTCAAGGCGCTGACCGACCACACAGTGCCGGTGCTCGATCAGACGGCCTCGCTCGTGGCCACGTCGAACACGCAGCTGGACAAGGTGGACCAGGTGACCACGGCGGCCGCCGACGTCTCCCGCAACGTCTCGGCGCTCACCGCCCTGTTCGCCGCCACCGTCGGCGGCCCGATGATCAAGGTCGCGGCCTTCTCCCACGGTGTGCGCCGCGCCTTCGCAGGGGCCGCGCGCACGACGAAGGGCTCCCGGTGAGGCGACTGTTCTGGGTGGGCGTCGGCGTGGGCGTCACCGTCGTGGCGATCCGCTACGGACGCCGGCTGGTCGCCCAGTACGTGCCGCGCGACGCCGCCGAGGCGCTCGACACCGCGACGCGGGTAGCGCGCGCCGCGCGCGGGCTGCGGCAGGAGTTCGTCGCCGGGCTGAGCGAACGCGAGCAGGAGCTGCGCGAGGCGCTGCTCGGCCCCGACGCCGACCCCGACGCGATCTCCCAGAGGGGCCGAGCCGCCTGGGCCGAGCTGCGCGGGTCGCGGGGCTCGGCCGCCCATGGTCGTCACGTCCCGTCCTCGTGGGCCACCGGCCCCCTCGAGGACCCGGACGACGACGACGGCTATGCGTTCTTCTGACGGGTACCGGCCGGTGCGGGGCACCGGCGGCCGTCTGCGACCCTTGACCTAGGAAGTCGCGCCCCGCTCGGGCGCGCCGAGAACCACGAGGACACCATGCGTACCGCCGAGATCCGTCAGCGTTGGCTGGACTACTTCGAGTCCAAGGACCACGCCATCGTGCCGTCCGTGCCGCTGATCTCGCCCGACCCCTCGATCCTGTTCACCATCGCGGGGATGGTGCCGTTCATCCCGTACATCCTGGGTACCCAGGAGCCGCCGTGGCCGCGGGTCGCGAGCGTGCAGAAGTGCATCCGCACCAACGACATCGAGAACGTCGGCAAGACCACCCGCCACGGCACGTTCTTCCAGATGAACGGCAACTTCTCGTTCGGCGACTACTTCAAGGAAGGCGCCATCGAGTACGCCTGGGAGCTGCTGACGGGCGCGCAGCCGGCGGGCGGGTACGGGTTCGACGGCGACAAGCTCTGGGTGACCATCTGGGACCAGGACGACGTCTCGCTCGACGCGTTGCAGCGGGTGGGCGTGGACCGCCGCCACATCGTCCGGCTGCCGCGGGAGAAGATCTTCTGGGACACCGGTCAGCCCGGCCCCGCCGGCCCGTGCGCGGAGTTCCACATCGACCGCGGCCCCGAGTTCGGCCCCGAGGCGGTCGGCGGCACGGTGGACCCCGGCGGCGACCGCTACCTCGAGGTCTGGAACCTGGTCTTCGACCAGTACATCCGTGGCGAGGGGACCGGCAAGGACTACCCGCTGCTCGGCGAGCTGGACAAGAAGGCCATCGACACGGGCGCCGGCCTCGAACGCATCGCGTTCGTCCTGCAGGGCAAGCGCAACCTGTACGAGATCGACGAGGTGTTCCCCGTCATCGAGCGCGCCCAGCAGATCTCCGGTCACACGTACGGCACGGACGAGGCCGAGGACGTGCGGATGCGCGTCGTCGCCGACCACGTCCGCTCGGCGCTGATGCTGATCGGCGACGGGGTCACCCCCTCCAACGAGGGCAGGGGCTACGTGCTGCGGCGCCTGCTGCGCCGCACCGTGCGTGCCATGCGGCTGCTCGGCGTGCAAGACCCGGTCCTCCCCGAGCTGCTGCCCGTCTCGCGCGATGCGATGAGCGCCAGCTACCCGAACGTCGCGACCGACTTCGACCGCATCTCGCAGGTGGCGTACGGCGAGGAGGAAGCGTTCCGGCGCACGCTGGAGGCGGGCACGACGATCCTCGACACCGCCGTCGCGGGCGCGAAGTCGGCCAGCAGCACCGCGCCGGTGCTGTCCGGCGAGCAGGCCTTCGCACTGCACGACACCTACGGCTTCCCGATCGACCTGACGCTGGAGATGGCCGCCGAGCAGGGGGTCACGGTCGACGAGACCGCGTTCCGCTCGCTCATGGCCGAGCAGCGGGCGCGCGCTCGCGCGGACGCGCTGGCGAAGAAGACCGGCCACGCGAACACGCAGGCGTACTCCGAGGTGCACCAGCGACTGGTCGGCGACACCGGGAAGGCCGTCCAGTTCGTGGGGTACACCGACACGGTGGCGCGCGGCACCGTGGTGGGCCTGCTGGTGGACGGCCGGCCGCAGCCCGCCGCAACCGCGCCGGCGAACGTCGAGGTGATCCTCGACGTCACGCCGTTCTACGCCGAGGCCGGTGGCCAGCTGGCCGACCAGGGCGTCATCCTCTTCGACGGCGGCGCGCGCCTGGAGGTCGACGACGTCCAGGCGCCGATCAAGGGCCTCAACGTGCACCGCGGCCGCCTGGTGGACGGCACGCTCGGCTTCGGCGAGTCCGGGGTCGCCAGCATCGACACCGAGCGGCGCCGCGCCATCGCGCGCGCCCACACCGCGACGCACATGGTGCACAAGGCGCTCCGCGAGGAGCTCGGCCCCACCGCGACGCAGGCAGGGTCGGAGAACGCGCCGAGCCGGCTGCGCTTCGACTTCCGCTCCGGCTCGGCGGTGCCGTCGGCGTCGCTGTCGCAGATCGAGGGCCGCGTCAACGAACGCCTCCAGGACAACCTCTCGGTCACCGACCGCACCATGCCCATCGACGAGGCGCGCGCGCTCGGCGCCATGGCCCTGTTCGGCGAGAAGTACGGCAACGTGGTGCGGGTCGTGTCGATCGGGGGCGACTGGTCGATCGAGCTGTGCGCCGGCACGCACGTCCGGCAGTCCGGGGAGCTCGGCCTGGTCACGCTGCTGGGCGAGGCGTCGATCGGTTCGGGCGTGCGACGAGTCGACGCCCTCGTCGGCGACGGTGCGTACTCGCAGCACGCCAGGGAGCGGGCGCTCGTCGGGCAGCTGACGTCGCTCGTCGGCGCGCGGCCCGACGAGCTCGCCGACCGCGTGTCGTCGTTGATGACCCGCCTGCGCGAGTCGGAGAAGGAACTGGCCAACCTGCGGCAGGGCCGGCTGCTCGCCACCGCGGGCACGCTCGCCGCAACCCCCGCGACCGTCGGAGCCACCCGCCTGGTGGCGCACGACGCGGGCGAGGTCGCCTCCGCCGACGACCTGCGTACGCTCGCGCTGGACGTGCGCACCCGCCTCGGCGACGCCGGCCCGGCCGTGGTCGCGGTCGCCGGCGCCAGCAAGGGGCGTCCCGTGGTGGTCGTCGCCACGAACGGGCCGGCGCGGGACTCGGGCCTGGCGGCAGGGGCCCTGGTGCGCGTCGCCTCCCAGGTGCTCGGCGGCGGCGGCGGCGGCAAGGACGACCTGGCACAGGGCGGTGGGCAGGATGCGAGCAAGGTCGCCGAGGCCCTCGCCGCGATCGCAGCGGCGGTCCGTGGCTGACACGCCCCGGCCGGGGGCCGGGGCCGGCGAGCCGGCGCCAGACCTCGTCGGGCGGGGCCCTCGGCTCGGGGTGGACGTCGGCACGGTACGCGTCGGGCTGGCCGCGAGCGACCCGGACGGCCTGGTGGCCACCCCCGTGGCGACGCTCGCCGCCGGTTCCGGGGATCTCGCGACGATCGTGGACGAGGTGCGCGGACGGGGTGTCCGGACGGTGTACGTCGGGCTGCCCCGGCACCTCTCGGGCGCCGAGGGATCGTCCGCTAGCCTGGCCCGCGCGTACGCTGGGTCGTTGGCGCAGGCGGTGGCACCGGTCCCGGTGCACCTCGTCGACGAGCGGATGAGCACGGTGTCCGCCCATCGCGCGCTGACGGCGGCCGGGAGGGGCGGTCGCCGGCACCGGGCGGTGGTCGACCAGGCAGCCGCGGTGGTGATCCTGCAGGACGCGTTGGACGCGGAGCGTGCCACCGGGCGCCGGCCCGGTGAGCGGGTGGTCGCGGACGACGAGGGAACGGAGTGACGTGAGCGACAGCCGACTCGACTGGTGGCCCCCCCTCGACGGGTCCCAGCAGCAGCCGACCGACGGCGCGGGCGCCGGGTACCCCCAGGCCCCCGAGCCTCCGCGCCGGTCCCGTTCGCGCGACCGTGAGCGGCGCGCGAAGGAGCAGCGGGCCGCGCGCCGCGGCACCTGGGTGGGCATCGTCACCGCGCTGGTGCTGCTGGCGGGCGTCGTGTACGTCGGCTTCTCGCTGCTGGGGGGCGGTGGCGACAAGGCGCCGCAGACCGAGGCCGTGGAGGACTACCCGGGGCCGGGCTACTCGTCCGCGACGGTGGTGATCAACTCCGGAGACACGGGCGCCGACATGGCCCGGACGCTGGTCGCGGCGGGCGTGGTCGCCACCGAGAAGGCGTTCACCGACGCGTTCGCCGCGAACCCCGAGGCCGCGAAGATCCAGCCCGGCACGTACAGCCTGCTGCTGAAGATGCCCGCCGCCAACGCGGTCGTGGCGCTGCTGACCCCGGCGAGCCGGGTGTCGATCAAGGTGACCATCCCCGAGGGGTGGAACGTCAGCCAGATCGTCACCAAGGTCAACGAGGTGACGCTCATCCCGGTCGACGACCTGCAGGCGGCGCTGGCCGACCCGGCCTCGATCGGGCTGCCCGCCGAGGCGGGCGGCAAGGCCGAGGGCTGGCTGTACCCGGCCACCTACCAGTTCGATCCCAAGGCGACCGCGAAGGACGTGCTGGGCCAGATGGTGGCGCAGACGCTCCAGGTGCTCCAGTCCAAGGGCGTGCCCCAGGACCAGTGGATGGCGGTGCTGACCAAGGCGTCGCTCATCGAGCGCGAGGCGGGCCGCGACGAGGACCGGGCGAAGATCTCCCGCGTCATCGACAACCGGCTGGCGCAGGAATGGCCGCTCGACATCGACGCGACGATCCTCTACGGGCTGGGCCGCACCAGCGGCGGCCTGACGGACGCCGAGCTGCAGGACGCGGGCAACCCGTACAACACCCGGCAGCACAAGGGGCTGCCGCCGACGCCGATCGCATCGCCCGGGGAGAAGTCGATCGACGCCGCGCTCCACCCCGAAGAGGGCGACTGGATGTTCTGGGTGACGGTGAACTTCGAGACCAAGGAGACGAAGTTCGCCGTGACGCTGGACGAGCACGACCAGTACGTCGCCGAGATGAACGCCTGGCTCGCGGCGCACACCACCACCGCGCCCACCCCGCAGTAGCCGTGCCGGACGCGCGGCGCGCGGCGGTGCTCGGTCACCCGATCGCGCACTCCCTGTCACCGGTGCTCCACCGTGCGGCGTACCGGGCGCTCGGCCTCGACGGCTGGACCTATGAGTGGGTGGACGTCACCAGCGAGCAGCTGCCCGGCTTCGTGGCCGGGCTCGACAGCTCCTGGGCCGGCCTGTCGCTCACCATGCCGCTCAAGCATGCCGTGCTGCCCCTGCTGGACCACGTGGACCCGCTGGCCGCCGTGGTGGGGGCCGTCAACACCGTGCTCGTGCAGCCCGTGGGAGCGGTGCGGACGCTGGTGGGAGCCAACACCGACGTCCACGGGCTGGTGGCCGCGCTGCGCGAGGGGCTGCCGGCGGCCCCGGCCACCGCCGCCGTGCTGGGCGGGGGAGCGACCGCCGCCTCCGCGCTGGCGGCGCTGGGCGAGCTGGGCGTCACCGACCCGGCCGTCTACGTGCGGTCGCTGGGCCGCGCGGGCCCGTTGGTGCGCGCCGCGCACCAGATGGGCGTCGAGCCGCGGTTCCGCCCGTACGCCGCGGCGGGCGCCGAGCTGGGGGAGGCGGACGTCGTGGTCGCCACGCTGCCCGCGCACAGCGCCGACGACCTCGCGGCAGCTCTCCCGGCGCACGTCACCGGGGTGCTCCTCGACGTCGTCTACGAGCCACGGCCCACGGCGCTGGCGGTCGCGTGGCGGTCCGCCGGCGGGATCGTCGTGCCCGGGGAGCGGATGCTGCTCCACCAGGCCGCGGAGCAGGTGCGCCTGATGACCGGACGGCCCGCACCGCTCGCCGAGATGGACGACGCACTCGCGGCGGTCCTGACCACCGACTGAGGTTCGCCCGTACGGGGGATGGCCGCAACTCTCTCGGGTGATCCGCGCCGCGCACCGGACTCAGGCCCTCTCTGCGCACCACCCGATCGGATCACCCGCTGCTTGGCTGTCGGGCGGCGGGTCCGGCGAGTTATCGTCGTGCCGCCGACGTGGGGGAACGTGCTCGTCGGGCGTGCCCGACACCCACCCTCACATCGCGGTGGTTCGCTGCCGATACAAGGGGACAAAGGCGACGGCCGGTGGCCGGGAAAGGGGGATCCTCGTGAAGCAGCTCGGCGAGATCCTGCTCGACGAGGGCCTGGTGACGGAGGCCCAGCTGCTCGCGGCCCTCGACGAGACCGGCGCCCGCAACTCCTCCCTCGGCCGCGCGCTCGTCGAGCTCGGGTTCCTCACCGAGGGGCAGCTGGTCAAGGCGCTCGCCGGCCAGGTGGGCATGGCATACGTCGACCTCGACGAGTACCCGGTGGACCGTGCCGCGGTCGCGCTGATCCCCGCCGCCCTGTGCCGCCGGTACACGGTGCTGCCGATCTCGCTGCGCGACGGCGAGCTGGTGCTGGCGACGGCCGACCCCGGCAACGTGGTCGCCGTCGACGACGTGCGGACGGTCGCCGGCATGCCGGTGCGGCCGGTGGTGGCGACGCACGACGACCTGCTGCGCGCGATCGACCGCTTCTGTCGCGCCGACGGGGAGATGGAGAACATCTCGTCCGCCATGACGGACGAGGCGGTCGACGACGGTCCCGACTTCCGGATGGGCGACTTCGTCGACGACGACGCGCCCATCGTCCGGTACGTCAACCTGCTGGTCACCCAGGCGATCACCGACCGGGCCTCGGACATCCACATCGAGCCGACCGAGAAGGACCTGCGGGTCCGCTACCGGATCGACGGCGTGCTGCACGAGGTGCAGCGCAGCCCCCGCAACATCCAGGCGGGCGTGATCAGCCGCGTGAAGATCATGAGCGAGATCGACATCGCCGAGAAGCGCAAGCCGCAGGACGGGCGCATGTCGGTGCTGCACCAGGGCCGCAAGATCGACCTCCGCGTCGCCACGCTGCCCACGGTGTGGGGCGAGAAGATCGTCATGCGCATCCTCGACAACTCCACGGCGAGCCTCGACCTGCGCGAGCTGTCCTTCCTGGAGCGGAACTACTCGATCTTCCGCGAGTCGTACACCAAGCCGTACGGGATGATCCTGGTCACCGGGCCCACCGGCTCCGGAAAGTCGACCACCCTGTACGCGACGCTCAACGCCGTGTCGCGCCCGGAGATCAACGTCATCACGGTCGAGGACCCGGTGGAGTACCGGCTCCCGAACATCAACCAGGTGCAGGTCAACCCCAAGGCCGGCCTGACCTTTGCGGGAGCGCTGCGCTCCATCCTGCGGTCCGACCCCGACGTGGTGCTGCTCGGCGAGATCCGCGACCACGAGACGGCGCAGATCGCCATCGAGGCGGCCCTCACCGGCCACATGGTGCTCTCGACCCTGCACACCAACGACGCCCCCTCGGCGATCACCCGCCTGATCGAGATGGGGATCGAGCCGTTCCTCGTCGGCTCCGCACTCGACTGCGTGGTGGCCCAGCGGCTGGCCCGACGGCTGTGCGACAAGTGCAAGGAGCCGTACCACCCGACCGCCGCGGAGCTGGAGTCGGCGCGGTTCTCGTGGACGCCCGGCGACGACCTGCCCGAGCTGTTCCGCCCCGCCGGCTGCGTGGCGTGCTCGCGGACCGGGTACCGCGGCCGGATGGCCCTGCACGAGGTGATGCGCGTCACCGAGGAGATCGAACGGCACGCCGTCTCCCACTCGTCGTCCGCCGAGATCACGGCCACGGCGCTGAGCCAGGGCATGGTCGCGCTGCGCGACGACGGCTGGCAGAAGGTGCTGCTGGGCCAGACGAGCATCGAAGAGATCCTGCGGGTGGTCGCGTGATCCGGACCTTCCGCTCAAGTCGCCCCGTGCCGGTTCCGATGCTCGGGATGCCCCGCGCGCGCACGGCCGGGCGGGCGTACCAGGAGGCGACCTCGTGACCGAGTTCTTCCAGCCGGCCGAGCGGCCCGAGCCGCTCCCGCCGGTGCGTCCGGCGGGCCCGCAGGCCGCGCCCCCGTTCGGTGCGACGATCTCGCCGGTGCCCTCGCAGAGCATGCCGCCGACGGCCCCGCCCGCCGTGCGTCCCGCGCAGCCCGTCTCCGGCGGCTTCCCGTCGGCACCGGTCGCGGCCCCGACCGTGACGGTGCCGCCCGCGGCGGCCGCGCCCCCGCCGCCCCCCGCGCCCCGTGCCGTCGCCGCGACGGCGTTCAAGACCGCCGGGCGCCTCGGCATGCCGGACGTCCACGGCGACGAGCTGCCGATCGACGAGATCCTCACCGAGATGGTCAAGCTCGGCGCCTCCGACGTCCACCTGACCACCGGGGCGCCGCCGATGGTCCGCGTGTCCGGCACGCTGCGGCCGCTGGAGCAGTTCGGCCGCATGGAGCCGGAGTCCCTGCGCCGTTCCCTCTACGGCATCCTCACCCAGCGCCAGCGCGAGGCGTTCGAGACCGAGCTGGAGCTCGACCTGTCACACGCCGTGCGGGGACTGGCCCGGTTCCGCGTCAACCTGTACCAGCAGCGCGAGTCGATCGGCGCGGCCTTCCGCGTGATCCCCTACGAGATCAAGCCGCTCGAGGCGCTCGGCATCCCGCCGGTGGTCGGCTCGTTCGCCGGCCTGCCGCGCGGCCTGGTGCTGGTCACCGGCCCCACGGGCTCCGGCAAGTCGACGACCCTCGCGTCGATCATCGACCTGGCGAACCGCACGCGCGAGGACCACATCATGACGGTCGAGGACCCGATCGAGTTCCTCCACCGCCACAAGAAGTGCGTGGTCAACCAGCGCGAGGTGGGCCAGGACACCCACTCGTTCGCGAACGCGCTCAAGCACGTGCTGCGCCAGGACCCGGACATCATCCTGGTGGGGGAGATGCGTGACCTCGAGACCATCTCGGTGGCGCTCACCGCCGCCGAGACGGGTCACCTCGTGTTCGCCACCCTGCACACGCAGGACGCGGCACAGACGATCGACCGCATCATCGACGTGTTCCCGTCCCACCAGCAGGCGCAGGTGCGCACGCAGCTGGCCGGCACCTTGCAGGCGGTCGTCTGCCAGACGCTGTGCAAGCGGGCCGACGCCGCCGAGGGCCGCGTGGTGGCGACCGAGGTGCTGGTGGCCACGCCGGCCATCCGCAACCTGATCCGGGACGGCAAGACCCACCAGATGTACTCCTCGATGCAGGCCGGCGCGCAGCAGGGCATGCACACGCTGGACCAGCACCTGGCGGAGCTGGTGCGCAACGGGAAGATCTCCTACGAGGCCGGCCTGGAGAAGGCGCACCACGTCGAGGACTACAACCGGCTCACCGGCCGGTTCTCCGGTCAGAGCCAGGGCCAGGCCGGGATGGCCGACACAGGCATGGTGCCGACCGCCTCGTACGGGCAGGGCATGTGATGAGCACCACGACCGCCGGCAAGACCTTCGAGTACGCGGTCCGGGACAAGAACGGGAAGATCGTCAAGGGCCGCGTCGAGGCGAACAACCAGGCGGCGGTCGCGGCCCGGCTGCGGGAGATGGGCCTGGCGGCCGTCTCCATCAGCGAGGTCGGCGGTGGCCTCGGCCGCGAGATCCACATCCCGGGGCTGACCGACAAGATCAAGCTCAAGGACATCGCGGTGATGTCGCGCCAGCTCGCGACGATGATCAACTCGGGCCTGTCGCTGCTGCGCGCCCTGGCGATCCTCGTCGACCAGACCGAGAACAAGGCACTCTCGAGGATCCTGGCGCAGGTGCGCAACGACGTCGAGACCGGGCAGTCGTTCTCCCAGGCGCTCGCCAAGCACTCGCTGGTGTTCCCGCCGCTGATGATCAACATGGTGCGCGCCGGCGAGGTGGGCGGCTTCCTCGACGAGGTGCTGGTCTCCGTCGCCAAGAACTTCGAGGAGGAGGTCAGGCTGCGCGGCAAGATCAAGTCCGCGATGACCTACCCCGTGATCATCTTCATCTTCGCCCTCCTGGCGATGTTCGGGATGCTGCTGTTCATCGTCCCGATCTTCGCGAACATGTTCGCCGACATGGGGGGGCAGCTCCCGCCGCTGACGAAGTTCCTCGTGCTGCTCTCGAACGGCCTCAAGTGGGGCACCGCGCCGTTCGTCGTCGTTCTCGTCGTCTTTCTCGCGTGGTGGGGAAGGCACAAGAACGACCCCGGCGTGCGCGACCGGATCGACCCCCTCAAGCTCAAGGCCCCCGTCTTCGGCCCGTTGTCGAAGAAGATCGCGATCTCGCGGTTCACCCGTAACTTCGGGACGATGATCCGCGCGGGCGTCCCGATCCTCCAGGCGCTGGAGATCGTCGGGGAGACGAGCGGCAACGTGGTGATCGAGCGTGCCGCGAAGGCGGTCCAGGACTCGGTGCGCCGTGGGGAGTCCCTGGCCGGACCCCTGGCGCAGCACTCGGTGTTCCCGACGATGGTGGTGCAGATGATCGCCGTCGGGGAGGACACCGGTGCCCTGGACACGATGCTCGCCAAGGTGGCGGACTTCTACGACGCCGAGGTCGAGGCCATGACGGAACAGCTGACCAGCCTGATCGAGCCGCTGATGATCGTGGTGATCGGCGGCATGATCGGCTTCATCGTCGTCGGCCTCTACATGCCGATCTTCAGCATCTTCGACGTGATCCAGTGACGGGCGGATCCGCCCCGTGAGCCGTCCGGGTGAATGACGGCGAAACGGACGCAGCGGGCTCAAGTCGCCCAAGTCCGCCGTCGATACCCGGAATGCACCACCGCACCAACCGCAGCACCACGCACCACCTGAACCGGCGACTGCCGGATGGAAACGAAACCGACATCCACCCTCATCCAGGGAGATCACCCATGATCGCGCGCGTTCACAAGTCGATGCAGGAGAAGGACAAGGGCTTCACGCTCATCGAGCTCCTCGTCGTCATGATCATCATCGGGATCCTGGCGGCCATCGCCATCCCGGTGTTCCTCAACCAGCGCAAGAAGGCCGCCGAGACGTCGGCCAAGTCGGACGCCGAGAACATCTCCAAGGAGATCGCGGCGTACTTCGTCGACGCCCCGGACACCGACGTCGCGGTGACCATCGCCGGTGGCGCGAACGCCGGGACGACGACCGCGACGGCGACCCTCACGTTCACGCCGCTGGCTGGCGCCGCCGAGACGGTCGACGTCAAGGTGGGGCCAGGCAACACCGTCACGATCGTCGGCTCGCCGTTCAACATGAGCGACTACTGCGTCGCCGTCAACCCGGCCTTGGCAGGCGCCTCCGACTGGAGCGCCGGCGCGAACGGTCTGTTCAAGAGCGCGACCTGCTCCTGATGACTACTTGGTGACCGGGGCCGTCGTTCTCGGCCCTGTTCGCCCGTGAGGGGGTGGCCACCCCGGTGGCCACCCCCTCACTCACACGTCGACTACTGCCGCGGAGGGGACTGTGACGAAGGCGATCCGCCGGGCGCTGGCTCACCGCGCCCGTGGCGAGGCCGGCTTCACCCTCGTCGAGGTGATCGTCGCCATGATGATCACGCTGATCGTCATGACGTCGCTCAGCTTCGTCGTCGTCTCCGCCCTCAAGACCATCCAGCAGGGCAAGCAGCGCCAGACCGCGACGGCCCTGGCCACGCAGCAGCTCGAGCGCCTGCGCGCGATGCCGTACGACCAGGTGACGCTGGCCGCATCCGGCGCGTCGGTGCTGGCGCCCAACCCCTACGCGACCGTCAGCGGCGCCATCACCACCCTCGACGCCGCCGCGCTGCAGACCCTGGTCCCCGGCGTCACCGCCGAGCCGCTGGTGCTCAACACGGTCTCCGGCCAGTGGGCGGACCAGCAGGTCGACAACGTCACCTACCGCGTCTACACCTACGTGACGCGGCCCGCCGTCGCTTCGGGCGGGCAGACCTTCAACCTCACAGTCGTCGTGCGATGGACCTCGAACGTGTGGCCCAGCGGGCGCACCGCGGTGGAGCGCACCACCACCTTCTCGCCTGCCGGCTGCCTGTCGACGTCGACCAGCCCGTTCGCGGCGCCCTGCCAGGTGTACGTCACGACGCGCGCCGGGGACGCGCAGGCCGGGGTCTCGGTGAGCAGCACCGAGGACCCCGCCGTCACGCCGTGGCTGCTGGGCGCCACCGGCGTGGAGCAGCTCCAGCTGGCCTTCCCCGCGACGAGCTCCAGCTTCTACGTCGAGCAGACCGCGACCGGGAACGCGGCGGCCGTCACCACGTCGTCGATCCTCGAGACCAGCTCCGGCGCCACCACGACGGGCGGACAGTCCGCCAAGGCCGCGGTCGACTCGGACCCCTCGTCCACCCCGAACCAGTCCGTGAACGTCACCACCCCGAGCCACAGCGTCGCCAGCCAGTCCGTCAACGACGGCAAGGGCGCGAGCAGCCGCGGCACGCTGACCATGACGCAGGGCGGCAGCGACGTGGGCCACGCGCGGTCGGCGATCGGCGCCGACACCTCGATCTGCCGCGGTCTGTCCGACGCGGCCCTGGTGACCGGCACGCCCGCCCGTCCCTGCTCCTCGGCGGACATCCAGCCGGGCGGCACCGGATCCAGCCTGGTGTACCGATCCCCGGTCGGCGGGGGAGACGTCACCCTGGCGCGGTTCGCCCCCAACGGCCAGTCGCGGTCCGTGGCGGGCTCCTTCGGCCAGGCGACCACCGGCTCCGTCTGCGGCGGCTCGGGCACGCCGGTGGACTGCGTCTACGCAGCCGCGCAGCGCACGCTCGGCACCGCGGCGTTCTCCGTCGCCTCCAACGTGGTCAACGCCGGCTTCCCCACGGCACCGGTGGCGTTCGACGCGGGCGGCGGGTTGCCCGTGCTGTCGGCCACTGCGGCGTTCGACGCGTCGATCGGGCTCTGGAGCGTGACGGGCCTGACCGAGTCGGCGTGGGTCGAGGAGGGCACGGGCGCCCGGATCCCCGGCGGCACCTCGTTCTCCCGCAGCGGGACGCTGAGCGTCTGGACCGGCACCGCGGGCAACGGCTACACCACCGTCAACCTCGCCGACTACAGCGCCCCGGTCTCGGCGGCGAACCCCGCCCCCGACCCCCTGACGATCTTCCCCACCGAGATCGCCTACTCGAACGAGGTGACGCTGCGGTACTCGGGCCAGGTGACCATCCAGCGACCCAAGATCGCCAGCAGCCCCACGTTCACCAGCGCGCGCAACGTCGCCACGCAGTGCAAGGCGAACGCCTGCCAGACCACGATCGACTCGTCCGGCGGCGTGGTCGCCTCCGTCAACGTCGAGGTGTTCGTCAACGGTGCGCCCTTGACGTCCTTCGCCGTCGTGACCGACCTGGGCGGGCTCACCGCCGACGTGTCGTACAAGGCGGCGACCGATGCGGCGTGACGGCCGGCGCCGGCTGCCCGGCGCCGATGACGGGATGACGCTCGCCGAGCTGCTCGTGGCGATGATCGTCTTCGGGATCGCGATGACGATGATCATGGGCGCCGTCTTCGCCGTGCTGCGGGTGACGAAGGGTGCGGAGGCGGGTGCCGACGCCGCCTTCCAGACGCGGCAGGCCCTCGCCGTCATCGACCGCCAGGTGCGCAGCGGCAACGTGCTCTTCAGTCCCGCCGACGAGGCCACGCACCTGTCCGGGGTCTGCAGCGACCTCGGGGGGAACAGCGGGAACTGCATGCGCATCTACACGCAGTCGAACGGCGACGAGAAGTGCGTCCAGTGGGCGGTGGTCCCGGACCCCGCGAAGCCCTCGACCTATGTGCTGCAGATGCGTTCCTGGCGCGCGGACTGGCAGACCACCGGCGTCGTCGGAGCGTGGACGGTGACGGCGCGGGGCCTTCTTCTCGCGGGCTCGCCGTTCACGCTGGACGTCGGCAGCGGCAACCAGTACGGCGAACGGCTGCTCGACGTCCACCTCGTCGCGCAGAATGCCGAGAACGGTCACGATGTGACGATCGACGCGTCGATCTCCGGACGGAACACCACCTACGGGTACACGGGCAACCAGTGCCTCCCGGTCCCACCCGTCACCCCGTAGCTAGCCATGAAAGGGCGGTCCTCGTGAACGAATTGGTGCGCCGCCTCCGGGTCGGTCGCGCGAGCGGCGACCGCGGCGTTGCGATCGTGGCGGCCCTGGCGGTGGTGATGCTCGTCGGCATCATGCTCGCCGTGGTGGTCGACATCGCGATGTCCGAGGCGCGGCAGACGGGCCGTGACCGCCAGCGCTCGTCGGGCGTCGCCGTAGCCGAAGGCGCGGTGGACAGCGCCGTGGCACGGATCCAGTCGGCCCCTCCGGGCGCGCTCGGCGCCGTCTGCGGGAACCTGCCGACCTCGGCGGACGTCGCCGCCGACGACTTCACGGTGACGACGACGGTGACGTACTACAACGCCGCGGGCGCCGTCGTGGACTGCAGCGCGTTGACGACGACCAAGGTCGCCCAGGCGAGCATCGTCAGCCGGGCGCGCTCCAACTCGGTCAACGGAGCGGCGCCCGCGCAGCGGACGGTGGAGACGCTGCTCAAGCTCACACCGAGCGTCGGCCTGGACAAGGCGATCTTCGCCAACTCGACGATGACGATGTCCAACAACGCCAAGGTGACGGCGCAGTCCGGCAAGCCCGAGGCGAACATCTACACCAACGGCGACTTCTACTGCCTGAACAACCAGGAGTTCCACGGCTCGATCCTGGCGCCCAAGGGCTCCATCTACCTGGAGAGCCAGTGCACGGTGATCGTCGACGCCTGGGCCAAGGGCGAGATCAAGGTGACCAACCCCAAGGCGTCGATCGGGGGGCGTGCCCTCTCCTACACCAGCACGGTGACGCTGGGGTCGGCGGCGCTCGGCCAGCAGGCGCGCGCGGCCGGCCAGGTGACCGGCGACGTCTGCGCCACCTCGGGCAAGTGCTTCTCCAACGATCCCACCGTTCCCGCCCCACCGGTCGAGCCCTTCCCCGAGCTCCTGTGGAACGCGACGGCGCAGGCCGCGTGGGCGGCGGAGGGCTACACCAACGTCGTGAACATCCCGGGCACCTACACCGTCCAGAAGAGCGACGGCAGCACCGCGGCCGTCGACTTCCCGTGCGGCTGGTACACCGGCCCCGACCTGGCGGGCCCGCCGCAGGCCAACGGCACCCCGACCACCCTCAAGCTCGCGGGCAAGGCCGACGGGGCCGCGGCGTGGCTGTGGGCCAACGGCTGGAAGCTCCCCGGGCCGACCGTCCTGGCCGTCAACTGCGCCTCCAGCAAGGTCACCATCCAGGAGAACTACGACCTGCAGCTCAACAGCGACCTGGTGATCGTGACCCGCGGGGGCCTCAGCTTCACGCAGCAGTCGATCATCAAGGCCGTCGACGGGACCGCGACCGCGACCGACCCGGCGCTGCTGTACATGATCCAGCCGGTCATGTGGGAGTCCGAGACCGTCACGTGCAACGGCTACGGCATCGAGCTGAACAACCAGGTGACCGTCCAGAACACGGTCAACACCCTGCTCTACTCGCCGTGCCCCATCCACAAGGCGAACAACTCGGACATCACCGGGCAGGTGTACTCGGGCCAGGCGGTGGCCGTCGACAACAAGTTCGACATGAAGTACGTGCCCATGCCGGTCCCGGCCGGCGCCCTCAACCCGACCGGGGCCGCCGGGATCTTGTCGTACTCCGTGGACGTGCTCTACAAGCGGGAAGGGCTCTGACCGGCCGGTGGACCTCCTGCTCGACGGCGGCGGCCGGGCGTTCGCCGTCCCGGTCGCTACCGTCCTCGGACTGCTGATCGGCTCGTTCCTCAACGTCGTCGTCTGGCGCGTGCCCCGCGGCGAGTCGATCGTCAGCCCACCCAGCGCCTGCCCGCGCTGCGGCCACGCGATCCGCGCCCGCGACAACGTGCCGGTGCTGTCCTGGCTGCTGCTGCGCGCGCGCTGCCGGGACTGCGGCGCGCCGATCTCGCGCCGCTACCCGTTCGTCGAGGCCGCGACGGGCGCACTCTTCGGCGCCACCGCCTGGCTCACCGGTGCGAGCTGGGCGCTGCCGGCGCTGCTCTACCTCGTCGCGATCGGGGTGGCGCTGGCGCTCATCGACCTCGACGTGCACCGGCTCCCCGACGCCATCGTGCTGCCCTCCTACGGGGTGGCCTCCGCACTGCTGCTGCTGGCGAGCTGGAACCCGGGCGGCGCCTCGCAGTGGGGTGCGCTGGGGAGGGCCGGCGTCGGCGGGGCGGCGATGTTCGCCGCCTACGTCGTCATGGTGCTCGCCTATCCCGCCGGGATGGGCTTCGGCGACGTCAAGCTGGCCGGCGTGCTCGGCCTCTACCTCGGCTGGTTCGGGTGGGGTGCGCTGGTCGTCGGGTTCTTCGCCGCCTTCCTCCTGGGCGGCGGGTACGCGCTGGTGCTCCTGGCCGCGCGGCGCATCGGGCGCAAGTCCGGCATCCCGTTCGGCCCGTGGATGATCGTCGGCGCCTGGATCGGCGTCGCGGCCGGCGAAGCCGTCGGCTCCTGGTACGTGCAGCTGCTGACGTCCTGAGGCGTCCCGGGAGGCCCACCGGCCCGGGTCCGCTGTCACCGGGTCGGGTGAATCGACCCGATCTCGGCGACTACCCGCACCTGGCTCTTCGCAACGCCACCGCCGGCAGGGATCATGGGGGAGCCGTCCCCTGGTGGGTGTGTCGCGGGGGTGACGGCCCGGGCGGGCAACCGCTCAAGTCGGCTCATTCGGACACCGATAGTCGGGTGGGACACACCAACGGAAGGGACGGGATCCGTCGTGGCAGGTTCGCGCGTCATCGGGCTCGACATCGGGTCCTCGGCCGTGCGTGCCGCTGAGCTCGAGTTCAACGGCAGCGCGCGGGCCGGCAAGACGGCGCCCGGCCTGGTGCGCGTCGGTGAGGTCCCGTTGCCTCTCGGCGCGGTCCGCGACGGCGAGGTCGTGGAGCCGGACACCGTCGCCCGCGCGCTGCGGCAGCTGTGGGCGCAGACGAAGTTCGACACCAAGGACGTGGTGATCGGCGTGGGCAACCAGCGCGTGCTGGTGCGCGACCTCGACCTGCCGTGGATGCCCCTCGCGCAGCTGCGGGCCTCCCTACCCTTCCAGGTGGGGGACATGCTCCCGATGTCGGTCGACGAGGCGCTGCTCGACTACTACCCGATCGGCGAGGTGGAGGGCCAGCAGGGCCGGATGCTGCGCGGCATGCTCGTCGCCGCCCAGCGGGACACGGTCACCTCCAACGTCCTGGCCGTCGAGGCGGCGGGCCTGCGCCCGGTGATGGTGGACCTCAACGGCTTCGCGCTGCTGCGCGCCCTGGCCCGTGGCGAGTTCTCCCAGGCGACGGCGGCGTTCGTCGACATCGGCGCGACGATCACCACCGTGGTGATCGCGCAGGGGGGGATGCCCCGGCTGGTCCGGTCCCTCCCCAGCGGCGGTCAGCACGTCACGGCCGCGGTGGCGAGCGCCACCAGCCTGGCACTCCCGGAGGCCGAGGGCCTCAAGCGCGAGGTCGGCATCGGGTTCGCGGTGCCGGCGGACCGGCAGAGCGCGGCGGAAGCCGTCGGCAACGTGGTGCGCTCGCTCGTCGAGTCGATCCGCAACACCTTCGTCTACTTCCAGAGCAACAACCCCGGCAGCAACATCGACGTCGCCGTGCTCACCGGCGGCGGGACGCACCTGCCGGGTCTGGGCCAGTACCTGGCGAGCGCCACCCGGCTGCCGGCGACGATGGGCAACCCGCTGTCGACGCTGCGACCGGGCAAGGGCGCCGGTGGCCTGCCCGCCGGGCACGAGTCGTTGCTGGCTCTCTCGGTCGGTCTCGCGTACGGGGTGGCGGCATGACGACGACGACGGACCAGCCGCGCACCAAGGGCGCCGGACCGGCCTTCGTCGCCGGCCCGCCGCAGGTCAACCTCCTCCCGCCCGAGATCCGGGAGGCGCGAGGCCTCAAGACCGTCAAGCGGGTCCTGGCGCTGGCACTGGTGCTCGTCGTCGCCCTGTGCGCCGTCGGGTACGTCTTCGCCACCCTGGACAAGGGCGCCGCCGCCGACGAGCTGGCGGCCGCCCAGAGCGAGACCGCCCGGCTGCAGGCCGAGCAGGAGCAGTACGCCGAGGTGCCTCGCGTGCTGGGCCAGCTCGAGACCACCAAGACGGCGCGTGAGCTGGGCATGTCCACCGAGGTGATGTGGGCCGACTACTACGGCGCGCTCGCCGCGGTGCTGCCGGCCGAGGTCTCCCTGGACAACCTGACGATCACGCAGGCGACGCCCGCCACGGCCCCCGCCGCGCCGAGCACGCCGCTGCAGGCGCCGTCGATCGGGCAGATCGCCTTCACCGCCCGGTCCACCACGATGCCCGACACGGCGCAGTGGGTGGACGCTCTCAACTCCGTTCCCGGGTTCGGCGACGCCTGGGTCTCGTCGGCGACCATCACCGAGGACCCGGAGAGCCACGTCGCGTACTACAACGTCAGTGCGACGGTCCAGGTGCGCGAGACGGCCTACGCGCTCCGGTTCGTGCCGGACCAGGAGGGCAACTGACATGGCCGCCAAGAAGAGCACCTGGATCGGCGGCACCGCCCTCGCCTCGGCCGCGATCATCGCCGGCGCGTGGTTCCTCGCGGTCAGCCCGCAGATGACGCAGGCGGCCGACCTGCGCGAGCAGACGGACTCCGTCGACTCCCAGAACGCTGCGCTGCAGAACCGGATCGAGCAGCTCAAGGTCCAGTTCGCGCACCTCGACGAGTACAAGGCCGACCTCGCGGAACTCCGCGGCCAGATCCCGACGACGGACGGTCTCGCGGAGTACCTGCGCGAGCTCGACGCGATCGCCCTGGCGAACCACGTGGTGATCACCACCGTCTCGCCGTCGCCGGCGCAGGCCTTCGTCGCGGCGGCCGCGCCGGCGCCGACACCCACGCCCGAGCCGACGGCCACCGACGGGGCGGCCGAGCCCACGCCGGCCGCGGAACCCACCCCGGCGGACACCCCGGCGGCGACCGACGAGGGCGGCACCGCCGCGCCCGCGGCGCCGGCGCCCGGCGCCCAGGTGCCGGCGGGATTCGCCGACATCCCGATGTCGCTCACCGTGGTGGGCACGTACGCGGACACCGTCAGCTTCGTCAACGCCCTCCAGACGGGCACCCAGCGGCTCTTCCTCGTCGGCGGCATCACCGGCACCGCGCAGAAGCAGGCCGAGCCGAGCGGTGGCCGGCCGGCCACCGAGATCGGCGACCAAGAGGTGACGATCACCGGCTTCCTCTACGTCCTGCCGGACGCCACGGTCCCCGCACCGGACCCGTCGGCCACCCCGACGCCCGCGCCGGAGCTCCCGAGCGCTCCGGGTCGCAACCCGCTGGCCCCGGTCGCTGGTCAGTGACCGCATCCTGGTGAGGCGGGGCGGGCGGCCGCCCGCCCCGTGCGAGGATTCCGGCATGCTGCGTTGGCTGACCGCCGGGGAGTCCCACGGCCCCGCGCTCGTCGGGATCCTCGAGGGCGTCCCGGCCGGCGTGGGCGTCACGACGAGCGACGTGGTCCGCGCGCTCGCGCGCCGGCGCCTCGGGTACGGCCGAGGCGCCCGGCAGGCCTTCGAGCAGGACGAGGTCCGCATCCTCGGAGGCGTGCGCCACGGCCTCACCCAGGGCGGGCCGGTGGCCGTCGAGGTGGCCAACAGCGAGTGGCCCAAGTGGGTGGCCGTCATGGCGGCCGACCCGGTGGACGACCCGCAGGTGCTGAAGCGCGCCCGCAACGCGCCGTTGACGCGGCCGCGGCCCGGTCACGCGGACCTCGTCGGCATGCGGAAGTACGGGTTCGACGACGCCCGGCCCGTGCTCGAGCGGGCCTCGGCGCGCGAGACGGCGACGCGGGTGGCGCTCGGCACCGTGGCCGCGGCACTGCTGCGCCAGGCGGCCGGGGTCGAGATCGTGTCGCACGTGGTGCGCATCGGCGGTGCGGCGGCGCCCGACGACGCGCCGCTGCCGCTCCCGCAGGACGTCGGCACGCTCGACCTCGACCCGGTGCGCTGTTTCGATGCCGCGGCGTCCGCCGCGATGGTCGCGGAGATCGACGACGCCCACACGGAGGGCGACACGCTGGGCGGTGTCGTGGAGGTGCTCGCCTACGGGGTGCCCTCCGGGCTGGGCTCGTACACCTCGTCCGACCGCCGGCTCGACGCCCGGCTCGCCGCCGCGCTCATGGGGATCCAGGCGATCAAGGGCGTCGAGGTGGGCGACGGCTTCCGCACCGCGGCGCGGCGGGGGTCGCAGGCGCACGACGAGATCGCCCGCTCGTCGGCCGGCGTCCTGGTGCGCTCCACCAACCGCGCCGGCGGCCTCGAGGGGGGCATGTCCAACGGCGAGATCGTCCGCGTGCGCGCGGCGATGAAGCCGATCTCGACGGTGCCGCGCGCACTGGCGACGGTCGACGTCGCGACCGGGGAGCCGGCCAAGGCCCAGCACCAGCGCTCGGATGTCTGCGCGGTCCCGGCGGCCGGCGTGGTCGCGGAGGCGATGGTGGCCCTGGTGCTCGCGGACGCGCTGCTGGAGAAGACCGGCGGCGACTCGCTCGCCGAGGTGCGCCGCAACCTCGTCGGCTACGAGTCCGCCATCCCGGACCTGCTGCGGTGAGCGGCGCGCCTGCCGGCCGCCGGCCACGCGTGGTGCTCGTCGGCCCGCCCGGCTCCGGCAAGACCACGGTCGGGAGGGCCCTGGCCGAGCTCTGGGGCCTGGCGGTCCGCGACACGGACGCCGACGTCGAGGCGACGGCCGGCAAGCCGGTGTCGGACATCTTCGTCGACGACGGCGAGACCGCGTTCCGCGCGCTGGAGCGCACCGCCGTGGCACGCGCGCTCGTCGAGCACGACGGTGTCCTGGCACTCGGCGGGGGAGCGGTGCTCGACGAGGCGACCCGCGAGGCCCTTGCGGCGTACCGCGCGGCGGGAGGCACGGTGGTCTTCCTCGACGTCTCGCTGGCGCACGCCGCGCCCCGGGTCGGCTTCACGCAGTCCCGGCCGCTGCTCCTGGGCAACCCCCGCGCGCGGTGGCGGCAGCTGATGACTGAGCGGCGTCCCGTCTACGAGGCGGTCGCGACCCTGACGGTGCTCACGGACGACCTGCGCCCGCGCGAGGTCGCCCAGCGGATCGCGTCCGCGCTGGAGGCGGCCGGTGACTGAGGAGCGCACCATTCACGTCGGGGGCGAGCGCGAGTACGACGTGCTCGTCGGGCGTCACCTGCTGGGCGCGATCCCCACGCTGCTGGGGACGTCGGCGCGGCGCGTGCTGGTGGTTCACCCGGCTGCGCTCGCGACGTCCGCCGACACCGTGCTGGAGGACCTGCGCGCCCACGGGTACGAGGCGTTCGGGGCCGAGGTGCCCGATGCCGAGGACGCGAAGACCGCGCAGGTGGCGGCCTTCTGCTGGGGCGTGCTGGGCCAGGCCGGGTTCACGCGCTCCGACGCGGTGGTGGGCCTCGGCGGCGGTGCGACCACCGACCTGGCCGGGTTCGTCGCCGCCACGTGGCTGCGCGGTGTACGGGTGGTCCAGGTACCCACCACGCTGCTGGGGATGGTCGACGCCGCCGTCGGCGGCAAGACCGGCATCAACACCGCGGAGGGCAAGAACCTCGTCGGCGCGTTCCACCCACCCGCCGGCGTGGTGTGCGACCTCGCCGCGCTCGAGTCGCTGCCGAAGTGGGACTTCGTCGCCGGGCTCGCCGAGGTGGTCAAGGCGGGGTTCGTCGAGGACCCGGAGATCCTCGGGCTGATCGAGGGCAACGCCGGGCTGCTGGCCGACCCGGTGGCCGCCGCTTCGTCGGAGGTGCTGCTGGAGCTGGTGACGCGGGCGATCGCGTGGAAGGCCCGCGTGGTGACGGAGGACCTGCGCGAGGCCGGCCCGCGGGAGTTCCTCAACTACGGGCACACGTTCGGCCACGCGGTGGAGCAGGTGGAGCGGTATCGGTGGCGCCACGGCGCGGCGGTGTCCGTCGGCATGGTCTACGCCGCCGAGCTCGCCCGGCTGGCGGGTCGCCTGCCCGACGAGGTCGTCGAACGGCACCGCGCCGTCCTGGGATCGCTCGGCCTGCCGCTCACGTACCGCGGCGACCGCTGGGAGCAGCTGCTGGCGGCGATGCAGCGCGACAAGAAGACGCGCGGCTCGCTGCTGCGGTTCGTCGTGCTCGAAGGTCTGGGGCGGCCGACGCGCCTCGAGGGGCCCGACCCGACGCTCCTCGCCGCCGCCTACGCGGAGGTGTCGTCGGCCGCGTCGGGCGCGGGCGGACTGCTGCTGTAGGGGGCGAGGGCCGGTCGCGCGGCGGCTACCCTGTGCCCGTGACTCGCGTCCTGGTCCTCAACGGTCCCAACCTCGGCCGGCTCGGCGCCCGCGAGCCGGAGGTGTACGGCTCCGCCACCCTGGCCGACCTGCGGGCCGCCTGCGCGTCCTGGGCCGCCGACCTGGGCCTGGACGTCGAGGTGCGGCAGACCGACGACGAGGCCGAGCTGGTGGGCTGGCTCCACGAGGCGGTGGACACGCGCAGCCACGTGGTGCTCAACCCCGCGGCCTTCACCCATTACTCGTACGCGCTGCGCGACGCGGCGGCACAGCTGACCGACGTGGGGCTGGTGCTGGTCGAGGTGCACATCTCCAACCCGCTCGCCCGCGAGGCGTTCCGGCACGTGTCGGTGGTGGGTCCGGTCGCGACCGGGACGGTCGCCGGGTTCGGCTTCGACTCCTACCGGCTGGCGCTCGCCGCGATCCCCGCGGCCGCCGCCGGCTGACCCCCGCCGCCCCACCTCCCCACCCCGTCCCCGTCCCGTCCCCGCCTCACCCCCCGACTTTTGCGAGGTTGCGGTCGTGGATCACGCCCGCAACCTCGCAAAGGTCGGCGCGCGGCCGGACGCCCACAGCCCGGGGAGGCGGGCGGCGGGGGAGCGCGCCCGGGAGCGGCGGGCGTTCTCCGTTGGGCGGAGCCGCAGGCTCTGCCGGTGCACGACGAGGCATGGATCCCCGATGACGCGATCACGCAGCGCGGCGCCTTCACCCGCGACCAGGCTCGCGCGCGCGGCGCGACGACCGGTGAGATCCGGTGGCGGGTCTCACGTGGGGTCTGGGTGCCCGTGGTCGGACGAGCCCTCAGGCACACGCACGACGAGCTTGATGCCGTCACCCTGCTCCACGCCGCGCACCTCACCTGGCCGGACGGGGTCGTGGTGCTCGGCGCCGCCGCCCGGATCCACGAGCTCCCCGTCCCCGACGACGGCTACGTCGACGTCGTGGTCCCGACGGGGAGACGTGCACAGCGTGGGCTGCGCCCCCACCGGTACCGGCTTGATCCGGGCGACGTCACCGAGGCGTTCGGAGTCCCGGTCACCACACGGCGCCGCACGATCCTCGACTGCCTCGGCCGACTCCCGCCGGCCGTCTCGCTCGACCTCCTGGCGTGGGTGTCGTCCCGGCACCTGCTTCCCGCAGAGCAGATCGCCTCGTGGGTCGCCGCCCACCCGTGGCGGTGGGGCAACCAGGCCCGCCTCGGCGCAGCCAGACGCCTGGCCGCCGGCGCCGTGAACCCCGCGGAGGACCTGCTCCACCAGATCCTTCGTCGCGCCGGGATCACCGGCTGGCTGCCCGGGGCCGCGCTCCACGAGCACGTGGGCGTCTGGGCGAATGCCGACGTCTACTTCCCCGAGCTGCGGCTGGTCATCGAGGTCGACGGCCGGCGCGCGCACGGCGAGGGGCGGTTCCAGTCCGACCGCACCCGCCAGAACCGCTTGATCGAGGCCGGCTGCACGGTGCTCCGCTACACCTGGCCCGACCTCGTCGAACGCCCCACCGAGGTGGCGCGCCAGATCCGCGCGATGATCGACCGTCTGAGCCCCCGCACCCCAACTTCTGCGAGGTTGCGGGCGTGATCCACTGCCGGAACCTCGCAAAAGTTGGGAACGATCAACCTTGTAACCGGGGTAACAAGGTGGGATGCTTGTGCGGTGTTCGTCATTACCGTCGATCAGCAGGGCAGCCGCGACGCCGCGGATCGCGTGCCGGAGCTCCTGGCCGCGCTGCCACCCGTCCCCGGCCTGGTGAGAGCTCCCGAGCGCACCGTCGGCGACGAGGTCCAGGCGGTGCTCGACGACGCGACCGGCGTGGTGGAGCTGGTGCTGCACCTGCTGCGCCGGGGCGGTTGGAGCGTCGGCGTGGGTGCCGGCCCCGTCGAGGAGCCGCTGCCCGCGAGCTCCCGTGAGGCCCGCGGCGTGGCGTTCGTGCTGGCGCGGGCCGCCGTCGACGCCGCGAAGAGCCGCAACCGCCCGGTGCCCGTCGCCGTCCGGGGTGCCGACGCCACCGCCGCCGCCGACGCGGAGGCCGTGCTGACGCTCATCGGTGCGGTCGCCGCTCGGCGCAGCGCGGCCGGCTGGGCCGCGATCGACCAGGCCCGCGCCCTGGGCACCGAGCGGCAGGACGCGATCGCGCAGCGCCTCGCCGTCAGCCAGCAGGCGGTCAGCCAGCGGCTGCGCGCGGCGCACTGGGCCGAGGAGTCCGCGGTGCGGCCGACGGCGGCGCGCCTGTTGACGGCCGCGGCGGGCTGAGGAAGGGTCGCCGGCGTGAACCCCTGGCTCGGCGCGCTCGTCGTCGTCCTCGCGCTGGCGCTCTCGACGGGCGGCGGCTGGCTGACCACGCGCCTGGTGCTGCGGGCGGCACGCCGCTCGCCGGACGCCAGCCGGGAGGGCGAGCGGGCGGCGACCGACGCGCTGCGTGGCGGCACCTGGATCGGCCTCCTCGAGCGGCTGGCCACCACCGCGGCACTCCTGGTCGACGAGCCCGCCGTGGTGACGGCGATCGTCGCGGTCAAGGGCCTCGGGCGGTTCCCCGAGCTCAAGGAGAACCCCGCCGCGTCGGAGCGGTTCGTCGTCGGGACGCTCGCGTCCCTCCTGTGGGCGGCGGGCGTCGGCTACCTGGGCCGCTGGCTGCTCACGCGCTGACGGCCGGACGGCACCCGCACGGTAGGATTGCCGACCGCGCTCGAAACCCACCCAACAGGAAGACACCCGTGGCGACCACCAACGACCTCAAGAACGGCCTCGTGCTGCGGATCGACGGGCAGCTGTGGGCCGTGGTCCAGTTCCAGCACGTCAAGCCGGGCAAGGGCCCCGCGTTCGTGCGCACCACCCTGAAGAACGTGCTGAGCGGCAAGGTGGTCGACAAGACGTTCAACGCCGGTGTCAAGGTGGAGACCGCGAACGTCGACAAGCGCGAGATGCAGTACCTGTACAAGGACGGCAGCGACTTCGTCTTCATGGACACCGCGACCTACGACCAGGAACACCTCTCCGAGGAGATCGTCGGCGACGCCGCGCACTTCCTCCTGGAGAACCAGAACGCGATCGTCGCCACGAACGACGGGGTGCCGCTGTACATCGAGCTGCCGACCTCCGTGGTCCTCGAGGTCACCTACACCGAGCCCGGCCTGCAGGGCGACCGCTCGTCGGCCGGCACCAAGCCCGCGACGCTCGAGACCGGCTTCGAGATCCAGGTGCCGCTGTTCCTCGAGACCGGCACCAAGGTCAAGGTGGACACGCGCGACGGCAGCTATCTGGGCCGCGTGAACGACTGACGTGGCAGCGCGCACCAAGGCACGCAAGCGCGCACTCGACGTCCTCTTCGAGGCCGAGCAGCGCGGCCTCGACCCCATGCAGGTGCTGAGCCGGCGCATCGCCGAGCCCGGCACGCAGGCGCCGGTCCCGCAGTACGCCGTCGAGATCGTCGAGGGCGTGGTGGCGCACCTCGACCGGATCGACGAGGTGCTGGCGACCCACTCGCACGGCTGGACCGTGGGGCGCATGCCCGCGGTGGATCGCACCCTGCTCCGGGTCGGCGCCTGGGAGATCCTCTTCAACGACGACGTCCCGGACGCGGTGGCGGTCTCGCAGGCCGTCGCGCTCGCCGAGGAGCTCTCCACCGACGAGTCCCCGTCCTTCGTCAACGGGCTGCTCGCCCGTGTCGTGGAGCTCAAGCCGACGCTCCTGGCGTGACCCGCTAGGGTGTGTCCCCGACAGACACCTTTAAGGCCCGTCCCGAGAGGCGGGGAAGGAGTCGTGGACGATGAGTCCTGACATGCGTGCGCCCGGCGGCACGGAAGCCGAGGTGCTCGGCCCCGCCGACATCGGCCGGGCACTGACCCGCATCGCGCACGAGATCCTTGAGCGCAACAAGGGCGCCGACGACGTGGTGCTGCTCGGCATCCCGACGCGAGGCCTGCCGCTGGCGCGGCGCCTGGCCGCCAACCTGGCCGCCGTCGAGCACGGCGTCGACGCCGACGCGATCACCGGCAGCCTCGACGTGACGATGTACCGCGACGACCTGGCGCACCAGCCGACGCGGACCATCGCCGCCACCGACGTGCCGCCGCAGGGGCTCGACGGGCGGGTGGTGGTGCTGGTCGACGACGTGCTCTTCTCCGGCCGGACCATCCGCGCGGCGCTCGACGCGATCAGCGACCTGGGCCGCCCGCGCGCCGTGCAGCTGGCGGTGCTCGTCGACCGGGGCCACCGCGAGCTGCCCATCCGGGCCGACTACGTCGGCAAGAACCTGCCCACCGCGAGCACGGAGCGCGTCCGCGTGCTGCTCGCCGAGACCGACGGGCGCGACGGCGTGCTCATCGAGGGACCGACGGGAGCGGGACGATGAGGCACCTGCTGTCCGCCAAGGACCTGTCGCACGACGAGGCGGTGCTGGTCCTGGACACCGCGGCCCAGATGGCCGCCACGCAGTCCCGGGAGATCAAGAAGCTGCCCACGCTGCGCGGCCGCACCGTGATCAACCTGTTCTTCGAGGACTCCACGCGCACCCGGATCAGCTTCGAGACCGCCGCGAAGCGGCTCTCGGCGGACGTGATCAACTTCACCGCCAAGGGGTCCAGCGTGTCCAAGGGCGAGAGCCTCAAGGACACCGCGCTGACGCTGCGCGCGATGGGCGCCGACGCGGTGGTGGTACGGCACCAGGCCTCGGGTGCGCCGCACCGCCTGGCCCACGCGGGCTGGATCGACAGCGCCGTGGTCAACGCCGGGGACGGCACGCACCAGCACCCCACGCAGGCGCTGCTCGACGCGTTCACGCTGCGCCGGCACCTGCGGGACGGCCGCGGCGACCTGGCCGGGCTGCACGTGACGATCGTCGGGGACGTGCTGCACAGCCGGGTGGCGCGCTCCAACGTCGACCTGCTGACCACGCTCGGCGCCCGCGTCACGCTGGTGGCGCCGCCCACGCTGCTGCCGGTCGGCGTGGAGGCGTGGCCGTGCGGGGTCAGCTTCCACATGGACGACGCGCTCGCGCAGGGCCCCGATGCGGTGATGATGCTGCGCGTGCAGCGCGAACGGATGTCGAGCCAGGGGGGCGGGTTCTTCCCCAGCGGCGTCGAGTACTCGCGCCTCTACGGCCTGGACGCGCGCCGGCTCGCGGCGCTGCCGGACCACGCGATCGTCATGCACCCGGGTCCGATGAACCGCGGGCTGGAGATCAGCGCGGACGCCGCGGACTGCGACCGTTCGGTGATCGTCGAGCAGGTGTCCAACGGCGTCGCGGTGCGGATGGCCGTGCTCTACCTGCTGCTCGCGGGCTCGCCGGACGCGCTCGCGACCTCGCAGGCCGACGACGAAGCGAGGGCGCTGGCATGAGATCTCCCCACGACATCGCTCGCTCCGCTCACGATCCCGCGGGCGCCCCGATCACCGCCTACCTGCTGACGAACGCGTCGCCGCTGGGCGGCGCGCCGACGGACGTGCTGCTGGCGGACGGCCGCATCGCCGCCGTCGGACCGGCACTGCGGGCGCCCGACGACGACGCCGTGGTGCTCGACGCCGCCGGCCTGGTGCTGCTGCCCGGCCTGGTGGACCTCCACACCCACCTGCGCGAACCGGGGCGCGAGGACGCCGAGACGGTGGAGACCGGGACGCGCGCCGCCGCGCTGGGCGGGTACACCGCCGTGCACGCGATGGCGAACACCACCCCGGTGGCGGACACCGCCGGGGTGGTGGAGCAGGTGTGGCGGCTGGGCCGCGACGCCGGCTGGGTGGACGTCTACCCGGTGGGCGCCGTCACGGTGGGGCTGGGCGGCGAGCGGCTCGCGGAGCTGGGGGCGATGGCCGCCTCGGCGGCGCGCGTGCGCGTGTTCTCCGACGACGGGCACTGCGTGGACGACCCGGTGGTGATGCGCCGCGCGCTGGAGTACGTCAAGGCGTTCGACGGCGTCGTCGCGCAGCACGCGCAGGAGCCGCGGCTCACCGAGGGCGCCCAGATGCACGAGGGGGTCGTCTCGGCGGAGATCGGGCTGGCCGGCTGGCCGGCGGTCGCCGAGGAGGCGATCGTCGCGCGCGACGTGCTGCTGGCCGGCCACGTCGGGTCGCGCCTGCACGTGCTGCACGTCTCGACCGCCGGCTCGGTGGAGATCGTCCGCTGGGCCAAGGCGCGGGGGATCGACGTGACGGCCGAGGTGACCCCGCACCACCTGCTGCTGACCGACGAGCTGGCCCGCGGCTACGACCCGGTGTTCAAGGTCAACCCGCCGCTGCGCACCGCCGCCGATGTCGAGGCGCTGCGCGCCGGGCTGGCGGACGGCACCATCGACACCGTCGGCACCGACCACGCGCCGCACGCACGCGAGGACAAGGACTGCGAGTGGGCGGCGGCCCTGTCCGGCATGACGGGGCTGGAGACCGCCTTGTCGGTGGTGCAGGCGACGATGGTGGACACCGGCCGGCTCACGTGGGCGGACGTCGCCCGCGTCATGTCGACGGCGCCCGCGCAGGTGGGACGGGTGGCGGACCGTCAGGGCCGGCCGATCGCGGTCGGCGAGCCGGCCAACCTGGTGCTCGTCGACCCGTCCGCGCGGCGCGTGGTCGATCCGCAGCGGCAGGCGACCCAGTCCGTCAACAGCCCCTACCGGGGCATGGAGCTGCCCGGCGCCGTGGTGGCGACGTTCCTGCGGGGACGCGCCACCGTCCTGGAAGGCCGGCTCGTCGAAGGAGGGCACGCCTGATGCCGCCGTGGCTGTCGATCACCACCCTGGTCCTGCTCCTCGCCCTGGCGGGCTGGGGCATGTGGCACGGCTGGCGGCGGCGCGAGCGCGCCTCGGAGCAGGTGGTCACGGTGCTGCCCGTGGTGCCCGACGACCCGGGCGCCCCACGCCTGGGCCCGCTGGAGGCGACGTACGTCTCGTCGACCACGGCGGGGGACTGGCTGGACCGCGTCAGCGCGCACGACCTCGGCGCGCGCAGCCAGGCGCAGGTCGAGGTGAGCGATGCGGGCGTGCTGCTGCGCCGCTCCGGCGCGGCCGACGTGTTCGTCCCCGCGGGGCTGCTGCGCGGCGTGCGGACCTCGCCCGGGATGGCGGGGAAGTTCGTCGGGGGGGATGGCCTGGTGGTGGTCACCTGGGAGGTCGCCGTCGGGCGGCTGCTGGACACCGGGCTGCTGCTGCGCCGGCGCGACCAGCGCCCGGCGCTCGTCGCCGCCGTGCGCGCGCTGCTGCCCGGCACGGCGGAGCCGACGGGACCGTCCGGACACCCCGAACCGGGGGAACCGGTGGCCACGGGGGAGGACACGCCGTGAGCGACGCGGTGCTGGTGCTCGAGGACGGCCGGACGTTCACCGGGGAGGCCTACGGCGCCACCGGCCGCACGCTCGGCGAGATCGTCTTCGCGACGGGCATGACCGGCTACCAGGAGACGCTGACCGATCCGAGCTACCACCGCCAGATCGTCGTGATGACCGCGCCGCACATCGGCAACACGGGCGTCAACGACGAGGACGCCGAGTCCGGCCGGATCTGGGTGGCCGGGTACGTGGTGCGCGACCCCGCCCGGCGCTCGTCGTCCTGGCGGGCACGGCGCACGCTGGACGACGAGCTCGTGGCCCAGGGCATCGTCGGGATCAGCGGGATCGACACCCGCGCGCTGACGCGCCACCTGCGCGAGCGCGGCGCGATGCGGGCCGGCATCTTCTCGGGCCCCGCCCTGCTGGACGAGACCGGCGGGACGCGCCCGGTGGACGAGCTGCTGGACGCCGTGCTCGCAGCGCCGGCGATGGCGGGGGCGGACCTCGCCGGCGAGGTGTCCACCGACGAGGCCTACGTGGTGCCGGCGCTCGGACCCGACGGCGAGCCGCTCGCCGAGCCGGTGGCGCGCGTCGCGGCGGTGGACCTGGGGATCAAGTCGATGACCCCGCACCGCCTCGCTGAGCGCGGCATCGAGGTCCACGTGCTGCCGGCCCGCTCGACGATCGAGGACGTGCTCGCCACCCGGCCGGACGGGGTGTTCTTCTCCAACGGCCCCGGTGACCCCGGTGCGGCGGTGCACGAGGTGGACCTGCTGCGCGAGGTGCTGGACCGCAGGATCCCGTTCTTCGGGATCTGCTACGGCAACCAGATCCTCGGCCGGGCTCTCGGCTTCGGCACCTACAAGCTCGTGTTCGGCCACCGCGGCGTCAACCAGCCGGTGCTGGACCGGACCACCGGCAAGGTGGAGATCACGGCGCACAACCACGGCTTCGCGGTCGACGCGCCGCTCGAGGGCGAGGTGACCGCGCCGCACGACGGCGGGCGGTACGGCCGCGTGCGGGTGAGCCACGTCGACCTGAACGACGACGTGGTGGAGGGCCTGGAGGCGCTCGACGTGCCGGCGTTCTCCGTGCAGTACCACCCCGAGGCCGCCGCCGGCCCCCACGACGCCGCCTACCTGTTCGACCGGTTCCTGGCGCTGATGCGACCCGGTGCGGACGACGACGCGAAGGGTGCCGCCTGATGCCGCGCCGCGAGGACATCCGCTCGATCCTGGTGATCGGCTCCGGGCCGATCGTCATCGGCCAGGCCTGCGAGTTCGACTACTCGGGGACGCAGGCGTGCCGCGTGCTGCGCGCCGAGGGCCTGCGCGTGGTGCTGGTCAACTCCAACCCGGCCACGATCATGACCGACCCCGAGTTCGCCGACGCGACGTACATCGAGCCGATCACGCCCGACGTGCTCGCGACGATCATCGAGAAGGAGCGGCCGGACGCGCTGCTGCCGACGCTGGGGGGGCAGACGGCCCTCAACGCCGCGGTCGCCCTCGCCGAGGCGGGCACGCTGGAGAAGTACGGGGTCGAGCTGATCGGCGCGTCGATCGCGGCGATCCGCAAGGGCGAGGACCGCGAGCAGTTCAAGGAGGTGGTCGCCCGGACGGGGGCGGAGAGCGCGCGCAGCCGCATCGTCCACACGCTCGACGAGGCGTTCGCCGCGGTGGACGAGCTGGGCGGCCTGCCCGTCGTCGTGCGCCCCAGCTTCACGATGGGCGGCCTGGGCTCGGGCATCGCCTACGACGAGGAGGACCTGCGACGGATCGTCGGGCAGGGGCTGCACGACTCGCCGGTGACCGAGGTGCTCCTCGAGGAGTCGATCCTCGGGTGGAAGGAGTACGAGCTCGAGCTGATGCGCGACCGGCACGACAACGTCGTGGTGGTCTGCTCGATCGAGAACGTCGACCCCGTCGGGGTGCACACGGGCGACTCGATCACCGTCGCGCCGGCGCTGACCCTGACCGACCGGGAGTACCAGCGGATGCGGGACATCGGCATCGCGGTGATCCGCGAGGTCGGCGTGGACACCGGAGGCTGCAACATCCAGTTCGCGGTCCAGCCGGACACCGGCCGGATCGTCGTCATCGAGATGAACCCGCGGGTGTCGCGCTCGTCGGCCCTGGCCTCGAAGGCCACCGGCTTCCCGATCGCGAAGATCGCCGCCAAGCTGGCGATCGGGTACACGCTCGACGAGATCCCCAACGACATCACGGGCTCCACGCCGGCCAGCTTCGAGCCGACGCTGGACTACGTGGTGGTCAAGGTGCCGCGGTTCGCGTTCGAGAAGTTCCCGGCGGCGGACCCGACGCTGACCACCACGATGAAGTCCGTCGGCGAGGCGATGGCCCTGGGCCGCAACTTCACCGAGGCGCTCGGCAAGGCGCTGCGCTCGATCGACAAGAAGGGCTCCACGTTCCACTGGGACGGCGAGCCGGCCACCGGCAGCGCCCTGACGCAGCTGGTGGAGTCCCTGTCGCGTCCCACCGAGCGGCGGTTCGTCGACGTCCAACAGGCGCTGCGGGCCGGGGCCTCCGTGGAGACCGTCCACGAGCGCACCGGCATCGACCCGTGGTTCCTCGACCAGGTCCAGCTGGTCAACGAGGTGGCCGACGAGATCCGCGGCGCGCCGGCGCTGACGCGGGGCGTGCTCGCCCGCGCCAAGCGGCACGGGCTGTCGGACACGCAGGTGGCGTCGCTGCGCGGCACCAGCGAGGACTCGGTGCGCCACACCAGGTGGGCGCTTGGCGTGCGGCCCGTCTACAAGACCGTGGACACCTGCGCCGCCGAGTTCGCGGCGCGCACGCCGTACCACTACTCGTCGTACGACGAGGAGACCGAGGTGAGGCCGCGCACCCGGCCGGCGGTGATCATCCTCGGCTCGGGCCCCAACCGGATCGGCCAGGGCATCGAGTTCGACTACTCCTGCGTCCACGCCGCGCTGGCCCTCAAGGACGAGTACGAGACCGTCATGGTCAACTGCAACCCCGAGACCGTCTCCACGGACTACGACACCTCCGACCGGCTGTACTTCGAGCCCCTGACGTTCGAGGACGTGCTGGAGGTCTACGAGGCGGAGAAGGCGGCCGGCCCGGTCGCCGGCCTGATCGTCACGCTCGGCGGCCAGACCCCGCTGTCGCTCGCGCAGCGGCTGTTCGACGCGGGGCTGCCGATCCTCGGCACGCCCCCGGAGGCGATCGACGCCGCCGAGGACCGCGGGGAGTTCGGCAAGGTGCTCGCCGCCGCCGGCCTGCCGGCCCCGGCGTTCGGCACCGCGACGACGCTCGAGGGCGCCCGTGAGACGGCGGCCCGGATCGGGTTCCCGGTGCTGGTGCGACCCAGCTACGTGCTGGGCGGGCGCGGCATGGAGATCGTCTACGACGAGGCGCAGCTGACCGAGTACGTGCAGCGGGCGCTGGAGAACGCCGCGGACGGCGGGCGGGCGGGCGTGGTGTCGCCCCTGCTGATCGACCGGTTCCTCGACGACGCGATCGAGATCGACGTCGACGCCCTGTTCGACGGCGAGGAGCTGTACCTCGGCGGCGTGATGGAGCACATCGAGGAGGCCGGCATCCACTCCGGTGACTCGGCGTGCGCACTGCCACCCGTCACCCTGTCCACCGCGGAGCTGGAGCGGATCTACCGGTCCACCGAGGCGATCGCACGCGGCGTCGGCGTACGCGGCCTGCTCAACATCCAGTTCGCCCTGGTCAGCGACGTGCTGTACGTGCTGGAGGCCAACCCGCGGGCATCGCGCACCGCGCCGTTCGTCTCGAAGGCGACCGGCGTGCCGCTGGCGAAGGCGGCCGCCCTGCTGATGGCGGGCCGGTCCATCGCCCAGCTGCGGGAGACCGGGGTGCTGCCCGCGGAGGACGCCCGCGTCCTGGACCTCGACCAGCCGATCGCCGTCAAGGAGGCGGTGCTGCCCTTCCGCCGGTTCCGCACCCGCAACGGGCACGTGGTGGACACCGTCCTGGGGCCCGAGATGCGCTCGACGGGCGAGGTGATGGGCTTCGACGTCGACTTCCCGACGGCGTTCGCCAAGTCGCAGCAGGCCGCGTTCGGCGGCCTCCCGACGTCCGGGCGGGTGTTCGTCTCCGTGGCCGACCGCGACAAGCGCTCGATCGTGCTGCCGGTCAAGCGGCTGTCCGAGCTGGGCTTCGAGGTGCTGGCGACCGAGGGCACCGCCGCGGTGCTGCACCGCTCGGGCATCTCGTCCCGACTCGTGCGCAAGCGCTCGGAGGGCCGCGGCCCGGACGGTGCGCCGACCATCGTCGACCTCATCGACGCGGGGGAGGTGGACATGGTGGTGAACACCCCCTCCGGCCGGGGCGCCCGCGCGGACGGCTACGACATCCGCGCCGCCACCACGGCCGCCGACAAGGCGATCATCACCACCGTGCAGCAGCTGCACGCCGCGGTACAGGCGATCGAGGCGGTGCTCGCCGGCCCGTTCCGGGTGCGCAGCCTGCAGGAGCACGACGCGGACGGGCGGGCCCGACGCGCGGCGCGCGCGGCGCGCGCGGCGACGGTGACCGCGTGACCCCGGCGCCGGCCTTCGGCGCGCGGCTCGCCGAGGCGATGTCGCGGCTCGGCCCGCTGTGCGTCGGCATCGACCCCCATGCGCCGCTGCTGGCGGCCTGGGGCCTGCCGGACACCGCGGACGGCGTGCGCACCTTCGCGCTGACGGTGCTCGACGCCGTCACGGGCGCCGTCCCGGCGGTCAAGCCGCAGTCGGCCTTCTTCGAGCGGCACGGCTCGGCCGGGGTGGCGGTGCTCGAGGAGGTGGTCGCCGCGGGCCGCGAGCGCGACCTCCTGGTGGTGGTGGACGCCAAGCGGGGGGACATCGACTCGACGATGGCGGCCTACGCCGACGCCTACCTGCGGGACGGCTCGCCGCTGGCCGGGGACGCCGTCACCGTGTCGCCCTACCTGGGGTTCGGCTCGTTGGCGCCCGCGTTGACGGCGGCGGGGCAGTCGGGTCGCGGGCTGTTCGTCCTCACGCTGACCTCCAACCCGGAGGGCGCCTCGGTGCAGCACGCTCGCGGCACGGACGGCGTGCCGGTGGCGGTCGCGATCGCCAGGGCCGCGGCCGCGCACAACGCCGCGGAGACCGCCGCGTCCGGCGCGCCGCTCGGGTCGGTGGGGCTCGTCGTCGGCGCCACCGTCGGGGACGCGGCGGCGCGGCTGGGGCTCGACCTGGCCGCCGTGCGCGGACCGCTGCTGGCACCGGGCGTCGGGGCGCAGGGCGCGGGGCCTGCACAGCTGGCGGCCGTCTTCGGGGACGCGCGACGCGCCGTGCTCGCCGCGTCGTCCCGGGGGGTGCTGTCCGCGGGGCCCGGCGGCGCCCGGCTGCGCGCCGCTGCCGAGCGCGCTCGCGACGAGGCGGCCGCAGCCCTCGCCTGACCGCCCGTGCGGGCAGGCCCGCCGGCGGTGGACACTTGGCCCCGGCGAATCGTTTCGGCTGGTCGGGAAACGGATGGACCGGTCGCGTCACGTTGCCGAGCGACGAGTCGCTCGCTAGGTTCGATCCCGATCCCGCGGCAGGTGGGACAGGTCCGATCGACGAGAAGGTGACCCAGTGGCACTTCCCCCGCTGACTCCCGAACAGCGCGCTGCAGCGCTCGAGAAGGCCGCCGCCGCTCGGCAGGCCCGCGCCGAGGTGAAGAACCGCCTCAAGTACTCCCAGGGCTCGCTCTCCGACGTGATCGAGCAGGGACAGAAGGACGAGACCATCGGCAAGCTCAAGGTCGTCTCGCTCCTGGAGTCGCTGCCCGGCGTGGGCAAGGTGAAGGCGCGCGCGATCATGGCCGACATCGGCATCTCCGAGACCCGCCGCGTGCGCGGGCTCGGACCGCACCAGGTCAAGGCCCTCGTCGACCGCTTCGGCTGATCGACCGCGGCGGGGGCCCGGCGATCCGCCCGGTCCCCGTCGCGCCCTTCGCCGCACCGCACCACTTCCCAGGAGCGCAACCCCTTGACGACGCCCGCCCGGCTGACAGTGCTGGCCGGCCCGACCGCCGTCGGCAAGGGCACCGTGTCCGCGGACGTGCGCGACCGCTACCCGCAGGTCTGGCTCTCCGTCTCCGCCACCACCCGGCGGCCCCGCCCGGGCGAGGTGGACGGCGTCCATTACCGGTTCGTGTCCGACGACGAGTTCGACCGCATGGTGGCGGACGGCGAGCTGCTGGAGTGGGCACTGGTGCACGGGCGCCATCGCTACGGCACGCCGCGCAGGCCGGTCCTCGAGCGCCTGGCGGCGGGCCGGCCGGTGCTGCTGGAGATCGACCTGCAGGGCGCCCGCGCGGTGCGCGCCGCCATGCCCGAGGCGCGCTTCGTCTTCCTCGCACCGCCGTCGTGGGACGAACTGGTCCGTCGCCTCGTCGGGCGGGGCACCGAGGGCGCGCAGGAGCGTGAGCGGCGGCTGACCACGGCCCGGGTGGAGCTCGCCGCCGAGGAGGAGTTCGACCACGTCATCGTCAACGACGACGTGCACCGCGCCACGGACGAGCTGATCGCCGCCATGGGGCTGGCGCCGGTCCCCGGCGAGCGCGACGCCGCAGGCTAGACTGGGCGCGGATGCGCGGGCCGAGCCCGTCGCGAGAACCCCCTAGACCCCTCGGGAGAGCCCATGTCCGGAACCGTCGCCCATCCCACGGGCATCACCGACCCGCCGATCGACGACCTGCTGCAGCGTGCCGACTCCAAGTACGCGCTGGTGCTCTTCAGCGCCAAGCGCGCCCGGCAGATCAACGCCTACTACGCCCAGCTCAACGAGGGTCTGCTCGAGTACGTCGGCCCGCTGGTGGAGACCCGCCCGCAGGAGAAGCCGCTGTCGATCGCGATGCGCGAGATCGACAAGGGCCTGCTGACGATCATCCCCGGCGAGGACTGACCTCCTCCCGGCCGTGCGGATCGTCCTTGGAGTCGGCGGGGGCATCGCCGCGTACAAGGCGGCGAGCCTGCTGCGTCTCCTGACGGAGGCCGGGCACGTCGTCCGCGTGGTGCCGACGCGCTCGGCCCTCGAGTTCGTCGGACGCCCCACGTGGGAGGCCCTGTCCGGGCAGCCCGCGACGCCCGAGGTGTTCGACGACGTCACGGGCGTGGCCCACGTGGCGCTCGGCCGCGAGGCCGACCTCGTCGTCGTCGCCCCCGCGACCGCCGACCTGCTGGCGCGCGCCGCCGCCGGCCTCGCGGACGACCTGCTGACCACCACGCTGCTGGTGGCCACGTGCCCCGTGCTGCTCGCCCCGGCGATGCACACGCAGATGTGGGAGCACCCCGCCACCGTCGCCAACGTGGCCACCCTGCGGGCGCGCGGGGTGCACGTGCTGGACCCGGCGGTCGGCCGGCTGACCGGCGTGGACAGCGGGGCCGGCCGGCTCCCGGAGCCCGAGCAGATCGCCGCCGAGGCCCTCGCGCTGCTGCACCCTGTCCCGCAGGACCTCGCCGGACGGCGCGTCGTGGTCTCGGCCGGAGGTACGCGCGAGCCGCTCGACCCGGTCCGGTTCCTCGGCAACCGCTCGTCGGGCCGCCAGGGTGTCGCGCTGGCCGCCGCCGCGCGTGCCCGCGGCGCGGCGGTGACCCTGGTCGCCGCGAACGTCAGCCTGCCCGCCGGACCCGGCGTCGACGTAGTGCCCGTCGAGACGTCCGGACAGCTGAGGGACGCGGTGCGCAGGGCGGCCGGCGACGCCGATGCCGTGGTCATGGCCGCCGCCGTCGCCGACTTCCGGCCTGCGTCGGCCGCGGGCGCCAAGATCAAGAAGCGGCCGGACGGCCGCCCGCCGGTGCTCGAGCTCGTGGAGACGGTCGACATCCTCGCCGAGCTGGCGACCCACCGGCTGGCGCCGGGGCAGGTGGTGGTGGGCTTCGCCGCCGAGACCGGCGACGCGGCCGGCAGTGTGCTGGACCACGGCCGGGCCAAGGCCAAGCGCAAGGGCGCCGACCTGCTGGTGGTCAACGCGGTGGGCGAGGGGCGCGGCTTCGGCACGCCGGACAACGACGTCGTCGTGCTCGACGCGGCCGGCGACGAGGTGGCACGCGCGTCCGGGACCAAGGAGCAGGTGGCCCACGCGGTGTGGGACGCCGTGCTCCCGTTGCTCCCGACCGGGGCCCGGACGCCCGGCCGGTGAGCCTCCGAACGGCTATTAGGCTGCCCGCGTGAGCTCCTCCACCGCGCGCCTCTTCACGTCCGAGTCGGTCACCGAGGGGCACCCGGACAAGGTCTGCGACCAGATCTCCGACGCGATCCTCGACGCGATCCTCGAGCAGGACCCGACGGCCCGGGTGGCCGTCGAGACGATGGTGACCACCGGCCTGGTGCACGTGGCGGGCGAGGTGACCACCGAGGCCTACGTGGAGATCCCGCAGGTGGTGCGCGAGGTGGTCAACGGCATCGGCTACACGTCGTCGGACATCGGCTTCGACGGCGACTCGTGCGGCGTCTCGGTGTCGATCGGGCAGCAGTCGCCGGACATCGCGCGGGGCGTCGACAAGGCGCTGGAGATGCGCGAGGACTCCTCCGACGACGACCCGATGGACCAGCAGGGTGCGGGCGACCAGGGCCTGATGTTCGGCTATGCCGACGCCGACACCCCCACGCTGATGCCGCTGCCGATCTGGCTGGCGCACCGGCTCGCCGAGCAGCTCGCGGCGGTGCGCCGCTCCGGTCAGGTCCCCGGGCTGCGGCCGGACGGCAAGACCCAGGTGACCATCCGGTACGAGGGCGACCGTGCGGTCGCGCTGGACACGGTGGTGGTCTCCACGCAGCACGAGCCGAACCTCTCGCTGGACGCGGACCTGCGGCCCGCGATCGCGGCGGAGGTGGTGGCCCCCGTGCTCGCGCAGCTGGACATCGACGTGGCGGGCCACACGCTGCTCGTCAACCCGACCGGCCAGTTCGTCGTCGGCGGCCCCAAGGGCGACGCCGGGCTGACGGGCCGCAAGATCATCGTCGACACGTACGGCGGCTACGCCCGCCACGGCGGCGGTGCGTTCTCCGGCAAGGACCCGTCGAAGGTGGACCGGTCCGCGTCCTACGCGATGCGCTGGGTGGCCAAGAACGTGGTGGCGGCCGGGCTGGCGACGCGGTGCGAGGTGCAGGTCGCCTACGCGATCGGCCGGGCGCACCCGGTGGGACTCTACGTCGAGACGTTCGGGACGGGCACCGTTCCGGTGGACCGGTTGACGGCGGCCATCCACGACGTGTTCGACCTGCGGCCCGCCGCGATCATCCGCGACCTCGACCTGCTGCGGCCGATCTACCGGCGCACGGCGGCGTACGGGCACTTCGGCCGGGAGCTGCCGGAGTTCACCTGGGAGCGCACCGACCGGGTCGCCGCGCTCCAGGCCGCCGTCGGCTGATCCGCCCGCCCGGGAACGCGGGTGGGTGGGGGATGGTGGGATAGGCGCCGTGGAGGTGGTCCAGCCGGCGCTCGCCGGGATGCCGCGCGTGCGGCCGCCCCGTCCCGTGCGTGAGCGGCCGATCGCCGCCGTCCGCCCCGTCGCGCGCGTCTGCGTGGAAGTCCAGCCGGCGCACCTCGACCACCCGTTCGACTACCTGGTCCCGGCCGACCTGGACTCCGCCGCCGTCCCCGGCGTGCGCGTCAAGGTGCGCTTCGGCGGCCAGGACGCGGACGGCTGGCTGCTGGAGCGCCTCGCCGAACCCGACCACGAGGGCCGGCTGGTGCCGCTGCGGCGCGTGGTCACCGGCGAACCGGTGCTGACGGCCGAGGTGGCGCGGCTGGCGCGGGCCGTCGCCGACCGCTACGCCGGCACGTTGGCGGACGTGCTGCGCCTGGCCGTCCCACCGCGGCACGCCCGGGTCGAGGGGGAGGCGCACGACGAGCCCACGGGCACCCCGGCCGCGCCGGCCGCCACGGGGACGGCCTGGACGGCGTTCCGCGGCGGTGCGGCGTTCCTGCAGCACCTGGTGGCGGGTGGCAGCCCGCGGGCGGTCTGGACCGCGTTGCCGGGACCGCCGGGGCAGGGCTGGGCGGACGGCGTGGCGCAGGCGGTGGCGGCATGCGTGCTCGGGGGCCGCGGCGCGCTCGTGGTGGCCCCGGACTCGCGCGACGTGGACCGGGTGCTGGCGGGGCTGGCGCGCGTGGGCATCGGCGCATGGGCGCCGGGGCTCGCCGCCGGAGCGGTGCGGCTGACGGCCGACGAGGGGCCCGCCGCGCGGTACCGGGCGTTCCTCGCCGCGGCGCGCGGGCGGGCGCGAGTGGTGGTCGGCACCCGCGCCTCGGCCTTCGCGCCCGTGGCGGACCTCGGGCTGGTGGTGCTGTGGGAGGACGGCGACCCGCTGCACTGCGAGCCCCGAGCGCCGTACCCGCACGCGCGGGAGGTGCTGACCACCCGGGCCGAGCTGGCAGGGTGTGCGGTGCTGGTCGGGGGGTTCGGCCGCTCGGTCGAGGCGCAGCATCTGGTGGAGTCCGGCTGGGCACGCGAGGTGGTGGCCGACCGCGCGACGCTGCGTGCGCGTACCCCGCGGGTGCGGGCCCTCACCCCGGTGGAGCTGGCGCGGGAGGGTGCCGGTGCGGCGGCCCGGCTGCCCGCGCCCGTGCTCGCCGCCGTACGGGCCGCGCTCCAGGAGGGGCCTGTGCTGGTGCAGGTGCCCCGCGCCGGCTACGTGCCGGTGACGGCGTGCGCCCGGTGCCGCGCCCCGGCGCGCTGCCCGTCGTGCACCGGCCCGCTCGCGGTCCCGACGGCCGGTGCCGTCCCCGCCTGCGGCTGGTGCGGTCGCCTGGCGACGGACTGGCGCTGCCCGGCCTGCGGCAACCCCACGCTGCGGTCGGTACGCGTCGGCTCGGGCCGTACCGCGGAGGAGATCGGCCGGGCGTTCCCGGGGGTGACCGTGCGGCTGTCCGGGGCCGGGCCGGGCGTCCTCGACCGTGTGCCGGCCCGCCCGGCGATCGTCGTGGCCACGCCGGGCGCCGAGCCGCCCGCGGAGGGTGGCTACGCTGCCGGCGTGCTGCTCGACGCCGCGGTGGCGACGTCGGGCTCGGGCCTGGCCGCCGAGCCCGACGCCCTGCGCCGCTGGCTGGCGGCCGCCGCGCTGGTGCGTCCCGCACCGCAGGGGCAGGTGCTGGTGGTGGGGGACGGCGCCCCGCGGCCGACGCAGGCGCTGGTGCGGTGGGATCCCGCCGGGCTGGCGGCCCGCGAGCTCGCCGAGCGCGTCGCGCTGCGGTTGCCCCCGGCCGCGGCCATGGCCTCGGTCAGCGGCCCGCGGCAGGCGGTGGACCTGGTCGTCGGGCGCGTCGCGGCGCCCGGGCTGGCGGTGCTCGGCCCGGTGCCGGTGGCCTCGTCGGACGCCCTCGACCCGGACGTCCGTGCGCTCTTGCGGGTGCCGCCCGCGTCGGCGCCTGCCCTGGCGCGCTCGCTGGCCGCGTCGCTCGCGGTGCGCAGCGCGCGTCGCGAGGGCGGCGCGCTGCGGGCCCAGGTGGATCCCGTGGAGGTGATGTGAGCGTCGACGCCGTGCTGTTCGACCTCGGGAACGTGCTGCTGGGCTGGGAGTGGACCGCGGCGTTCGACGGCAGTCTCACGCCGCAGGACGCGGCCCGGTTCGTCGCCGAGGCCGACTTCCAGGCCCTCAACCACCGGCTGGACGCCGGCCTGCCGTGGGATGCCGCGATCGCCGAGCTGCATGCCCGCGACCCCTGGCTGGGGCGCGTCCTCGAGGAGTACCGGCGGCGTTACCCGCAGGCGCTCACGGGGCCCGTGCCCGGCATGGCGGAGCTGGTGGGCGAGCTGCGCGCGGCCGGCCTGCGGCTCGTCGGGCTGACCAACTGGTCGGCGGAGATGTACGTGCACGCGGTGCCCGCCGCGCCGGCGATCGGGCTGCTCGACGGCGTGGTGGTCTCCGGGCAGGAAGGCGTGGCCAAGCCGGACGCGCGGATCTTCGCGATCGCCGCCCAGCGGTACGGCCTCGACCCGGAGCGCACGCTGTTCGTCGACGACTCGGACCCGAACGTCGCGGCGGCGGCGCACCTGGGCTTCCGTGCGACGCTCTTCACCGGCGCCGGTGCGCTGCGCGCCGAGCTGCGCCGCCTCGGCGTGGACGTCCGCGCCTGACCCGTAGGCTCCTCGCGTGCGCCTCCTGTTCGCCGGAACCCCGGACCCCGCCGTCCCGGCGCTGCGGGCACTCCTGGCGTCCCGGCACCAGGTGGTCGCCGTGCTGACGCGCGCGGACGCGCCGGCCGGACGCGGGCGGCGGCTGACGCCCAGCCCGGTGCGGACCGCCGCGGAGCAGGCCGGCGTCCCCGTGCTGACGGACGTGCCGCGCGGGGAGGAGTTCGTCGACCGCCTGCGCGCGCTCGAGGTGGACGCGGCGCCGGTGGTCGCCTACGGGCACCTGCTGCGGCCCGCGGTGCTCGGGGTGCCGCGGCTCGGCTGGGTCAACCTCCACTTCTCGCTGCTGCCTGCCTGGCGCGGCGCCGCCCCGGTGCAGCGGGCGATCATCGCGGGCGACGACGTCACCGGTGCCACGACGTTCCTGCTCGACGCGGGGATGGACACCGGCCCCGTGCTCGGCACGCTCACCGAGGCCATCCGCCCGCGCGACACCGCCGGCGACCTGCTGGGACGCCTCGCGGTCGCGGGCGCCGGCCTGCTCGTGGCCACCCTCGACGCCCTCGAGGACGGCCGGCTGGTCCCGGAGCCGCAGCCCGGCGACGGCGTGAGCATCGCGCCCAAGCTCACGGTCGACGACGCCCGGGTCCGCTGGGCCGTCCCCGCCTGGGCCGTCGACCGGCTGGTGCGGGGCTGCACCCCCGAGCCCGGCGCGTGGACCACGCTGGACGGCTCCCGCCTCGGCCTCGGCCCGGTGACCCTCCGCCCCGACGTCACCGACCTGGCCCCCGGCGCCCTGCGCACGACGAAGCGCGAGGTGCTGGTCGGCACCGCGACGCACGCGGTCGCCCTCGGCGACGTGCAGCCGGTGGGCAGGCGGCCGATGCCGGCGGCCGACTGGGCGCGCGGGGCGCGCCTGCCGGGCGACGCCGTCCTCGGCGAGCCCCAGCGCCCGGGAGGCCCGACGTGACCGAGCGCCATGCGGACCGGGGGCATGACGGGCGCGCGCGCGACGCCCGCGGCCGCGAGCGCGGGCGCGCGCGTACCGAGGGGCGTGCCCAGCGCACCACCGCGGCCCCCTCGCAGCGCGCCCGCGTGGGCGACCCGGCCCGCGCCGCGGCCTACGACGTGCTGCGCGCGGTGGACGGCTCCGACGCCTACGCCAACCTGGTGCTGCCGCCGCTGCTGCGCGAGCGCCGCATCCGCGGCCGCGACGCCGGGTTCGCCACCGAGCTGGCCTACGGCACCCTGCGGCTGCGCGGCCGCTACGACGCCGTGCTCTCGCTCGTGGTGGAGCGGGGCCTGACGAACGTCGACCCGCCGGTCCTCGACCTGCTGCGCCTGGGCGCCCACCAGCTGCTGGGCATGCGGGTACCGCCGCACGCCGCGGTCTCGGAGACGGTGGCGCTGGCGCGCGTGCGGGCGGGCGCAGGGCCGGCGCAGTTCGTCAACGCGGTGCTGCGCAGCGTCGCCGAACGCCCCCTCCAGGACTGGCTGGCGGCGGTCGGCGACGCCGCCGGCGGCACCGACGACCGGCTCGCGGCCGTCCACAGCCACCCCGCGTGGGTGGTGCGCGCGCTGCGCGAGGCCCTCGTCGGGCACGGGCGGGACCCCGGGGAGCTCGTCGGGCTGCTCGACGCCGACAACGTCGCGCCGCGCGTCACGCTCGTCGCGCGGCCGGGACTGGTGACGCTCGACGAGCTGGCCCGGCAGGCCACCGACGCAACCCCCGGCCTGCTGGCGCCGACGGCGCTGCGCCTGGCCGGGGGAGACCCCGCGGGGTTCGCGGCGGTGCGCGAGGGCCGGGCGGGCGTGCAGGACGAGGGCAGCCAGCTGGTCGCCCTCGCGCTGGCCGCAGCGCCGCTGGACGGCCGCGACGAGCGCTGGCTCGACCTCTGCGCGGGTCCCGGCGGCAAGGCGGCGCTGCTCGCAGCGCAGGCCGCGCAGCGCGGCGCCCGCCTGGTGGCCAACGAGCTGCAGCCGCACCGCGCGCAGCTCGTGGCACAGGCGCTCGCCGCCGCTCCCGCGGGTGCCGTCGAGGAGGTGCGCACCGGCGACGGGCGGCTGGTCGGCGAGGCCGAGCCCAGTGGGTACGACCGCGTGCTGCTCGACGCGCCCTGCACCGGGCTCGGCGCCCTGCGACGGCGGCCGGAGGCCCGCTGGCGCCGCACCCCGGCGGACCTGCCGGCGCTGACCGCGCTCCAGCGCGACCTGCTCGCGTCGGCCCTTGCCGCGGTGCGGCCGGGCGGGCTCGTCGCGTACGTCACCTGCTCGCCGCACCTGGCGGAGACGCGTCTCGTCGTCGGCGATGCCCTCAAGGCGGCGGCGCGCGCCGGGACGCCCGCGACCCTCGTCGACGCCCGGCCGGTGGCCGCGGGCGTGCGCCCCACCGGGGCGCCGGACCCGGACCTCGGTCCCGGCCCCCACGTGCAGCTGTGGCCGCACGTGCACGGCACGGACGCGATGCACCTGTCCCTGCTGCGTCGCGACTGACCGGCGCGACGCGCTGGCCCTAGGCTGACCGCGTGCCCGTCCGCATCCACCCGAGCATCCTGTCCGCCGACTTCGCCAACCTGGAGCGCGACCTCGCGGCGATCGCGACGGCCGACATGGTCCACGTCGACGTCATGGACCAGCACTTCGTGCCGAACCTCACCCTCGGGCTGCCGGTGGTCAAACGCCTGGCGCAGGTGTCGCCCGTGCCGCTCGACGTGCACCTGATGGTCGAGGACGCCGACCGCTGGGCGCCGCTCTACGGGGCGGCCGGCGCCGCGTCGGTCACCTTCCACACCGAGGCGACGCGGGCGCCGGTGCGGCTGGCCCGCGAGCTGCGTTCCTCCGGGGTCCGCGCGGGCGTCGCCGTGCGGCCCGCCAGCCCCGTGGAGCCGTTGCTGGACCTGCTCGACGAGTTCGACATGATCCTGGTGATGACGGTCGAGCCCGGGTTCGGCGGCCAGTCGCTCATCGAGGGCACCCTGGCCAAGCTCCGGCGGGCGCGCCAGGCGATCGGCGCCGCCCACACGCCGACGTGGCTGCAGGTGGACGGTGGCGTGAGCCGCGCGACGGTGGCGCGGATCGCGGCCGCCGGCGCCGACACCTTCGTCGCCGGGTCGGCCGTCTACGACTCCGCCGACCCCGCCGTCGAGATCGCCGCCCTGCGCGCGCTGGCCGACCCGGCGATCCCGGCCTGACGGCCGGACCGCGGCGCCGCCGGGCCCACGGCGAGGCCCTCGCGGTGTGGTAGAACAGGCGATGAGCAACACGTGCTCCGGGGTCGGTGCAAGTCCGAACCGGCGGTGACAGTCCGCGACCCGTGAGGACCCGCGAGGGGCCAGAGCGGTTGACCCGGTGGAACTCCGGGACCGACGGTGAGAGTCCGGATGGGAGGAGAACGTGGCGGCGTGCGCCTTCGCGCATGCCGTGACCGCGAGGGCCGTCCCCTCGCCGTCCCACACCCCGGTGCCGCTGTCGGTGTCGAGAGGTGAGGACATGACCACCAGCACGGCGGTCCCGGTGACCGCGCGTGAGCTGGACGCCCTGCGCCGCGCCTTCGACCTGGCGCGGAGAGGCCCCGAGCACGGTCCCAACCCCCGCGTCGGCGCCGTGCTCCTCGCGCCGGACGGCACGACGATCGGCGAGGGCTGGCACCGCGGCGCCGGCACGCCGCACGCCGAGGTCGCGGCCCTCGCGGATGCCGCCGCGCACGGGCGCGACCCGCGCGGTGCCACCGCCGTGGTCACCCTGGAGCCGTGCGACCACACCGGCCGCACCGGGCCGTGCAGCGTCGCCCTCCTGCAGGCCGGCGTGGCGCGCGTGGTCGTGTCGGTCGAGGACCCCAACCCGGCCGCGGCCGGCGGTGCCGCGCGGCTGCGGGCCTCCGGCGTGGACGTGGTGACGGGCGCGCTGGGCGACGAGGGCGAGGCGCTGCTGCGCCCGTGGCTGCACGCCCTGCGCCGGGGCCGGCCGTTCGTCACCCTCAAGCTCGCGACGAGCCTGGACGGGCGCGTCGCCGCCGCGGACGGGTCCAGCCGCTGGATCACCTCGCCGGTCGCCCGGCGCCATGCGCACGACCTGCGGGCGCGGGTGGACGCGGTCGTCGTCGGCACCGGCACGGCGCTGGCCGACGACCCCGAGCTGACGGCCCGCACCGCCGACGGCGCCCTGGTGGAGCACCAACCGCTGCGCGTCGTCGTCGGGCTGCGCGACCTGCCCGCCCGGGCCCACCTGCGCGGCCCGGGCGGCGATCTGGTGCAGGTACGCAGCCACGAGCCGGCCGACGTGCTCGCCGACCTGGCCGGCCGCCAGGTGCGGCACGCGCTGGTGGAGGGCGGGCCGACGCTCGCCGCCGCGTTCCTGCGCGCCGGGCTGGTCGACGAGGTGCAGGCCTACGTCGCCCCGGCGCTGCTCGGCGCCGGACCGGCGGCCGTCGCGGACCTCGGCGTCGCCACCGTCGGCGACGCGCTCCGGCTCCACCTCGAGCACGTCCAGCCCCTCGGGCCGGACGTCCTCATCGTCGCCACCCCCCAGAAGGAGCACTGATGTTCACCGGGATCGTCGAGGAGATCGGCACGGTGGTCGCGCTGGACCGCCCGGACGGCGGCGCCGACGCGCGGCTGACGGTCGCGGGCCGGCTGGTCACCTCGGATGCGAAGGCGGGTGACTCGATTGCGGTGGCGGGCGTCTGCCTGACCGTCACAGACCTGCCCGGCGACGGCACGTTCACCGCCGACGTCATGCCCGAGACGCTGTCCCGGTCGACGCTCGGCGGCCTCGCACCGGGGGTGGCGGTCAACCTCGAGCGCGCGCTGGCCGTCGGCGGCCGGTACGGCGGGCACGTGGTCCAGGGCCACGTCGACGGCGTCGGCGTGGTGCGCGCCCGCACGGCCGGGCCGCGCTGGGAGGACGTCACGGTCGGCCTGGACCCGACACTCGCGCGGTACGTCGCAGAGAAGGGCTCGATCGCCGTCTCCGGCGTCTCCCTGACGGTGACGTGGGTGGGCGACGACGAGTTCGGCGTCTCGCTGATCCCGACCACCCTGGCGGCGACGACCCTCGGCGACGCGGCGCCGGGCGCCGCGGTGAACCTGGAGGTGGACGTGCTGGCCAAGTACACCGAGCGCCTGCTCGCGGCGACGGGAGCACTGCGATGAGCGACATCCGGCTGGGCACGATCGACGAGGCGCTCGAGGCGCTGCGCGCCGGACGGCCGGTGCTGGTCGCCGACTCCCCGGACCGCGAGAACGAGGTGGACGTCATCCTTGCCGCGCAGCACGCGTCGCCGGAGTGGGTCGCATGGACCATCAGGCGCTCGTCGGGCTACCTGTGCGCGCCGATGCCCGCCGCCCGCGCGGACGCGCTCGACCTGCCGCTGATGGTGCCGCACAGCCAGGACCCCCGCCGCACCGCGTACACCGTGACGGTCGACGCCGCCGCGGGGGTGGGCACCGGCATCTCGGCGACCGACCGCGCCCGCACGCTGCGCGTGCTCGCCGACCCGGCGTCCGGTCGCGGCGACCTGATCCGGCCGGGCCACGTGCTGCCGCTGCGGGCCGTGCCCGGTGGCGTGCTGCACCGGGGGGGGCACACCGAGGCCACCGTCGACCTGTGCCGGCTCGCCGGGCTGGAGCCGGTGGGGGCGATCGCCGAGCTGGTCAACGACGACGGGACCATGGCCCGCCTCCCGGACGCGTGCGCGCTGGCGGAGGCCGAGGGCCTCGTGGTGATCACCATCGAGGAGATCGTCGAGTACCGGCTGGCGCACGACGACGGGGTGCCGTGGGAGGGCGTGGACGGGCCGCTGCGCCCGCGCGTGCAGCACACCTCGTCGGCCTTCCTGCCGACGCGGGCGGGCGAGTTCCGCGTCCACGGCTACCGGGACCTGCGCACCGGCGACGAGCACGTCGCGCTGGTGCCGGTCGGCGGCCTGGCGGAGCGGCCGGTGGTGCGCGTGCACTCCGAGTGCCTCACCGGCGACGCGTTCGGCTCGGAACGCTGCGACTGCGGTCCGCAGCTCCAGGAGTCGATGCGGCTGGCCGCGGAGGGCGGCGGCGTGGTGGTCTACCTGCGCGGCCACGAGGGTCGCGGCATCGGGCTGCTCGCCAAGCTCGCCGCTTACGCGCTGCAGGACGAGGGCCGCGACACGGTGGAGGCGAACATCGACCTCGGCTGGCCGGCGGACCGCCGCGAGTACGGGGCCGCGGCGGCGATCCTCGCCGACCTCGGCGCCACGACGGTGACGCTGCTGACCAACAATCCCGCGAAGGTGGCGGGCCTGCGGGCGCACGGCATCGACGTCGCGCAGGTGCGCGGTCTCGACGTGGGGCGCACGCCGCACAACGCCTCCTATCTGGCGACGAAGGCGCGGGCGATGGGCCACGTGCTCACCGGCCTGGACGCCGGGACGGCGGAGGCATGAGCGGCGGCGGGTCGCCGGATCTCGCGGTGGACGGGACCGGGCTGCGCGTGGTGGTGGTCGCCGCGTCGTGGCACCAGGTGGTGATGGACGGGCTGGTCGCCGGGGCGCTGCGCGGGCTGTCGGCGGCCCGGGTGGCCGACGTGCGCCTGGTGCGCGTACCCGGCTCGTTCGAGCTGCCGGTCGCCGCCCTGCGCGCCGCGCGCGGCGGGGCGGACGCCGTGGTCGCGCTCGGCGTGGTGATCCGCGGCGGCACGCCCCACTTCGAGTACGTGTGCGAGGCGGCGACGCACGGCCTGAGCCGGGTGGCGCTCGACACCGGCGTGCCGGTCGGCTTCGGCGTGCTGACCTGCGACGACGAGCAGCAGGCGCTGGATCGCGCCGGCCTGCCCTCCTCGCGGGAGGACAAGGGATACGAAGCGGCGCAGGCGGCCGTCGCGACGGTGCTGGCGCTGCGCGCGCTGGACGCGCCCCCGGCCACCGCGCCCTGACGTCTAGGCTCACCTGCCGTGAAGACGTTCGAGGGCCTGTTCGCGGAGCTGGAGGCCAAGGCGCGGCTGCGCCCCGAGGGCTCCACGACCGTCGCGGAGCTCGACGCCGGCGTCCATGCGATCGGCAAGAAGATCGTCGAGGAGGCCGCCGAGGTGTGGATGGCCGCGGAGCACGAGGGCGACGAGCGCGCGGCGGAGGAGATCTCGCAGCTGCTGTACCACCTGCAGGTGCTCATGCTCGCCCGCGGCATCTCGCTCGCCGACGTCTACCGCTACCTGTGAGGACTCCGTGCTGAGGATCGCCGTCCCCAACAAGGGCTCGCTGTCCGAGCCCGCCGCGCAGATGCTCTCCGAGGCCGGCTACCGCCAGCGCCGCGACCCGCGGGAGCTGGTGCTGCCGGACCCCGAGAACGACGTCGAGTTCTTCTTCCTGCGCCCGCGCGACGTCGCGGTGTACGTGGGTCAGGGGACCGTCGACGCGGGGGTGACCGGCCGGGACCTGCTCATCGACTCCGGCACGTCCGCGGTGGAGCACCTGGCGCTCGGCTTCGCCCGGTCGACCTTCCGCTTCGCCTCCGCGGCCGGCCGGTTGACCGACGTCACCGGGATCGCCGGGCTGCGCGTCGCGACGAGCTACCCGGTGCTCGTCAAGACGTACCTGAGCAGCCGCGGCGTGACGCCGGAAGCGCTCGTGCGCCTCGACGGGGCGGTGGAGTCGGCCATCCAGCTGGGGGTCGCGGACGTCATCGCGGACGTGGTCGAGACCGGGACCACGCTGCGCCAGGCCGGCCTGGAGGTGTTCGGCGAGCCGATCCTGCGCTCGGAGGCGGTACTGGTGCGCGGCGCCGGCGCGCCGCCGGCCGGTCTCGACGTGCTCACCCGGCGGCTCCAGGGCGTCATCACCGCCCACGAGTACGTGCTCATGGACTACGACGTGCCGATCGCCGTCGTGGAGCGCGCCGTGCGGATCACCCCGGGCCTGGAGTCGCCGACGGTGTCGCCGCTGCACGACAAGCAGTGGTGCGCCGTGCGCGCGATGGTGCCGCGCTCGCAGACCAACCGCGTCATGGACGAGCTGTACGAGGTGGGCGCGCGGGCGATCATCGTCACCTCGATCCACGCGTCGCGGCTGTAGGACGCTCGTGGTGAGCGACGACGACCGCCCGTTCCGGCCGCGCGCCGCGCGCGTCGTCTCCCTGGCGGTTGCCGGGCTGGTGGTCGCCCTGACGGCGGCCCTGCTGCTCGCCATGCCCTCGCTGGGGTGGCTGGACCGCGCCGGGTTCGTCGTCGTCGGCCTGGCGATCGCCTGGTTCTGCTGGCGTGAGGCGGCCGTGGTCGCCCGGCCGGACGCGACGGGGCTCGTCGTGCGCAACCTGCTGCTCACCCGCCGCCTCGCCTGGGCGCAGATCGTCTCCGTGCGGTTCGGCCAGGGCAGGCCGTGGGTGCAGCTCGACCTCGACGACGGCGACACGTTGGCCGTCATGGCGATCCAGCGCGCCGACGGCGCCCTCGCGGACCAGGAGGCGCGCCGGTTGGCGACCCTGCTCGCGGCCCGTACCGCGACGCGCGAGGACGACTAGGCCGGCGGGCACCTGCGCGGCGCCGCACCGGCTCGCGCAGGTGCCCGCTACGGTGGGCGCGATGGCTCCTGCGATCGACCCCGCCGAGCGCCTGCTCAACCTCGTCATCGCCCTGGTGAACACGTCCGGCCGGATGACGAAACAGCAGGTGCGCTCGTCCGTCGCCGGGTACCAGGAGGCGGTGTCCGACGAGGCCTTCGAGCGGATGTTCGAGCGCGACAAGGACACGTTGCGCGACCTCGGCGTGCCCGTGCTGACCGTCACGGACTCGCGCCACGGCGACGACGTCGGCTACCGCATCGACCTCGACGCCTACGCGCTGCCCGCCGTCGACCTCACCGCCGCCGAGCTGGGCGTGCTGTCGCTGGCTGTCCAGGTGTGGCAGGACGCCACGCTGCGTGCCGACACCACGCGGGCGCTGACCAAGCTGCGCGCCGTGGGCCAGGGGCCGTCGGCGGGCGACCTGCTGGCGGGCCTCGCGCCGCACGTCAGCGCCGAGGCGGCGTTCGGTCCGCTGGTCGAGGCGGTCCAGGAGCGGCGTCCGGTGCGCTTCACCTACCGCGCGGCGAGCACCGGCGAGGTGCGAGAACGCACGGTGGAGCCGTGGAAGCTGCTGGCGCGGCGGGGCGGCTGGGTGCTCGTCGGGCGCGACCGGGACCGGGGCGCGGCGCGCTCCTTCCGCCTGGGGCGCGTCCAGGGCGGCGTGCGCGTGCAGCCGGGCTCCTTCGAACCCCCGACCGACGACGAGCTCGCCGCCGCGACGGCGGCGTGGTCGCAGGGCCCGAAGCGGCTCGCCACGCTCGCCGTGGCCCCGGACCGGGCGGCGGCGCTGCGCGCGCGGGCCGTGCCGGGCGGCGCCGACGAGCGTCCCGCCCCGGCCGGGCGGGACCTGGTGCACGTCCCGTACCGCACCACCTGGGAGCTCGCGGAGGAGCTCGTCGCGTACGGCCCCGCAGTGCTCGTCGTCGGCCCCGGGGAGCTGCGCCACGCGGTGCTGAGCCTGCTGCGCGATGCGGCGCGCCTCGACGGCGGGGAGGGGGCCTGATGGCGGAGCGCGCGAGCGAACGGCTGCTGCGCCTGCTCGGGATGGTCGCCTACCTGGACCGGCACGAGGACGTCCCCATCGAGGCGCTCGCCGCCCAGTTCGGGGTCACCCCCGAGCAGGTGTGGGCGGACATCGACACGCTGTGGGTCACCGGCACCCCGGGGTACCTGCCCTACGACCTGATCGACTTCGACGCCACGGCGTACGAGCAGGGCGTGGTGCGGCTCGTCGAGGCCCGCGGGATGACCCGGCCGCTGCGGCTCGGCGGGCGCGAGGCAGTCGCCCTCGTCGCCGCGTTGCGCGCGATGGAGGCGAGCCTCGGCGGGGCGCTGGACGACGAACGCGCCGCCGTGCTGCGCTCGGCGCTGGCCAAGGTGAGCGCCGCCGCGGGCGACGCCGCCACCGCCGTGGACGTCGACCTGCCGCCGACCCTCACCCCGGCCGTCGCGCACGCGGTCGGCGACGCGGTCGCCCGCCGGCGGCGCCTGCGGATCCGCTACGTCGACGCGCGGGACGTCACCAGCGACCGCGAGGTCGACCCGATCCGGCTGGTCAGCGAGGACGACCGCTCGTACCTGCTCGCCTGGTGCCGCGCGTCGCAGGGCGAGCGGCTGTTCCGGGTGGACCGCGTGGTCGAGGCGGAGGTGCTCGACGTGCCGGCCGAGGAGCACGAGGCACCGCAGAGTGCGGAGGTGTTCGTCCCCGGCGACGGCGACCTGGTGACGCTGCACCTGGCGAGCACGGGCCGCTGGATCGCCGAGACCGCGCCGGTCGAGGCGGTGCGGGACCTGCCGGACGGCACCTTCGAGGTGGACCTGCGCGTGGTGCAGCCCGCCTGGCTGCGCCACCTGCTGCTCCAGGCGGGGCATGCGGTGCTCGCCGTGCGGCCGCCGGAGGTCGCCGCCGATGCCGCCGCACTCGCCCGGGCGGCGCTGGCGGCCTACGGCGCGGGGGAGTGAGCCGTGGCGTGGTACTGGTGGCTCACGTGGTCGCTCCTGCTGGCCGGGACGGCGACGGGCGCCTTCCTGCTGCTGCGCCGGTTGTGGCGAAAGGCGGTGGCGCTCGGCCGGGAGCTGACCCGCGCCGGTGAGGCGGCGGAGCGGCTGACCGCGCGGGCCGACGAGCTGGCCGAGCAGGCCCGAGCCAGGCATCCCGTCCCGCCCGTGGCGCTGGTGCGCGACCGGGAGGAGATCCGTGCGGAGCTGGCCGCGGTCAGGGCGTCGCGCGACGCCCGTTCCGACGCCCGGGCCGAACACCGGCGGCGGACCTGGGAGCGCTGGTCGCAGCACTGGCGTTGAGGCGCCGACAGGGCACGGACCTACACTCGGGGCAACCATCGAGGGCGGAGAGCGTCATGTTTCGCAGTTTCGGGACCGGGGAGCTCATCCTGGTGCTCGTCGTCGTCGTGCTGCTCTTCGGAGCGAGCCGGCTCCCCGGGGTCGCCAAGGCGATCGGACAGTCGCTCAAGATCTTCAAGAGCGAGGTCAAGGGCCTGAACGACGAGAGCAAGCCCGCAGACGCGCCGAAGGACGAGCCGGGCGACGGCTCGGCGCCCAAGGCCTGAGCGCGGTGGCGCGCAGCCACCCCCCGAGTGCCGACGGCGGGCGGATGCCGTTGGGCTCCCATCTGCGAGAGCTCCGCAAGCGCATCGTCCGCGTCGCCCTGGGTCTGGTGGCCGGGGCGGTCGCGGGCTGGTTCCTCTACGAGCCGGTGTTCGAGACGCTGATCCGGCCGCTGCGGGCCGTCGCGGCGCGGCGTGACGAGCTGGTCGCCATCAACTTCAGCGGACTGGCGGCGTCGCTGGACATGCAGATCCAGGTGTCGCTGTTCCTCGCGGTGCTGCTGACCAGCCCCTGGTGGATCTACCAGCTCTGGGCGTTCGTCACACCGGGCCTGACGCGGCGCGAGCGGCGGTACGCCGTCGCCTTCCTCGGGTCCGCGGTGCCCCTGTTCCTGGTGGGCGCGGTGGTGGCGTGGTGGATGCTGCCGCACGCGGTGGCGATCCTGACGTCCTTCACGCCCGCGGGCGCACAGAACCTCATCGACGCCCCGACGTACCTGTCGTTCGTCATGCGCCTGGTGCTGGCGTTCGGTGTCGCGTTCCTGCTTCCGGTGATCATGGTCGCGCTCGACCTGGTGGGCGCGGTGCGGGCCGGCACGTGGCTGCGGGCGTGGCGCTGGGCGGTGGTGGTGATCGTCACCTTCGCCGCCGTCGCGACCCCCACCCCGGACGCCATCACCATGCTCGTCGTCGCCATCCCCATGTGTGCGCTGTACTTCGGCGCGGTGTGGATCTGTGCGGTCCACGACCGCCGGGTGGAGCGGCGTGCCGGCGCGGAGGCCCTCGCGTGAGCGACCTGGGCGTCATCGTCAACGTGCTCGCCGGCTCCGGCGCGGGCGCGGCCAGGGCAGGGCGGCGCGTCCACGAGCTCCTGACGGCCGCCGGGCACCGCGTGGTGGACCTGTCCGCCCCCACGCTGGCGCAGGCGACCGACCGGGCCCGGGCAGCGGCGACGTCGGGGCTCGCCGCGCTCGTCGTCGTCGGGGGCGACGGCGCCGTCCACCTGGGCGTCAACGTGACGGCCGGGACCGGCCTGCCGCTCGGCATCGTCCCGGCCGGGACGGGCAACGACATCGCTCGCGCCCTGGGCATCCCCACAGACCCCGACCGCGCGGTCGCCGACCTGCTGCGAGCGCTGGCCACCCGGCCCCGCACGGTGGACGCCGCCCGCGTCCACCGCCCCGACGCTGCGGCGTACGAATGGTTCCTCGCCGTCCTGTCCTGCGGCCTGGACGCCGCCGTCAACGCCACCGCGAACGCCTACCGCTTCCCCCGCGGGCACGCGCGCTACCTGCGGGCGATCCTCGCGGAGCTGCCGAGGTTCGAGCCCTACGGCTACCGAGTCCGGGTGGACGACGAGGTCTGGGAGTCGGATGGCACCCTCGTGGCGGTGGCCAACATGCCCTGGATCGGGGGCGGGCTGAAGATCGCACCCGACGCGGATCCCGAGGACGGGCTGCTCGACGTCGTCGTCGCCGGTCCGTTCACCCGGACGGGTGTCGTGGGGATCTTCCCTCGGCTCTACCAGGGCACGCACGTGACGGACCCGCGGGTCCGGGTGCTGCGCGGGCGCACCGTGACGATCGAGCCGATCCCGGCGCTCGGACCCCACCCGCCGGTGGCGTTCGCGGACGGCGAGCGCATCGGCCCGCTCCCGCTGCGCGTCGAGGCCGTGCCCGGCGCGCTGACCGTGCTGCACCGCCCGCCCGCCTGACTGCTTAGGGTGGGGAAGTGGCCCGGACCTCCCCGCACCGCGCTCCGGCGCCCGACGAGCCCTCGCCCGCGGAGCGGTACGCGGTGTCCCGCCGCCTGGCGGCCGCGTCCCAGGGGGAGCTGGGTCGGTTCGCCGCCACCCTGGGGTTCACCCTCGACCCGTTCCAGGTCGAGGCGTGCCGGGCGGTGGAGCGCGGGCAAGGTGTGCTCGTCGCGGCGCCCACCGGAGCCGGCAAGACCGTCGTCGGGGAGTTCGCCGTCCACCTGGCCCTGGCGACCGGGCGCAAGGCGTTCTACACCACGCCGATCAAGGCGCTGTCGAACCAGAAGTACGGCGACCTGCTGCGCCGCTACGGCCCCGGCCGCGTGGGCCTGCTGACGGGCGACACGACCCTCAACGGTGAGGCCGACGTGGTGGTGATGACCACCGAGGTGCTCCGCAACATGCTCTACGCGGGCTCGGCCACCCTGGAGGGGCTCGGCTTCGTGGTGATGGACGAGGTCCACTACCTGGCCGACCGGTTCCGCGGGCCGGTGTGGGAGGAGGTGATCATCCACCTGCCGCCGTCCGTCCAGCTGGTGTCGCTGTCGGCCACGGTGAGCAACGCCGAGGAGTTCGGCGAGTGGCTGACCACGGTGCGGGGCGACACCGCCGTGGTGGTGGACGAGCACCGGCCGGTGCCACTGGGCCAGCACGTGCTGGCGGACGGGGAGCTGCTGGACCTGTACGCAGGGCACGTCGACCCGACGGCACCCGGCGTCGACCCGCCGCTCAACCCCCTGCTCGCCCGGCGGCGCCAGCGCCCGCCGGACCCCCATCACGGGCCGGGCGACCGCGGCTTCCGTGGCCCAGGCGGGCGACGTGCCGACGGGGGCGACAGCGGTCACGGTCGCCATCGTCCGGGCCGTCCCACGCCGCGGTTCGCCGTGGTCGACCTGCTGGCGCACGAGGGGCTGCTGCCGGCGATCGTGTTCATCTTCTCGAGGGCCGGCTGCGACGCCGCGGTGCAGCAGTGCCTCGCGGCCGGGGTGCGCCTGACCACGCCGGAGGAGTCGCGCGAGATCCGCCGGGTCGCCGAGGAGAAGTGCGCCTCCGTGCCGCCGGAGGACCTGTCGGTGCTCGGCTACTGGGGGTTCGTCGACGCCCTGGAGCGGGGCCTGGCCGCCCACCACGCCGGCCTGCTGCCCCTGTTCAAGGAGACCGTCGAGGAGCTGTTCAGCCGCGGCTTGGTCAAGGTGGTGTTCGCCACCGAGACCCTCGCGCTGGGCATCAACATGCCCGCCCGGTCCGTGGTGCTCGAGCGCCTGGTCAAGTGGGACGGCAGCCAGCACGTCGACGTGACGCCGGGGGAGTACACGCAGCTGACCGGACGCGCGGGCCGGCGCGGGATCGACACGGAGGGGCACGCGGTCGTCGTCGACCACCCCGCCCTGGACCCGCACCACCTGGTGGGGCTGGCCTCGCGTCGGTTGTACCCGCTGCGCTCGAGCTTCCGGCCCACCTACAACATGGCGGTCAACCTGGTGGCCCAGATGGGCCGCGAGGCCGCGCGTGAGGTGCTGGAGACGTCGTTCGCCCAGTTCCAGGCCGACCGTGCCGTGGTGGGACTGGCGCGCCAGGCGCAGTCCCAGAAGGAGGCGCTGGCGGGCTACGCCGGGTCGATGGCGTGCGACCGGGGCGACTTCGCCGAGTACTTCGCGATCCGCCGTGAGATCACCGACCTGGAGCGCGCGGACGCGCGTGGCCGCGCGAGCTCGCGACGGGCGGACGCGGCCCGCTCGCTCGAGGGGCTGACGCCGGGCGACGTGCTGCGCGTGCCCGCCGGCCGGCGCTCGGGCTACCTGGTGGTGGTGGACCCGGGGCAGCCCGGCGGCTTCGACGGGCCCCGGCCCGCCGTGCTGGGACCCGACCGTCAGGTGCGCCGGCTCACCGCGGCCGACGTCGGCACCGGCGTGCGGACGGTCGCCCACCTGCGCCTGCCCCAGGGGTTCAACCCGCGCGTCCCGGCGGCCCGGCGCGACCTGGCGGCCCGGCTGCGTGCCGCCGTGGACGCGCTGAAGCCCGACGAGCGCGGCGGGCGGTCCTCCCGGGGAGCGCGGGGAGGAGCCGGCGCGCACGACGAGGAGATCGCCCGGCTGCGCCGTGCGCTGCGGGCCCACCCGTGCCACGCGTGCCCGGACCGGGAGGACCACGCGCGGTGGGCCGAGCGCTGGTGGCGGCTGACGGCCGAGCACCGCGAGCTGGTGGAGCGGATCGCCGGGCGCACCGGCTCGATCGCCGTGGTGTTCGACCGGATCTGCGACGTGCTCGTGCGCCTGGGCTACGCGTCGCGCTCCGGCGGTGCGCTGGAGGTCACCGCCGACGGGCGGTGGCTGCGGCGCCTCTACGCCGAGAACGACCTGCTGCTCGCCGAGTGCCTGCGCCGCGGCGTCCTGGACGACCTGGACCCCGCACAGCTGGCCGCCGCGGTGTCCGCCCTGGTCTACCGCTCGCGGCGCGAGGAGGGCGAGCAGGCGCGCATCCCGGGTGGCCCGGCCGGCCGGCTGGGACGTGCCCTCGATGCCGCGGCACGCACGTGGGCGCAGCTGGAGGACCTCGAGCGGGCGAACGGGCTTGAGACGGTCCAGCCACTCGACCCGGGCCTCGTCGAGGCGATCCACCGCTGGGCGTCCGGCCGTGATCTCGACGCGGTGCTGCGGGGCGGGGAGCTGGCTGCGGGCGACTTCGTCCGCTGGTGCAAGCAGGTGCTCGACGTGTTGGACCAGGTGGCGCAGGCCGCCCCCCGGCCGCAGGTGCGCCAGACGGCCGCGCGCGCAGTCACCGCGATCCGGCGCGGCGTCGTCGCCTACTCCTCGGTCTGACCGCGGATCCGCATGCCGGGCGGCGCCGGGCTGGCCTGCGGACCCGCCGCGCCCCGCGCAGCGGCGTGCCCTAGGGTGCAGCCGTGAGCTCCACCCTGTATCGCAACGGCGTGGTGCACTCGCCGGCCGACCCGTTCGCCGAGGCGATCCTGGTCGAGAACGGGACGGTCGCCTGGCTCGGCGCCGACGACACGGCGGCCGGCATGGCCGCCCGGGCGGACGAGGTGGTGGACCTGGACGGCGCCCTGGTGGCGCCCGCATTCGTCGACGCGCACGTGCACGTCCTGGAGACCGGGCTGGCCCTGGAGGGCGTGGACCTGTCGCCGGCGGCCGGCGTGCGCTCGCTCGCGGACGCGCTGGCCGCCGTCCGCCGTGCCGTCGAGACCCGCCCGGCGTCGCAGGCGGACGCGCCACTGCTGGGCTTCGGCTGGGACGAGCACTCCTGGCCCGAGGGCCGGCGCCCCACCCCGGAAGAGCTCGACGCCGCGGCCGGCGGCACCCCGGCGTACCTGGCGCGGGTCGACGTGCACTCCGCGCTCGTCACCTCCTCCTTCGCCGGACGGACCGGCCTGGCGGCACTTCCGGGCTGGCACGCCGACGGATGGGTGACCGGCGAGGCGCACCACGCGGCGCGGGACGCCGCGCGCGCCGTGACGCCGGCCCGGCGCACCGCCCTGTACCGGCGCGCCCTGCAGCACGCCGCGGCGCGAGGCGTCGTCGCGGTCCACGAGATGTCGGCGCCGTTCATCGACACCCGCGCGGGCCTGACCGAGCTGCTGACCACCACGGCGGACCCGGGCAGCGGCCTGCCGCTCGTCGTCGGCTACCGCGGCGAGGCCTGCGTCACGGCCGACGACGCGCGCGAGCTGCTCGCCGCGATCCCGGGCCTGACCGGCATCGGCGGCGACCTGGACGTCGACGGCTCGCTGGGCTCGCACACCGCGGCGCTGCGCGACCCGTACGAGGACGCCCCCGACACCGCGGGCACCCTGTCGCTGACGGCGGAGCAGGTGGCCAACCACGTGGCCGCGGTGACCCGGGCCGGTGTCCACGGCGCGTTCCACGTCATCGGAGACCGGGCGATGGACGAGGTGCTGCTCGGGTTCCAGGCCGCCGCGGCCGTCGAGGGGACCGCGGCAGTCGCCGCCGCCGGCCACCGGGTGGAGCACGCGGAGATGGTCGACGCGCTGGCGCTCGCGGCTCTGGTGCTGCTCGGGGTGCGCATCAGCGCCCAGCCGGCCTTCGATGCCGCCTGGGGCGGCCCCGACGGCCTCTACGCCGCGCGCCTGGGCGTGCGCCGCGCGATCGCCCTCAACCCGTTCGCCGACCTGGCCGCGGCGGGCATCCCGCTCGCGTTCGGGTCGGACGCCCCCGTGACGCCGCTGGATCCCTGGGCGGGGGTCCGGGCCGCCGTCCACCACACGGCACCCGACCAGCGGATCTCCGGTCGGGCCGCGTTCCGCGCCGCGACGCGCGGCGGTTGGCGCCTGGCGGGTCAGGACGGGACCGGCGCGGGTGAGCTGCGGGTCGGGGCACCGGCGCACCTCGCGGTGTGGCGCGCCGAGCACCTGACGGTCGAGCCCGGGCAGGGCCGGCTGTCGACATGGAGCCCGGAGGCGAGGGCAGGTACGCCGCTGCTGCCCGACCTCGCGCCGGACGCCCCCACACCCGTGTGCCTGCGCACCGTGCGGGGCGGCGTCACCATCCACGACGCGCTGGACTGACCGGCCCGGCCCGGCCCGGCCCGGCCCGGGGCCACACCGCATGCCGCACCGCGACACGCCGCGCGACACGCCGGTCTCCCTTTTCCGGGAAATGTGGGCCTGAACTGCACCGATGCGTTCAACGTCACACCCGTGCGGGGTTGTTGCCGGGACGCACGACGGGTACGTTCTCAGTCGGCGCGTCGCCTGGTTCGTGGTCCACCACCCGGCAGGGGAGAGGGCCGACGCCCGAGGAGACGGGCCCGACCGGGTCCGCGTGTCCAACAGAGAACAGCCGAGCGATCGGCCGGTACGAAGGACACGCGGGCCGGTCGGTCGGGCTCCTGGTCCCACGCCCTGCTGCCGTACCCTGGCGCGATGCCGCCCGACCGCTCGCGACCGTGGTCCCTTGTCCTGGCGGTGGCGGGGGGAGCGGCGACCCGCGCCGCGTTCCCCGGCCCGGGCTGGTGGCCCCTCGCCTACGTCGGCACGGCACTGCTGTTCCTCGCGCTGCGCCGTGACCGCGCCTGGTGGAACGCCCTCGTGGGGCTCGCGTGGGGTCTGGCGTTCTTCGGCCCGCTGATCACGTGGGCGAGCCACGCCGCGGGAACCGTGCCCTGGCTGGCGCTGACGCTGGCCGAGGCCGGCTTCGTCGCCGCGTTCGGCGCCGCGTGGACGTGGGCCCGACGCGGCGAGGCCGTGTGGCGCAACGCCGGTCTGCAGGTGCTGGTGTTCACGGTGCTGTGGGTGGGCGTCGAGGAGCTGCGTCAGGTGTGGCCGTTCGGCGGCTTCCCCTGGGGACGTCTCGCGTTCTCCCAGTCCGAGGCGCCGATGGTTGCGCTCGCTTCGCTCGGGGGCACGCCCCTCGTCTCGGCCACGGTGGTCGCCACCGGCGTGCTGCTCGCGCGCGGCGTGCTCGCCGCCCGGAGCGTCCGCGTCACAGCGACCCTCGGCTGGCTGGCGGGCACCGCCGGGCTGATGGCCGTGGGCCTCGTCGTGCCGCTGGCGAGCGCGGCGGAGAACGGGACGCTGACCGTCGGCGTGGTCCAGGGGAACGTGCCCGGAACCGGTCCCGACGGGTTCGGCCAGGCGTGGCAGGTGCTCGACAACCACGTCGCCGGCACGCAGGCGTTGCTGGGCCGGGTGGCGCCGGGTGCCCTGGACCTCGTGGTCTGGCCGGAGAACGGCACCGACGTCGACCCGCAGGCCTACCCCGATGCCGCCGCCCTCATCGACGGCGCGGCGCGGGCGGTCGGCGCGCCGATGCTCGTCGGGACCGTCCAGTACCCCGCCACGGGCGGACGTTACAATACCTCCATCTTGTGGCGTCCCGAACAAGGCGTTGTGGCCAGCTACACCAAGCAGCGGCCGGCGGCCTTCGGGGAGTACATCCCGATGCGGGGGATCGCGCGCCTGTTCTCCTCGCGCGTGGACGACGTCAACGTCGACATGATCCCCGGCACGCAGCCGGGCTACGTCCCGCTGGAGTCGGCACGCCACGGGCGGACCGTCGGCCTCGGCGTCGTCATCTGCTTCGAGGTGGCGTACGACGACATCGTCCGGGAAGCGGTGACCAGCGGGGGAGAGGTGCTGGTGGTCCAGACCAACAACGCGTCGTTCGGGATGTCCGACGAGTCCACCCAGCAGCTGGCGATGAGCCGCCTGCGCGCCGTCGAGCACGGCCGCGCCACGGTGCAGGTCTCGACGGTCGGTGTCAGCGCGGTGATCGCACCGAACGGCGCCCTGCTGCAGCGCACCGGGCTTTTCACCGCGGAGCAGATGGTCGCTACGCTGCCGCTGCGCGAGTCCCTGACGCCGGCCACCCGGCTGGGTCCGTGGCCCGCCTGGATCACCGACGCCCTCGCGGTGTGCGTGGTGGTTGCCGGCGCCGCCGGCGCCGCCCGTGTGCGCCGCGGCCTAAGGATCGAGACTGCCGCATGACCCCAGCCGACCGCGCCACCCGGCGCGTGCTCGTCGCCGTCCCCACGTACAACGAGCGCGAGAGCCTGCCCGGGGCCCTGGCACGGCTCGCGGAGCACGTCCCGGAGGTGGACGTCCTCGTCGTCGACGACGGCTCCCCGGACGGCACCGCCGACCTCGCCGAGCAGCTCTCGGCGCAGGACTCCCGCGACCGCACCGCCATCCACGTGCTGCGCCGCAGCGCCAAGCAGGGCCTCGGCCCGGCGTACGTCGCGGCGTTCCGATGGGGGCTGGAGCGGGGCTACGACGTGGTGGTCGAGATGGACGCCGACGGCTCGCACCGCGCGCAGGACCTGCCGGCCCTGCTGGCGCGGGTGGACGAGGCGGACCTGGTGATCGGCTCGCGCTGGGTCCCCGGCGGCACGGTGGTCAACTGGCCGCTGTCGCGCGAGGTCCTGTCGCGCGGCGCCAACCTCTACACGCGCCTCGCGATCGGGCTGCCGGTCAAGGACGCCACCGCCGGGTTCCGGGCCTACCGCGCCGAGCTCTTGCGGGCGCTGCCGCTGGGCGAGGTCGCCTCGCAGGGCTACGGGTTCCAGGTGGACATGACGCTGCGCGCGGTCCGCGCCGGCGCGCGCGTCGCCGAGGTGCCGATCACCTTCGTCGAACGCCTCCAGGGCGTCTCGAAGATGAGCAACGCGATCATCGTCGAGGCGATGATCAACGTCGCACGGTGGGGGATAGCAGAACGCTCCCGCCAGGTGGCGGGAGCGTTCCGTCGGCTCGCCGGACGGCGCTGAGCCTCAGGCGCTCCGGCGCAGCTTGCCGGCCCGCAGCAGGTCGAGCCGCTCGTCGAGCAGCTCCTGGAGCTCGCCGAGGGTGCGGCGCTCCAGCAGCATGTCCCAGTGCGTCCGCGGGGGTTTGCCGGCCTTCGCCTCGGGCCTCTCGGCGTCACGCAGCAGCGCCTCGGCGCCGCAGCGGCACTCCCACACCAGCGGGACGTCGGCCTCGACCGAGAACGGCAGGATGATCGTGTGCCCGTTGGGGCAGTCGTAGTACGCCTGCAGCCGGGGGGCGAAGTCGACGCCGGCCTCCGTCTCCATGCTGTGCGAGCCGATGCGCATACCGCGCAGCGAGCGGTTCGCCATGAGCGCCTCCGTGCCGTCGTTCGAGACAGTGCTTCCGACCGCATCAACGGCACCACGTCACGGGATGTTCCGCACGCCGGGTGAAGGTCTGGTGAACAGCTTGCGGTGCCGCGCGTCAGGCGGTGCCCTCCAGCAGCGCCCGTAACCCCTCGACGGCCAGCGCGTGGTCCTCGCTGCCCGCCAGGCCGGAGACGGTGACCACGCCGACCTGACCCACGCCGGCCACCCGGACGGGGAAGGCGCCGCCGTGCCCGGCGTACTCCTGCAGGGGGAGCCGCGTCTCGGCCTCGAAAGTCGTCCCACGAATTTCCGCCTGAAGTCCCGCCAGGTACGACGAGCGCCCGAAGCGCCGCACGACGCGCACCTTGCGCTCGATCCAGCTGTCGTTGTCGGCGCTGGTGCCGGGCCGAGCCGCGTGGAACGCGACCTGGTCGCCGTGACGGACGTCGACGACGACGACGAGCCGGCGCTCGATCGCCAGCCCGACGAGAAACGTGCCGAGCCGCCAGGCGTCGTCGTGCGTGAACGACGGCAGCACCAGCTCGCGTTCCTGCTGCTCGACCTCGGCGATGGTCCGGGACAGGGCGTGGTCCACGGCGCGATCCTGCCACGGTCCGTCCGGGCAGGTCGGCGTCGCGCCGATAATGGACGTTATGTCACAACGCCGGAACGCACCTCAGCCCGGCACGCGTGCCAGGGCCAGCTCGTACCGCTCCTCCACCAGGTTGACGTCGCGCGGCAGCCGCTGCCGGACTCCCGTGCGCCGGAACCCGGCGCGCACGTAGAGGTCGCCGGCGGCGGTGTTGCCGTCGAGCACCCACAAGGACACCGTGCGCGCCCCGTCGAGGATCGCCTGGTCGCGCGCGGCGTCGAGCAGGGCCCAGCCGATGCCGCGCCGGCGCACCTCCGGAGCCACCCAGTGCGACATCACGTGCCGGTCGTCCACCGGCGATCCCGGCTCCTGGATCAGACTGACCATCCCGCAGGGCTCGCCGTTCTCGTCGACCGCGAGCCACGTGGGAGTCCCCCGCAGCCGCATCCGCCAGTGCTGTTCCGCGAAGGAGCGCTCACGCGCCAGCAGCGATCCCCGGTTCTCCGGCGAGTCCGCCAGCGCACGCAATCGCACGTCGCGCACCGAGCGCCACTGGTCCTCGCCGACCCGCACGATCTCCACGACGCCCCAGCATGCCGTACCGTCCGCGCGCCGTGAACGACATCAGGTCCTAGGGCACGTTTCCGCAGGTCAGCGACATCATCGCAGGTCAGCTGGCACGGGATTGCGTCGACCCCTCCCCCGCCTTCGGGACGATCCGGGCGCGCCGTGCGGCCATTCCCCGCAGGTGTTTCTTCCCCGGTTCCGACGCCGATACGGTTGCCGGGTGCTGGTGCTCGGTGTCTGCAGCCTCAAGGGCGGTGTCGGCAAGACCTCGGTGACGTTGGGGCTGGCCTCAGCGGCGTTGGAGCGCGGCCTGCGTGTGCTCGTCGTCGACCTCGACCCGCAGGGCGACAGCACCATGGCACTCGGCGTCGCCCGCCCGGCGAGCGACATCGCCGCGGTGCTCGACGACCCGACGGCCGAGGCGGTCGCGGCCGCGACCGGCCTGTCGCACTGGTCCGACGCCGGACCACAGGTGCTCGTCGGCGGCGAGCGGACGGTGCTCCACGACCGGCTCGACGACACCGACCTCGACCGGCTGCGGGTGGCGCTGTCCTGGGTGTCGGGCTACGACGTGGTGCTGGTCGACTGCCCACCGTCGCTCGGCGGGCTCACCCGCACCGGCCTGGCCGCGTGCGACCGCGCCGTGGTGGTCACCGAGCCGGGGCTGTTCTCCGTCATGGCGGTGGGCCGCGCACTGCGCACGGTCGACGAGCTGCGCCGCAGTGCCGCGCCCGCGCTCCAGCCGCTCGGCATCGTGGTCAACAGGGTCCGCCTGCGCTCCGTCGAGCAGGCGTACCGGCTCGAGGAGCTGCAGAACCTCTACGGCCCGCTGCTCTTGTCCCCCGCCGTGCCCGAGCGCGCCGCGCTGCAGCAGGCGCAGGGTGCCGCCCGCCCCATCCACAGCTGGCCCGGCG
>Ga0255338_1000847_pt1 | contig 74306 bp, 60 predicted proteins | sample MeOH1_35cm_T4_19_FD_203715 | JGI IMG/M metagenome (GOLD analysis project Ga0255338, IMG submission 203715) | Sandy soil microbial communities from University of British Columbia, Vancouver, Canada - MeOH1_35cm_T4_195 | ecosystem: Engineered > Artificial ecosystem > Sand microcosm > Unclassified ... | reverse complement strand
CCCAGTACCGCGCCGCCCCAACTCAGCACGCGCACCTTTACGCCGCGCTTGCCCACGCTTTCCAGCAAATCGCCGATGCACAATGTGTCCCGGCCACCGTCCCCACGCTTGAAGAACATCGATGGCTGGAACCCCCAGCAAATGATGTCCACGGTCTTCTGTGCCGCCGAAATGGCGTTATAGACATCGCCAAATGCCGCTTCGCCGTTGACCAGCGGTTGGAACGTGCAAGGCAGGGGATGATATTCCGCGCGTTGCACAAACCAGGGGAGCGTGATGGTGCCCTTGTTTGTGCGGGAAAGCGCAATGGGCGTGGTGAAGACGTATTGCGTCACGGCTTATTCCTCCGGAAGTGATCGGAGCAATTCGCGCGTGCAGTTGGCCATGTGTTGTCCCGATCCTGTCCCCGCTCCGTTGCCCCCCACGCAGCCTGGAAAAGCTGCGCACGGGGCATACTAGAAGCGTCGAACCGGGCACTGCAATCGTATTTCCCCGAAATTTGCGATGCCGTCTACGGCGTCGATGGCGAAGCATTCGGTCGCAATAAGAAAGGTCTGAGCGGCACCTCAGCACCGCCGTGCCTTCCATCCGGGCCGCCAAGTAAAAACTCCCTGGTTCCATGCGGAGCCAGGGAGTCTGTCTGACCGGGGCGGCCGCTGCTACGGCCGGCAGGATGCCTGGCCGGTCTACGCCGCCGCCGTCATCTTGAAGATGCCCTGCGCGTTCCCCGCGTCGAACCCCAGATCCACCCGCTGGCGCGCCGCCGCCTCATCCTGGAAGCTGTCCCGCGTGATGAACTCGTAGAACGACCCCGGCACCTGGCGCTCAACCGCTTCGCCACCCGCGCCCACGAACACCCGCATCACCGGGTCGGCCCGGAACGCGGTCTGCTTGACGCGGCCGCTGCCCGACACCTCCACCTTCTCCTTCATCGGCCGCCCCAGGCGCTTCTGTTCCTCGGCCAGCGCGAACACGTCGGCCACGCGGTCGGTGGCGTGGTTGAACGCGTTGCCCTCGGTGGCAATCCAGGCCATTTCCGCCGATTCCTTCAGCAGCGTTTCATAGTCTTCCAGGCGCGGCGCCGCGTGCTGGCGCGCGAAGCAGCGGGCCAGCAGCCCCACCAGCTCGGCACCGTCGGCCACGCCCAGCACGCCATCGCGCTCCAGTTGCCACAGCAGCGTCTGGGCGCGCGGCGTCAGCGGATCGGCCGAGCCTTCGGTCACGCGCGACACCGCCGCGCGGAACGCGTCGCTGTAGCGCTCGCGATCCGGATGAAACTCGCTCAGGAAGAACTGGGCGATCTGCTCGGGCGCGTCGGCATGCGCGTATGAGCGCCCCGTCATGCCGATGCGGTCCAGCGGGTAGGTGCCATTCAACACATATCCCAGCGGGCGCAGGATGCGCGTGAACGCGGACTCGCCCTCGGGCAGCCCGCCGCTGGGCCACTTGACCGTGCGCAGCGCGCCGTGGTCGAACGTGACCTTGCCACCGGCCCGCGCCACGTCATCGGTATAGGCGCGGCCCGAGGGCACGCGGTCGAGGATGTCGCCGAACAGCACCACGTTCAGCGCCTGGGCAATCTCGGCGCGCGTGGCACGGCCGTCGATATCCACCGGCAGGCCCGCGGGCATGGTCACCAGCGTGAGCAGATGGGCGGCGCGGGACTCGCCCAGGTTGGCATTGAGCAGCTTGGAGATGTTCGGATTCATGGACACACCATCGACGATTAAGGTTGCGCCGGAGCATAGCGGGAGCCGCCGCCCGGTCACAAGCGACGATTGCTCACAACGTTGTGCGTCGCGCGCACCATCGCGGCGTCGTTATACTTGCCCCTCGCCCCCCTTTTTGCCGCCCCGACCGCCCCCCCAGAATGAGAAAGGACATCCCCAACCTGAACGCGCTGCTGGCGTTCGAGGCCGCCGCCCGGCTGGGCAGCTTCACGCGTGCCGCCGACGAACTCGCGCTCACGCAAAGCGCCGTGGGCCGCCAGGTGGCGCTGCTGGAGCAACGGCTGGGCGTGGCGCTGTTCACGCGGGTGCGGCGCCGGCTTGAGCTGACCGGGATCGGACGCGAGTACGCGGCGCGCGTGCGGCGCCACCTGGACCATATCGAGCGCGACACGCTGGAGATCAGCGCCGGCCGCACCCAGGGCTATACGCTGGAGCTGGCCGTGGTGCCGACCTTCGCCACCCAGTGGCTGATTCCGCGCCTGCCGGACTTCGCGCGGCTGCACCCCGACATCACCGTCAACCTGAGCGCCCGCTCGCTGCCATTCTCGTTCCAGGACTGCGCCTATGATGCCGCCATCTACTTCGGCGACCAGTTCTGGCCGGGCACGCGCGGCGGGGTGATCTTCCGGGAAGGCGGCATGGTGCCCGTGTGCAGCCCCGCGTTCCGCGCCGCGCACGCGCTGGCGGATGCCGATGACTTTGCCCGCTGCCGCCACCTGCACCTGAGCACGCGTCCCCATGCGTGGCGCGACTGGTATGCGGTGCAGGGCTGGGATTTCAGCGTGGCGGCGGCGCGCGGGCCGCGCTATGAGCTGTTTACGATGATGACGGCCGCGGCGGCGGCCGGGCTGGGCATCGGCCTCGCGCCGCGCCTGCTGATCGAGCGCGAGCTGGAGACCGGCCAGCTGGTGATTCCCGTGGAGCGGGGGCTCGATGTGAGCCAGGGCTACTACTTCGCGTATCCGGAAGGGCGTCCGCACGTGCCCGCGCTGGACGCCTTCCGCGACTGGGTGCTCGCCCTGTCGCCCGATGCGGCGCGCCAGGACTGACGCGCCACCGCCCGCTTACTGCTTGCTGGTCCCGGTCAGCGCCGCGAACTGCTGCGTCAGGTAGCTGCGGGTCTGGTTCATGCGGCCGACCAGCAAGTCCAGCTGCGTGAACTGCGTCCGATAGCGTTCGATCGTGCTCTCAATGCGGAGCGAGGTGGCGTCGTAGCGCTTCTCCAGGTCCTTCATCGATTTTTCCAGGCCATCGGTCGCGGCGCCCAGCGGACCCTTGGTGCCCGTGACGCGGTCCACCGCATTCGACAGCCGTCGGGCAAAGCCGCCCGTGGCGCCATCGCCGGCCATCAGCCGGGCCACGTCGCGCAGGTTGTCCTTCAGCGCGGCGTCCAGCTTCTTGTTGTCGATGGCCATGGTGCCGTCCTTCTGCAACGACACGCCAATCTGCGCCAGCATGCTCGGCGCATTGGCCGCCCCGCCCGTCTCGGGCGTATTGAGCACCGCGCGCAGCGAGGACTGGATGCCGCGCAGCACGCTGTCGCCATTGAGCGCGGCCTTGGTGCCGGCCTTGGTGTCGAACGACGTGAGCTGCCTGGCGGTGGTCTGGATGTTGTTGTACGCCGTCACCATGGACTGGATGGCCGTCTTGATGCTGTCGGTGTCCTGCGTCAGCGAGAGCGACGTGCTGCCGGTCTTCTTGAGCGTCATCGTCACGCCCTGCGCGGCATCGGCCACCGCGTTGGTGCCGCTGGTGATGGCGATGCCGTTCACGGTCAGCGCGGCGTTGGTGGCGCGGATGGTCTCCTTCATGCCGCCCGGCTGGGGACCGGCCACCGGGTCATAGCCCGCCAGCGCCTGCAACTCGGGCGACGAGCCCGTGATGCGCATGCTCATGGCCTCGCCCGTCTTCTCGGCATTCAGGACCAGGCGGTAGGGCGTGCCGCTGCCGTCGTTGATGATGCTGGCCTTGACGCCGATGTTGGCCTTGTTGATGGCGTCGCGGATGCCCTGCAGCGTGTTGTTGCTGCCGTCGATGGTCACGGTCTTGCTGGCGCCGGCCGTGGCGTTGAAGGCCGGATTGACATAGGTGCCGTAGGTCGGCGAGACGGGATTGTCGTCGTAGCCCGTGGTGGTGCCGAAGTCGAACGTCAGCGTGCCGGTGCCGATCGCCACGTCCTGCCTGGCCTGTCCGGCGCCGGCCAGCGATTGCGCCTGGGCCAGCCGGGTCACGTTGACCGTGAGGTTGCCGGGCACGGCGTTGGTGCCGGTGGTCACGCCGAGCACATCGGCATTGCCCACCTGGGCCTTGACCGCGCCGAACGTGTCGAGGTTCGCCAGCGCCTTGGCGGCGGCCTGGAAGCTGGACAGCACGCTCTTGACCGTGCCGTAGCTGGTGAGCTTGGTCTGGTAGGCGGTGTGCTGCTTCTGCAGCGCATCCAGCGGCAGGCGCTCGGCCGCCGAGAGCTTGTCCAGCAGCGTGCCGAGTTCGAGATTGGAGCCAATACCGATCGAGGAGATTCCAGCCATGTGTTGTGCCCTTTGTTGTTATTTCCACGGAACCATGTCTTTCCAATCTCCGTTTACGTCCACTTTGTGTCGATCTTTAGTCACTTTGATACGAGACGGATACAAAGCCGATACAAGAAAGCCCTCAAGTTCAGGAATGTGAGGCGTCACTCCGCCAGATGCATTCGCGGTGCCTGGGGAGGCACCCGGCGCGTATACATATAGTGGCCGGCGCGGAATAGCCGGGCGGCCCCAGGCGTTTACCTCGTGAATCACCATTCACGGAGGGCTCGTCTTGACCCATTTCACTCCACGTAACGGCTCACGCATGTGCGTGCCATGCCGCTTCGCGGCCATCGGCGCCGTGGCGGCCGTCCTCGCCGGCGGCTTTGCCTATGCGGCCGGATGGATCGCGCCGCATCGCCTGACCACGCAGACGGTCATCGACCAGTTCCAGCGCAACGCCGGCCTGCATGAGGGTTTCCGCCGCAATCACGCCAAGGGCGTCTGCATCGACGGCTTCTTCGACAGCCAGGGCGCGGCTGCCGCGCTGTCCACCGCGGGCGTGTTCGCGCCGGGACGCACACCGGTCATCGGCCGGCTGGCGATTCCGGGCGGCAACCCCGCGGCGGCCGACGGCAGCGTGCCGATCCGGAGCATGGCGCTGATGTTCAAGCAGCCGGACGGACAGCAATGGCGCACGGGCATGAACTCCGTGCCGGTCTTCCCGGTCCGCACGCCGGAGCAGTTCTACCGCCAGCTCGTGGCCGCGCAGCCGGACCCCGCCACCGGCAAGCCGGACGCCGCGGCCATGCAGGCATTCCTGGCCGCCAACCCGGCGGCGCTGGCCTTCCAGGCGTGGATCAAGCATCACCCGCCGTCGTCCAGCTTTGCGAACAGTGCCTACTACAGCGTCAACGCGTTCTATCTGGTGGATGTCAACGGGCACCGCCAGCCGGTGCGATGGTCGATGCGGCCGGCGTTGCCCTACGCGCCCCTGGCCGATGCCGACAAGGGCCAGCCGTCCTGGCTGGCCGCCGATCTCGCGCAGCGCCTGGAAGCGGGGCCGCTGCGCTGGCACTTGATCCTGACGCTGGGCGCGCCGGACGATCCGGTTGACGACGCCACGCGCGCATGGCCCGACGACCGCCGCCAGATCGATGCGGGCACGCTCGTGATCGAGCACGCCAGCGCCCAGGACGACGGTGCCTGCCGCGACGTCAACTTCGACCCGACGATCCTGCCGGCGGGCGTCGCGCCATCGAACGATCCGCTGCTGGCCGCGCGCTCGGCCGCCTACGCGCTGTCTTACCAGCGCCGCACGCGTGAAGAGGCGCTCGGTGCGCGCTCCGACAAAGGCCCCGAAAACGGCTCCGATAAAGGCTCAAACCCATGAATGCTCCACACAAACAATTCAGCGCCATGCAGAAACTGCTGCACTGGTCGATGGCCGTGCTGATCCTGGCCATGCTGTTCATCGGCGTGGCAATGGTCGCCACGGTCTCGCGGGCCCATGACGCGCTGATTGCCCTGCATCGGCCGCTCGGCATTGCGCTGCTGCTGCTCGTGCTGGTCCGCATCGCCGTGCGGCTGCGGCGCGGCGGCCCGCCGCTGCCAGCCAGCATGCCGGCGGCCCAGCGCGCGGTCGCCAAGGCATCTCACTGGGTGCTGTACGCGTTGATGGTGGCCATGCCGCTGATCGGCTGGGGCATGCTGTCGGCGGGCGGCTATCCGGTAACGATGGCCGGCGGCTTGCATCTGCCGGCCATCCTGCCGATGGATGTCCGGGTGTTCGCGCTATTGAGGGTGCTTCATACCGCACTCGCGTACATGCTGTTCGCGGTTGTGCTCCTGCATCTGGCTGCCGCGCTGGTCCATGCGCTGATCCTGCGGGACGGCGTCTTCAGCGCCATGGCACCACGATCGGAATGAAGGCGCGCGGCAGGTACGGTATGCTGTCGGGCTCTTCCCGCGCACGGACCCAGCACATCATGAACCACCCACTCCCAGGCACCGACGCCGCGCCCGAGGTGCGTCTTACCAGCTTTTCCCACGGCGGCGGCTGCGGCTGCAAGATCGCACCGGGCGTCCTGTCCGAGATCCTGCGCAGCAGCGGCACGGGCGCGATCCCCAAGGAATTGCTGGTGGGCATCGAGACCGCCGACGACGCCGCCGTCTATCAGCTCAATGACGAGCAGGCGCTCATCGCCACGACCGATTTCTTCATGCCGATCGTGGACGATCCGTTCGAGTTCGGCCGCATCGCCGCCACCAATGCCATCAGCGACGTCTATGCCATGGGCGGACGCCCGATCATGGCGCTCGCCCTGGTCGCCATGCCGGTCAACCAATTGCCGCTGGAGGTCATCGGCCGCGTGGTCGAGGGTGGCCAGGCGGTGTGCCGCGCGGCGGGCATCCCGATTGCCGGCGGCCACACCATCGACTCGGTCGAACCGATCTATGGCCTGGTGGTGATGGGACTGGCGCATCCGTCCAGGATCCGGCGCAACCGCGACGCCCGCGCCGGCGACGTGCTGGTGCTGGGCAAGCCGCTGGGGGTGGGCGTACTGTCCGCCGCCCTGAAGAAGGGCCAGCTCGACGCCGCCGGGTACGCGCGCCTGATCGACACCACCACGCGCCTGAACACGCCCGGCATGGCGCTGGCGGAGCGCGACGACGTGCATGCGTTGACCGATGTGACCGGCTTCGGCATTGCCGGCCACACGCTGGAACTGGCGCGGGGCGCCGGATTGCGCGCCGTGCTCGACTGGCGCCATCTGCCGCTTCTGCCGGGCGTGGCCGCGCTGGCGGAACAAGGCAACGTCACGGGTGCCTCCCGTCGCAACTGGGAAGGCTACGGCAGCGAGGTGCAACTCGATCCCGGCCTGCCCGCCATCGCCCAGGCCCTGCTCACCGACCCGCAGACCAGCGGCGGGCTGCTGGCCAGCTGCGCGCCGGAGGCCGTGGACAGCGTGCTGCGCATCTTCCGGGAACAGGGCTTTGGCGAGGCTGCCGTGGTGGGGCACATGGCGTCCGGCGAGCCCGGGCTGACGGTCGCCGCATGAGAGCCTTCGTACGTGTCACCGACCGGCACGCCTTCGACACGATCATCGATGCGCGTTCGCCGGCGGAATTCGAGATCGATCACATTCCCGGCGCGGTGAACTGCCCGGTGCTCGACAATGAAGAGCGGCGCATCGTCGGCACGCTGTACAAGCAGGCCGGCGCGTTCGAGGCAAAGCGCGTTGGCGGCGCCATGGTGGCGGCCAACCTGGCCCGCCATCTGCGCGAACAGTTCGCGGATCGCCCGGCCGGCTGGAAGCCGCTGGTGTACTGCTGGCGCGGCGGCCTGCGCAGCGGCTCCATGACGACCTGGCTGCGCATGGTGGGCTGGGACGCCCAGCAGCTTGCCGGTGGCTACAAATCCTGGCGGCGCCATGTGATCGACACCATCGCCGCGCAGGCGCCGGCGCTGCCGCTGGTGGTGGTGTGCGGCGCCACCGGCAGCGCGAAGACGCGCGTGCTGCACGCGCTGGCTGCCCAGGGCGAGCAAACCCTAGACCTCGAGGGTCTGGCGCGCCACAAGGGCTCGCTGCTGGGCGCGCTGTTCGATATCCCGCAGCCCTCGCAGACCGCCTTCGAAACCGCCATCGCGGCCGCGATCGAGCAGGTGGACATGTCCCGCCCGCTTTACGTGGAGGGCGAAAGCGCCCGCATCGGGCGGCTCAACCTGCCGGTGCCGCTGGTCGGGCGCTTGCGCGCCAGCGCCTGTATCGAGATCCAGGCATCGTTGCCCGCCCGGCTCGACTTCCTGTTGCGCGACTATGCCTATCTGGGGGATCGGCCCGCCTGGCTGGCCGACCAGCTGGAGCCGCTCAAGCCGCTGCACGGCAAGGACACCATCGCGGCCTGGCAGGCCATGGCCCACGCGGGCAACCTGCCGCAGCTGTTCGCCGAACTGACCACCAAACACTACGATCCGTCCTACGCGCGCTCACAGAGCAAGCACTTCCATGCCTGGCAGGCGCGGCGGGTCCTGACGGCGGACGATCTGTCGCCGCGCGGTATCGAGGCCATCGCGCGGGCCATCCCCGCCATCGCCACCGCGCAAACGCCTGCCACGGCATCCGACAGCGCACGGGACGCGTTTCAATCCTGAAACGCCTGGCGTCGCCGCGCGGGGCCGCGCCACCCCGGTACGCCGCGGGCCCGCATGCCGCCGCCCGTGGCTCGCATATTGCGTGATATCGGTCACGACTCGCACCCGGCATGGTGCCGATGGCGCCCGAGCCATTTTCCCGGAGACCGACCATGACCCGATATATCGTGCTTGCAAGTTTCACGGACCAGGGCATCCGTGCCGTCAAGGACACGACCAAGCGCGCGGCGGCCGTGCGCGAACTGGGCGCGCAGCTTGGCGTGCAGGTGAAGGATGTTTTCTGGACGCTTGGCAAATACGACGTCGTGCTGACGCTCGAGGCACAGGATGACGCCGCCGTGACCGCCTTTGGCTTGAGCGTGGGCGCGGCCGGCAACGTCCACACGCAAACGCTGCGCGCCTTCAACGCCGACGAAATGCAGGACATCATCAGCAAGATGCGCTAACCGGCGCAGCCAGCCGGAAGTGCCTCCAGGAACGCTCGGCAGCCATGGCTTCGAGCGTCCTGGAATCGGCCAACCCTCTTGTCAGCAGGCACCCGAGGGAGTAGAAGTCGGCTCATCAACGTCCACCGCGAGTCGCGTGCCGCATGGACCAACCCGCCAAGCTCAACGCCAATTCGCTGGGCATCGTCGAATCGGCGATCATGGGCATCGCCGGCACGGCGCCCGCCTACAGCATCGAGATCACGACCTCCACGATCATCGCGACGGCCGGCACGCTGTCGCCGGCGAGCATCCTGATGTGCGGTCTTGTCATGTTCGGCATCGCGTTCGCGTTCATCAACCTGAACCGTGCCATGGCGAGTGCCGGCACCTCTTATTCGTGGGTGAGCATGGTGTTCGGGCGGTGCCTCGGCTTCTTTGCCGGCTGGGCGCTTCTTGTGCTGTGCTGCGTGTTCATGGTTTCCGCCATGATTCCGGCGGCCAATGCCACGTTGCTCATCTTCAATCGCCCGATGATGAATAACGTGCACTACGTGGCGCCGATCGCGGCCGCATGGCTCACCTTCGTCAGCGCGGTGATCGTCAAGGGCATCAGGCTCACCAGCTACGTGCAAGTGCTGATGACGATCATCGAGGGCGTGATCCTGCTCGTGATCATCGTCGCCAGCTTCCTCACGTTCCCGCGCGCGCCGCAGCACGCGTTTTCGCTGGACTGGTTCTGGCCCTTCGCATTCTTGCCCAGGTCGTTTGCCAACGGCGCGCTGGTGGCGATCTTCTTCTTCTACGGCTGGGACGTCACCATGAACCTCAGCGAGGAGACGCGCGACCCGAACCACACCCCTGGCCGTGCCGCGTTCTGGTCGATGGTGTTCCTGATGACGTTCTTCCTCGTCTTCATCGTGATCACGCTGCTCGGCCTGTCGGATGCCGAGATCCAGCACTACAACACGAACATCATCTTCGCCATCGCGGAGAAGTTGTTCGGGCCCACCTGGGGCTATGTCGCGATCATCGCGGTACTGCTGAGCACGGTGGGCACGGTCGAGACGCAGATGCTGCAGTTCACGCGCACACTGTTTGCCAAGAGCCGCGACGGCGCGCTCCACCAGCGCTACGCGCGCCTGCATCCGCGCTGGCGGACGCCGTACGTGGCCATCTTCTTCATCTGGATCACCGGACTCGTGCTGTTGTTCGCGTCGTCTTACCTGCCGACGATCAACGTCATCCTGCAGGATTCCATTACCGCCGTTGGCTTCCAGATCTGCTTCTACCTTGGACTGACCGGGCTTGCCTGCGGCTGGTACTACCGCAGGATGCTGGCGCAGGGGCCGTGGCGTGCGGTGAGCCACGTCATCTGGCCGGTAGGAAGCGGGCTGTTCCTTTTCTTCATCGCGCTCTACAGCATCCCCACCTTTGACTGGGTCACCAATGTCGTCGGCTTGGGAGGCATCGCCATCGGTGCCGTGCCGCTGTTGCTGAACCGCAAGAGGATCTGGGCAACACCGGCCTCCGAGGCCGGCGTGACCGAACACCAGGGATGACACGGCTGGCCGAACACCAGGGATGACACGGCTGGCCGAACTGGCCGCATGTCGTGGCTCCGAAAATTTCCCTTGTAATGAGATCGATTCCCATTTACACTGGCTTCACTGTCTGACGAACGGCACCGCCGGCGCAGGCAAGCGAGCCTTCAGGGTGTGGCATCGGGCGATGCATCGATGCGGCACCTGTTACCGACTTTTGTGGGGACCGCTCCGACACACGGAGCGTTTGGCAGTAGCCAGCCGCAGGAAGATCGGGAAAACATCCAGACCCCGTTTTCCCGATCGCGTCATCCAGCGACAAGCCAGGCCACCTTTTTATTCCGCGCGCCGTCCAGGCACGGCGCGCCGCATGTCCTTGCCATCCGTGAAACCGCATCCCACCCCTCTCCTGCGCGCCGGCCTCAAGGCCACGTCGCCCCGCATGCACGTGCTCGAGGCGTTCCGGCGCAGCGACCGCCGCCACCTGAGCGCGGAAGACGTCTACCGGACCCTGCTGGCGCTGGAAGTGGATGCCGGCCTGTCCACGGTCTACCGCGTGCTCAACCAGCTGGTGCAGGCCAATATCCTGCTGCGCCACACCTTCGAGGCCGATCACGCGGTGTTCGAACTGAACGAGGGCGGCCACCATGACCACCTGATCTGCGTGACCTGCGGGCGGGTCGAGGAATTCCGCGACGAAGGCATCGAGCAACGCCAGCGCCAGGTAGCCGCGGACAACGCGTTCCTGCTGCGCGAACACATGCTCGTGCTCTATGGCCTATGCCCCGCCTGCCAGCAGGCGTCCGGCAGCGCGATGGTCAGGACCGCGCCACCGCCGGCGTGACCGCCGGGGTGGCCGGCTTGAGCACCAGCCAGACCGCCGCGCCAATCAGCAGCATGCCGCCCGCGTGCGCCCACGACAGCGTCTCGCCCAGGAACAGCCAGCCCCAGACCATGCCGAACGGCGGGATCAGGAACGTCACGGTCAGCGAGCGTACCGGGCCCAGATCCGCCACCAGCCGGAAGTACAGCACGTAGGCGATGGCGGTGCAGACCATGCCGAGGCCCAGCATGGCGGCCCAGACCCCGGGCCCTGCCGCCGGCAGCGTGTTCTCGCGCAGCAGCGCAACGGCGCTGAACGGCAGCAGGAAGACCGTGGCGCCGACCATGCTGCCCGCCGCCACCAGCCGGCTGTCCAGGCCCCCGCGCGCAGTGATCCAGCGGCGCGTCAGAAAGCCCGCCAGCCCATAGCAGGATGTGGCCACCAGGCAGGCCAGCGCGCCAAGCATCACGTTGTGCGAGAACACCACGGGTCCGGTACGCGTCAGCACCGCCACGCCGGCCAGCCCCATCAACACGCCCCCCGCCTTGGCGCGCGTGAGTTTCTCGGCGAAGAACAACCCGCCGATCAGCACGCCCATCAGCGGCGTCATGGCGTTGAAAATGGCCGAATAGCCAGCCGGCAGCCACAGCGCCGCCACCGAATACATCACGAACGGGATGCCCGAGTTGATGATGCCCAGCACGATTACCGGGCGCCATTTGCCGCGCATGTCCCACTTCACCTTCATCAGCATCAGGCACGCCGCCAGCGTGACCGTACCAATCAGCACGCGGAAGAACGCGGTCGGCAGCGGCCCGAGCACAGGTGCCCCAATGCGGACGAACAGGAAGCTGGCGCCCCAGATGGCGGACAGCAGCAGCAGGCGGAAAAGATCGGAAGGTTTCATTGGCTTCACAGGAAACAACGATTGCGGATGCGGATCGGCAAATCGTTGCGAAATTGACACAAAGATAACGCGGAGACGCTTTTAAGCAGGCACTGAAGACGAACGGACAGGCCCGGAGCGGCCCCAGATGGTGGCGAATGGCGCCATTACACCGCGCTATCCGGCGCGATGCGCGCTGGAATCGGACCTCATCCTTTTGGGCAGTGAAGCAGAGATCACGCAATAAACGTGGCATTTTCTGCGCGAAAGTGGGGCAAACATCACGAGCGTGGCACATTTGCCGCGGTATTGCTTTCGCATGCCTTACAGGCCCACCCCCCATATGTAGGGGGAGCTAGCACAGGGCGTGACATCGCGTATTCAGTTCCGTTAAACTCTGTCCTGCGCCAGAGTTAATTGACCCCTCCGACGCATTCCCGACAAGCCGCCAGGCAACCCTGGCGGCTTCTTTTTTTCTACCGTCGGAAAAGCGTATCGTATGCGACTTCGGCATGGTCCGTGTCCTGGCCGCGCGGTGCGCGGCAGCATCCCGCGTCAACCGTCTGTACCCGTCTTGCGTTGCCTGCCTCATGAAACGACAGTTCCTTGGCTTGCTAGCCCGCGTCTACGTCATGCAATTCGCCACGGAGGTGCCCGCCACCGTGGCCATGCTTGCAGAAATGCTGATTGAGTATGGATTCCAGGTGGATATCGGCACGGTCCGTCCCCTGCTGCGCGCCTTGCAGATGGAAGGCTATCTGCAAAGCGTCCTGCGTGACGGCATCGGCCGGGTCTACCTGCTGACCGAGCAGGGCCGCGAAGAACTGGCCAGCAGCCGGGCCCGCATCGACGATCTCTACCGCCGCCTGCATCACCGCAACGGCGACGATCCGGCCACGGCAACCATCAACAGCTAAGCCTCCCGCTCCCGCCACCGCACCCCAGAACAACAAACCCCGGCCGATGCCTGCGCATCCGCCGGGGTTTTTATTGGTGCGATCCGCGCCATGCGTACCCGTTTCTGCGTGCGCCGGGCGGGATGCCGAGCGGCGCTCAGGCCACGCGCGCGAAGCCCTCGTCGTCCGCCAGGACCTGCCGCAGCACGTCCAGTCCCACGGGCTGGCAGAACAGGAAGCCCTGCACGGCGTCGCAGCCCTCGCCACGCAGGAAGTCGAATTGCGCCATCGATTCCACGCCTTCGGCCACCACCCGCAGGTGCAGTTGATGACCGAGCGCGATGATCGCCGCCGCCACGGCGCGGTCGTGGCCCGGCATGGCCAGGTCATCGACAAACGACTTGTCGATCTTGAGCTTGCTGATGGGCAGCCGCGTCAGGTAGCCCAGCCCTGAATAGCCGGTGCCGAAATCGTCGATGGACAGCCCTACCCCTAATTGGCGGACGCGCCGGAAGGTCTCGATGGTCTTCTCGCCGCCGTCCACGAGGATGCCCTCGGTCACCTCGATGGTCAGGCTCGCGGCCGGCAGGCTGGCGGCGTGCAGGCAGCGCGCCACGGTCTCGGGGAAGTTGGCCTGGCGCAGTTGCAGCGGCGAGATGTTCACCGCCACGTCGATATCGCGTCCCAGCTCGGCCCGCAGGGCCTGGATGTCGCGGCAGGCCGTGGTCAGCGTCCACTCGCCCAGCGCGCCGATCAGCCCGCACTGCTCGGCAATCGGGATGAATTCGGCCGGCTGCATCACGCCCCGCTCGGGGGTCTCCCAGGCGATCAGCGCCTCCACGCCCACCACGGCCCGCGTGGCCACATCCACGATGGGCTGGTAGCGCAGCCGGAATTCCTGCTCGGCCAGGGCGCGGCGCAGCAGCGCCTCGATCGTGAAGCGCGTGAGCGACGCTTCCGCCATCTCGCTGGCAAAGCGGCGCAACTGCGCGCGGCCGCCCTGCTTGGCCGCGTACATGGCCGAGTCAGCGGATTTCAGCAGGTCCGTCAGCGTGGCGCCATCGTCGGGGAAGATCGCCATGCCCAGCGAGGGCGTCACGCGCAGCGGCTGGCCGGCCAGGTGCAATTCCTCCGACACGCGCCCCAATATCTTGGTGGCGATCAGTTCCGCCTCGCTGTCGTGACGCAGGCCGCCGAGCACCACCGCGAATTCGTCGCCGCCCATGCGCGCCACCACGTCGCGCGGCTGCACCGTGCCGCGGATGCGGTCGGCAATCGTGCGCAGCACATCGTCGCCCACCGGGTGGCCCAGCGTCTCGTTGATGTGCTTGAAGTGGTCCAGGTCAAGCAGCAGCAGCGCCACGCGCTCGCCGCGGCGGCGGGCGTCGGCCAGTGCCGCGTCGGTACGGGTGTGCAGCGCGGTGCGGTTGAGCAGGCCGGTCAGCGCATCGTGCTGGGCCAGGTGGCGGATGTAGTCGTCCACGCGGCGGCGCTCGGTCAGGCCGTGGGCGATGGCCAGGTCGCCGGAATCCCTGCGCCAGAACGACCGCGCGATCCAGCCCAGCAATGCGCCGCCCGCCGCAACCAGCAGCCATGACAGAACGGGCGAAAACGAAGGCAAGGACATGGGGGAAAGATTAGGAGGCGTCAAAGCACCCCTGACTGGCGGGCCGGTTCGCGTGCGGCATCCCCCTCGTCCGGGGGGCATATTCGCAACACGACGGGCGCACTATACCGCGCCGCTCCGGGGTCGCACTGTGGCGCGGCACACACTCGGCAGTGGCGCGGGAGCGCTTGGCGCCGGTGCGGCATCGGCGGACTTTCGGCGCTGAAAGCAGCGCCGCTGGCCGGGTTCAGTGCTTGGTGGAATCGTCCGATGCGTCGGACGCCTGGGGCGCGCTCTCATCGAACGGCACATGCCGGCCGTCGGCCGACTGGTAGCCCAGCCGCGCGCTCTCGCCCATCATCCTCTCGTAGGCCAGCATGGCCTCGGCCACCGCCTGGGGTTCGCCCTTGAACACGATCACATCGTTGGCGCAGTTCGGACACTGTCCGCCGAACACGGCGTCGATGCCGCGCAGGCCCGGGGCCGGAATCGCATCGAAATTGGTGAACGCGGTCTTGCATGATCCACAGACCAGTTGCGCGGGCCGCAGCGCGTCGATACGCGCCTGCGCCTGCTGCGCCCGTTCCTCGGGCGTGCCCCGCCGTTTTGCCTCACCCATGATGCCGTCCTTTCCTGCAGCTTTCGGCTGCCAAATTGCAACTTCTTCACGTTTCGCCGGCCAATGGAAAAACGACCGGGACCATCCAACGCTGACGGCGCCGAACCTGAGGCGGCCATTGTAGACCACGCGCCATGCGGCAGGACGCCGATGCGCCTGCTATGGTGGATAAGCCGATCACGATTGCCCCGGCACCCACCCCCCAAGGAGACACCCGATGATTCGACCCTCCGTGCGAGAGAACTTTGAGCGGTATGCCGACTGTATCGCCGCCTGCAACGCCTGCGCGGCCGCCTGCCTCAAATGCGCGGCCGCCTGCCTCGAGGAACCCGATGCCAAGAAGATGGCGCGCTGCATCGCCCTGGACATGGACTGCGCCGGCATCTGCAACCTGGCTGCCTCCTACATGCTGCGCAACAGCGAGTTCGCCGCGCTGGTCTGTGAAGACTGCGCCGAAGTGTGCAAATGGTGCAAGGAGGAATGCGAGCACCATGACCATTGGCACTGCCAGGAATGCGCGAAAGCATGCGAGGCGTGCATGGAAATGTGCCTCAAGATGACCGCCTGACAGCCGCCTGAATGCCTTGGCGGGACCAGGCCGCACACCTGGCGACGCAAGGGGCATGGAGGCGGATGTGATGCAGGCGGTCTATCCTACTGGTCCTGCCTGATCCTGCAGTCTTTCCCCAAGGAGTCCGCCCATGTCCGAGAAGTCCGCGTCCGCCACCCGTATCGAGAAAGACAGCCTGGGAGATGTTGCCGTACCGGCCGATCATCTCTGGGGCGCCCAGACCGAACGGTCCCGCCAGAATTTCCGCATCGGCAGCGAGAAAATGCCGCCCGCGCTTATCGAGGCGTTCGCCGTGCTCAAGCTCTGCGCGGCGCGCGCCAATCGCGACCTGGGCGTACTGAAGCCGGAACTTGCCCAGGCCATCGAGCAGGCGGCCGAGGAGGTCATCGCCGGCAAATGGCCCGCCGAGTTCCCGCTGTCGGTCTGGCAGACCGGCTCGGGCACGCAGACCAACATGAACCTCAACGAGGTCATCTCGAACCGCGCCATCCAGATCCTGGGCGGCGAAGTGGGCAGCAAGACACCCGTTCACCCCAACGACCACGTCAACGCGAGCCAGTCGTCCAACGACAGCTTTCCCACGGCGATGCACATCGCCGCCACGCGCGCCATTCAGCAGACGCTGCTGCCTTCGCTCGAAAAACTGCAACAAACCTTCGCAAGGAAAGTGGAAGCGTTTGCCGACATCGTGAAAGTGGGTCGCACGCACCTGCAGGACGCGGTGCCGCTGACGCTGGGACAGGAGTTTTCCGGCTACATGACCCAGGTGGCCGATGCGCAGTCGCGCCTGCAGCAGGCCATGCTGCGCGCGATGCCGGTGCCGCAGGGCGGCACGGCCGTGGGCACGGGGCTGAACGCGCCGCCGGGATTCGCCGCCGCATTCGCGCGCGCGCTGGCCGCGTACTCGGGCCTGCCGTTCGAGCCGGCAACCAACCGCTATGCGTTGCAGGCCGCCCATGACGCGCTGGCCGACCTGTCGGGCGCGCTGAATACCACGGCGTCGTCGTTCCTGAAGATCGCGCGCGACTTCATGCTGCTGGGCTCCGGCCCGCGCGCCGGGTTTGCCGAACTGCAACTGCCCGCCAACGAGCCCGGCTCGTCGATCATGCCGGGCAAGGTCAATCCCACCCAGGCCGAGGCGCTGGCGATGGTCTGCTGCCGCATCATCGGCAACCACACCACGGTCACGCTGGCCAACAGCCTCGGCACGCTGGAACTCAATGCGTACAAGCCGGTGATCGTCTACAGCTTGTTGCAGTCTGTGACACTGTTGGCCGATGCGGCTTCGAGCTTTGCCGAGCACATGGTGGAGGGCGTGGAGCCCGACCGCGCGCGGATTCAGGAATTGCTGGAACGGTCGCTGATGTCGGTGACCGCGCTGAATCCGCACATCGGCTATGACAAGGCCGCCGAAATCGCCAAGCTGGCCGTGAAGAAGAACCTGTCGCTGCGCGAGGCCGCGATTGCCTCGGGCCACGTGACCGAAGCGCAGTTCGGCCAGTGGATCGACTTCAAGGGCATGACGAAGGAGGTTTGAGGGGTTAGACCACGGCCGCCAGCCCGGCCAGGCCGATGGCCAGCGCCGCGAGCGCATCGCCGGCGATCAGCCCGCCGCCCACCAGCGACGTCGTACTCATGTCCTCGGGCAACCCGGCATCCTTGTCCGGGCTAGAACGGCTGTCCACCAGGCTGGCCAGCACACCGCCCGCCGCCATCCACGCGGCGGCGGGCAGGTTCACGAACCCGCCGAACGACGAGGCATACGGCGACGGCAGCACGGCCGCATCGAGCACGAAATCGCAGGTTTTTCCGATCCGGCCCGCTTGCGCGAAACGCCGGTACCGGCCTGAAGCCCGCAGCGCCTTGCGCGCGATTTCCGTGGCGAGCCCGATCCCCACGCCGATCCACACGGCCAGGCGCTGGTAGGGCCGGTCATCGGTCATGCTGCGCAGCGCGCCCACGATCTTGTAGGTCATGGCCGAAGTCCAGCGCGCCGGCTGCTGGTCAGCGGGCAGCAGGGTCTGGTCCAGCCGCAGCACCGGATACGCCTGCATGAACAATCGCGCCAGCCACACGGCCAGCACCGCGCCCACGACGATGCCCGCCACCTGATAGCCGAACTGCGTCATGCGGCGGGTGCCCAGCCGCCAGCCGGTGGAGCGGTCCTGTTGCATGTCGCACGCCTCCGCCGTGGCCACCAGCAGCACGGTGGCGGCGATCAGCCCGATATGCGGGTCGTGCAGCCCCACGGCCGCCATCAGGATCACGGTCAGCACGAACGCGGACGAAATCGGGTTCGAGTCGACCATCCCCACCGAAATGCCATTGACCAGCGCGAACACCAGCACCAGCGCCACGGCCATCAACTGGTAGCCCACCGGCTGCCCGAACCATGCCGCCCCCGTGGCCACCACGGCCGCGCCCCACCCCAGCACCCAGAGCCAGACCCACCGCATCGGCGCGCCGTTCCGGCGCACGGGCGCCGCTTGCCGCGCGGCGCGCGCCTGCCGCCACGCGCGCGCGAGCAGCACCGACACATCGACCAGGGCCGCGCCCATGATCATGCCCAGCGCAATCAGGAAGGTGATCTTGCGATAGGGGTCGCCGGGCGCGAGCCAGCCGATCGACACGAAGTACGGGGTCAGCGCCCACCCCGCGAGCCCGCCCGCCAGCGCCGCGATGCCGATGCGCGCGCCAACGATCATGCCGGCGCCGAAGGTGGAGGCGGACAGGTCGATGGCCCCGAGCCAGGCCACGCGCGTGGTGCCCGCGCCGGCCACCGCGCCCAGCGCCGTGCCGCCGCCCAACCGCGCCACGGCGCGGCGCAGCAGCACGGGATCGGTCAGTGCGCGCAGGATATTGGCCACCGCGAGGCCGGACGGAAACGTCAGTTGCATGCGGTCCACGAGCAGCGGCGTGTAGAGCATGCCCACGCCCACGCCGTACATGCCGATGCAGAGCATGTAGCCGATCAGTTGCCAGAGCGGCGGCGCGGCCATGCCCATCCAGCCCATCGCCTGGATGACGACGGCCATGCCGCCCATGCCGGCCACGGATGCCGCCGCGGTCTGGATGTAGTTGGCGCCATGGCGCCCCGCCGCGCCGTAGCCGGCCGTCACCGCCGAGCCGAGGATGCCGGCCAGCACTTGCCCGCCGACGAAGAAGCCAAGCGAGAAATTCATATAGGCCGCCGCCACGCCGCCCAGCGGCCCAAGCACCAGCATCCCCGCCGCGCCAAGCAGCAGGTGGTACTGCCAGGTATCCGGCGCGGGCAGCCAGCGCCAGCGGACGGTGGGTTGAGTCAGTGTGGAAGGCATGGCGCGTCGTGTGGAGAGCCCAGCATAGCGGCGAAACAGCCGAAAGCGTACCCGTTTCTGCGCATGCAGACCGGGGTTTTCTCCCCTCTCCCTTTGGGAGAGGGGCCGGGGGAGAGGGCGGGTGCTGGCCGGAGCTCGCGCGCTGGAACACACCGGCGGCTTTGCTCTTTGTGGTCGCCTGCTAGACCACCCCTCTCCCCGACCCTCTCCCTCTGAGGGGAGAGGGAGCAAACCTCGTGGCACCGAACTGCCACTTGGGCGTCGGCAGCTGCGGCGGCACCAACACAACCAACAGCCTCATCCACGCCAACGGCAAACCGTACCCGTTTCTGCGTCCGCTAACCCTTGCACGGTCAAGCATCGGTCGGGCGTCGAGCATAGAATGTCGTGTCGGTTTGCCGACGCATTCCACCCTTCCCTTGCCTCGCCGCCCATGAAGCCCGCCCTGCTCGTCCTGATCCAGCTTGAACCCGAACACCTGGAACTCGTCTCCACCCGCTACAACGTCCGCTATGCGCCAACCCCTGAAGGGCGCGCAGCCGAAGTGACCACTCACGGCAAGCAGTTCCGCGCCGTGCTGACCAATGGCACCGTCGGCATGACGGCGGCCGAGATCGATGCCATGCCCGCCCTGGAACTGGTCTGCGCGCTGGGCGCCGGCTACGAGAACATCGACCTCGCCGCCTGCCGCGCGCGGGGCATTGCCGTGGGCAACGGCGCCGGCACCAACGACAGCTGCGTGGCCGACCACGCCATGGCATTGCTGCTGGCCACCGTGCGCCGCGTGCCGTCACTCGACCATGCCACGCGCGACGGCATCTGGCGCAACGCCCTGCCGCTGCCGCCCAATTTCTCGGGCAAGCGCCTCGGCATCGTGGGCCTGGGGACGATCGGCCGACGCATCGCCCAACGCGGCCAGGGCTTCGACCTCGAGATCGGCTATCACAACCGCCGTGCACGCAGCGACGTGCCGTTTTCGTATTTTTCCGATGTGCACTCGCTGGCCGAATGGGCCGATTACCTCGTCATCGCCACGCCGGGCGGCGCCGAAACCCGTTATCTGGTGGATACCCCGGTGCTGCGCGCGCTGGGGCCGCATGGCTTCCTGGTCAATATCGCGCGGGGCAGCGTGGTGAACACGGCGGCGCTGGCCCAGGCGCTGCGGGCCGGCGAAGTCGGCGGCGCGGGCCTGGATGTCTATGAGAGCGAGCCGCTGCCGCCCACGGCGCTGTTCGACTGCCCGAATGTCGTGCTGACCCCGCACATGGCCGGCTGGTCGCCCGAGGCCGTGCAGGCGTCGGTCAACCAGTTCCTGAAAAACGCGCGCCGCCACTTCGCGGGCGAGCCGCTGTTCGCGCCGGTCGGCTGAGACTAGGCGGCGGGGGGAAACGTCACGCGCACGCGCAGCCCCGGCGCGGCGTCTTCCAGCACCACGCGGGCGCCGTGCGACTGGACGATCTCGGCCACGATGGCGAGGCCCAGCCCGCTGCCTCCCGTCGGCGCCTCCGGCACGCGGTAGAAGCGGTCGAACACGCGCGCGCGCTCGGCCTCGGGAATGCCGGGGCCGTTGTCCGTCACCTCCAGCGCCACGCCGCCAGCGCCCGGCAACGCGGCCACCCGCACGTCCACGCGCCCGCCGGCGGCAATGTAGCTGAGCGCGTTGTCCACGAGATTGGTCAGCAGGATGCGCAGCGCGTCCGCATCGCCGCGGACCATCGCGGGCACGCCGTGATCGCCCGCCTCTTCCGACTCCAGCCCCAGGTCGATGTCGCGGTCGATGGCGGCCTGCGACATCTCGGCCACCACCCCGGCCGCCAGGGCGCGCAGGTCCACCGGCTCGTGCGGCGGCGGTGCCGCGCCGGGCTCCTGCCGCGCCAGCGTGAGCAGTTGCGCGACCAGGTGCGTCAGCCGCTCCAGCCCCTGGCGCAACTGGCGCACGGCGTCCTGCCGCGCCTGCGCGCTATCGGCCCGCTCCACCAGTTGCGCCTGCAACTGCAGCGCCGCCAGCGGCGTGCGCAGCGCGTGGGCGGCGTCGGCCACGAATGCGCGCTGCGTGTCGATGGCATGCGCCAGCCGCGCCAGCAACTGGTTCAGCGCGTCGGATAGCGGCGCGATCTCGTCGGGCATCTCGCGCAGCGCCAGCGGGGCCAGCGTGTTGGCGTCGCGCGCGCGCACCTCGCCGGCAATCTCGCGCAGCGGCCTCAGGCCCCGCCCCACCGCCATCCACACCAGCCACGCCAGCAGCGGCAACAGCAGCAACAGCGGCGCCACGGTGCGCAGCGCCATGTGCGCGGCCAGCGTCCGGCGCGCACTCATCGGCTGCGCGATCTGGACCACGGCCGGCCCGACCTGCACGCTGTAGATGCGCCATTCGCCGGAGTCCGCGCGCACGCTCGAGAAGCCCAGTTCGGCGCGCGGCGGCAGCGCGGGATGCGCATGCGAGAGGTAGAGGCTGCGGCCGGTGCCATCCCAGATGTGGATGACCACGTCCTCGTCGGCGTGGAGCAGGTCGGCGCTGGCGCCGCCGTTGCCGTTGCCGCCATCGAACGGCGGCGCCACCGGGCCCGGAAACTGGCTCGGCAATGCCGCCGCCACCTGCTTCATCTGGTAGTCGAACAGCGCGTTGGCCTCTTGCCGCGCCTGCGTGTAGATCAGCCCGGTTGCCACCGCGATCCCCGCCGCCAGCCCCGCGGCCAGCCACCATAACAGCGTACGTTGGATGGAACGCATCAGGCGGGCTTCCCCTCGCCGGCGCCGGCGGCCGTGTCGTCGCGCTGCGGCACCACGTAGCCCACGCCCCGGATATTGCGGATCAGCTCCGCGCCGAACTTGCGGCGCAGCGCGTGGATATAGACCTCCACCGTGTTGCTGCCCACTTCATCGTCCCAGCCGTAGAGCCGTTCCTGCAGTTGCGCGACGGACCAGACCTTGCCCGGCCGGGCCATCAGCGCGGAGAGCAGCCCGAACTCGCGCGCCGACAGCCGCACCGGCGTGCCGGCCCGCGTGGCCTCGCGCGTGGCGGGGTTCAGCACGATGTCGCCATGGCGCAGCAGCGGCTCCGCGCGGCCCTCGGCGCGGCGGGCCAGCGCGTGCATGCGCGCGGCCAGTTCCTGCAGGTCGAACGGCTTGACGAGGTAGTCGTCGGCACCGGCATTGAGGCCGGCCACGCGGTCCGCCACGGCATCGCGCGCGGTCAGGATCAGCACCGGCGTGCGCACGTTGCGCGCGCGCAGGGCACGCAGCACGTCCAGCCCCGAACGGCGCGGCAAACCCAGGTCCAGCAGCACGAGGTCGTAGCCGCCGTCCGCGCGCGGCCCGTGCTGGTCCGATGCGGCATCGAGGCCGGCATCGCCGTCGCGCACCCAGTCCACCGTAAAGCCCTCCTGGCGCAGCGCCACCTTCACGCTCTCACCAATCATGGCGTCGTCTTCCACCAGCAATACACGCATAGTTATCAGGATTGAGGCAAGGATTGCGGCATCGTGGCGTGGCGCATGTCGCCGCCTAGCCGGTCGGCCAGCGCGCGCGCCAGGCCCGGCAGCGCCGGATAAGCGGCCGTGATCACGTAGACCGGAATGTCGGCCAGATAGGCGCCCATGCGGCCCTTGGCGGCAAAGCGCGCGGCGAACGGCGAGGCGCGCACCGCCTCGACAAAACGCGGCACGATGCCGCCGCCGATATAGACGCCGCCGCGCGCGCCCAGCACCAGCGCCACGTCGCCCGCCACCGAGCCCAGCAGCCCGCAGAACGCCGTGAAGGCGCGCCGGCACAACGGATCGCCGGTATTGACCGCGCCCTCGGTCACCTGCGCCGGCGACAGCGGCGCGGCCAGGAGCGTACCCGTTTCTGCGGCCAGCGCCGCGTGGATATGAGACAGCCCCATGCCCGAGAGCAGCCGCTCCGCCGACACGCGCCCCATCTGGGTATGCGCGGCGCGCCAGGCGATCCACTCGTCATCGGTGACCGGCATGATCTCGATGTGGCCGCCCTCGCCCGCCAGCGCCACCGCCCCGCCACCGGGCGCGGGCACCAGGCCCGAGACGCCCAGGCCGGTGCCGGGCCCCACCAACGCGCGCGGCGCCGTGCCCACAGGCGTGCCGCCGCGCACCTGCGCCAGATCCTCGGCAGGCAGGTAGGGCAAGGCCAGCGCCAGCGAGGTGAAATCGTTGATGGCCACCAGCGTGTCCAGCCCGAGCGCGCGGCGCGTGTCCTCGATCGAGAACGCCCAGTTGTGATTGGTCAGCTTGACGTGGTCGCCGGTCACCGGATTGGCCAGCCCGATGGCCGCGTGGCGCGGCAGGTCCTGCAATCGCCCCAGGTACTCGCGCATGGCGGCCTCGAGCGACGGGAAGTCCGCCACCTTGAGCGCGGTCACCGCGCCGATCCGCATCGGCGCGGTCTCCAGCGCCATGCGCACGTTGGTGCCGCCAACGTCGGCCAGCAGGCGCGGATAGGCATCGGTTTGCGAATCAGGAACAGACATCGGATTCCCCGGATCGAGTTTTCAAGTGCGAAGCATCAGGCGCGGAAGACATCCACGCCGTGATGGTGCCGCGCCAGCACCAGGCTCACCGGCAGCGCGGGCGTGGGCGCCTGCAACGCGCGCGCCAGCACTTCGGCCTTTTTCTCGCCTGCAATGGCCAGGAACGTGCGCTCGGCCGCCAGCAGCGCCGCCAGGTTCAGCGTGATGCGCGCATGGGACGCCGTGGACGGATGCGTGACCAGATAGCCCGGCACGGGGTCTGACAGCGCGGTCTGCAGCTCGGGGGCGTCGGGAAACAGCGATGCCGTGTGGCCGTCCTCGCCCATGCCCAGCACCACCACATCGGGCTGCTGGAAGTTCTCGTTGAGCCGCGCCACGGCGCGCAGCGGTTGCATGGCCTCGGACGCATCGGCCACCAGTGGCACCCACGCGGCCATCCCGGCGGCCTCGCGCAGCAGGTTGTTGCGCACCAGTGCGCCGTTGCTGTCGGGATGATCGGGCGGCACCGCGCGCTCGTCCACCAGCGTCACGGTCACCGCGTCCCAGCGGATGGGCCGATAGCGCAGGCGCTCGAACATCGGCACCGGCGAGCGTCCGCCCGACACCGCCAGCACCGCCCAGCCCTTGGCCTGGATGACCAGGTCCAGCGCATGGCCGACGGAGATCGCCAGCGACTCGGCCTGGTCCATCACGGAGGCATATTCGAACTGGCGCATGGTCGCTTCCTTTTCTGGATGAAATTCGAACTCAGACTTCCTCGTGCCAGAGCCCGCCGTCGCGCGACATCAGCGCCGACGACGCGGCCGGCCCCCAGGTGCCCGCGGTATACGACTTGGGCGGCACGGTGCTCTCTTCCCAGGTATCGAGGATCGGTTCCACCCAGCGCCACGCCTGCACCTGCTCGTCGCGCCGCACGAACAGGCCGAGCCGGCCACGGATCACGTCCAGCAGCAGGCGCTCGTAGGCGCCCGCGCGGCGCACCTTGAACGAGTTGGCAAAGTCCAGGTCGAGCGAGGTAGGCGTCAGCTCCAGCGTATCGCCCGGCTGCTTGACCAGGAAATACAGCCGGATGCTCTCCTCGGGCTGCAGCTGGATCACCAGCCGGTTCTGCGGCGACTGCGTCAGCGGCTTGGGGAAGATCGCATGCGGCACATCGCGGAAATGCACCACGATCTCCGCCACGCGGGACTGCATGCGCTTGCCCGTGCGCAGGTAGAACGGCACGCCCGCCCAGCGCCAGTTGGCGATCTCGGCCTTGATGGCCACGAAAGTCTCGGTGCGGCTGTCGGGGGCGATGCCGGGCTCATCCAGGAAGCCCTGCACCGGCTTGCCGCCCACCGCGCCCGCGCGGTACTGGCCGCGCACGGTCTTCTCGGCCACGTCCTGCGGCTGGATCGGCCGGAGCGCCTTCAGGATCTTGATCTTCTCGTCGCGGATGGCGTCTTCGGCGAGGCTGGCGGGCGGCTCCATCGCCACCATGCACAGCAGTTGCAGCAGGTGGTTCTGCACCATGTCGCGCAGCGCGCCGGTACGGTCGTAGAAGTCGCCGCGCGACTCCACGCCCAGTTCCTCGGCGATGGTGATCTGCACCTCCTGCACCCACTCGCGGCGCCACAGCGGCTCGAACAGCGCATTGCCAAAGCGGATGGCCATCAGGTTCTGGACCGATTCCTTGCCCAGGTAATGATCGATCCGGTAGATCTGGTCTTCGGCGAAAAACTGCCCCACCGACGAGTTGATCGCCTCGGACGACTCCAGGTCATGCCCGAGCGGCTTTTCCAGCACCACGCGCACATTGGGCGTGTTCAGGCCGGTACGGCCCAGCTGCTCGCAGATCGGCACGAAGATGTGCGGCGCGGTGGCCAGATAGCAGACCACCACATCGGGCTTGCGGGCCAGCACTTTCGCGGCCAGCGCGTCGAAGTGGGCGGGCTGGCGCGCATCGGCCTGCACATAGCAGATGCGTTGCAGGAACGTTGCCCACGCCTCGGGCGGCGCGTGCTCCAGCGCCGGCCGCACGCCGTCTTCCAGCGTAGCGATGTACTGCTCGGTGGTCTGGACGTGGCTGCCCGTGGCCAGGATGCGGGCCGACGGATGCAGCACGCCGCAGCGGTGCGCGTCGAAAAGGGCGGGCAGCAGCTTGCGCCGCGCCAGGTCACCGGTGCCGCCAAACAGCACCATGTCGAAATCGGGCATGCTCACCCTGGGCTCCTTGCGGGGGGATGTGGGCGCCCCGGCTGGGGCGTCTGGGTTCCGGCCATGTTACGTCACTCGCCGCCGCTTGGGCAGTGGGCGGGCGAATCCGGGCCGGCTCCGCACCCGAGCGTACCCGTTTCTGCGTGGCGCAGCTTGCTTCACACAGGCGTCACACTGGCGGCGCACCGGCCCGATTTCGCCTACGCTGGAAGGCGCCGCAGGAAGCGCCTCACGCCCCACAGGAGAATCCTTCATGCCACGCCACCCCGTCCTGGAACAGGTCACCACCCGCATCGTGACCCGCAGCCGCGCCACCCGCCAGCCCTACCTGGAGCGCACCCGCGCCATGGCCGGCCAGAAGGTCGAGCGCGCCCAACTGTCCTGCACCAACCTCGCCCACGGCATGGCCGCCATGCCCGATGACGCCAAGTTCCGGCTCAAGGCGCAGGAGCGGCCCAACCTGGCCATCGTGTCCGCCTACAACGACATGCTGTCAGCCCACCAGCCGCTGGCGGCGTATCCCGCCTGGATCAAGGAAGCCGCGCTGGCGGCCGGCGGCACCGCGCAGTTTGCCGGCGGCACCCCGGCGATGTGCGATGGCGTGACGCAAGGCCAGGACGGCATGGACCTGTCGCTGTTCTCGCGTGATGTGATCGCCATGACCACCGCCGTGGCGCTCTCGCACCAGATGTTCGACGGTGCGCTGTACCTGGGCGTGTGCGACAAGATCGTGCCGGGCCTGGTCATGGGCGCGCTGTCGTTTGGCCACCTGCCGGCGGTGTTCGTGCCGGGCGGCCCGATGACCACCGGCATGGGCAACGACGAGAAGGCGCACATCCGCCAGCTTTACGCCGAGGGCAAGATCGGCCGCGAGGCATTGCTCGAGGCGGAGACCAAGTCGTACCACGGCCCCGGCACGTGCACGTTCTACGGCACGGCCAACTCGAACCAGATGCTGATGGAGATCATGGGCCTGCATCTGCCCGGCACCGCCTTTATCAATCCCAACACGCCGCTGCGCGAGGCGCTGACGCGCGAATCGGCCCGCCACGCGCTGACCCTGGTGCACGGCGGCGCGCGCTACACGCCGGTGGCCGACGTGCTCGACGAGCATGCGTTCGTCAACGGCATCGTCGGGCTGCTGGCCACGGGCGGGTCGACCAACCACACGCTGCACCTGATTGCGATGGCGCGCGTGGCGGGCATCCAGCTCGCGTGGGACGACTTCCACGAACTCTCGGCCGTGGTGCCGCTGCTGGCGCGCGTCTATCCGAACGGCAAGGCCGACGTGAACCAGTTCCAGGCCGCCGGCGGGCTGCAATTGGTGATCCGGGGCCTGCTGTCGCTGGGGCTGCTGCACGACGACGTCACCACCATCGTCGGCCGCGGGCTGGCCGACTACACACGCGAGCCGGTGCTGCGCGACGGGGCGCTGACCTGGACCGATGGCGCCACGGCATCGCTGGACGAGACCATCGTGCGCACACACGACCAGCCGTTCGCGGCCGATGGCGGCATCAAGCTGCTGGACGGCAAGCTGGGGCGATGTGTTATCAAGACATCGGCGGTCAAGCCGGAACACCAGGTCGTGGAGGCGCCGGCCATCGTCTTCCATCGGCAGGACGATCTGCTGGCGGCCTTCAAGCGCGGCGAGTTGGAGCGCGACTTCGTGGCCGTGCTGCCGTGGCAGGGGCCGGCGTCGTGCGGCATGCCCGAACTGCACAAGCTCACGCCCACGCTGACGCTGCTGCAGGACCGCGGCTTCCATGTGGCGCTGGTGACCGACGGGCGCATGTCAGGGGCGTCGGGCAAGGTGCCGGCGGCCATCCACGTCTGCCCCGAGGCGCTTGGCGGCGGCCCGATCGGCAAGGTGCGCACCGGCGACATCGTGCGCGTGGACGCGCCGGCCGGCGTGCTGACGGTGAAGGTCGATGACGGCGCCTGGGCCGCGCGCGAGCCCGATCGGCCCGATCTCACGCCCAACCGCCACGGCGTGGGCCGCGACCTGTTCGGCGGCTTCCGCGCCCATGTGAGCACGGCCGAGACCGGCGCGTGCTCGCTGTTTGCCGAGGAAGGCTAGGCAGGCCAGACACAGAAAGCGTACCCGTTTCTGCGTGCGTTTCTGCGTACTCTGCGGCACGCAGAAACGGGTACGCCCGCGTCAGTGGGCGCGGGCCGGATGGTCATGCAAGCGGTCGCGCCCGGCCAACGCGGGGAACAGCCGCATCCACGCCGCCACCACCAGCAGCGTGCCCGCGCCGCCCAGCAGCACGGCGCCCACGGGCCCCAGCAGCGCCGCCGTGACGCCGGATTCGAACTCGCCCAGCTGGTTCGACGCGCCGATGAACACCGAGTTGACCGCGCCCACCCTGCCGCGCATGTCGTCGGGGGTATCCAGCTGGACCAGCGTCTGGCGCACCACCACGCTGATCATGTCCGAGGCCCCGAGCACCACCAGCGCCGCCATCGACAGCGGCAGCCAGTGCGAGATGCCGAACACCATGGTTGCCGTGCCGAACAGCGCCACCGCGCCGAACATCACGCGGCCCACGCGCCGGTTCAGCGGATTTCGCGCCAGCCACAGCGCCATGGCCAGTGCGCCAATGGCCGGCGACGAGCGCAACAGGCCCAGGCCCCAGGGCCCGGTGTGCAGGATGTCGCGCGCATAAATCGGCAGCAACGCCGTGGCGCCGCCCAGCAGCACGGCGAACAAGTCCAATGACACCGCGCCCAGCAGCACCGGGTTGCCGCGGATATAGGCAAACCCGGCGAACAGTGTCTTGACGCTGACCGGCGTGGTCAGCCGCAGGCCGGCCTGGCGCAGCTTGAGCGTGGCCACCAGGATGGCGGCGATGGCGAACAGCGCGGCGCTGAGCGAATAGACCACGCCCGGTCCCGCCACATACGCGAAGCCACCCAGCGCCGGGCCGATGATGATGGCGGTCTGGGCGGCCGAGCTGGCCAGCGCCACCGCGCGCGGCAACTGCCGCGGCGTGACCACGCTGGGCAGCAGCGCCTGCAGCGTGGGGGTCTCGAACGCGCGGCACGCGCCGATGGCGGCCACGAACAGGAAGATGTGCTCGCGCGTGATCCAGCCCGAGAAGCTGGCCACCGCCATCGACACCGCAACCACCGCTTCCAGCGCCTGGCAGGTGCGCACGATCAGCCGGCGGTCGAAGCGGTCGGCCACATGCCCGGACATCAGCAGCAGCACGATCGACGGCAGGAATTGCACGAGCCCCACCAGACCCAGCATGAACGCGTCATGCGTCAGGTCATACATCTGCCATCCCACCGCGACCGTGAAGATCTGGTAACCGATGGTCGTGCAGAGGCGCGCAAACCAGAAATGCCTGAAAGCGGGGTCGCGGAAGACGGTACCCGGCTCGGCGGCCGGAACTGGGGTGACGGTGGACATTGGGGCGGCTGGGTGCGCGGTGTGCGTCATTCGGCACACGCGAAGGGCGGCACGCGTCGGGCACGCGCGCCATCGGATAAAGCTGAGAATTCTAGCCGAGGCCGCCCTGGGGCGCCGCGCGCGTCATGTATCAATCATGATGCATGGACGCCACAACGCCGATAAATGCACTTCGTTTTGGGAATCATTCGCATTTATAATTTGGCTCCTTGGCTGGTTCTCCCTGGAATCTCATCGTGCTGCCCGCTTTTCGCCTGACCGTCGCCGCTACCGGCGCCGCATTGCTGTGCCTGTCTGTGCCTGCCACGGCACAATCCACGCCCGAAAACCCGAATACGTCCACGACCCGCGAGAGCACCACGCTCGACGCGGTGACCGTGGTCGGCAACTGGCTCGAGGCGCCCAACGAAGAGAAGGTGCTCGAGCATCCGGGCGCGCGGACCATCGTGGACCGGGAAGCCATTGGCGAGACCGGCGCCAACAATGTGCGCGACGTGCTGCGCCGCGTACCCGGCGTGCAGGTGCAGGACAGCAACGGCACGGGCGGCAGCGATATCTCGCTGAACGTGGGCGTGCGCGGGCTGACCTCGCGGCTCTCGCCGCGCTCGACGATCCTGATGGACGGCGTGCCGCTGGCCGTGGCGCCCTATGGCCAGCCGCAGTTGTCGATGGCGCCGCTGTCGCTGGGCAACCTCGAAGCGATCGACGTGGTGCGCGGCGCCGGTTCGGTGCGCTATGGCCCGCAGAACGTGGGCGGCATCATCAACTTCGTGTCGCGGCCGATCCCCAGGACCTTCGCGGCCGATGCCTCGATCGAGACCGACATCTACAGCCATGGCGGCAACGCCAAGGCCAACCCGACGGCGTTCATCGGCGGCACCAACGACAAGGGCCTCGGGGGCGCGCTGCTGTACTCGGGCGTGCATGGCAACGGCTACCGCGAGCGCAACGACTACGTCGATATCGACGACCTGATGCTCAAGGGCGGCTACCAGATCACGAAGAACGACGAGATCTCGGCGGCCTTCCACTACTATGAGGCCCACGCGGGCATGCCGGGCGGGCTGACCACGGCGCAGTACGCGGCCGATCCGTTCCAGTCCAACCGTCCGTACGATGATTTCTCGGGCCGCCGCTCGGACATTTCACTGAAGTACGCGCACAACGACAACAACCGCAAGTTCGAGGTGCTGACGTACTACACCGACAGCTTCCGGGGCAGCACGCTGGAGCAGCAGGGCACGGGCGCCGCGGCGTCGCAGCGCCGGCTGACCACGGCGCCGCGCAATTACCACGTGTTCGCGTTCGAGCCACGCTACTCGCAGCTGTTCCGCACCGGCGCCGTCAGCAACGAAGTGAGCGTCGGCTACCGCTACCTGCGCGAGGCCAGTGACGAAAAAGCCACCCGCACCGCGTTCTACACGCCGGGCACGGTATCCGCGCCGGACCTGGCGGCGCCGGTGTACCAGTGGCGCACGGGCGGCACCACGGCCAACGCGGTGTATATCGACGATACGATCAACATCGGCAACTGGACGATCACGCCGGGCCTGCGCTACGAGTTCATCCGCTCGGACCTGACCGACCGGTTCACCAATGTGCGCACCGACGTGTCGTCGAACGAGCCGCTGCCGTCGCTGGCCGTGATGTACCACATCAGCGACAACTGGACCGCGTTTGCCAACGCGGGCGTGTCGTTCGGGCCGCTGCAGTATTTCCAGATCGCTTCCACGACCAACGGGCTGGTGCCCGAGAAGGCCAAGACCTACGAGGTCGGCACGCACTTCAACAGCACCAATGGCTGGGGCGGCGAGCTGACGCTGTTCAACATCGACTTCGATGACGAGCTGCAGTTGCGCGGGGGCACGGGCGGCGCGCCGGACGCGTGGACCAACCTGGGTGCCACCACGCACCGTGGCGTGGAGTCGTCGCTGCGTTACGATTTCGGCACATTATCGAAGACGCTGGCGGGGCTGACCGCGTACGCCACGTACACGTTCACCGATGCCACGTACAACCAGGGCAATTTTGCCGGCCGCGACCTGCCGTTCTACTCGCGCCACGTGGCCACGCTGGGCATGCGCTACGCGCGCAACCGCTGGGCGTTCAACGTGGATGGCTTTGCGCAGTCGAAGCAGCGGTCGCCGGGCGACCCGAGCACATCCACCGTCTACCAGACGGCGGAGTCGTCCGATGGCCGGTTTGGCGATATTCCGGGCTACGCGCTGATGAACATGCGCCTGGGCTATGACTTCGGCAAGTCGGCGCAGAACCTGAAGGTGGCCGTGGGCGTGAAGAACGTGTTCGATCGGCGCTACTACACGCGCTCCACCGACAACAACTTCGGCAAGTACGTGGGCCTGCCGCGCACGTTCTATATCCAGGCGTCGCTGGCGTATTGAGGGAGTCGGCTCCGGCTGGTTTACTCCCCTCTCCCGCCTGCGGGAGAGGGGTCGGGGGAGAGGGACTGAGCGGAATGCGCGATATCGCTACATCAGACGATCTCGCGCGTCTCCAGGAACTGGAGGTTCGGGAACCGCTCCTGCGTCAGCCGCAGGTTGACCATGCTCGGCGCCAGGTAGACGTGGTCGCCGGCGCCATCGAGCGCCACGTTGTGGCCGGCCTTCTCGATCAGCTTGTCGATCTCGGCCGAATCGCCGCGCAGCCAGCGCGCCGTGGCGCATTCATGGGATTCGAAGATCGCATCCACGCCGTACTCGTGCTCGAGCCGGTGCGCCACCACATCGAACTGCAGGATACCCACCGCGCCCAGCACCAGGTCGTTCGACGCCAGCGGACGGAACATCTGCGTGGCGCCCTCTTCCGCCAGCTGCTGCAAGCCCTTCTGCAACTGCTTGACCTTGAGCGGGTTGTTCAGCCGCGCGCGGCGGAAGAACTCGGGCGCGAACGACGGGATGCCCGTGAACTTGAGCGGCTCGCCTTCGGTGAACACGTCGCCCAGCCGGATCGTGCCGTGATTCGGCACGCCGATGATGTCGCCCGCGTAGGCTTCCTCGGTCGTGTTGCGGTCCTGCGCCATGAACGTGATGGCGTTGTTGATGGCCACCGTCTTGCCCGCCGACACGTGCAGCAGCTTCATGCCGCGATCGAACCGGCCCGAGCACACGCGCACGAACGCGATGCGGTCGCGGTGGCGCGGGTCCATGTTGGCCTGGATCTTGAACACGAAACCGGTGAACTTGGGCTCCTCGGGCACCACCACGCGCGATTCGGCCTGGCGCGCCAGCGGCGGCGGCGACAGCTCGCACAGCGCGTCCAGCATCGACTGCACACCGAAGTTGTTGATGGCCGAGCCAAAGTAGACCGGCGTCTGCTTGCCCGAGAGGAACGCTTCCTTGTCGAACGTGTGCGAGGCGCCTCGTACCAGTTCGATCTCCACGCGCAGCTCTTCGGCCTGGCTGCCGAGTATGCGGTCCAGCTCGGGGTTGTCCAGCCCGTCAAGGATCGACGCAGTGCCCTTCTCGCCCTTGGGGTCGAACAGCTGCACCTTGTCGTCGATCAAGTGGTACACGCCGCGGAACGCCTTGCCCATGCCGATCGGCCACGTCATCGGCGCGCACTGGATCTTGAGCACGTCCTCGATCTCGTCGAGCAGCTCGATTGGCGAGCGGCCCTCGCGGTCCAGCTTGTTGATGAAGGTCAGGATCGGCGTGTCGCGCAGGCGGCACACGTTGAGCAGCTTGATGGTCTGCGCCTCCACGCCGTTGACCGAGTCGATCACCATCACGGCCGAGTCCACGGCGGTCAGCGTGCGGTACGTGTCTTCCGAGAAGTCCTCGTGCCCGGGGGTGTCCAGCAGGTTCACGATGTTCTCGGGCACGTCGGGGCGGCGGCGGTACGGGAACTGCATGACCGACGACGTCACCGAGATGCCGCGCTGCTTCTCCAGCTCCATCCAGTCGGACGTGGCGTGGCGGTCGGCCTTGCGGGCGCGCACCTCGCCGGCCACCTGGATGGCGCCGCCGAACCAGAGCAGCTTTTCGGTCAGCGTGGTCTTGCCCGCGTCGGGGTGGGAGATGATGGCAAAGGTGCGACGACGCGCAATTTCGGAAACAAGCGAGCTCACGGCAGCGGAATCTGGTGTCTGACAGGCAGGATCTGTGGATGGGGCCCGGGCGCGCAAACAGGCACACACACGGGCGCAGGGGAATGGGGCGCTATTTTACCGGTTCGCGGCGCCGGGCGGTGTGCCGGCGCCGGCGGCCTGCCCCGCGCGGTTCTCCACGGCCGGATCGTGGCCGCGCAGGCTGCCGAACTGCAATGCGTACTGGCGCGTCAGTTCCGCCCCGAAGAAGAAGATTTGCGCCGAATAGTACACCCACAGCATCAGCGCCACGATCGATCCGGCCGCGCCATAGGACGTGGCCACCGCGCTGTTGCCCAGATAGAGCCCGATCAGCCGCTTGCCCACGGCGAACAGCAGCGCGGTGATGATCGCGCCCATCGTCACGTCGCGCCAGGCGATGCGCGCGTTGGGCAGCATCTTGAAGATCACCGCGAACAGCGTGGTGACCACGGCGAACGAGAACACGGTGGAGATGGCATCGGCCACGGGCGCGAACCACGACGCGGTCCAGAGCGCGCCCCAGAAGCGGTCCACCACGGCCAGCGCGGCGTTGACGATCAGCGAGACCAGCAGCATGAACGCCAGCACCAGCACGATGCTGAACGACAGCAGCCGCGCGCGCAGCAGCGTCTTCCAGCCGGCGCCGGCCGGGGGCGGGGCATGCCAGATATCGTCCAGGCTGCCCTTGAGTTCGGCAAAGGCGCTCGTGGCGCCCACCAGCAGGATGCCGAAGGCGATGGCCGCGGCCACGCCGCCGCCGCCGGCCCGATGCGTCGCGGCCAGGATGGTCTGGATGGCGGCCGCGCCCTGCTCGCCCATCAGGCCGTTCAGCTGGGCGAAGATCTCGCCGCGCGCGGCCTCGGCGCCAAAGAAGAAGCCGGCGATGGAGATGACCAGCACCAGGATCGGCGCCAGCGAGAACAGCATGTAGAACGACAGCGCCGCGCCCTTGCTGGCCGCGCGGTGATCGATCCACGCCTGGATGGCGGCCGAGACCACACGCACGGTGCGCATCGCGGTATGGCGGTCGGGCAGCACGCGGCCGCGCCGGGGTCGCGGGGGGCGCGGGGGCGGCGCACCAGGGGCGGATCGGGGAGCAGGGTCAGGAGGCATGCCGGTTCCCGGGGATGGTTGACTACGTTCATGATAATGCGCATCCGGAGCGCCGCTGGTGCAACCTGCTACAGTAGGTTCAGGCACACCCGCCGGCGCGCGGAGCCGTTGCGCCGGCCAAGAACAGGAGACAGCCGTGTTCCGCATCTTGATCGGTCGGCCCGTTGCCGCGCTCTGCCTTTGCCTGCTCGCGCTGGGCGGCTGCGAACAACAGCGCGGCCAGCCGGGCCCCAAGCCCATCTCGGGCAATCCGTCGGCCGATATGCCATCGCCGGCAGCCACCGGCGCGTCCGGCGCTCCCTCCGCGCCGCGCTAGCCGCGCCTCCCGCCCGCCCCGCCCTGGCCCGCCGCCATCCCTCTTCATGGATGGCGGCGCGTACCCGTTTCTGCGAAACCCTCTGCGGACCCTTTTGCGAACCCGGTGGCGAGGCGCATTGCCGCGCCACGGCTTTCCCATGTTTCAGCCATGCAACCGGGTGCACTGGGGGGTGCGCGGCTTGTCAGCAGTTGCATACGTGATCCGAAGCGCACTGGCGTGAGGCGTATCAGGCATTCCGGGGCGATGGACGCTGCCGCATCCCGCCTGCCGCGAGCGCAATGGCGAGCGATGGTGCCGACGCGTCGCACGCTGACGCGCGCCGCCGTCCGCTTGCGTTACAGCCGCGAAACCGATTGAGGCCGCCTGGCGGCCAGTTGGCGCACGGTGGTTCGCCGACCGCCCGCGCAACCCGCGTCAAACAAGCGACAAGCGCGCATTGGCACGCTTGTCGCTCTGTACCGGGCAGGGAGAAATACGTGTCATTGACAACAATTCGACAGCACGCAGGAGGAGGAACCCCCGCCATGCGTCATCCGCCCGCACGAATGACGGCACGCAGGCGCGCCCATCGGTTGGCGGGCCCGGCACCGTCCGTGATGGAACTGCTGTCGCCGCCCCTGCTTCCATCGCCGCGCCAGCCCCTTCGGCGAGCCGCGTCCTATTGCGCGGTGGCCAGCCGTGCGCTGGCGGTATCGGCCGGCCGGCTGCGCAACGGACCGCCGGCAAGCTGACCCGCCGCGGAGGGTAATTGTCTGTTGCGCGGCGGCGCGCAAAGGCGCATAACCGCTTTTACGTGCTCCGTCCCCCGGCGGGCACCTTTTTCCAGCAAGGGAGGGAGCCACCCATGAACGCCAGAGTCCTCGCCATCATTGCGCTGGCGCTGCTCTCGACCGCGGCCGGCCCCGCGTTCGCGGGCAACTACGCCTATTTCGACCGCCCCGACTACGCCAACCTGAACACCCACGCCGGCATCAGCAACGACAGTTATGTGCGCAGCTTTGGCTGGGCCTGGGGCGACCTGCAGTTCTCTCCCGACCAGAGCGCGCCGCAGCCCGAAGGGCGCCAGGCGCGCGACAGCGCCGAGCCGCGCGACCCCATGCCCGGCCGCGGCCAGGAAGACACCACGCCGCCGCGCCACCGGCACGGCAAGATCAGCATGACATGAGGCGGCGAGCGGTGATTGTGCGCGGGCCATGACGCGCTAGCCCGCCGCCGCTGTCCGGGCGGTGGGACGAAAGGGAACCGGCGAGCGGACGTCGCCGGTTCCCTCTTGGCACTTGAATGCGCCTGAATGCGCCGGGAGGGACCGAGGCGCTAGTCGGCTGCGGCCCCCGGTTGCGAATCGACGCGGATATTGTGCTTGTGCATGAGCCGGTACAGCGTCACGCGTGACACATTGAGCTCCCGCGCGGCGGGCACCACATGAAAGCCGTGGCTCGCCATGACCGTGCGGATCGCCTCGCGCTCGGCTTCCTCGCGGATCGCATCGAGTGTCTTGCGCGGCACTTCCGCGCCGCCGTCCAGTTGCAGGTCTTCCGCGGTGATCTTGCGGTTGTCCGTCATCACGATGGCGCGGCGCACGCGATTGATCAGTTCGCGCACATTGCCCGGCCACGCGTACTGCATCATGGCCTGCGTGGCGCATGCGGAGAAGCCGCGAATCCGCCGGTGGGCCTCGTGGCCGTGCTCGGCCAGCACCGCGTTGGCCAGCAGCAGGATGTCCTCGCCGCGCTCGCGCAACGGCGGGATGGTCAGCGTCAGCACGCAGAGCCGGTGGAACAGGTCAGAGCGGAAGCGGCCATCGGCCTGCGCGACCACCAGGTCCACGTGGGTGGCCGAGATGATGCGCAGGTCCAGCGGAATCGACTGATGCCCGCCCAGCCGGGTGATGGTCCCCTGTTGCAGGAAGCGCAGCAGCGCCACCTGGCTCTCGAGCGGGAGGTCGCCGATTTCATCGAGGAACAGCGTGCCGCCCTGCGCCTGCTCGATCCAGCCGATCTTGCGCTGGTTGGCGCCGGTGAACGCGCCCTTCTCGTAGCCGAACAGCTCGGACTGCACCAGGTGCGACGGAATGGCGCCGCAGTTGATCGGCACGAACGGCCCCTTGCGGCGGCTCGATGCCTCGTGGATGGCCTGGGCGGCCAGTTCCTTGCCGGTGCCGGATTCCCCCGAGATGAAGACGGGTGCTTCGTTGTGCGCCACCTTGGCCAGCGAGCGGAACATGGTGCGGATGGCGGTGCAATCGCCGATCATCGGACCGTGCGACGCATGCTCCTGCACACGGGCGCCATGCAGGCTGGCCATGCCATGCGCGTGCTTCAGCGTGTAGCGCAGTTCATCGAACGAAAACGGCGTGCGGACGTAGTCCACGCAGTAGTCGCGGATCAGGCGGCGGATGCGCTCGTCTTCGAGCATCGCCGTGGAGGTGATGGCCACCCACGTCACGTGCAGGTGCTGCAGCCCCTGCTCCAGTTGCGCGAGTTCGGCTTCGGTGTAGGCGGACTGGAGGTCGAGGATGCCCGCCATGGGCGCGCTGCCGCGCACCACGCGTTCCAGGTCGCGCACCTGCTGCACGCGACGGATCTCCCACCCCGAACCAAATTGATCCGCATTGAATCCAAAATCTTCATAACGCGACACGAGCACGATCTGTGCGGAGCGTGACGGCGCCTTGCACAGTCGTTCCATGACGTTCTCCCTGACGTTGGGCTTCTTGTTCATGGCGGCACCCCCGGCCACAGGGCCTGACGCGGGCCATATGGCCCGGCTGGGTTCCGCTGGCTGCGGGGGCTGGCCCGCGCGCAACGTCGGCATCACGGCTTGGACAGACTGCGGGATTGTTCTTCGAGCACGCTGGCGTAGTCGCGCCCCGCGTGCAGTTGCTCCCGGATGCGCCGGCGCACCATGTCCTTCTCGCGCATCAATTCCACGCTGGGCGCCTCGGGCGTCTGGCCGGAGTACTGGAAGTACAGGGCCTTGTAGGTCAGCTGGCTCAGGATCCATTCCTGGAGCAGCGTGCGCTGGCGCGCGAGTTCCCCGGCCAGCATGCGGTGGCGTTGCAGCAATGCTTCCACGGCCTGACGCGTGCGTGGTGACACGTCGGCATCTTCTGCCAGCAGCGCGGCAACATCGGTGAGCGGGCCTCCCGCGTCCGCGTCGCGGAGCGAGATACCTGCTGCGGCGCCGCTCAGGGCTGCGCGGGTGCGGTGTATCGATGCATTGGCGGATTCGCTGGTGGGCCCGAATTCCGGACGCCGGATCTCTCCTGCGGTCATGATGAGTTCCCCGTTGAACAACACCCCCCGGCACTACACGCTTGCGATTACCACTGTCTATGTTTGAATTTGAGCTGTCTGTTTATTGTGTGGCACACGTGTGGGTCGCGTGCTCTTTTCTTGAGTGGGGCGCAGCCGCCTCTGAAGGACGGTCTCGTCGATGATTTCGGGGTGCCTGCGGCGAGCGGTTCCGCCTGAAACCCATTGCGGCACCGGCAGGGCGGGGTCGGATGCCATTCGAGCAACGTCCCCGGACACCGGAGTCAAGAAAGGGCGCTCTGACGCGCCCTCATGTTTTTGCCACGCCTCTAGTTCAGTGCATTTGGGGCGGTTTGTCCAGCCCGAAGTGATCGTTTTCAACCATATCTCATACTTAAGTGTGAGATCAGAATCGCACTTGGCAAGCCGCTCTTCAGGTAAATGAGCGCTCACATTTGACGCAGAATCGGGTACGCCGTGGTCGGGCCTTGCCACTCTCACCCGCGCGCAGAAACGGGTACGCCCGTCCCGATGCCAGCCGGCAATGGCAACGTTTTCATTTGTTTGCAGATCCTGCCTGGGGGCGCGCACGGAAAAGTGGAGAGAAAGGCGGCTCGCGCCGCCCCGTCACGCGGACCGGGATCAGTGGCCGGGCAGATAGTAGAACTTGAACAGGAACACGGCGGCGATGATCCACGCCATGACGGGCACCTCGCGCGCACGGCCGGTCAGCAGCTTCAGGCCGGCATAGGCAATGAAGCCGAACGCCACGCCGTTCGCCACGGAGTACGTGAATGGCATGCCCAGCGCGGTCAGCACGGCGGGCACCACTTCGGTCACGTCGGACCAGTCGATGTCCACCAGCTCGCGCAGCATCAGGCAGGACACATAGAGCAGCGCCGGCGCGGTGGCGTAGGCCGGTACCGTGCCCGCCAGCGGCGCGATGAACAGGCACGCCAGGAACAGCACGGCCACGGTCACCGCCGTCAGGCCGGTGCGGCCGCCGGCCTGCACGCCTGAAGCGCTCTCGATATAGGCCGTGGTGGACGACGTGCCCAGCAACGAGCCAGCCATGATGGCAGTGCTGTCCGCCATCAGCGCGCGGTTCAGGCGGTGCATCTTGCCGGCCTTGAGCAGGCCCGCGCGGTTGGCCACGCCCATCAGCGTGCCGGTGGCATCGAACAGCTCCACCAGGAAGAAGACGAGCACCACGTTGACGATGCCGATGGACAGCGCGCCGGAGATGTCGAGCTTGAACAGCGTGGGAGCGATGGACGGTGGCGCCGAGAACACCCCGTGGAACGTGTTGCCGCCGAACACGAAGCTCAGCATCGTGGTGAGCAGGATGCCGATCAGGATGGCGCCCTTCACCTGCAGGCGGTCCAGCGCCACGATGGCGAAGAAGCCGACGACGGCCATGATGGCCGGCGGCTGGTGCAGGTCGCCGATGGTAACCAGCGTGGCCGGGCTGGCCGCGATGATGCCGGCGTTCTTGAGCGCGATGATGGCCAGGAACAGCCCGATGCCCGCGGTGATCGCGCCGCGGATCGCGGGCGGAATGCCTTTGACGATCATTTCGCGCACACGGAACAGCGTGACCAGCAGGAACAGGCAGCCGGAGATGAACACGGCGCCCAGGGCGGCTTCCCACGGCAGCCCCATGCCCTGGACCACCGTGTAGGCAAAATAGGCGTTCAGGCCCATGCCCGGCGCCATGGCAATCGGATAGTTCGCAAAAAACCCCATGATGAGCGTGCCGATGGCCGCAGCCACGCAGGTGGCCACGAACACCGCGTCCTTCGGCACGCCGGCATCGCCAAGGATGCTCGGATTGACGAAGATGATGTACGCCATGGTCAGGAAGGTGGTCACGCCGGCCAGCACTTCGGTGCGCACGGTGGTATTGTGCTCGGCCAGGCGGAACAGGCGCTCGGCCAGTCCTGACGTGCGCTGGCTGGCCTGGAAGGCGGGCGCGGAATCGCTGCCTGGCCGCTTGGCCGGGTCCGGTAGGGACATGTACGGGTCTCCTGGATCTGTCACGCCACGCCACGCGCGGCGGCGGCGGGTGTCATGGGGTGCATGACAGACAATATGCAAAAGGCGGGATCATCCCACACGCACCGATGGCGGTGCCAGCCCCTGGCGGGAAATCCCCACCTTGACGCGGCGCGCAATCCCCCGTATAAACGTGAGCTAGATTCAAGCGACGAGGCAACAGTTCATTCGTTAGCCACCGTTGGGTACTTCGGTTGTCCATGGTGTCCTTTCCTTGAGTTGGCAGTGCGGTGGTGAGTGCACCATCGGTTTCTTTTTTATCTTATTTTTGGAAAGCAATACCATGCAAACCGGTATCGTAAAATGGTTCAACGACGCTAAGGGCTTCGGCTTCATCAAGCCGGACGCAGGCGGTGATGACCTGTTCGCCCACTTCTCGGAAGTGCGCTCGGAAGGTTTCAAGTCGCTGCAGGAAAACCAGCGCGTGTCGTTCGAAGTCAAGAACGGCCCGAAGGGTCTGCAAGCTGCGAACATCACGCCGCTGTAAGCCCAGGTAGTTCGGCACGCCGCAAGGGGTGCCAGCGCTACAAGAACCCCGCCAGTCATGGCGGGGTTTTTTTTCGTCCGCAAGTTGCGCGGCACATCGGTCCCGCGCCGCAGCATCCTGTCGCGCCGCAGAAATGGGTACGCCCACCCGCCTTCCCGCCCGCAGAAACGGGTACGCACTGCCTGCGCGACCCGGCTCGCCGTCCGTCGCGCCCGGCCTGCATCACGCAGAAACGGGTACACCCATCTTTTTTTTGGCAGTGATTCGCCGGCATTTCCCGAGCGCAAATGCGTGATGGCGGCGCGCTGAGCAGCTAGTCGGCCTCCACGTTATCCCCGCAGAAACAGGTTCGCAGTGCTCCGAGGTCGATTTCCGGGAATCTCCACCTGAGTGGCCGCAGAAACAGGTACGCACGTCTTTACGCTGACCGGGTCCAGGCACGAGATATCTCGCAGAAACGGGTACGCCCACAACATTGCGCGAACCGGAAGCACCTCACTGCTGCAATGCGTATACGTCGCCGTCCGCAGAAACGGGTACGGCACAGGTTTTTGGCGATCGCATTGGCATATACTGAGAGTGAGTACTTGCTTTTATAGAAAGCCAATGATATACTGGAAGACATATCTCAGGCTGCCCGATTTCCGTCCAAAGTGTCGCAGAAACGGGTACGCCGGCAGTGCGATACAGGTTGTTGCCCTCACGCAGAAATGGGTACGCCATGCGGCGCCACGGCGGAAATCCCGATGTTCGCAGAATCAGGTACGCCGCAGAAACGGGTTCGCTCAGGCGACCAGAGGGCCGGAACCGGATCCGCGCAGAATCGGGTACGGTTTGCGACCGGCATCGCGCAGAATCGGGTACGCGGATGCAGTGCCACAAACCGGAGGCGCACCCGTTTCTGCGGGGATAACACCGTTGTCCACAGGCCCGGGCAGCCGCTGCGGGGTGTCCTGGCACGGTTCGCGCAGAATCGGGTACGCTTTGCGCCCGCGCAGCTGTGGAAAAGCCTGTGGGATCAGTGAGTTATCCCCGCAGAATCCGGTTCGCGGTTTGCGCTGAAACGGGTTCGCCTGGCCGCAGATTCGGGTACGGCGCTTCGCAGAATCGAGTACGGAAACACGCAGAATCGGGTTCGCGAGGAGGTCTTTTTCCTTTTGGAATCAAGCACGTTTCTCTCCCGTATACGGTTTACAAGTAGTTAACCCGTATCTGTATCGTTTACTTGTAGGTGATGTGCCGCCAACCGTGGACAACCCTCGCGGGTTGCCCACCGTGCGCCGGCCATCCTGCCAGTCGCTAGAGACCCGACACCCTAACCAGCTGGCAAACAGGAAGCGTGCGCAGGAAATGCGTATACGTACCTGTTTCTGCGTGACAACGTTTACGGGTTCGCGTAAAAAGGCGGGTAATCCGAAGCCCGTCAATATGCCTATCAAACGCTCCCTGGCCACCGAAGGGGACCGCTCCGCCCTGCAAGGGGATCAAGAGCCGTCCCGCATCATCCTTCCCGGCAACGAGAACGTCGTGGTTCCGTCCGAGAAATTCCAGCGCCTGTTCGATGAAGCGCAGGCGATGGAGCGCGAGGACGCCTGGCAGAGCGGCGAGGTTGGCTTCCTGAGCCGCGCCAGCGTGCAGGTCACACTGCCCTATCGCGCGCCCAAGGGCGCACCGCCCGTCTGGACCCGCACCAGCGGCAATATTTCGCTGATGATCCAGCCCGGGTACTTCACACAGCAACGTTCGGAACGCGCGCCCAACGGGCGGCAGAAGCTCGTCTCCGAGACGGTCTCGCTTGGCTATCCCTATGGCTCCTATCCGCGGCTGATGCTGGCCTGGATTGGCAAGGAGATCATGGCGAAGAAGAAGCGCGGCGAGTTTACCGGCACGGTCGAAGATCGACGTATCTCGCTCGGCAATTCGCTGTCCGAGTTCATGTACAACCTCGGCATCCCGATGGCGACCGGCGGCAAGCGCGGCACCATGACCCTGGTGCGCCAGCAGATGATCCGCCTGTTCTCGGCGACGATCGCCATCGTGCAGAACAAGTCGACGCCCACGCCCAACCAGGCCCCGAACCACGAGCCGCTCTCGATCGATCGCGTGGGATACCTGCTGGCGGACCAGTTGTCCACGTGGTGGGATCCGATGCAGCCGGGCCAGGGCTCGATGTTCGAGAGCTTCGTGGTGCTGTCCGAGCCGTTCTTCAACGAGCTCGTGAACCGCCCGGTGCCGGTAGACATGCGCGCGCTCAAGGCGCTCAAGCAGTCGCCGTTCGCGCTCGACGTGTACTCGTGGCTGACCTATCGGTTCTTTACGATCCAGCGACGTACGGAAATCCCGTGGGAGTCCCTGCAGATGCAATTCGGTACCGAGACCGAGAGCGAGCGCAAGTTCCGCGCGCTGTTCCGCAAGGCGCTCAAGGATGTGCTGGTGGTGTACCCGGGGGCCAAGGTGGATGCCGATTCGTCGAAGGCGCTGATCCTGCAGCCCTCGCGCACAAGTGTCCGCAAGCTGGCCTAACACGCGACGCCGGAAAGCAAAAAAGGCAAGCGACGAGCGCTTGCCTTTTTCTTTTGCCCGTAACGCCCTACTGCACGACGGGCCGCTTGGGGTGAAGCAGGGTCAGGCGGGCTTGATGGCCGATGCCTGCAGGCCCTTGGGGCCCTGCTTTACTTCAAACGTCACACGCTGACCATCCTTCAGGGTCTTGAAACCCGAACCCTGGATTTCGGAGAAGTGTGCAAACAGATCCGCACCACCGTCGTCCGGGGTAATGAAGCCGAAGCCCTTGGTCTCGTTGAACCACTTGACCGTACCGGTTGCCATAGGAATTTCCTTTCGAAGCAAGTTCTTGTACACAACGCAAACAACCGTTCAAGCACGTTAAGGTCTCGTAGATACCGAACGGAAGCCGACGAGGTTGACACGACTTGACTCGACTGTAGCGCGCATCATAACCAGTTTGTTCTGCTGTGTCATGTGCGGGGTAATGCGCACTATCTTTACTTTAGGCGGATTCTCTGCCGCATTTCAAGAGGAAAATCCCCAAGTTTTTATGGTAGGGGGAGATTTGGCAGGGTCACGTCACCCTGACGCAGGCCATTTCGCCACGAAAAATTTGAATTCTGAAAAATGGGTTGTAGCGCACTGCTGATTTGGCTAAAGTTCCGCCTGTAGAGAACTCGTCATGTGCGCTTTCAGCGCTGAAAGTGAGGCCAGTGTGGCAGCAAAAATCATTACCGTGTTCAACCAGAAGGGAGGCTGTGGCAAGACCACGGTCAGCATGCACCTGGCTGGCACGCTGGGCTTGCGCGGCGCCCGATCCATGCTTGTGGACATGGACGAGCAAGGCACCGCCACACGCTGGGCGGCACAGGCGACCGATGAGCGCCCGTTTCCCGCCTCCGTGATCGGCCTCGCGCCGTCCGGTGGCGCGATGCACCGCGAAGTCCGCAAATTTATCCACGACTACGACTATATTCTCGTCGACTGTCCGCCGGCCGTGCACTCGGCCGCGCCGTCCAGCGCCCTGCTGATCTCTGATCTGGCCATCATTCCGGTCGTTCCGTCACCGCCCGACCTCTGGGCTGCCGTGGCCGCGAAAACCCTGGCGCAGCACGCCCAGGTCCAGAACGAGACGTTGCAGATCCGCGTCATGGCCAATATGGTGCAGCGCCGTGTCTCGATCGCCCGGCAGGCGATCGAGATTCTTGGCGATGACAGCGATGTCCCGCTATTGAATGCGATGATCGGCTCGCGCTCCGCGTTCCGGGAATGCCTGGCGATCGGCTGCACCGTCCATGGCGTAGCGGGCGCCCGCGAGGCTGTGCAGGAGGTCGACATGATGGTCGACGAGATCCTGTCCCTGATCGAGTAACCCCATGGCAACAAAACTTAAGAGCCTGAAAGCCGGCATGCTGGCGGGCATGGCGGCGGAGAAGACCCGCAACGACACGATGGACCGCTTCGCGCGGGCCGAGGCCGCGATCTCGCAACACCCCAACGGGCTGCTGCAAACCACGCGGCCGGAGCGCCAGGCGCCCCAGACTTTCAGCGCTGAAAGTGCGGAAGTGGTCGAGTCTGGGCGGACGCTGATCAAGGTCCCGCTGGCACAACTGCACGACAATCCTTTCAATGCGCGTCGTATTTATGATCCAGCAGTCGTCCAGGAGCGTGCGGCATCGATCGCCACGCATGGGCAAAAGACGCCCGGCCTGGCCGCGCCGGATCCCACGCGCGCAGGGCACTACATCCTCATTGATGGCCACTATCGCAAGCGTGCGCTGGCGTCGGCCGGCAAGCTCGAGATGGAGTGCTTCATCGAGAGCGACCTCAGCGACCTGGACTTCTACCGGCTCTCGTTCCTGCTCAACGAGCAGCGTTCCGACCAGTCCGCGCTCGACAATGCCATTGCCTGGCGCCAGTTGCTGGATGAAGGAAAAGTCCAGAAGGAAGAAGAAATCTGCGAATTGACCGGCATGTCGGCCGGCACGGTCAACAAGACGCTCGCGCTGCTGAAGTTGCCGGAATCGGTGATCGGGGTCATGCGCGAGCGCCCGAGCGCGATCGGCATCGCGGCTGGCTATGAACTGACGCTGTACTACAAGATTGCCGGCGAAGACCGCACGCGCGAGCTGGCTACCCGGATCATGAACGACGGCCTGTCCAGCCGCGAGGTGGAGTCGATCCGCAAGCAGGCGCAAGAGGGCAAGTCGCGCAAGATCAAGGAGATCAGCCGGCAGTACAAGATCCGGACCGAGTCCGGCCAGTTGCTCGGCACCATCAAGGAATGGGATTCCGGCCGCGTGATGCTTGACGTCCAACTGTCCGACCGCAACGCCCGCGAGGACCTGCTCGAGGTCCTGAAAGCGCGTTTCGGACTCGACAAGACCTTGCTCTGACGTTTTCGCTAACTCATTGTTTTGTAGAACAATTGGATCGCAGCAAAAGGTACGGTCCGGGCAATATCGGACCGCGCAGCAGGCCCGGCGTGAACGCGATGTGCGCGAGGCCATGCGCAGCCGCGAACCGCTTCCAGGTGCCTCGCAGCAACTGGTCCAGGCCGCTGGGGGCATAGCCGGCATCCCCGAGCGCCTGCTTGGCACGTCCCCGCGCCGTGGCGGGAAACTCACACGGCGCGAGCAAGGCCGCGCGGGCGTTCCAGCCCGCCTCCGGGGTGAGACCCCGATCCCTCCAGTGCGCCACGAGCGCGGCCCACACATCGCCGTCCGGCACGATTCTCTCGCCCTCCGGGGCCTGCCTTGCCATCAATGCCAGGCGCGCGGGGGACTCCCCAGCGCTGACATCGCCAAGCCGTAGCGCTGGCAGTTCGGAAATCCGCAGGCCGTGCCGATGCAACAGCAGCGCCGCAGCCAGCGCTGCGCGATGCCTCGGCGATGGCTCGGCCGACATCAGCCACGTGAAGAATGCCGGAACCGATTCCTGGGGCAGGGCGCCACGTTGGCCGGGAGTGGCGGTGCCGGCTTCGCTATCGGCGCTATCGGCCACAATCCCGGCATCTTCCCGTTCGTCCGGCCCGGTGCGCCGCAGCCCGGACAGCGCCATGGCCCGCAGCAGGGCACGCACCACGCGCAGCGCCGCTTCTATCGAACTGGCGCCGAGCGGCCCTTCGAACGGCCGCCAGTGCGCCCGGCCGCGCGAACCCGCGGGCCCGCACCAGAACGCCGCCGGCTGCGGATTGGCAAGGAACGCACGGTAGCGCCGCAGATCCTCCGCGGTCAGCGCGCGGACCAAAGCTCTCTCCCGGGACACCCACAAAAGCAGCCGTTCGGCCTCGCGGCGGTAGCCCTTGCTGGTGTGTGGCGACGTGGCACGGCGCCCGACCCAATCCCGGATCCATCGCATGTCCTCGCCCAGATCGACCGACCATCCGTCACGCCCCGATGGTTCCAGCATGTGCTCGAGCGGCACCGGATACGCCATCGCCGTCCCCATCCTCGCCGGGACAAGCGCCGCACGCTCACGGTGTTGTGACGGTGAAAGCACATGCGGCTGGACGGCAGCGGCGATCTCCGCTTGCTGGCTGCGCAGCCAGCGCGTAATGACTTCGGCGGATTGCTGGCCGATGCGCGGGACGCCTCGCCACCAACTGCTGCCGCGCCGGTTCGCCAGCGCCGTCAGATCGGCGATGGTGCGAACGCCGCCGGTGGTCAACCGGCGCGCAAGGCTCGGCCCGAACCACAGCGAGACCTGATGTCCCGGCAGCGGCCGGCCCTGGCCGAGGCGTTCGATGGAAGACAGCGCGTCCACGCGGCGCGTCATGCCCGCATCCGACCGCCCGCGCAACGCCTCGAACATGGCCGCGATGTCGGGCCGGTCGTGCTGCAGCGCGAACTGCACGAGCCGGTCGCGCAGGGCCAGGATCCGCTGCACTGCCTGATGCTCGGTCAGCACGTCCTCGTCGTCCGGATCGAGCAGATAGCGATTGGCAATGTCCACCGGCCGCATGCCCTGCGCATAGGCCCGCACCACCGCGAACTCGGTACGGGTCAGCTTGGTGGCCGCGAGCGCTGCAAGGGTATCCAGATCCTGGCTCATGTCGATGGGGTGATAAGTGACTGAATTATAACAACTTTGTTCTGATCCGGTTCCTGACCAGGCACTTTTGAACAACAAAATGCAATGTAAATTATTTTTGGTGAAATGCGCAATGACCGGGCAACGGAAATCAACGGAAAGGGCCCATGAAAATCTGTTATGGCGCCGCTTAATACCAATCCAGAAATTATTGACTTCCGTTACCCGGCGGATTTACCAGAATTGAGCGATCGCCAACCGGTACCCGTTCACCCATATGGCCGCCCCTGAGAACGATAAGACTTGGACCGAAGGGACCGCGAGGCGTATCTCGCTCAGCGTCCTCCTGGCCGGGCTGTCTTCCGCAGCCCATGGCCAGGTAGCCTGCGCGACCAACGGAACCGGCCAGGTTTCCGCTACCAACGTCTGCACCGTGCAGACCTCCCCGATCGGGACGACGGTGGCTTCGCCGGTTGCCATAACGGGTACGGGAACGGGCGCCGATGTCACGGCAAACGCGGTGGTCCTGAACCTCGGCGTTGCCGGTGCGACCGGCGGTCTTGCGTCAAGTGGCGCACGCATCACGTTCAATGGTGGCACGGTCAACACCACGTCAACCGGCACGGCGGCGGGCAGCCAGGTCGGATTCCGGGCGTCGGGCGCCGGATCGCGCATCGTGGCTGCCGGCGTTCGGATCAATATGGCGCCGGCTTCGTCGGTCTCGATGAACGGCGTGCGCGCAGACGGCGGGGGGAGCGTCACGCTGACGGACTCCACCGTGACGATCGGGACCGCTGGCAGCGGGCGCAATTTCAACCATGGCCTCGTGGCGAGCGGCGCCGACAGCCTGATCACCGGCGCCGGGAATACGGTCGTCGCCGCGTCCAACTTCTCGAATGCCGCGCGCGCCGAGCTGGGCGGCTCGATCGATCTCGTGAGCAGCAGGCTGACCGCCACCGGGGCGGGCAACGCGGCGAACGGCCCGTCGGCCGCGGCCGCCGCCGTCTCAGGCGGGACCGTGTCCATCAGCGGGAGTGGCAGCGTGCTGACCGGCGGGCCGAATACGATGGCGCACGGCGTGTTCGTCTCCGGCGCGGGGTCGTCGGCCACGGTGGACCAGGCCGCCATCAGTGCCGCCGGCAACAGTTCCGTCGGCGTCATGGTGGATCAGGGCGGCACCGCGACCATTACCAACAGCACGATTTCGTCGGCCGCCTATCGCGGCGTTTCCGCCATCAACAACAGCGACGTCACGCTGACCAACGTCGCGGTCGACAGCCCGACCAGCGCCGCTGTCGCGGTCGGCAGCGGCGCCCGGGCGACCATCAACGGCGGCACGCTCAGCAATGCCGGGCAGGTGCCCACGGTGGCGGTTGGCGGGGTGGGCAGCACGGTGATCACCAACAATGTCGCGATCGTCAGCCGGGGCAATGCCAACGCCCCCGGCATCTATGTCGGCCAGGACGGCCTGGCAACGCTGAACGGGGGCACGGTCGAAACCTTCGGCACCACCGACCGCGCCCAGCGCGTGAAGGGCATCGCGGCGGCTACGCCCAACGCGCGCCTGGTGACCAACGACCTGACCATCCACAACCATGGCAGCGAGGCGATCGGCGTCGCCGCCGATGATGGCGGGACCGTCCAGCTCAATCGTACGACCATCCTGACCGATGGATTCAACGGCATCGGCCTCTATGCCGGCGTCGATCCGACCAAGCCTGGCGCGGCAATCGTCCAGGCTTCCGCCTCCCGGATCGAGACGACAGGCGACCTCGCGCACGGCGCGCTCGCGCAGTCGCGTACGTCGCTCGATTTGCCGGCCACCGTCACGCTGGCGGACGCCACCACCGTGGCCACGCATGGCAATGGGGCGGTCGGATTGCGGGCCGTCCTGAAAGGCCGGATCGAGGCGCTCCAGGGCAGTACCGTGACCACGCAAGGCGCTGCCGCGCATGGGGCCTTCGCGCGCAACGACCAGAGCATCGTGGTGCTCGATGGCGCCACGGTCACGACCCAGGGCGTTGGCGCGCACGGCGCGGTCGCCATGGACGGGGCCCGCATCAGCAGCACGAATTCGACGGTCACCGCGACGAATACGGACGCCGCCGGGCTCTATGTGGCGGCGTACAACGACACCTTCACGACGCAAGTCCCCACGTCCGCCGATTTCACCGGCTCGACGCTGACAAGCCGCAGCGGCCCGGCGATCGCGGTGGCCGGGCCCGGCACCGTGACCCTGGCCGGATCGAAGGTATCCGGGGGCGATTGGCTGCGCGTCGGGACACTGGCGGACTTTCCGGCGCTGCCGCCCCCCGAGACACCCATCGCCCGCCCCGAGCCGCTGCCGCCAGGAGACGATCCCTCCAGTCCGCCACCAGACACACTGGTGCTGGCCGGCACGGCCTCGCTGGCGACCAAGAAGCCATTGGCTGCCGGAGACATCGCCACGATCGACGCCTCCGCCTCCGAGCTGACCGGCGCGGCCATCACGCTGGCCGGGTCCACGTCGATTGTCACGCTGCGAAACGGCACGATCTGGAACCTGACGGGAAACTCGAACCTGACCACCCTCACCAACGATTCGAGCCAGATCCTGTTTGCGCCGCCTGCTTCATCGGCGGGCCCCTTCAAGACGCTGACCGTCAACCAGTACAACGGCGTCAACGGCCTCATCGGGCTGAACACGGTGCTGGCCGCCGACGATTCGCCTTCCGACAAGCTCGTCATCGATGGCGGCTCGGCCACGGGCAGGACCGGCCTGCGCATCACCAATGCGGGTGGCGCCGGGGCGGTGACGCTGCACAACGGCATTATGGTTGTCGATGCAACCAATGGCGGCACCACCGCCACCGACAGTTTCGCGCTCGCCCAGCGCGCGGTGGCGGGTCCGTACGAATACCGCCTGTTCCGCGGCAGTGTGGACGGGACCAACCCCCAGGCCTGGTACCTGCGCTCCGAGAAGGACCCGGTGCCCGTGCCGCCGGGCCCCCCCGAGCCGCTGTACCGGCCCGAGGTGGCCGCCTACCTGGCCAACCAGCGGCTGGCCGGGCAGATGTTCGTCCACAGCCTGCATGACCGGCTGGGCGAGCCCCAGTATGTGGAAGACCAGGGTTTCCGTCCAGACGAGGACAAGCCCCGTTCCGGCTGGCTGCGCGTGGTTGGCAAATGGGAAGGCAGTCACAGCAAGGACGGGAATTTCAAGGTCGACACCGACATGTTCCTGCTGCACGGCGGCGCGGAACTGGCCAAGTGGAAGGTGGCCGGCGAGACCGACCGCCTGCATCTCGGCCTGATGGGCAGCTATGGCTATTCCAGCAGCGATGCCACGGCGTCCGGCAATCCGGCCACCGCGCACGGCAAGGTCGAGGGCTTCAGCGTCGGCGCGTATGGCACCTGGTACCAGAACGACGAGCACAAGCTCGGCACCTACGTCGACACCTGGTTCCAGTATGGCTGGTTCGACAACAAGGTCGAAGGCGACACCTTGCCGACCGTGAAGTACCACGCGCAGGGCTGGGCGATCTCCGGCGAACTGGGCTATGCCATGCCGTTGCGCAACGACTGGGTCATCGAGCCGCAAGGCCAGCTCATCTACGTGAGCTACAGCGAGCGCGACATCTCGGAACCCAATGGCACCCGGATCGCGGGCGCGGATTCCAACGGACTCATCACCCGATTGGGTGTGCGCACACACCGGACCTATGTCCGCGACGACGGCCGCAAGTGGCAGCCCTACGTGACGATCAACTGGTGGCACACGAGTACCGACAGCAGCATCCAGTTCAACACGGTGCCGGTCGGCAGCCTGTATCCCGCCAACCGGTATGAGCTGAAGCTGGGCCTGAATACCACCATCTCGAAGCGGTGGACCGGATGGGCCAATGTCGCGGGCGCGTGGGGCGCGCAAAGCTTCCACCAGTACGCCGCGCGCGTCGGCGCCAAATACACCTGGTAGATCACTTCTCCTGCTGCCAGCGCCTGCGGGAACCGCACACGCGGGAAAACCCCCGCATCGCAGCAATTCCTTGCATTCCCTCCCCGTGCTTCCTATGCTGAACACCAGAATTAGATTTAACTTGAATCAGAGTTCAAAGGCATCTAACGCGTTACATACGCAAACGGGGCGGTCGGGCATCCTCCGAGGGAGGGCCGGGAAGTTCAGCAGCGAGCCAGGACGGGAAACGCTGCGCGGCTCAGGAGGCTATACCTAGATCGTATGGAAGTGCAGCCGTGCCATAAGCGGAGTGCTTCCAATCAGCGCGCAGCTGGATTGTTCGCGGCATCCACGCGCGCCAATAAGAAGTGAGCGGCCATGGCCACCATCCTGTTGCTCGAGCCACATCCCTTACTGCGCCTCGGGCTGCGCCACCTGCTGGCACAGTCCCATGTTCCAGGCGATCTGATCGACATCGATCCCCAGGCATTGCAAGAACCCGACCCGTGGACCCACCACGCCGAACTGCTCATCTATGGCCTGCCGGCCGATGCGCAGTCCGGCTGGGCGGGCCTTGCCGGGCTGTGCCAGCAGTTGGAGCCGCAGCGCGTGCTGGTGCTGGCCGACCACCTGCCTGCGCCGCTGCCCGAGTCCGGGCTGCCCGAGACCGTGCGTGGCCTGCTGGCGAAGGCATGTTCCGCCGATGCGCTCGAGGCCGCCATCCGGCTGGTGCTGGCCGGCGGCGAGTGCTTTCCGTCGCAGGTTCCCGTCATGCGCCATGCCGAGCCGGAGACCGCCGTCACGGACCATGCCCGCCATGCCGCCGCGCCGATCGTGGTGCCGCTGCACAGCGTGCTGGCCGGGGTGCCCAGCCATGGCCCCCAGCCGCATGCCACGCCGCCCGAGACCCCGACGGCCGGTGCCCACCTGCTGAACATCACCGAACGGCAGTACGAGGTGCTGGCGCTGCTCGCGCGCGGCTATCCGATCAAGACCGTCAGCCGGCTGCTCAGCATTTCCGTGGCCACCGCCAAGACCCATGCGTGCACGCTCTACCAAAGGCTGCACGTGCGGAACAAGGGCGAGGCGGTCTACGTCGCGCTCCAGCGCGGCGCCACGCTGAACTGGCAGGGGCCCGCCGTGGCCAAGCCCACATCGGTGCACACGCCCGCCGCACTCCACGCCCGGGACGCATGTGAGGCTGCCTGACCCCGCCACGCAACAGAGACCGATCCGCGCGGCCTGCCGCGCGCTTCCACCATCTGCCGGCCCGCCCTCATCCGAAAGCATGAGGCGGTGACCGGCTGCGGTTGCTAGCTTTGAGACAGGCCGGCACCCGCGCAGTCCTTGCCGCCATCTTCTTCGCCCCAGCTCTTCCTGGCCTGCCAACATTTGTCGACATGCCGGTGCCCGCAGCCCGGGCACAAGCCCGCACGCGTACCCACAAGGCGCGCGCCCAGTGAACCGACGTCCGAGAACGGTCGCGCCAGCGGTGCATCACGCGCGGCGCCACACGTCCAACATGCCGATCTTTCAGTCGATGACGACCTACCTGATCGCCAGCAATGAAATGATGTGCCGCATCCTTGCACGGCGCATGGAAAGCCAGGACATCTCCATGCCCGTGCGATGGCACGCCCCGGAATGGCTGCTCGAGGCCGAGGCGCCGCCCGCCGGCGCGCGCGCGAGCACCATCGACAATCCCAACGCGGCTGAGACTGTGCCCGCGACGCCGGTGGACCTGGCGCTGGTGGACTGCAGCGGCGTGGCCGGCGATCCGCGCGTGCTGCTGGATCGCGTGCGCACGCGGCTGGCGCCGCGCCGCTGGCTCGTGCTGTCCGATTCGCTCGATGCGGCGCTGATGGTCTACGCCGCGCAGCTGGGCGCCAGCGGCTACCTGGCGGTACCCGCGCCGGTGGAGCTGGTCTGCGCCGCCGCCGCGCTGGTCTGGGCCGGCGGCCAGTGCTTCCCGCGCACCGCGCTCTCGCTGCTGCGCAGCGTTTCTTCCCGCAGTGCCGATCCCCCCACCATGCTTGCCTCCGCCTCGTACCCGCCTTCCGCTGACGGCACTACTGCGATCGGATGAAGGCGGGGCCGCGCCGTACGGCCTATGCTTGCGATATGTCCACGGTCAGAAGCCGGTGCCGTTGCAAGGCCGGCCGCCGTGGCGAAGCAGGGGGTCGTATGGAACGCGGTCTGGATATCCTGGTCGTTCACGGCTTCGCCGTGCGCGAGGGCCGGGGCAAGTGGGCATGTTGCTATGAGATCCGGCTCGCCATCGTAGGTGGCGGGCCGTTGTTGTATCGGGGCGAGCTGCATGGGCGACGATTCGCCACCGAGGCCGCCGCCATCCTCGCCGCGTGCGAGATCGGCGAGCGCGAGGCCAGCCGCCACCTGGACACCGTACGCGGGATGGCCGTGGGCCTTGCCCGCATCGTCGCCCTCGACGCCGGATCGTCCTGAGCCATTCCGCCGTGCCAGCCACCATCCCGGCGCCACCACCGCCGGGCGCCACCCGTTGCCATGGCCAGCCATTACGAGCCATCACCAGCCATTGCCGGCGCGCCAAAAAAGAAGCCCGCCGACCGGGGGACCATGCGGGCTTTGAAATGGCGCCACGTCATGGACGCGCGCCATTCCTGTGACGATAGTCAAACGCGCCGGCGCGGCGTATTGGCCAGAAGCATCACGGATTGCGCGGCCTGCGCGGCGCGCGATTTCTCTCCCAATTCCCGCGCAAACGCATGCCCGGCGCCAGATGCGTGGCCGCATGCCCGGCGCCGTCTCCACCTTCTGGCCGGTTGAAGCGGCTGAACATTGCATCGCACACTGCGGGCACGGCAGGGCAGATCTCCGCCCGCCGGCCTATCCCGTCATCCTCTTCTGTGAGCTGCCGCACCATGTCTGCCTGGCACCTGGTCTCGCGCGTTGGAGAAAGCTCGCTGCTCATGCCGTGCGCGCTCGCCGTGTTTGCCTGGCTGCAGGCGGGGCGCACGCCGCCTGACCGCGGCAATGCCGCGCGCTGGGCGCTGACCTTCGGCGTGGCTGTCGCGCTGGTCGTGGCCAGCAAGCTCGCCTACATGGGATGGGGCATCGGCAGCCGCGCGCTCGATTTCACGGGCCTGTCCGGGCACAGCATGATGGCGGCGGCCGTGCTGCCGGTGCTGGCCTGTCTGCTGGTGCCGGCGCGGCATCGCGCGCTCGCGGCGGCGGCCGTGGCGGTTGGCGCGGCGCTGGCCGTGGTGGTGGGCCTGTCCCGGCTGGCGCTGCACCTGCATTCGCCCGCCGAGGTGGTTGCCGGGCTGGGTGTGGGGTTCGCGGCCAGTGCCGCGTTCATCGCATGGTCCGCCAGGCCGCTGCGCGCCGCGCCCTGGATGGTGGCGGGCATCCTGGCCACGCTTGCGCTGGCCGCGCCCCTTCCGGCAGTGAGCCTGCCCACGCACGGCGTGCTGGAGCGGATCGCCAGCCATCTGGCCGGACGCGACCAGCCGTACCGGCGCGGCGAATGGCGCGAGGCGGGCAGCGCTGTGTGCGCCACCATACAGACCCGCCCGCGCGGCGGCACGACGATACCTCACAGGGAGGCCGAGGCCGCCCCGCGGGGAGATCCATCATGTCAGCTGTGCGCGCCTTCGTCGCCGGACGGCAAGGTACTTTCCAGTACCTGTACCGTTTCACCGACGCCCTCATCATCGGCGCTACCGGCTTCGCCGTGGGCGAGCTGGTGTTCCCCGACGGCCTGCAAGGCGCCGCGCCGGTCCACGGTTTCCTGACCGCGCTCTGTGCGCTGGGCGCGCTGCTGGTGTTCCCCGCGTGCGGCCTGTATGGATCGTGGCGCGGACGCAGCAAGGCCGGGCTGGCCCTGCGCGTGCTGGCGGCCTGGGTCATCGTCTGCCTGCTGGCCCTGGTGGCCGCGTTCCTGCTGCACCAGGTGGGCGGCGTGTCGCGGCTCTGGTCGGTGCTGTGGGTGGCCTGGTCGGCCATCGGCCTCGTGGCGTCGCGCGTGCTGCTCTACGGCATGCTCAGCAGCGTGCGCCAGCAGGGCATCAACGCCAAGCGCGTGGTGATCCTCGGCTACGGTCCGCTCGGCCGCGACATGTACCGCCGCGTGCAGCACATTCCCGGCGCGGGCTACGACGTGGTGGGCATCTATGACGAGGCCGGCGCCACCGACCTGCCCGGCGGCGTGGCGCCGCTGGCCACGCTGGACCAGGTCTGCGCGTTCGTGCATGCGCGCCGCGTGCACGAGATCTGGCTCACGCTGCCGATGGCGGCCTGCCGCGACCTCTACAGCGTGGTCTTCCACTTCCGCAACGACCTCGTCGATATCCGCTGGGTGCCGGACATCATGTCGGTGGAGCTGCTCGGCCATCGCTTCTCCGACTTCATGGGCCTGCCGGTCATCGACCTCAACAGCCCGCCCGACTCCGGCGTGACCGGCTGGGTCAAGGCCAGCTTCGACCGCGTGTTCGCGTGCGCGGTGCTGGTGGGCCTGTCGCCATTGCTGGCGGCCATCGCCATTGCCGTGCGGCTGTCGTCGCCCGGGCCCGTCCTGTTCCGGCAGGCGCGGCTGGGCATGGACGGCCAGCCGTTCCACGTCTACAAGTTTCGTTCGATGGTCCAGCACCTGGACCCCGGCGGCGTGACGCAGGCCGCGCGCGACGATCCGCGCGTGACGCGCGTGGGCGCCTTCCTGCGGCGCACCAGCCTCGACGAACTGCCGCAGTTCCTGAACGTGCTGCGCGGCGAGATGTCCGTGGTGGGCCCGCGCCCGCATGCCATCGAGCACAACGAGCTCTACAAGGAAATCGTCGACCGCTACATGCTGCGCCACCGCGTGAAGCCGGGCATCACGGGCTGGGCGCAGATCAACGGCTGCCGGGGCCGCACCGACACGGTGGAGAAGATGCGCCGGCGTACCGAGTTCGACATCTTCTACATCCGCAACTGGTCCTTCGTGCTGGACCTTCGCATCATCGTGTACACGGCCGTGCACGGCTGGACCGGCCGCGACGCGTTCTGAGCGCCTGGCCCCCGCCCGAATGTGACCTGGCGCGCGTGCCCCGGCAACTTTGTTGGGCACCGCACCGAAGGCACGGCCCCGCTGCGGCCCAATGGCACCGTCACCCATTGCTCGTTATCCCTGCCCCGCCTTCTGACCAGGAGATTCGCCATGAAGGAAACCATCCGACAGATCCTTGCCGAAGTGGCCCGCCTCGACGTTCCGATCGAGACACTGGACGACCAGGCCGACCTCTACCAGGCGGGTCTGTCGTCGCTGGCCACGGTTCACGTGATGCTGGCCCTCGAGAACGCATTCAACATCGAGATTCCCGATCACATGCTGACCCGTCAGCTGTTCAAGAGCGTGAACTCGCTCGCGGCGGCGGCCATGCAACTCCAGGAGGCTGCCTGATGAACCACGTTCTTGCCGCGGTGGACCTGACGCCGCCCCATCCCGCCCCGGCGCAAGCCGCCGAACTGCTGGCCGCCGCCCAGGCCGCCGCCGCCGTGGCCGCGGCCCATGCCGATGCCGTCGACCGCGACGCGCGCTTCCCCGCCGAGGCGTTCGTCACGCTGCGCGAGCACGGCCTGCTGGGCGCGATGATTCCCACGCACCTGGGTGGCGCGGGCGCCACGCAGGACACCGTGGCCGATATCTGCCGCGTGCTGGGCGCCGCGTGCGCCTCTACCGGCATGGTCTACGCGATGCACCAGATCCAGGTGGCATGCATGCTTGAGCACGGCCTGGGCAGCGCCTGGCACGAGGCCCTGCTCGCGCGCGTGGCTGGCGAGCAACTGCTGATGGCATCGGCCACGTCGGAGGAGGCCATCGGCGGCGCGCTGCGCAACAGCGGCTGCGCGGTCAATGTCGACGGCGAACGCTTCCACCTGCTCAAGATGGCCCCGACGATCTCGTACGGCGCCCATGCCGACGGCATCCTGATCACCGCGCGCCGCAGCGCCGATGCCGCGCCATCGGACCAGGTGCTGGTCTGCGCGCTGAAGGGCGACTACACGCTCCAGTGCCTGAACGCGTGGGACACGCTCGGCATGCGCGGCACGTGCAGCAACGGCTTCCGGCTCGAGGCCACGGGCGACGTGGCGCAGATCCTGCCCGTGCCGTTCGGCCAGATCGCCGATGAAACCATGACGCCGGTCTCGCACATCGTGTGGAGCGCGCTGTGGCTGGGCATTGCCGGCGATGCGGTGCAGCGCGCCAAGACGTTCTTCCAGGGCCAGGCGCGTGCGCGGCCGGGCTCGATGCCGCCCTCGGCGCCGCGCGTGGCCGAGGCCGTCAGCCTGCTCCAGATGATCGAGGGCCGGCTGGACCTGGCGCTTGCGCACCAGCGCGCGCGCCATGCGGCCAAGACGGTGTCGTCGTTCACGCTGGCCGCCGAGATGAACGGGCTGAAGACCGCGGTCTCGACGCTCACGCTCGAGGTGGTGCAGCAGGCGATGCTGGTCTGCGGCATGGCCGGCTACAAGCACGGCACGCCGTTCAGCCTGGGCCGTCATCTGCGCGACCTGTGGTCGGCCCCGCTGATGATCAACAACGACCGCATCCTGTCCAATACGGCCAATCTGCTGCTGGCCGACCGTACCTGACCAAGGAGCCTCCATGGACGCCCAAACCGTAGCGGCAGAAGCGCAGGCCATCGGCGGAGCCGGTGGCGACGCGGCCGCGCCCACCTTCCTCGACCGGCTGATCGAGGCCGGCCTGCTGATCCCCGGCGGCGTGCTGGGCCTGTATGGCCGCAGCGACATCTTCGAGGGCATTGCCGAGCGCCTGAACCGCATGGTGCTGCGCCTGGGTCAGGACCATCAGGCCGAGACGCTGCGTTTCCCGCCGGCCATGGGCCAGCACGACTTCGAGACCAGCGAATACCTGAAGAGCTTTCCGCAACTGGCCGGCACCATCCACAGTTTCTGTGGCGACGACCGCGCCCATCGCCGCCTGCTGGCCCGGATCGAGGACAAGGAAGACTGGACCGACCAGCAGCAGCCCACGGGCGTGGTGCTCACGCCGGCCGCGTGCTACCCGATCTACCCGGTCATGGCGCGGCGCGGCCCGCTGCCGCCGGAGGGAAAGACCATCAACGTGATGTCGTACTGCTACCGGCACGAACCGTCGCTGGAGCCCACGCGCATGCAGATGTTCCGCCAGCACGAGTACGTGTGCCTGGGATCGCCGCAGCAGATCATCGCGTTCCGCGAGACATGGATGGTGCGCGGCCAGGACGCGGTGCGCGCGCTGGAACTGCCGATGGAAGTGGACGTGGCCAACGACCCGTTCTTCGGGCGCGGCGGCAAGATCGTGGCGGACAGCCAGCGCGAGCTCAAGCTCAAGTTCGAGCTGCTGATCCCGGTAAACGACGGCCAGCCGCCCACGGCATGCCTGAGCTTCAACTACCACATGGATCATTTCGGCGCGCTCTGGGGCATCCGCTGCGCCAACGGCGAGACCGCGCACACCGGTTGCGTGGGATTTGGCATCGAGCGCCTGACGCTGGCGCTGCTCAAGCATCACGGGCTCGATCCGGCCCGTTGGCCGCAGTCGGTACGGGACACGCTCGGAGGGCTGTAAATGTACGGTGACGGCAGGCTTCGGCCGCGCGGCGGCCCGGCGTTGCATGGCGGCAATCCGGTGTGGGCGCATGCCAACCGCCATATCGATCTCTGGGTCGAGCTGCTGCATGGGTGGGAGCTGGAGCCCGTGGCGGCGCTGCCGTTCGCCGTGGCGCAGGATTTCGAGGCCGACCAGTTCACGCTGTCGAACTTCCCCTCCGGCGACCTGGAGCGCCTGTACGGCATCGATACACACGAGCTGTCCACGTACGACAGGCTCGAGACGCACGTGGCCGCGCAGACCTGCCGCGGCAACGTGGTGCTGATGGAGGTGGACAGCTTCCACCTGCCGCAGCCCCCCAACGCCTACCGCCGCCAGCACGTGCGCTCGGCCATCGGCATCGATGTGATGGTGCCCGAAGCCTGCGCCGTGGGGTTCTACCATGGCGATGGGTACTACACGGCCAGCGGCGACGACTATGCCGCCATCTTCCGCCAGGCCGGCATGCCGCCCGAGTGGGATGCCCCGGCGTTTCCGCACGTCGAGGTGGTGCGGCGGCGGCGGCCCGCGCAGGAGGGGCCGGCGCTGGTGGGCGTGTCGCTGGAGCTGCTGCGCCACCATCTGTCGCGCCGTCCGCGCGAGAATCCGATCACCGCGTTCCGCAGCGCGTTTCCCGCGCATCTGGAGCAACTGATGGCGCGCGGCGAACCCAATTTCCAGGTCTACGCGGCCAGCGTGCTGCGCCAGCTGGGGGCCAATTTCGAGTTGCTGGGCCGCTACTTGCGCTGGCTTGCGGCGTGCGGCCAGCCATTGCCCGATGCGATCTGCGAAGCCTGCTACACGATGGCGTCAGAGGCCATGGTGATGCAGTTCCGCCTGATGCGCGCCGTCATCAGCCACAAGCCGGACCCCTGCCAGGACTGCCTGGACCAGCTCGAGGTGTCGTACCAGGGCACGGTGCCGGCGCTGGCCACCCATTTCGGGGAGACCGTCACATGACCGCGCGCGATCCGGAACCGGCGCTGCAGCCCGTGCTCTGGCCTGGCGTGGCCGTGGGCGACGCCCGCCTGGAGGGCGACTGGACGTTCCTGGAGACGCTGGCCGGCGCCGCCGCGCATCCGGGCGAGCTTGCCGAGGCCGGGCACTGGCTGCCCGCGCCCGTGCCCGGCACGGTGGCCACCGCGCTGCGCGCCGCCGGCCGTTGGGACGAGACCGCCCCCCCGCCGCTGCACCAGCGCGACTACTGGTACCGGCTGCACTTCGCGGGGAGCGGCCGCCGCGTGCTGCGCTTCAACGGGCTCGCCACGCTGGCCGAGGTCTGGCTCAACGGCGCGCGGGTGCTCGTCACGCGCCATATGTTCGTCGCGCACCAGGTGGCGGTGCAGCTGCGTGGCGCGGACAACGTGCTCCACATCTGCTTTCGCGCGCTGCATCCGTGGCTGCGCACGCAGCGGTGCGCGGTGCGCTGGAAGCCGCGCATGATCGTGCCGCCCACGCTGCGCGCCGTGCGCACCACGCTGCTGGGCCACATGCCCGGATGGTGCCCGCCCGTGCACGCGGTAGGGCCGTGGCGCGACATCGAACTGCTGGACCCCGACGATGGCGGCGGCCTCGCGGACAACGCGCGCGGCGTGCGCGCCGTGCTGGCCGGACACCTCGATGGCCGCGATGGCGTGATTGCGCTGCAGCTGCACTTTCCCGGCCCGGCCCCGGTATCGGGCACGTTCGGCGCCGAAGCCGCCGAAGCCGCCGAGCACGCCGGCCAATCCGCCTGGCATGGCGAACTGCGCCGCACCGACGCCCACACGCTGGCCGGCACCCTGCGCGTGCCCGAGGCGCAACGGTGGTGGCCCCACACGCATGGCAGCCCGGCGCTGTACCGCGTGCAGGCCGAGGTGGGCGGCCATGCCATCGCCTGCGGCCATGCCGGATTCCGCACGATCACCGAGGACCGCGGCGGCGAGCCCGGATCGTTCGCGCTGCGCGTGAATGGCGAGCGCGTGTTCTGCCGTGGCGCGTGCGTGTCCAGCCACGACCTGCCGGGCCTGGCCGATACCGACGCCGCCGTGGCGGCGTGGCTGCAACTGGCGCGCGACGCCGGCGCCAACATGGTCCGGGTGAGCGGCGTGACCTGCTATCCGGGCGAAGCGTTCTACCGCCAGTGCGACGCGCTGGGCCTGATGGTCTGGCAGGACTTCATGTTCGCCAACTTCGACTACGGCGCCGACTTCAGCGCCCATCCCGCGCTGATGGACGACGCGGCGCGAGAGGTCTCGCAATGGCTCGCCGGCACGCGCGCGCACGCCAGCCTGGCCGTGCTGTGCGGCGGCAGCGAGGCGGAGCAGCAGGCGGCCATGCTGGGCACGCCGCGCGGCGCCTGGCGCCAGCCGCTGTTCGACACGCTGATCCCGGCGCTGGTGGCCGAACACCGGCCCGATGTGATCTACGTGCGCAATTCGCCCAGCGAGGGCGCCTGGCCGTTCCAGCCCGATACCGGCATCACGCACTACTACGGCGTGGGCGCGTACCAGCGGCCACTGGCCGACGCGCGGCTCGCCAACGTGCGCTTCACTTCCGAATGCCTGGCATTCGCCAATGTGCCGTGCGCGCGCACGCTGGCGGAGGCGGGCCTGTCGCAGCCGCTGCACGATCCGCGCTGGAAGGCGCGCGTGCCGCGCGACGCCGGGTCGGCGTGGGATTTCGAGGACGTCCGCGACTTCTACCTGCGAGCGCTGTTCAAGGTGGACCCGCCCCGGCTGCGCTACGAACAGCCGGCCCGCTACCTGGCGCTGTCGCGCGCCGTGGTGGCCGAGATCATGACCGACGTGTTCAGCGAATGGCGCCGCGCGGGCTCCACCTGCATGGGCGGCCTGGTGTGGCAGCTGCAGGACCTGTTGCCGGGCGCCGGCTGGGGCATCGTCGATGCCAGGGCGCGGCCCAAGTCGGCCTGGCACGCGCTGCGGCAGGTGTGGCAGCCGCTGCAGGTACTGCTGACCGACGAGGGGCTGAACGGGCTGCATGTGCACCTGATCAACGAGTCCGCCGTGCCGCGCACGGTGGAACTGGCGCTGCGCTGCCTGCGCGATGGCGAGACGGCTGTCGTGCACGCCACGCGCACGCTCACGCTGGCGCCGCGCGAGACACGCCGGCTCGCGGCGGCGGCGATGATCGATCACTTCTTCGATTTCACCTACGCCTACCGCTTCGGCCCGCCCGCGCACGACGTCGTGCTGGCCACGCTCCATGACGGGGCGGGGCGCAACGCGTTGCTCAGCCAGGCGGCGTACCTGCCCGATCGCCGCGCCGCCGCGCTGCGCGAGCCGGGGCTGAGCGGCCATGTGGAATGCGTGGGGGGTGAGTGGTGGCTTACCGTCAGCACGCGGCGCTTTGCGCGCTGGGTGCATATCGAGGACCATGCGTTCCGCCCGGTGCACGACTGGTTCCATCTCGGGCCGGGAGAATCGCGGCGCATCCGCCTGATGCATGAGACCCTTGAGGGCCGCAATGCCGACGCCATCCCTTCAGGCGAGATTTCCGCCCTGAACGCCGAACGGCCCGTTTCCTACGACGCCTGAACTCATCCCCCTCAACCCTGCCCGCCGCGCCATGCGCGGCGTGGCGGGGCGGTCTATCCGCCGCGTCTGGCGCGCGCCGTCATCCCCGCCATCCCTCCGCCGTTTTCCTCCATCCAACCTACCAAAGCATGACCGCCCGGACCAGCCGTCTGCCTACTGTCGATTCTGACCCGCATGGCCCTTAATACAGTCAACAACGAGACGGTAGAACCGGGGCTTCGGCACCGGGGGTAATACGGGTGGTGGCCGCGAGGCTGCCGGAGTCGCCAGCAAACGCAAACGGGTGGAGCGGCGAATCGGGTCACACTCCCGCACGGGCGTTGCCGTGCGGGTGGGGACCGATGCTGCTCCCGGGTCAGAGGGAGGAAAATCAACATGATCACGCATCGGTCGGACCTGCATGTCAATCACCTGCTCAACGCGCTGCCGCGCCACGAATGGGAAACGCTGTCGCGCCACTTCGAACTCGTGCGCCTGCGTGCCGGCGAGTTGCTGACCGATTCCGGCCAGCGCATCGTGCACGTGTACTTTCCCACCACGTCGGTGGTGTCGCTGCTCTCGCTGCTAGAGGATGGCGCCACGGTGGAGTTTGCCGCGGTGGGCAACGAGGGCCTGGTCGGCATTCCCGTGGTCACCGGAGGCGACACCATGCCCAGCCGCGTGGAAGTGCGCAGCCCCGGCTTTGCGTACCGGATTCCGGCCCGCGCGCTGCGCGCGGAACTGGCGCACCTGCCGGCGCTGCAGCGTGTGACGCTGCTCTACGTGCAGGCCGTGCTGACGCAGATCGCGCAGACCGCCGCATGCAACCGCCACCATTCGCTGAACAAGCAGCTGTGCCGCTGGCTGCTGCTGGCCATCGACCGCATGAGCTCCAACGAGCTGGTGATCACGCAACAGGTCATCGCCAACATGCTGGGCGTGCGCCGCGAGGGCGTGACCGAGGCCGCGGGCAAGCTCGAGGACCTGGGCCTGATCCACCATAGCCGCGGCCATATCACGGTGCTGGACCGCTGCGGGCTCGAGAAGCACTCCTGCGAGTGCTACAAGCTGGTCAAGCGCGAGTACGACCGCCTGCTGCCGGCCCTGGCGCAAGTCTGAACGGTTTTCTCCCCTCTCCCTTTGGGAGAGGGGAGAAAAACCGGCCTCGCCGTCACGCTGCGCCAACCCCGGGAATCCTCCATGACGGTTACCTCGCTCGACCTGCCCGACCCTAGTGCCAAGCCGGCCAGCGATGCCCAGGCCGCGCCGCTGCGCATTGGCCTGCTGCTCGACAGCCCGCAGGGGCTGCACCATCTGCACACGCTTTTGCTCTGGGCGCGCAGGCAGCCGGGGCTGGCGATCACGCATCTGATCGTGCACGGCCCCCCGCAGGGCGCCGCGTCCGCGCGGGAGCGCGTGATGTCCGCCGCGCTGCACGGCCTGATGCGGGCGGAAGGCGTGATGCTGCGCCGGACCTATCGCGGGCACCTCACGCGCCATGATCTGTCGTGCGAAGTGGCGGACCGCCTGGACATTGCCGCGCCCGTGGCGGGTGCCAACGGCCACGTGCAGTTCAACACCGACGCCGTGGCGCAGGTGCGCGCGCTCGGGCTCGACCTGCTGCTCGGCTTCGGGCCGGCCACCATCGACGCGCGGATGGCGCAGGCCGCGCGGCTCGGCACGCTCTGGATGCGCTACGGCAAGGGCGGCCTCGCGCCGGCGGCCGGGTTCGCCGAATGCCGGCACGCGGAGCCGGCCACCGGGTTCGCCATCGAACGTGTCGACGGCACGCGCCGCGTCCTGCGCGCGGGCCGCGTGGGCACGCGCCTGAGCTATCTGGAGAACCAGGCGCACCTGTACCGCAAGGCCGACGCGCATCTGTGCGCGTTGCTGGCGCGGATCGCCCAGACCGGCGTGCTACCCGCGCCGGCCGGGGCGCCCGTGCCAGGGCTGGCGCGGCCGGGCGCGGCGGACCTGGCCGGCTACGCGGGCCGCCTGCTCGGGCGCGCCACGATCAAGGGCATGCAGTGCGCGTTGCGCATGCGCCGCAAGTTCGGCATCTCGATCCTGCGGGGCGCCTGGCGCAACGCCGACCTGCGCGATGCTGTGGAGGTGTTCGCCCCGCGCGGGCGCTTCTGGGCCGACCCGTTCCTCTGGACCGGCCCCGACGGCCGCGTGATCTGCTACGTGGAGGACTATCGCTACGCCACCGGCCGCGGCCATATCTCGGCGCTGGAGATCACCGGCCATCGCGCGGTGGACCTCGGCGCGGTGATCGTGGAGCCGTACCACATGTCGTTCCCGTACCTGTTCCAGCACGACGGCGCGCTGTATATGTGCCCCGAATGCTCGGGCTCGGGACAGATCCGCGTCTATCGATGCACCGGATTCCCGCTGAAGTGGGAACTGGCGGCCGTGCTCATGGAGAACGTGTCGGCGGCCGATACCATGCTGTTTCCGCGCCACGGCAAGTGGTGGATGCTGACCAGCATGGACCCCGCCGGTGTGAAGGACCATTGCAGCGAGCTGTACCTGTTCTCGGGGCCGTCGCCGCTCGGGGCGGACTGGACGCCGTGCGCGGCCAACCCGGTACGGATCGATCCCGCCGGCGGACGCAACGCCGGACTCATCATCGAAGGCGAACGGATCTATCGGCTGGCGCAGCGCCAGGGCTTCGACCGCTACGGCGAAGGGCTGATCGTCAACGAGGTGCTGGTGGTGTCCGACGAGGGCTACCGCGAGCGCGAGGTGCGGCGCATCGACCCCGATTTCGGCCGCCGGCTGATCGGCTCGCACCACCTGTCCACCACGGGCGCCGTGACGGTCGTGGATCACGTGCGGCGCGAGTTCGTGTTCTGAGGCGCCTGCTAGCGCAGCGCCGGCTCGGGTTCGAGGTCGGCCACGAGCGCGGCAATGGCGTCCGCATCCTCGCAGAAATGGGTACGCAGATAGGTGTCCAGCATCGCGAAGAGGGCCTCGCGTGCCGCATACGACCGCAACGCGTGGTCGATCTCGTCGGACATCGCCAGCTTCACGTGCCGGTAGCGGCGCAGCCCGCGCCCGCCTGCGCCGAAGTGCGTGGCCAGTTCGGCCAGCCCGGGATCGTAGCCGCCAAAGACCAGCCAGACCGGCACGCGCCGGTCATCGAGCCGACGAATGAGACGGTGTACCTGGCGCACCGGCGTATCGGCGCGGGTAATCCACGCCGCCAGGTTCCGTGCCCGCGTGCCCAGCCGCGCCAGCACGCGCCGGCCCAGTTCGCGGGCGATGCTGGCGATCTCGGCGTCGCCCCTGAGCACGCGTACCCATTTCTGCGTGTCCAGCGCCGCCGCCAGGTACACGCGCGTGGCAGCCTGGCGGGGGCCTGGCCGCTGCTGCACGACGTCCTGGATGGGCAGCCCCTCGGGCCAGATGAACCGCTGCAGGTTGACCAGCAGCGCGCCGGCCACGTGCTCGCTCTCGGTGGCCGCGTGCAGTCCCACGTAGGCGCCCGAGCAGATGCCGAACAACGCCACGCGCCCGAAGCCCTGTCCGGCCAGCCACGCGGCGGCGGCCGTCACGTCGTGCCTGAGTGCGCTGCTGTAGGGCTGGAAGCTGTAGCGCGGCAGCGCCAGCGAGACGCTGTCGCCAATCCCGCCCAGGTCCATGCGCAGCGAGGCAATTCCGCGCCGGGCCAGGTGCCGCGCGCACAGCACGCCCATGCGCGCATCGCCCACATGGTGGCCCGCGCCGGTATTGACGATCAGCACCACGGGCGCGCCATCGCCGCGCGCGGCGGTGGGCGGCTCGCACAGGATGCCGAACAGGCCGTCGGCGGCGTAGTGCATGCGCCGCTCCACGAAGTCGCCGCCGTGCAGCACCGGCGCGTCATCGGGCGCCAGCCGGCTGGCCCGCGCGGTGGCCGGCACGCGCACGGCGGCCTCCGGCACATCGGCCAGCCATGCCGTCACGCGGCGGAACGCCTGCCACGGCAGGTCGTTCAGTTCCGGATAGCTGACATAGGTCTCGTACTCGCCGAACGGTGCGCGCGTGACCGCGCAACCGAGCGCGCCGGCCGCCTCGGCCAGCCGCGTGGCGCCGTCGAGCGCGCTGGCCGAGAGGATCAGCATGCGCGCCGCGGGCCGCTGCCGCAGTTGCCCCGGCTGGCCGAGATCGCAGGCGTGGATGGCGTCGATGGCGTCGCGGTAGATGCGGTTGCCCACCACGGTCATGAAGGTCTCGGTCTCGGCCGGATCGAGCTGGTCCGCCGGCGAGGAGCGTGCCGTGCTCTGCAAGGCGCGCAGCTCGCGCAGATGGTCGCGGCCACGCACCACGGGCGCCAGCAGCACCAGCGCGTCGATGGCGTCGGCCTCGAGCGCCTGCGTGGCCAGCGCGGCCAGCAGTGCGCCGAGCCGGATGCCGCACAGCGCCACCCGCGAGACGCCGGTACGCGCGCGCAGCGTGCGCACGGCGGCCACGACGCTGTGCGTCCATGCCTGCAGCCTTGCCGGATCGCTCTCCAGGCCATCGGAATCGCCGGTGCCGTGATAGTCGAAACGCAGCGCCGGCATGCCGTTGGCGGCCAGTTGCGTGGCCAGGAAGCGCCAGCCCCGATGCGTCATGATCGCTTCCTGCCCGAACGGGTTGCACAGCACCACGCCGCAACCGCCGGCCGGCGCCGATGCCGCCGGCAGGTGCAGCCAGCCGTAGCAGCCGTCGAACAGCAGCGGCTGCATGATGCCGTGCGCCGCGTCCGGGTCGTGCGCGCCGTCGCCGGCGCCGCCCGTGGCGCCGCCGCTGTCAGCCGCCCGCATGAACGTGCACCGGGCCGGCCGCGCCGAACGTGGCCACCAGGCCCGACAGCGTGCGGTCATAGGCGGACTCCAGCACGTCCAGGCAGTCCGTGCAGGGGTCATGGCGGCCCCGCGCCACGGCGCGCGCCAGCCGGAACTGCAACACCTTGGCCTCCGCTGCGATGGCGTGCGCCGCGTCCGCCACCGGCTCGGGCACCTTGTGCCCCTGCCGGGCCAGCCAGCTCAGGTAGTGATGCAGCATCTCGAAGTTGGCGCCCAGCTGGCGCGGCACGTTGAACGTGTACTGGTAAAAGTAAGCGTCGCCGCGCGCCAGAATGCGATCCATATGGGACGGAAACACCGCGCGCAGGCGGCTCACGGGGTTGGCGGCGGGGCGCCGCGCCAGATGCTCGCGCAGGATGCGCACCGACGCGTCGGCCAGCATGGCCGGCACCACGGGCGCGCGCACGCGCTTGGCGCATTCGGCATACGGGAACAGCAGGTCCGGGTTGGTGGCCAGTTCGGGTGTCAGGCGCAGCAGGCCCTCGTAGTCGTCGCCGGTGACGCCGTGGTAGCCCAGGCCGTGGTAGTAGCCCAGCCGCCGCGCCTGCGCGTCGATCATGTCCACGCCGATCGAGGTCTTCACGTGCTTCTGGCGATAGGCGGTGGCCTTGGTGTCCGGCAGGTAGTAGCTGTCCACCTCCACCAGCACGGTATGGCCGCGCCCGACCTGCTCCACCAGGTGCGGCTCCAGCGTGTCGTAGAGCGCCATCTCCTGCACCACGGTGCCGTAGAGCCGCTCGATGTCGTTGGCGGGGTACTTGAAGAAGGTGAAGTGGTCGCCCTCGAAATCCTGCGTGACGGTGAACGGCAGCGCGGCGCGCGGCTCCAGCCCCCAGCCATGCAGCAGTTCGATCCACAGGTCGATATAGCAGTTGGTCTCCTGCCAGATCACGTCCTCGCCATGCAGCGCGTGCGGGACGTGTGCAGGGGCGGACAGCGGCGTGCTGCGCGCCAGGTTCGCCGTGCCGTTCATATGGATTTCCTCCGCGTGGTAAGCACGCCCATTACAGCCGCAACCGCGCCAAAGATTGGTGCGCGAGCCAACACAGCCGGCACGGCCGCGCGCGGCTTTGCGCGCATGCTGGCGGTGACGCGGCGACACCGCCGGCAAGGTGTGCGGAAGCGTACAGAGGTTGGGGAGGGGCGTTCCTACACTGCACATGGTGGATTGGACCGACCGGGACGACGGCATGAACTGGGTGGACAAGGATTTCAGCGAGCTGACCACGCGGGAGCTTTATCAGATCCTGCGCGTGCGCGGCGAAGTCTTCATCGTGGAGCAGGGCAGCCTGCTGCTTGACGCCGACGGCAAGGACCTTGCCGGCACCCACGTGCTGGGCATGGACCCGGCCGAGGACGCGCAGCAGGTGCTGGCCTACGCGCGGCTGCTGCCCGGAGAGGGCAGCGAGGTCCGCATCGACAAGTTCCTGACGCGCATGTCGCGGCGCGGCGACGGCACCGCCGAGGCGCTGATGCGCAGCGCGCAGGAGGCGATCCAGTCGCGCTGGCCCGGCGCGCCCGTGGGCATCCAGGTGCCGTTCTACCTGCGCGAATTCTGTGAATCGTTCGGCTTCATCAAACGCGAGGGCCCGTACCTGGAACACGGTACGCATTTCATCGGCATGGTCTGGCAGCCGCCCCGCGCCCGCGCCCGGCTGTTCCGGCTGACACGCTGAGCCGCACGCGGCCCGGCCAGGAGAACACATGAACCAACCGATGAACTCACCGATCCCGGTGGCCGGCCAGCCGGCCGTCACGCCCGTCATCCCCGTCACTCCCGGCGTGGCCGGCGCGTCCGCCGCTGCGCCGGCCGGCATGGCGCCGCCCGCCATCCAGCCGGTCATCATGGCAGGCGGTGCCGGCACGCGGCTGTGGCCGCTCTCGCGCGAGCAGTTTCCCAAGCAGTTGCTGCACCTCGTGGCCGAAGACACGTTGCTGGAGGCCACCGCGCATCGCTTCGACGGGCTGTCGGTGCTGGCCGGCCGCCCGGCCGGCATCGAGGCGCCGCAGATCGTGGTGTGCGGCGAGGAACACCGCTTCATGATCGCCGACATGATGAAGCGCGCCGGCAAGCCGGCGCAGCTGCTGACCGAGCCATGCGGGCGCAACACCGCGCCCGCGCTCACCGTGGCCGCGCTGCATGTGGTGGCCGCCGCCGCCGATGGCGCCGATGCCGTGCTGGTGGTGACGCCGGCCGACCATTGCGTGGCCGATCTTGCCGCGTTCCGCCTGGCGCTGGCCACGGCGGTGCGCCATGCCGACGCCGGAGCCCTGGTCACGCTGGGCGTGACGCCGGTCTCGCCGGAGACCGGCTACGGCTACATCCGCGCCGGCGGCGAGGCTTGCGACGGCGCGTACGTGCTCGAGAAATTCGTCGAGAAGCCGCACCTGGAACTGGCCCGGCACTACGTGGAGTCGGGCGGCTACTGGTGGAACAGCGGCATCTTCGTCGTGCGCGCCGCCGTCTGGCTGCGCGCCGTGAGCCAGCTGCAGCCCGACATGTACGTGCAGTGCCGCGCCGCCTACGAGGCCGGCGAGGCCAGCAGCGAGGCGTTCCACCTGAACCGCGACGCGTTTGGCGCGTGCCAGTCAGATTCCATCGACTACGCCGTGATGGAGCAGCTCGACAGCCTGCCTGACATCCCCGCCAGGGTGGTGCCGCTGGACGCGGGCTGGTCCGATGTTGGCTCGTGGGCCGCGATCTGGGACATCGCCACCAAGGATGCCATGGGCAATGCCGCGCGTGGCCGCGTGGTGTTCGACGGGGCGTCGTCGTGCCTGGCGCACTCGGAGGGCCGCCTGATCGCCTGCGTGGGCGTGCATGACGTGGTGGTCGTGGAGACCGCCGACGCGGTGCTGGTGGTGGACAAGGCCCATGTGCAGGACGTGAAGAACGTGGTGCAGCGGCTGCGCGCCGAGCATGGCAGCGAGGTGGTCAACCATCGCAAGGTGCACCGGCCGTGGGGCTGCTACGACGCCATCGACCACGGCGACCGCTTCCAGGTGAAGCGGATCATCGTCGAGCCGGGCGCCAGCCTGTCGCTGCAGATGCACTATCACCGCGCCGAGCACTGGGTCGTGGTGCGGGGCACCGCGCGCGTGACCTGCGGCGAGACCATCAGCATCCTCAGCGAGAACCAGTCCACCTATATCCCCATCGGCACGCTGCACCGGCTGGAGAACCCGGGCAAGACGCCGCTGGAAATCATCGAGGTGCAGTCGGGCGCCTATCTGGGCGAGGACGACATCGTCCGCTTCGAGGACAACTACGGCCGGAAGTAGGGAGAGACCGCCATGACAGGGCTGCTTGCCTGTGCGCTGGATCTGCTGCTGGTAGCCGGCAGCGCGCTGCTGGTTCACCAGCTGATGCTGCCGGCCGCGCTGCCGGGCCATGGCTGGACCCCGGCCTGGACCGATACGCAGGCCATGCTGGTGGTGTTCAACGCGCTGCTGGCGGTGGTGCTGTTTGCCGCGTTCGGCGTCTATGGCCAGTGGCGCGGGCGCTCGCTCTCGCAGCTCACGCACCGCGTGCTGGCGGCCTGCGGCGTGATGGCGCTGGCCGGCCTGGCGCTGCTGTGCACGCCGCGCCTGGCCGAGGTGCCGACCTCGTGGTTCATCGCCGTGACCGCGGCCTCGGCCCTGGTGCTGCTGCTGGCGCGGCTGGTGCCGGGCTGGGTCTCGCGGCGGCTTGGCAAGGCGCCCGCGCGCACGCGCACCGTGGCCGTGGTCAGCACGCGGTCCCACGCGCGCAACATGCTCGCGCAGCTGGCTCATGCGCCCGGCGCGCAGTATCGCGCCGTGTGCGTGTACGACGAGAGCGACGGCGCGCCCGAGTGGCTGCACAACGTGCCCGTCTGTGCCAGCTTCCGCGACTTCGCCGGCATGGTCCGCGCGCGCGCGATCGACGAAATCTGGCTCGCGCTGCCGCTGGCAGACCAGCACCTGGTGCGCCGCTTCGTGCGCGAGTTCCGCAACGACTTTGTCGACATCCGCTACATGCCGGACCTGCGCGGCCTGCCGCACCTGCAGTGCTCGGTGGACAAGGTGCTCGGCTATCCCACGCTGAACCTGGCCGTGTCACCGGCCGACGAGTACCAGCTCTGGCCGAAGGAGATCTTCGACCGCGTGGCGGCCGCGCTGGCGCTGGTGGCGCTGATGCCGCTGCTCATGGCGGTGGCGGCGCTGGTCAAGCAGTCGTCGGCGGGGCCGGTGTTCTTCCGCCAGCGGCGCAAGGGCCACGACGGCCGCGAATTCGAGATCCTGAAGTTCCGCACCATGTGCCTGCACGACGAGGCGCCGGGCGTGGTCACGCAGGCGCGGCGCGGTGATCCGCGCGTGACGCGCGTGGGGGCCGTGCTGCGGGCATTGTCGATCGACGAACTGCCGCAGCTGCTGAATGTGCTGCGCGGGCAGATGTCGCTGGTGGGGCCGCGCCCGCATGCGCTGGCGCACGACGATCTCTACAAGAACCTGGTGGAAGGCTACATGCACCGCTACCGCATCCGCCCCGGCCTGACCGGCTGGGCGCAGGTGAACGGGTATCGCGGCGAGACCTCCACCGTGGAGAAGATGGAGGCGCGGGTGAAGTTCGACCTGTTCTACATCCGCAACTGGTCGTTCTGGTTCGACATGCAGATCATCCTGCGCACGCCGGCGTGCATCCTGCTCCGGCGCAACGCCTACTGAGAGCGGTGCGGGCGGCTTGAACAAGGGTATTTGACGGGAAGGCAGCGGGCGGCATGGCGCCGCACCGCACGCCGGACCGCCGGGGGAGGCCAAGATGGACCTATCGGTAATCATTCCCAGCTACAGGCGCTGTGAAGACCTGGATCGCTGCCTGCGCGCGATGGCGCGGCAGTTGCGGCCCGCCAGGGAGGTCGTGGTCGTGGCGCGCGTCGACGACGCGCCCACGCAGGCGCTGGTTTCGCGATGGCTTTCCACGGCCTGCCCGGAGACGCTGCCGGGCCTGCGCCTGGTCACGGTGGACGAGCCGGGGCAGGTGGCGGCCAATAACCGCGGCTTTGCCGCCGCGCGCGGCGACATCCTGTGCCTGACCGACGACGACGCCGCCCCGCACCCCGACTGGCTGGTGCGCATCGGCGCGCATTTCGCGCGCGACCCCGGCCTGGGCGGCGTGGGCGGGCGCGACCACGTGCACGAAGGCGGGCGCGTGCTGCAGGGCGCGGCGCCATGCGTGGGCGAGCTGCGCTGGTACGGACGCGTGATCGGCAACCATCACATCGGTGCCGGCGCGCCGCGCGACGTGGACGTGCTCAAGGGCGTGAACATGGCGTGGCGCCGCACGGCGGTGGCGGGGCTGCGCTTCGACACGCGGCTGCGCGGCGCCGGCGCCCAGGTCCACAACGACCTCGCGTTCAGCCTGGCGGTGCGGCGCGCGGGCTGGCGCCTGCTCTACGACCCCGCGCTGTGCGTCGATCACTTTCCGGCGCCGCGCGCCGATACCGACCAGCGCGCCGTCTTCAACGCGGAGTCGTACTACAACGCCAGCTACAACCTCCACCTGGTGCTGGACGAGCACCTGCGCGCCACCGGCATGCCGGCCGCGCGCCGCGCGCTGGCCGGGGCGTACCAGGTGCTGGCCGGCTCCCGCAACTATCCGGGCTGGCTGCGCGCGCTGGCGCTGTGCGTGGGCGGCGAGGGCGGGCGCGCATGGCGGCGGATGTCGCTGGCGCAACGCGCGCGCGCGGACGCCATCGACGCGCTGCGGCACGCGCCCCACGTGGTGCCGCCCACGCTCGCCATGGCCGAACGTGCGGAAACAGACGTCCGGCCAGGTGCCGCCGGCGCTTCAATACCCTCCATTGGTAAGCAGCAATAAGGGCACCCAGGTGCCAACAAGGAGACGCTGCCATGGTAAATCGACTTTTCCCCCTGCTGGCCTTGCTGGCCATCCTGGGCGGCTGCACGTGGGCACCGGGGCCCGCGCTCGATGCCAGCCGCCTGCAAGACGACCTGTCGGCCAAGACCGGCACCGACGTCTATCCGGTCAGGCTGATCACCGCCGACGTGGTGCGCGCGCAGCCCGACGCGATCGCGATGGCCGCGGCCGTGCCGGATTCACCGGCGCGCACCGGACAGCTCGGCAAGGACCTGGCACGCTACGAGTACGAGCTTGGGCCACAGGACCTGGTGGGTGTGACGGTGCTGGACCACCCCGAGATGAGCTCGGGCCTGATGACCGCGCCGGTCACCGCCGCCACCGCGCCCGTGCCCGGCGTGCCCCAGATCACGCCGACCAACCTGCCCGCCGACCAGAGCGGCTATCGCGTGGACCGCAACGGCGAGATGTACTACCCGCCCGTGGGCAAGCTGCGCGTGGGCGGCAAGACCGTCGATCAGGTGCGCGCGATTATCACCAGCGCCATCAAGAACACCGTGCGCGACCCGCGCGTGGATGTGCGTGTGATTGCCTACCGCAGCAAGCGCGTGGACGTGACCGGCCAGGTGCGCACGCCCGGCATGCTGCCCGTGACCGACGTGCCGGTGACGCTGGTCAACGCCATCACCCGCGCGGGCGGCTTCGCGCCCGAGGCCGACGTGCAGAAGGTGCGGCTGACGCGCGATGACCGGCTCTACGAGTTCGACCTCGAGGCGCTGATCGAGCGGCGCAACGGCGCGCACGACTTCCTGCTCAAGGGCGGCGACGTGGTCTACGTGCCGGACCGCCTGGCCAGCCGCGTGTTCGTGCTGGGCGAGGTGGCCAAGCCCACGTCGCTGCTGATGAACAAGGGCCGGCTGTCGCTGGCCGACGCGCTGGCGGGGGTGAACAGCATCGACGTGCGTGCCGCCGATCCGCGCCAGATCTTCGTGGTGCGCGGCATGCGCGACAAGCCCCAGACGCCCGACGTGTTCCGTCTGGACATGACGCAGGTGGACGCGATGCTGCTGTCCACGCAGTTCCGGCTGGAGCCGCTGGACGTGGTCTACGTGGGCACCTCGGACGCCGTGCGCTTCAACCGCGTGCTTGAGCAGATCACGCCCACCATCCAGACCCTGTTCTTCACCAAGGAGCTGGGCCGCTAGCCCGGTCCGTACGGAGCCGACATGAACGCCCCTTTCCAGCGCCCCTACGGCACGCCACTGCCTCTGGAGGACGACGAGTTCATCCTGCGCGACCTGGTGCGCATGGTGCGCCAGCAGCTCGGCTGGGTGATCGGCGTTACCGCCGCGGTGGCCGCCGTGGCCACGCTCTATGCCTACTCGATGCCGGCGATCTATTCGGCGGACGCGCTGCTGCAGGTACAGGCCAGGAACCCGGACAGCGCGCCGCTGGTGCGCAACGCGCAGGCCATGGCCGGCAGCAATCCGCTGCCCACCGAGACCGAGATCGAGATCATCCGCAGCCGCTCGGTGCTGG
>Ga0255338_1000846_pt1 | contig 74664 bp, 72 predicted proteins | sample MeOH1_35cm_T4_19_FD_203715 | JGI IMG/M metagenome (GOLD analysis project Ga0255338, IMG submission 203715) | Sandy soil microbial communities from University of British Columbia, Vancouver, Canada - MeOH1_35cm_T4_195 | ecosystem: Engineered > Artificial ecosystem > Sand microcosm > Unclassified ... | reverse complement strand
GCGGTTACGGCGCGCGGCTGTTCGACCGCGCCGTCACCCACGCGCGCAACGAGGGCGTGGAACTGATGTTCATCCATGCGCTGTCCGAAAACACGGCGATGATCAAGATCGCGCGCAAGGCCGGCGCGACGCTGGAGCGCGACGGCTCCGAGACCGAGGCCTACCTGCGCCTGCCCCCTGCCACCCTCGACAGCCGCATGAGCGAAGTGGTCGACGAGCAGGTGGCCCAGGTCAACTACCAGCTGAAAAAGCAGGCCCGCACCTTCCTGCAGTTGCTCGCCGGCCTGCAGGAAGCACGCCGCGGCGCCATCGAAGCGCGCGGCAAGAGCGGCCGCTGATCGGCACTGGCGCCCGAGGCGCGCGGCAGGAGCGGGCGCTGATCGACCGCGCCGGCCCCGAGGCGTAGCATCGCGGTTGAGCCTGTGTGCCCAGCCAATCCGTTATCCTATCCTTCCCTCCACTACCCCGCCGCCCAGGCTGTGTCAGACCCTCACCCTGCGCGCAGCGCGCAAGACAAGCAGGACAAGCGCAGTTTCCTGCAGAAGGTGGCCGAGTTCATCCATTCCGGCCCCGACTCGAAAGAGGAGCTGATCGAGACCCTCGCGGACGCCGAGGACAACGACGTCATCGGCCCCGAGTCGCGGGTGATGCTCGAAGGCGTGATCAAGATGGCCGAGCTCACGGCCGGCGACGTGATGGTCGCCGCGCCGCGCATGGACCTGATCGACATCGACGCCCCCTACGACGAGATCCTGCACCTCGTGATCGGCACGGCGCACTCGCGCTTCCCGGTCTACGAGGGCGACCGCGAGAACATCATCGGCATCCTGCTCGCGAAGGACCTGCTGAAGCTGCAGCGCTCGCCCGACCTGAACCTGCGCGCCTTGCTGCGCCCGGCGGCGCTGGTGCCTGAAAGCAAGGGCCTGAACGACCTGCTGCGCGAATTCCGCGGCAACCGCAACCACCTGGCCGTCGTGATCGACGAATTCGGCCGCGTGGCCGGCCTGATCACGATCGAGGACGTGCTGGAACAGATCGTCGGCGACATCGAGGACGAATTCGACGTGGCCGAGGACGAGGGCGACATCTTCGGCCTGGCCGACCGCACCTACCGCGTCAGCGGCGACACGTCGATCGAGCGCGTGAACGAGGCCTTCGGGCTCTCGCTGGGCCTGGCGGAGGAAGACGAACACGAGTTCGACACCATCGGCGGGCTGATCGCGCACGAGATGGGCCATGTGCCGCAGCGCGGCGAATCGATGGTGCTGGGCGGGCTCAGGTTCGACGTGCTGCACACCAAGGGCGGCGCCGTGCGCTGGTTCAAGGTGAACCCCGCCGGCACCGACGGCAAGACGGCTTGAGCCAGCGCCTCCTCCGCTTCCTGCCCTGCCTCCTCGCAGCACTCGCGGGCCTCCTGCAGGCGCTGTCGATCGCCTGGCCAGGCAACGGGCAGCCGCAATGGTGGCTGCAGGTGCTGTCGCTGGCCGGCCTCGTCGCGCTGCTGCAGCGCGCCGGCAGCTGGAAGGCGGCCGCGCTGCTCGGATGGGTGTTCGCCACCGCCTGGCTGGCCGCCACCTTCTGGTGGCTGTACATCTCCATGCACGTGTACGGCGGGCTGGCCGCGCCGCTCGCCGCCGCGGCGGTGCTGCTGCTTGCGGCCTTCCTGGCGCTCGATTACGCGCTCGCCGCGGGTCTGTGGCGGGCCGCGGCGGGGCGGCCCTGGCGCGCCGGCCTCGTGTTCGCCTTGCTGTGGCTCGGGGCGGAGCTCCTGCGCGGCACGCTCTACACCGGCCTTCCCTGGGGCGCCGGCGGCTACGCGCACGTCGACGGCCCGCTGGCTGCGCTCGCGCCCTGGGTCGGCGTGTACGGCATCGGGGCCGTGGCGGCGTGGCTGGCCTGGCTGGCGACGCAGCTCGCGCGCCGCCCGGTGCGGGGTTCGTGGCGCTACTGGCTCGCGCTGGCCGCTGCCGCGGGCCTGCTGGCCGCCTGCAACGTGCATACGGCGAACGCGCCGCGCTCCGGCCCCCCCGGGGCGCGCCTGCAGGTCGCACTCCTGCAAGGCAACATCCCGCAGGACGAGAAATTCGAGGGCGGCACCGGCATTCCGCTGGCGCTGGAGTGGTACGGCGTGCAGCTGCGCGACACGCAGGCGCAGCTGGTGGTGGCGCCGGAAACGGCGATCCCGCTGCTGCCGCTGGAACTGCCGCAAGGCTACCTGGAGGCCCTGCGGGGCTTCTTCGCGCAGGGCGAGCGCGCGGCGCTGGTCGGCATTCCGCTGGGCAATTTCGGCGACGGCTACACCAACTCGGTGATCGGCTTGCGCCCGGGTGACGGCGGCTACCGCTACGACAAGCACCACCTGGTGCCGTTCGGCGAATTCATCCCGCCGCTGTTCAAGTGGTTCACGCGGATGATGAACATTCCGCTCGGCGACTTCAACCGCGGTGCCGTCGGCCAGCCCTCCTTTGCCTGGCAGGGCCAGCGGCTCGCCCCCAACATCTGCTACGAAGACCTGTTCGGCGAGGAGCTGGGCGCGCGCTTTGCCGACCCGGCCAGCGCGCCGACGATCTTCGTCAACGTCAGCAACATCGCGTGGTTCGGCGACACGGTCGCCATCGACCAGCACCTGCAGATCAGCCGCATGCGCGCCCTGGAGTTCGAGCGGCCCATGATCCGCGCCACCAACACCGGCGCCACCGTGATCATCGACCGCTTCGGCCGCGTCACGCACGCGCTGCCGCGCCTGACACGCGGCGTGCTGGTCGGCGAGGTGGAAGGCGGCACCGCCCTCACGCCGTTCGCGCGCTGGGTGAGCCGGCTCGGCCTGCTGCCGCTGTGGCTGGCGGCGCTGGCCGGCGTGCTGCTGGCCCTGCAGGCCAGGCGGCGGCGCCCGCAGCCCTAAAATGGAACGTTCCGTGGGCCGCCGGCCCGCGCCGACCCCGGGGCGCCGCCGTGCTGCCCCCCGCCTATGCTCACATTCCAGCAACTGATCCTGAAGCTGCAGTCGTACTGGGACGCCCAGGGCTGCGCGCTGCTCCAGCCCTACGACATGGAAGTCGGGGCGGGCACCTCGCACACCGCCACCTTCCTGCGCGCCATCGGCCCCGAGCCCTGGAAGGCCGCCTACGTGCAGCCCAGCCGCCGGCCCAAGGACGGCCGCTACGGGCAGAACCCCAACCGCATGCAGCACTACTACCAGTACCAGGTAGTGCTCAAGCCCGCGCCGGCCGACATCCTGGAGCTGTACCTCGGCTCGCTGGAGGCAGTCGGCTTCGACCTGAAGAAGAACGACATCCGCTTCGTCGAGGACGACTGGGAGAACCCCACCCTGGGCGCCTGGGGCCTGGGCTGGGAGGTCTGGCTCAATGGCATGGAAGTGACGCAGTTCACCTACTTCCAGCAGGTCGGCGGCATCGACTGCAAGCCGATCACGGGCGAGATCACCTATGGCCTGGAGCGCCTGGCCATGTACCTGCAGGGCGTGGACAACGTGTTCGACCTGAAGTGGACCGAAGGCCTCACGTACGGCGACGTCTACCACCAGAACGAGGTGGAGCAGTCGACCTACAACTTCGAGCACAGCGACGCCGAGTTCCTGTTCACGGCCTTCGGCGCCCATGAAAAGCAGGCCAAGCACCTGATGGAGCAGCAGCTCGCGCTGCCCGCCTACGAGCAGGTGCTCAAGGCGGCGCACACCTTCAACCTGCTGGACGCGCGCGGCGCGATCAGCGTGACCGAACGAGCGGCCTACATCGGCCGCATCCGCAACCTGGCGCGCAGCGTCGCCCAGAGCTACCTCGAAAGCCGCGAGCGCCTGGGCTTCCCCATGGCGCCGCGCGAGTGGGTGGCCGAACTGCAGAAGAAGGCGGCGTGAGCATGACGGTGCAGAACCTCCTGGTCGAACTCTTTGTCGAGGAACTCCCGCCCAAGGCGCTGAAGAAGCTGGGCGAGGCCTTCGCCGGCGTGCTGCTGGAGCAGCTGAAGGCGCAAGGCCTGGCCACGGGCGAGTCCGTGCTCACCGCCTTCGCCTCGCCGCGGCGGCTGGCCGCGCACGTCACGGCCGTCGCCTCGCAGGCGCCGGACAAGGCGATCTCGCAGAAGCTGATGCCCGCCAGCGTCGGCCTCGACGCGGCCGGCAACGCGACCCCCGCGCTGCTGAAGAAACTGCAGGCACTGGGCGCCGACGCTTCCGTGGTGCCGACACTCAAGCGTGCCGTCGACGGCAAGGCCGAAGCTCTCTTCTACGACAGCACCGCCAAGGGCGTGACCCTGGCCGAAGGCCTGCAGAAGGCGCTGCAGGAGGCCATCGCCAGGCTGCCGATTCCCAAGGTCATGACCTACCAGCTCGCCGACGGCTGGAGCGACGTGAAGTTCGTGCGCCCCGCGCACGCGCTCGTCGCGCTGCATGGCGCCGAGGTCGTGCCGGTGCAGGCGCTGGGCCTGCAGGCCGGCCGCACCACGCACGGCCATCGCTTCGAGGCGGTGGCCGACGACATCGTGCTGGAGGAAGCCGACAGCTACGCCGCCACGCTGGCGCGCGACGGCGCCGTGATCGCGAGCTTCGGCGAGCGGCGCGCCGAGATCGTGCGCCAGCTGCAGGAAGCCGCCGCGCGCGTCGGCGGCGGCGCCCGGGCGATCGAGGACGAGGCCCTGCTGGACGAAGTGACGGCGCTGGTCGAGCGCCCCAACGTGCTGGTCTGCGCCTTCGAGCCCGAATTCCTGGCAGTGCCGCAGGAGTGCCTGATCCTCACGATGAAGGCCAACCAGAAGTACTTCCCGCTGCTGGATGCGCAGGGCAAGCTCACCAACAAGTTCCTGGTGGTGAGCAACATCCGGCCGCAGGACCCCGGCGCAGTGATCGGCGGCAACGAGCGCGTGGTGCGTCCGCGCCTGGCCGACGCCAAGTTCTTCTTCGACCAGGACCGCAGGAAGACGCTGGAGTCGCGCGTGTCCGGGCTGGCGAAGGTCGTGTACCACAACAAGCTGGGCACCCAGGGCGAGCGCATCGAGCGCGTGCGCGCCATCGCCAGCGTGATCGGCGCCCAGGTCGGCGGCGACACGCTGGCACGCCAGGCCGACCTCGCCGCGCGGCTGGCCAAGGCGGACCTGCTGACCGACATGGTGGGCGAATTCCCCGAACTGCAGGGCATCATGGGCGGCTACTACGCCCGCCACGACGGCCTGGGCGACGCGATCGCGCTCGCGATCGAGGACCACTACCGCCCCCGCTTCGCCGGCGACGAGTTGCCGCGCAACGACGTGGGCGTGGTGGTGGCGCTGGCCGACAAGCTAGAGACCCTGGCCGGCCTGTTCGCCATCGGCCAGCTGCCCACCGGCGACAAGGACCCGTTCGCGCTGCGCCGCCATGCCCTGGGCATCGTGCGCATGCTGATGGAGCGCGACCTGCCGCTGGCGCTGGACCACCTGGTCACGCAGGCGCTCGGCGCCTTCCCGCAGGCCCAGGCCGAGACGCACCAGCAGCTCACCGACTTCATCTACGAGCGCCTGGCCGGCCAGCTGCGCGAGCAGGGCTACAGCGTGCACGAGGTCGATGCCGTGCTGGCGCTGCGGCCGCAGCGCCTGGGCGAAGTGCCCAAGCGCCTCGCCGCGGTGCGGGCCTTCGCGGCGCTGCCCGAGGCGCCGGCACTGGCGGCAGCCAACAAGCGCATCGGCAACATCCTGAAGAAGGCCGACCAGGCCGACGCCCACGTGAGCGAGCCGCTGCTGCGCGAAGACGCCGAGAAGGCGCTCTACGCCGCCACCCAGCGCATCGCACCGCAGGCGCGCACCCAGTTCGAGTCCGGCGACTACACCGGCTCGCTGCAGACGCTCGCGGCCCTGCGCGGCCCGGTCGACGCCTTCTTCGACGACGTGATGGTGAACGCGCAGGAAGCCGATCTCCGCCTGAACCGGCTGGGCCTGCTGGCCACGCTGCACCAGGCCATGAACCGCGTCGCCGATCTGTCCCGCCTTGCCCACTAAGCGCAACGCCCCCGCCATGAAGCTCGTCATCCTCGATCGCGACGGCACGATCAACCACGAGAGCGACGAGTTCGTCAAGTCGCCCGAGGAGTGGATCCCCTTGCCGGGCGCGCTGGAGGCCATCGCGCGGCTGAACCACGCCGGCTGGCACGTGGCCGTGGCCACCAACCAGTCCGGCCTCGGCCGCGGCCTGTTCGACGTCGCCTCGCTCAACGCGATCCACGCCAAGATGCACAAGGCGCTGGCGGCCCTCGGCGGCCGGGTCGATGCGGTGTTCTACTGCCCGCACGGGCCCGACGAAGGCTGCCAGTGCCGCAAGCCCAACCCGGGCCTGTTCGAGCAGATCGGCGAGCGCTTCGGCGTCGACCTGAAGACCGTGCCGGTGGTCGGCGACACCCCGCGCGACCTGGTGGCCGGCGTCGCCGTCGGCTGCCTGCCGCACCTGGTGCTGACCGGACGGGCGGCTTCGCTCAAGGGCCAGCCGCTGCCGGAGAGCTATCCGGCCCACACGCGGATCCACCAGGACCTCGGTGCCTTCGCCGACTGGCTGATCGCCAAGGCCCCGGCGCCGCGGCCGGCCTCCTGAGCCCCCGAGGTCGGCGCTCGGCGGCGCCCGGCCCCCGAGGCGGCGCGAGCCGACTTGGGGCGGACCGGCGTTTGCCTGAGAGATACTGCGGCCCCATGGCCTTGCTGCGCTCCGCCCTCCACGCGCTGTGGATGCTCCTCACCGTGATCCCGTACGCGCTCGCGATCGTGCTGCTGTCGCCGTTTGCGAAGCCCTACACGCTGTACCGCATCGCCCGCGGCTGGCTGGAGCAGGTGATGCGCGGGCTCGGCGCGATCTGCGGCGTGCGCTGGCGCGTGCACGGCATGCAGAACCTGCCGGTGTGCGCCACCAGCCCCGCGATCCTGCTGGTGAAGCACCAGTCCACGCTGGAAACCTTCCTGATGCCGGTGCTGATGCCGCACCCGCTGGCCTACGTGTTCAAGCGCGAGCTGCTGTACGTCCCCTTCTTCGGCTGGGCGATCGGCCGGCTGGACATGGTGCACATCGACCGCAGCCAGCGCGCCCAGGCCTTCTCCAAGGTGGTGGAGCAGGGCCGGCGGCTGCTGGCGCAGGGCGTGTGGGTGATCATGTTCCCGGAAGGCACCCGCATCGCGCGCGGCCGCGCCGGCGCCTACAAGTCCGGCGGCACGCGGCTGGCGGTGGCCACCGGCGCGCCCGTGATCCCGATCGCGGTGACCTCGGCGCGCTGCTGGCCGCGCAAGTCCATGCTGAAGTTTCCCGGCGTGGTGGACGTCTCGATCGGCAAGCCGATTCCGAGCGCCGGCCGCGGCGCCGACGAACTGATGCGGGAAGTGGAGAGTTGGATCGAGTCGGAAATGCGCCGGCTCGATCCCGACGCCTATGTGCAGGAATCCGGCCCGCAGGCCGCGCAGGTGTAACGACGCGGCGAAGGGGCGCACGGCGCCCGTAAAATCGCGGCCCATGCAGTCGCCCCTTCAGCTCCTTCTCGACCTGTTCGACGAGCCGAAGGCGAAGACAGCGCCGCCACCGGCCCCGCGCCAGCCCCCGGCGGAAGAAGACCTGCGCCCCGTGCCGGGCGAGCCGCTCGATCGCGTGCTCACGCCGCAGGCCTTCCGCCATCCCGATGCCAACCGCGAGGCCCTCCTGGGCCAGGTGCTGGTCGCCTACGAATTCCGGCGCGCGCGGCGCAAGAACATCGGCTTCGTGGTCGGCCCCGAGGGCCTGGTGGTCACCGCGCCGCGCTGGGTGCCGCTGGGCGAGGTGGACCAGGCCGTGCGCGCCAAGAGCCGCTGGATCGTGGGCAAGCTGGAGGCCGCGCGCGAGCGCCTGGCCCGGCTGGAAGCGGCGCGCATCGAGTGGAGGGACGGCGCCACCTTCCCGTTCCTCGGCGAGCCGGCGATCGTGGTGCTCGACCCGCGCCATGCCTTCAGCGAAACGGGCGGGGTGCTGCACACCGACGCCAGCACGCTGCCCGGCGTGGCGCGCCAGACGCTGCACATCGGCCTGGCGCAAAGCGCGACGCCGGCGCAGATCCGCGACGCGGTGCAGGCCTGGCTGATGCGGCAGGCCAGGAGCCTCTTCACCGAGCGTCTGAACCACTATGCGCCGCAACTGGGCGTGCAGTGGCGCAAGCTCACCCTCAGCAGCGCGGGCACCCTGTGGGGCACGGCGCACAGCGACGGCTCGATCCGCCTGAACTGGCGCCTGGTGCATTTCCGCCTGGCGGTGGTCGACTACGTGGTGGCCCACGAGCTGAGCCACCTGCGGGTGATGGACCACAGCCCCCGCTTCTGGGACACGGTGCGCTCGGTCGTGCCGAACTATCCGGAGCTGCGCGCGCACCTGAAGGACGAGGCGCTGCCGGCCTGGTGAGCGGTCCCGCGGGGAATTGACGTTGACGTAAACGTCAGATGTAATTCCCCCATGTCCCCCCAGGCCCCCTCCACCTACACGATCAGCGACCTCGCCCGCGAGTTCGACCTCACGACGCGCGCGATCCGCTTCTACGAGGACATGGGCCTGCTGCAGCCCTCCCGCTCCGGCCCGGGCGGGCGCAACCGCATCTACAGCACGCGCGACCGCACCCGCCTGAAGCTCACCCTGCGCGCCAAGCGCCTCGGCCTGTCGCTCACCGAGGCCAAGGACATCATCGACATGTACGACAGCCCGCGCGACACGGGCCCGCAGCTGCGCAAGTTCCTCGCCATCCTGGCGCAGCACCGGCAGCAGCTGGAGGAGCAGCTCGCCGAGCTGGAGGCCAACCTCGACGAGGTGCGCAGCCACGAGAAGGAAGCCCGGGGGCTGCTGGCGCGGCTCGAAAAGGACAAGGTCCGGGCATAATTGACGTTTACGTCAACGTCAACTCCAGGCCGCCATGGACGCACCGCGCTTCGACCCGCAGGACCCCGCCTTCGCCGAGCGGGTGCGCGCCAGTTTCGCGAGGCAGGGCGCCATGCACACCATCGGCGCCAGCCTGGCGGAGATCGCGCCCGGCCGCGTGGTGATCGCGCTGCCCTGGCGGCAGGACCTGACGCAGCAGCACGGCTTCCTGCACGCCGGCATGGTCGCCACGGCGCTCGATTCCGCCTGCGGCTATGCCGCCTCCACGCTCATGGCGGCCGATGCCGGCGTGCTGACCATCGAATACAAGATCAACCTGCTGGCGCCGGCGCAGGGCGAGGCCTTCCGCATGGAAGGGCTCGTGCTCAAGCCCGGGCGCACCATCAGCGTCACGGAAGGCCGCGCCTACGCGCTGCACCAGGGCCGCGAGAAGCTGATCGCCACCATGGGCGCCACGCTCATGACGATCACCGGCCGCGACCAGATCAAGCACTGAAACGACCCCAGGAGACACCATGCAGCTACCCGGCCTGAACTTCGGCCTCGGCGAAGACCTCGAGGCGCTGCGCGACAGCGTGCACGCCTTCGCGCAGGCGGAGATCGCCCCCCGCGCCGGCGAGATCGATCGCAGCGACCAGTTCCCCATGGACCTGTGGCGCAAGATGGGCGAGCTGGGCGTGCTCGGGATCACTGTGTCGGAGGAGTACGGCGGCGCCAACATGGGCTACCTCGCGCACATGCTGGCGATGGAGGAGATCTCGCGCGCGTCGGCATCGGTCGGCCTTTCCTATGGCGCCCACAGCAACCTGTGCGTCAACCAGATCAAGCGCAACGGCAGCGAGGCCCAGCGCAGGAAATACCTGCCCAAGCTCATCTCCGGCGAGCACGTCGGCGCGCTGGCCATGAGCGAGACGGGCGCCGGCAGCGACGTCATCTCGATGAAGCTGCGGGCCGAGGACAAGGGCGGCTACTACGTGCTGAACGGCAGCAAGATGTGGATCACCAACGGGCCCGACGCCGACACGCTGGTGGTCTATGCGAAGACCGAGCCGGAGCTCGGCGCCCGCGGCGTGACGGCCTTCCTGATCGAGAAGGGCATGAAGGGCTTCTCGATCGCGCAGAAGCTCGACAAGCTGGGCATGCGCGGCAGCCACACCGGCGAGCTCGTGTTCCAGAACGTGGAAGTGCCGGCCGAGAACATCCTGGGCGGGCTGAACGGCGGCGCCAGGGTGCTCATGAGCGGCCTCGACTACGAGCGCGCGGTGCTCGCCGCCGGCCCGATCGGGATCATGCAGGCCGTGATGGACAACGTCGTGCCCTACATCCACGACCGCAAGCAGTTCGGCCAGAGCATCGGCGAGTTCCAGCTGGTCCAGGGCAAGGTCGCCGACATGTACACGGTGCTGCAGGCCGCGCGCGCGTTCTGCTACACGGTGGGCAAGAACCTCGACATGCTCGGCAGCGAGCACGTGCGCCAAGTGCGCAAGGACTGCGCCTCGGTGATCCTGTGGTGCGCCGAGAAGGCCACCTGGATGGCCGGCGAAGGCATCCAGGTCTACGGCGGCAACGGCTATATCAACGAATTCCCGCTGGGGCGGCTGTGGCGCGACGCCAAGCTCTACGAGATCGGCGCCGGCACCAGCGAAATCCGCCGCATGCTGATCGGCCGGGAGCTGTTCGCGGAAACCATGTAGGTTGCCGGACGAGCAAAATCCATCCATGCCCTCCATCGACGACCTCTTCACCCACAACCGCACCTGGGCCGCGCGGATGGAGCGCGAGCGCCCCGGCTTCTTCACCGGCCTGCAGAAGCAGCAGAAGCCGAAATTCATGTGGATCGGCTGCTCCGACAGCCGCGTGCCCGCCAACCAGATCACCGGCCTCGATCCCGGCGAGGTGTTCGTGCACCGCAACGTCGCCAACGTGGTGGTGCACTCCGACCTCAACGCGCTGTCCACCGTGCAGTTCGCGGTGGAGATGCTGAAGGTGCAGCACATCATGATCGTCGGCCACTACGGCTGCGGCGGCGTGATGGCGGCGCTGCACGGCGAGCGCATCGGCCTGGCCGACAACTGGATCCGCCACATCCAGGACGTGCGCGACCGCCATCGCGGCATCCTGGAGAACATCGCGCCGCAACGGCGTGCCGACACGCTGGTGGACCTGAACGTGATCGAGCAGGTGGTGAACCTGTGCGTGAGCACCGTCATGGTCGACGCCTGGGCCAAGCACCAGAACGTCACGATCCACGGCTGGGCGTTCGGCGTGCACGACGGCCTGCTGCAGGACCTGGGCATGACCGTCGACAGCACCGACTCGATCGAGCCGGTCTACCGCGCGGCGATCCAGGGCGTGATCGCGGCGCGAAGCTAGCCCCCCCCCGGCCGCGCGAGATGTTCCCCCAGCGCCTCGACTCCCCGCAGGCCTACGGCATCGCCAAGGCCATGCTCGAGGGCTTCAACCGGCACTACCGCCTGTTCCGCCAGGAGTCGCAGCGCGCCAGGCAGCGCTTCGAGACGGCCGACTGGCACGGCCAGCAGCGCGTGCAGCGCGAGCGCATCGAGTTCTACGACCTGCGGGTGCGCGAAGCCGTCGCGCGGCTGGAGCGGGAATTCAAGGCCGGCGAGCAGCCGATGCAAGTGTGGCACCAGGCGAAGCTGCACTACATCGGCCTGCTGATCGACCACCACCAGCCGGAGTGCGCCGAGACCTTCTTCAACTCGGTCACCACCAAGATCCTGCACCGCACCTACTTCCACAACGACTTCATCTTCGTGCGGCCGGCGGTCAGCACCGAATACATCGAGAACGACGAGCCCGCGGCCACGGCCACCTACCGCGCCTACTACCCGGTGCGCGAGACGCTGCGCGAGAACATCGTGCGCATCGTCGACAACTTCCAGCTCCAGCGCCCCTTCGACGACCTGGAGCGCGACGCTGGCTTCGTGGTGGAGGCGATCGGCGCGCGCCTGGCGCACGTGAAGCTGCGCGCCAACTTCCAGATCCAGGTGCTGTCGTCGCTGTTCTTCCGCAACAAGGGCGCCTACGTGGTCGGCAAGATCATCAACGGCTTTTCCGAGCTGCCGTTCGCGCTGCCGATCCTGCACGGGCGCGATGGCCGTCTCGTGATCGACGCCGCCCTGTTCGGCGAGGACGAACTGCAGATGCTGTTCTCCTTCGCCCGCGCCTACTTCATGGTGGACATGGAGATCCCCGCGGCCTACGTGCAGTTCCTGCGCTCGCTCATGCCGCGCAAGCCGCGCGGCGAGCTCTATACCGCGCTGGGCCTGGCCAAGCAGGGCAAGACGCTGTTCTACCGCGACTTCCTCTACCACCTGAAGCACTCGAGCGACAAGTTCCGCATCGCCCCCGGCATCAAGGGCATGGTGATGCTGGTGTTCGACCTGCCCTCCTTCCCCTACGTCTTCAAGCTGATCAAGGACCGGTTCCCGCCGCCCAAGGAAACCACGCGCGAGCAGATCCAGCGCAAGTACCTGCTGGTCAAGCAGCACGACCGGGTCGGCCGCATGGCCGACACGCTGGAGTACAGCGAGGTCGCCTTCGCGCGCGACCGCTTCGAGGAGGAACTGGTCGCGGAGATCCGCAAGGACGCGCCCAGCCAGCTCCAGATCAGCGCCCGCAGGAATGACGATGGCGGCGACGGCCACGAGGAGCTGATCCTCAAGCACCTCTACATCGAGCGGCGCATGATCCCGCTGAACATCTACCTGCAGGAAGCCTTCGAGGCCGGCGAACACGGCCAGGTGGAGCGCGCCGTCATCGAGTACGGCAACGCCATCAAGGACCTGGTGGCCGCCAACATCTTCCCCGGCGACATGCTGTGGAAGAACTTCGGCGTCACCCGCAACGGCAAGGTCGTGTTCTACGACTACGACGAGATCGAATACCTCACCGACTGCAACTTCCGCAAGGTGCCCGAGCCGCGCAACGAGGAAGAAGAGATGTCCGCCGAGGTCTGGTATGCGGTGGGGCCGAAGGACGTGTTCCCGGAGACCTTCGCGCCCTTCCTGCTCGGGCATCCGGCGGTGCGCGAGGTGTTCCTGAAGCACCATGCCGAGCTGCTGGACCCCGCCTTCTGGCAGGCGCACAAGGAGCGCATCCTGGCCGGCCACGTGCACGACGTGTTTCCGTACGAGCGCGAGAAGCGCTTCGTGCGGCGGCAGTCGCAGCCGCAGGCGCAGCGGGTGCCCGAGACGGCCCGATGAGCCAGCAATGGAAGGACCTGTGGGAACTCGCCAGCTTCATCGTGACGACGCTGGGCCTGCCCTTCGCGATCGTCTTCTTCGCCTGGGAGCAGCGCAAGGAGCGCGCCAACGAGGAGGAAGAAGGCTACCAGCTGCTGTCCGACGCCTACACCGACTTCCTCAAGGTGGTGCTCGCCAACTCCGACCTGCAGCTGCGCAGCAACGAGCCGCTGGAAGCTCCCTCGGCGGAGCAGCGCGAGCGCATGCTGGTGATCTTCGACATGCTGATCTCGCTGTTCGAGCGCGCCTTCCTCGTCGCCTACAAGCCGCGCATGAGCGAGGACGAGGCGCGGCGCTGGAACAGCTGGGACGACTTCATGCGCGAGTGGTGCCGGCGCAAGGACTTCCACGCCAACCTGGCGTACCTGCTGCGCGGCGAGGATCCGGAGTTCCGCAACTACATCCGCCGGATCGCCGAAGAGGAGGGCGGTCCGATTCCCCAGGACAGCTGATGTCCACCCCGTTCCAAAGGAGAGAAAGCCATGGCTGATTCCATCGTCATCGTCGGCGCCGCCCGCACCCCCATGGGTGGCTTCCAGGGCGACTTCGCCGCGCTCGCCGCGCACGACCTCGGGGGCGCCGCGATCAAGGCGGCCGTCGAGCGCGCCGGCATCCCCGCCGATGCGGTCGGCGAAGTCCTGTTCGGGAACTGCCTGATGGCGGGCCAGGGCCAGGCCCCGGCGCGCCAGGCCCTGTTCAAAGGGGGGCTGCCCAAGAGCACCGGCGCCGTCACGCTGTCGAAGATGTGCGGCTCCGGCATGAAGGCCGCCATGTTCGCGCACGACATGCTGCTGGCCGGCACCCACGAGATCATGGTCGCGGGCGGCATGGAGAGCATGACCAACGCGCCCTACCTGCTGCTCAAGGGCCGCGGCGGCTACCGCATGGGCCACGACAAGGTGTACGACCACATGATGCTTGACGGCCTGGAAGACGCCTATCAGGCCGGCCGCTCCATGGGCACCTTCGGCGAGGAATGCGCGGCGAAGTACAAGTTCACCCGCGAGGCGCAGGACGCCTTCGCCACCACCTCGGTCAAGCGCGCCCAGCAGGCCACGGTCTCGGGCGCCTTCGCGCCGGAGATCACGCCGGTGACCGTGAAGGACCGCGCGGGCGAGCGGGTCGTCACCATCGACGAAGGCCCGGGCAAGGTGAAGCTGGACAAGATCCCGCAACTCAAGCCCGCCTTCAAGAAGGACGGCACCATCACGGCCGCCTCCTCGTCCTCCATCAACGACGGCGCCGCGGCGCTGGTGATGATGAAGGAAAGCACGGCCGCCCGCCTGGGCTTGAAGCCGCTGGCGCGGCTGGTCGGCCACGCCACCCATGCACAGGAGCCCGAGTGGTTCACCACCGCGCCGGTGGGAGCGACGCAGAAGCTGCTGGCCAAGACCGGCTGGAAGGTCTCCGACGTCGACCTGTGGGAAGTGAACGAGGCCTTCGCCGTGGTGCCGATGGCGCTGATGGCGGAGCTGAAGGTGGCGCACGAGATCGTCAACGTCAACGGCGGCGCCTGCGCGCTGGGCCACCCGATCGGCGCTTCCGGCGCGCGCATCATGGTGACCCTGCTGCACGCGCTGAAGGCGCGCGGCGGCAAGCGCGGCATCGCCACGCTGTGCATCGGCGGCGGCGAAGGCACGGCGGTGGCGCTGGAACTGGTCTGAGCGCGCGATGAAGGTCCTCGTCCTCGGCGCCTCGCGTGGCATCGGCCTCGAATTCGCGCGCCAGTACCGCGAAGCGGGCGCAAGCGTCATTGCCAGCGCGCGCGACGACGAAGGCCTCGCGCGCCTGCAGGCGCTCGGCGCCAAGGCGCTCAAGCTCGACGTCACCGATCCCGCCAGCGTCAGCGGCCTGGGCTGGCAGCTCGATGGCGAGAAGCTCGATGTCGCGCTCTACGTCGCCGGTGTCATGTCGCACGGGGGCGCCACCGCGCCGCCGGCGCGCGACGACTTCGACCGCCTGATGCGCACCAACGTCTGGGGCGCGATGCAGGCGATCCCGCAGGTGGCGCCGCTGGTGGAGGCGGCCGGCGGCAAGTTCGCCTTCATCAGCAGCCAGATGGGCCACATCGCCGGCGCCGAGTCCAGCTACAGCTGGGTCTACCGCGCCAGCAAGGCGGCGCTGAACATGGCGGTTGCCTCCGCCCAGCCCGATTACCCGCAGGCCACCTTCCTGGTGCTGAGCCCCGGCTGGGTGCAGACCGACATGGGCGGCGCCGGCGCGCCGCTGGCGGTGGACGCCAGCGTGGAGTGGATGCGCCGCACCATAGCGCTCGCCTACAAGCACCGCCACGTGCCCTTCCTCGACTACGATGGCACGCCCTTCAAGGGCTGGTGAACCCGAATGCTGCTGAACCCCGACCAGGAAATGATCCGCGATGCCGTGCGCGATTTCGCGCGCGAGCAGCTGTGGCCCCATGCGGCGCAATGGGACCGCGAGCACACCTTCCCGCGCGCGGCGCACCAGGGGCTCGCGGCGCTGGGCGCCTACGGCATCTGCGTGCCGGAGGAGTACGGCGGCGCCGGGCTCGACTACCTCACGCTGGCGCTGGTGCTGGAGGAGATCGCCGCCGGCGACGGCGGCACCAGCACCGCGATCAGCGTCACCAACTGCCCGGTCAACGCGATCCTGATGCGCTACGGCAACGCGCTGCAGAAGAAGCAGTGGCTCACGCGGCTCGCCCAGGGCGAGCTGCTGGGCGCCTTCTGCCTGACCGAGCCGCACGTGGGCAGCGACGCATCCGCGCTGCGCACCACCGCCGCTCGCGCGGGCGACGGCTACGTCATCAACGGCGTCAAGCAGTTCATCACCAGCGGCCAGCACGGCCAGCTCGCCATCGTGATCGCGGTGACCGACAAGGCCGCCGGCAAGCGCGGCATGAGCGCCTTCCTGGTGCCCACCGACACGCCGGGCTACATCGTGGCGCGGCTGGAAGACAAGGTCGGCCAGCATTCCAGCGACACGGCGCAGATCCGCTTCGAGGACTGCCGCATCCCCGCCGCCAACCTGATCGGCGAGGAGGGCGAGGGCTACCGCATCGCGCTGTCGGCCCTCGAAGGCGGGCGCATCGGCATCGCCGCCCAGAGCATCGGCATGGCGCGCAGCGCCTTCGAGGTGGCCCTGCAGTATGCGAAGGAGCGCGAGAGCTTCGGCACCGCCATCTTCAACCACCAGGCGGTCGGCTTCCGGCTCGCCGACTGCGCGACGAAGCTCGAGGCCGCGCGCCAGCTGGTGTGGCACGCGGCCAGCCTGCGCGACGCCGGCAGGCCCTGCCTGAAGGAGGCCGCGATGGCCAAGCTGTTCGCCAGCGAGAGCGCCGAGCAGGTCTGCAGCGCCGCGATCCAGACCCTGGGCGGCTACGGCTACGTCAACGACTTCCCGGTGGAGCGCATCTGGCGCGACGTGCGGGTGTGCCAGATCTACGAAGGCACTTCGGACGTGCAGAAGATCCTGATCCAGCGGGCGCTCTGATTCACAACGAGGAGACACACTGATGGCAATCACGCGAGGTTACCGGGCGCTCGTCGACGAGGCGATGGCGCAGGTGCGCACCTACTCCGTGCCGCAGGTGCGCGAGCGCCTGGGGCAGCCCGATCTGCAACTGGTGGACATCCGCGACGTGCGCGAGCTGCAGGCCGAGGGCACCGTCCCCGGCAGCTTCCACGCGCCGCGCGGCATGCTGGAGTTCTGGGTCGACCCCGAGTCGCCGTACTTCAAGAAGGTCTTCGCCGACCCGGGCAAGGAGCTCGTGCTGTTCTGCGGCGCCGGCTGGCGCAGCGCGCTGGCGGCCAGGACGCTGCAGGACATGGGCCTGACCAACGTGGCGCACATCGACGGCGGCTACACCGAGTGGGTCAAGCAGGGCGCCCCGACGGAGACGCTGGAGCAGCGCAAGGCAAAGAAGGGCGCGTGAGGCGCAGGGAGTCCGAGTTGAAGTTCGATGCGGTGCTGTTCGACTGCGACGGCGTGCTGGTGGACAGCGAGGCCATCACCAACGGGGTGCTGCGCGACATGCTGGAGGAGCTCGGCTGGAAGCTCTCGAAGCAGGAGTGCATGCACCTGTTCCTCGGCAAGGCGGTCAAGGACGAACGCGCGCTGATCGAGGCGCACACCGGCCGGCCGCTCACCGAGGACTGGCTGGTGCGCTTCCGCGAGCGCCGCAACGAGCGGCTGCTCGCGGGCGTGCAGCCGATCCGGCATGCCGTCGAAGCGGTGGCCGCCGTCGGCACGCGCCTGCAGGGCCGCATCGCCTGCTGCTCCGGCGCCGACCGCTGGAAGGTGGAGATGCAACTGGCCAAGTGCGGCCTGCTGCCGCACTTCGAGGGCCGCATCTTCAGCGGCCACGAGATGCCGCGCTCCAAGCCGGCGCCCGACGTGTACCTGGCCGCGATGCCGCCGCTGGGCGTCACCCCGGCGCGCTGCGCGGTGGTGGAGGACACGGTCACCGGCGTCACGGCCGGCGTGCGCGCCGGCGCCGCCGTGTTCGGCTACAGCCCGCCCGAGGCCGGCCACGATGCGCCCGCCCTGCTCAAGGCCGCCGGCGCTTCGGTCATCTTCACGGACATGGCGGATCTGCCTGGCCTGCTCTGGTAGGTGTCGGCCTTCTCCTACACGATTAGCTCGACCTTGACTTCGATAATGGCCGTCCCTTCCACCACCGGCCAGAAGCAAGAATGAGCCAGGAAACCGAGGCCGTGCTCCAGCTGCTCGGCGACAACGAGGAACAGATCCTTTCGCAATGGCTGCAGGAGGCGGGCGCCAACGCGAGCCGCATCACCGAGGCGGGCCGGCGCGCGATGCGCGGCGAAGCCGAGGACATCCTGCGCGGCCTGCGCGAGGCGCTGCGCGCCGGCGGCGACCCCGAAGCGTTCCAGGCGCCGGCATGGAACGCCCTGCGCGGCGCGCTCGAAGCGCTCTCGCGTTCGCGCGCCGCCCAGGGCCAGTCGGCCGGCGACACCAGCGTGTTCGTGCTGGCCTTCAAGCGGCCGGTGTTCGGCCTGATCCAGGAGCGGATGAAGTCGCAGCCGGAGCGCCAGATGGGCGCGGTGTGGACCGTTTCCACGCTGGTCGACCGGATGGCGCAGTGGACCGTCTCCACCTACCAGCAGAGCCGCGAGGAGCTGATCCGGCGCCAGCAGCAGGACCTGCTGGAGCTCTCCACGCCGGTGATCAAGCTGTTCGAGGGCGTGCTGGCCGTGCCCATGATCGGCACGCTGGACTCCAGCCGCACGCAGGTGGTGATGGAGACGCTGCTGGAGCGCATCGTCGAGACCGGCTCGCGCCTGGCCATCATCGACATCACCGGCGTGCCCACGGTGGACACCCTGGTGGCGCAGCACCTGCTGAAGACGGTGAGCGCGATCCGGCTGATGGGGGCGGACTGCATCATCAGCGGCATCCGCCCGCAGATCGCCCAGACCATCGTGCACCTGGGCATCGACCTGCAGGGCATCGCCTCGAAGGCCACGCTGGCCGACGCGCTGGAGCTCGCGATGCAGCAGCAGGGCTTCGTGGTCTCGCGCCGCCCGGCCTGACGCCATGTACCGCATCCCGATCCTGCAGATGGCCGACACGCTGCTGGTCACCATCCAGGTGGACATGCAGGACCAGATGGCGCTCGCCCTGCAGGACGACCTGGCCAACAAGATCTCTTCCAGCGGCGCCAAGGGCGTGCTGATCGACATCTCCGCACTGGAGATCGTCGACTCCTTCGTCGGCCGCATGCTGGCCGGCATTTCCGGCATCTCGCGCATCCTCGATGCCACCACGGTGGTGGTCGGCATGCAGCCGGCGGTGGCGATCACGCTGGTGGAGCTGGGGCTGTCGCTGGCAGGCGTGCGCACCGCGCTCAACGTGGAGCGTGGCCTGGAGCTGCTGGCGCAAGGGCGCAGGGAGAACGCCCTTGCCCGCTGAAGACGGCATCGGCAGCGTGCCGCTGCGCTCGGAGGAGGACATCGTCGCCAGCCGGCAGAAGGTGCGGGTGCTCACGCAGCAGCTGAAGTTCTCGCTGGTGGACCAGACCAAGATGATCACGGCGGCCAGCGAGCTGGCGCGCAACACCGTCGTCCACGGCGGCGGCGGCGCGATGCGCTGGGAACTGCTGGACGACGGGCTGCGGCGCGGCCTGCGCCTGCACTTCGTGGACCAGGGCGGGGGCATCGCCGACGTGAAGCTGGCCCTGACCGACGGCTGGAGCACCGGCGCCGGCATGGGCCTGGGGCTGCCGGGCAGCAAGCGCCTGGTGCACGAATTCGAGATCTGGTCGGCCCCCGGCCAGGGCACGCAGGTGAGCATCACCCGGTGGAAATGATCTCTGCCGGCGTCCACGCCGTCTTCCCGATGGAGGACGGCAGCCGCGTGGGAGAGGCGCGCCGCCATGCGGCGCAGCTGGCGCAGGCCTGCGGGTTCGACGAAACCGAGGCCGGCCGCCTGGCCCTGGTGGTCACCGAGCTCGGGAACAACCTGGCGCGCCACGCCGTGCACGGCCGGCTGCTGCTGTCGCCGCGGCCCGCGCGCGGCGAGGTCGATGTGATTGCGCTCGATGCAGGTCCCGGCATCGGCGACCTCGAGCGCTCGCTGGGCGACGGCTTTTCCACCGGCGGCACGCCCGGCACCGGCCTCGGCGCCGTGCGGCGGCTGGCGCGCCACTTCGACATCCACAGCAGCGTGCCGGGCGGCACGGTGATCCTGGCGCGCGTCGGCGCCGGTGCCATGCCGCAGGACAGCCATGCGATCTGCACCGGCGCGGTCTCGATCGCCGCGCCCGGCGAGCGCGTGTGCGGCGACGGCTGGGCCTTCGCGCTGCAGGGGGACGTCGCCGCCATGGTGGTGGCCGACGGCCTGGGCCACGGTCCCGCCGCGGCCGAAGCTGCCGCTGCCGCCCTGGAGGCGTTCGCCGAGGATCCGTTCGCCGGCCCCCGCACCCTGCTGGAGCGCGTGCACCGGCGCCTGCGCAGCACCCGCGGCGCGGCCGTGCTGCTGCTGCAGGCCGATGCGGCGGGCGGTACCGTGCGCAGCGTCGGCGCCGGCAACGTCATGGCCCGGCTGGTCTCCGGCACCAGCGACCGCACGCTCCTGAGCCAGCACGGCACCGCCGGCATCGCCATGCGTTCGCCGGAGGAGCAGAGCATCGCCTGGCCCGAGCACGCATTGCTGGTAGTCTGCACGGACGGCATCGAGACGCGCTGGCCGCCGGCGCTGCTGGTTCCCTTGCTCGGCCGCGACCCGGCGCTCGCAGCCGCCGTCCTGATGCGCGATCATTGCCGGGGGCGCGATGACGCCACCGTCGCCGTGCTGCGGCGCCAGGACTGAGATGAGCGTCGCACGGCCGCCCGAAGACGCGAAGGCCCCCTCGGGGGGCAGCGATGACACGAAGTGCAGAGCGTGGGGGCGATGATGAGCGTCGCACGGCCGCCCGAAGACGCGAAGGCCCCCTCGGGGGGCAGCGATGACACGAAGTGCAGAGCGTGGGGGCGATGATGACAAGCGACAAGGACACGGCCGCCACGCCGGCCGAACTGCGCGCGGCGCTGGAGCGCAGCCGCTGCGAGGCGCAGGACCTGCGCGTCGAACTGGAGGAAACCAATCGCGGCGTGCTGGCCTTGTACGCCGAACTCGATTCGCACGCCGACCAGCTGCGCCAGGCCACCGAGCTCAAGAGCCGCTTCCTGGCCTACATGAGCCACGAGTTCCGCACGCCGATCAACTCGATCCGCAGCATCACCCGCCTGCTGCTGGATCGCGTCGACGGCCCGCTCACCTCGGAGCAGGAAAAGCAGGTCTCCTTCATCCAGCAGAACGCCGCCGAGTTCGCCGACATGGTGGACGACCTGCTGGACCTCGCCAAGGTGGAGGCCGGGCGGATCGAGATCTCGCCCGCCTGGTTCGAGATGGTGGACCTGTTCTCGGCCCTGCGCGGCATGTTCAAGCCGGTGCTGACCAACCCGGACGTGCACCTCGTGTTCGAGGAGCCGCAGAACGTGCCGCAGCTCTATACGGACGATCGCAAGCTGTCGCAGATCCTGCGCAACTTCATCTCCAACGCGCTCAAGTTCACCCCGCGCGGGGAAGTGCGCGTGTCCGCCCGCCTGGAGGAGGGCGAGCGCGTGAGCTTCTCGGTCGCCGACACCGGCATCGGCATCGCGCCCGAATTCCACGACACCATCTTCGAGGACTTCTCGCAGGTGCAGTCGGCGCTGCAGAAGCGCCTGCACGGCACCGGCCTCGGCCTGTCCCTGAGCCGGAAGCTGGCGGCGCTGCTGGGCGGCACCGTCTCGCTGCAGAGCGAGCCGGGCAAGGGCTCGACCTTCTCCCTCACCATTCCCGTGCAGCTGGAAGGCGCACGCGCGCCATGAACTCGGCGGACGTCATCAACACCACGATCGACCGGTCGGTCCACACGGTGCTGGTGGTGGACGACAATCCGGCGACGCGCTATTCCACCGGCCGCGTGATCCGCGCCGCCGGCTTCCTCACCGCGGAGGCGGGCAGCGGCGCCGAGGCGCTGGCGCAGATCGGGCAGGGCATGTCGGCGGTGGTGCTGGACGTGCACCTGCCCGACATCGACGGCTTCGAGCTGTGCCGCACCATCCGCGCCCGGCCCGCCACCGCGCTGCTGCCGGTGGTGCATTTGTCGGCCGCCTACGTGCGCGACGAGGACCGCGTCACCGGCCTGAACGCCGGCGCCGACGCCTACCTGGTGCACCCGGTGGAGCCGGCGGTGCTGGTGGCCACGCTGCAGGCCCTGATCCGCGCCCGCCTCGCCGAGGACCAGCTGCGCCGCAGCGAGCAGCGCTTCCGCGCCATCTACGACCAGGCGCAAAGCGGCATCGCGCTGCTGGACGAACAGGCCCGCTTCGCCGACGCCAATCCCGCGATGCTGCGCATGCTGGGGCGCACGCGCGAAGAGCTGATCGGCGCGGCGCTCGCCGAGCTGGCGCCGCCCGAGTGGCGCGAGCACGTGCAGGCGCAGCTGGCCAACCCGGTGCAGGGCCGCGCGCCCTGGCGCGGCGAGTTCCCGCTGCTCGGCCCCGAAAGCGCGCCGGTGCACCTGGAATGGAGCGTGTCCTCGCACGTGGAGCCGGGGGTGCGCATCGCCATCGCGATCGACGTGTCGGGGCGGCACGAGCTGGAGCAGCGCCGGCGCGAACTGCTCGAGCGCGAGCAGGCGGCCCGCCAGGTGGCGGAGCACTTGGCGCGCACCAAGGACGATTTCATCGCGGTGCTGTCGCACGAGCTGCGCACGCCGCTGAACGCGATCATGGGCTGGGTCCACATCCTGCAGCGGCGCGGCACCACGCCCGAAGGCGCCAAGGGGCTGGAGGCGATCGAGCGCAACGTGAAGACCCAGGCTCGCATCATCTCCGACATCCTCGACGTGGCGCGCATCAACTCGGGCAAGCTGCGGCTCGACCGCGAATGGGCCGACCCGGCGGAGCTGGTCGCGAGCTCGGTCACCGCGCTGGCCGGCAGCATCGCGCAGCGCCGGCTGCAGGTGCACACCGAGCTGGAGGACGCGCACGCGCCCGCCTTCCTGGACCCCGCGCGCTTCCAGCAGATCGTGTGGAACCTGCTGACCAACGCCATCAAGTTCTCGCCCGAGGAGGGCCGCATCCTCGTGCGCCTGCAGCGCGCGGGCGACCGGCTGCAGCTCGCGGTGCAGGACTTCGGCCAGGGCATCACGGGCGAGTTCCTGCCGCACCTGTTCGAGCGCTTCACGCAGAGCGATTCGCCCGGCAACCGGCGCCACGGCGGCCTGGGGCTGGGGCTTTCGATCGTCAAGCACCTGGTGGACCTGCACGGCGGCCGCGTGAGCGCCGAAAGCGCGGGCGAAGGGCAGGGCACGTGCATGCGCGTGGATCTGCCCGTGGCGCCCGTCACGGAGGCCGCCGATTTCGCCGAGACCGCCGGCGCGGAGCCGGGCGCCGAAGCCGGGGGCACGCCGCTGCAGGGGTTGGACGTGCTGCTGGTGGAAGACGACGCCGAGGCCAGCGAGATCCTGGGCGTGGTGCTGGCCGAGCGCGGCGCCCGCGTGCGCAGCGCGCACGACTACGACGAAGCGCTGGCGGCGCTGCAGCAGGCCTGGCCCGACGTGCTGGTCAGCGACATCGGCCTGCCCGGACGCGACGGCTACGAGCTGCTGCGGCGCATCCGCGAACTGGAAGCCGTGCGCGGCGGCGCGCACCTGCCGGCCATCGCACTCACCGCCTTCGCGCGCCCGCAGGACCTGCAGAAGACGCTGGCGGCGGGCTTCGACCTGCACCTGGCCAAGCCGCTGAAGCCGCACATGCTGGTCGAGGCGATCGCCCGCAGCCGGCGCCCGGCTGCGGAAGGCTGAGGCCGCCGTGCCGACGGCGCGCAGGCTTGCGCGGGACGTGCTCGCCACGGCGGCGGTCTTCGTGCTGGTGGCTGCGCTCACCACCCGCGCCTTCGGCACGCTGTCGCCGGTCTGGTACTGCAATGCGATCGCCGTCGTCGCCCTGCTGCTGTACCCGCCGCGGCAGTGGGCCTGGTTCCTGCTGCCCATCTTCGCCGGCGACGCCGCCGTGTTCCATTTCCTGGGCCACGGCCCGCCGCTGCTGCTGGCCGGCGCCGACCTGCTGGAGATCGTGTTCGCAGCCGCCCTGATCCGCGCCACCGGCGGCATCCACTTCCCGGTGTTCGAAGGCGCGCAGGTCGTGCGCGTGGTCGCCGCCTCGCTGCTGGCGCCGATGGCCAGCGCCACGCTTGCGGCCAGCGCGCTCGCGGCCTCCGTCGGCGCGCCCCTGGGCGGCAGCTGGCGCATCCTGTATTCGGCTTCGACGCTGGGGCTGCTGATGGTCTGCCCCTTCCTCCTGTGCTGGGTGGATCCCGGCCTGCGCGCGCATGCCTTGGCCCGTCCGCGCGGCTGGCGGGCCCCCGTGCTGGTGGCCGGTGTGCTGCTGGCCGCCTGGCTGGTGCAGACCAACCTGCACCAGGCGCTGTTCCTGCTCGCCTTCCCGCTGCTGTTCGCGCTCACCTGGGGCTTCGGCGTCCTGGGCGCCACCCTGGGACTGGCCGCGACGACGGCGACGCTGCTCGCGGCCACGCTGCAGGGCCACGGCGGCATCGTGCACATGCTGGCCGGCGAGACGCTTCGGGTGCAGCTGGAAGCGGCGCAGGTGTTCCTGGCCGCGTTGCTGCTGTCCAGCCTGTCGCTGGCGGTGCTGCACCTGCAGCAGCAGCAGCTCGGAGAAGGGCTGCGCCGCGCCGGCGAGGCGCGCACCGAGTTCCTGGCCGCCATGAGCCACGAGATCCGCACTCCCATGACCGGCGTGCTGGGCATGATGGACCTGCTGGCGGCGGAGCCGCTCACGCCGCGGCAGCAGCGCTACGTGGAGGCGATGCGGGCCTCCGGCCGGCATCTGCTCAGCGTGATCAACGACATCCTCGACTTCACCCGCATCGAATCGGGCCGGCTGGAGCTGGAGGAAGTGGATTTCCTGCTGGCGGACGTGCTGGAGCAGGTGCGCGCGCTGGCCCAGCCGCTCGCCGTGGAGCGCGGGCTGGCCCTGGGCGTCGAGCGCGACCCGCACTCCGCGCAGGTGCTGCGCGGCGATCCGCTGCGCCTGCGCCAGGTGCTGCTGAACCTGGTGAGCAACGCGGTCAAGTTCACCGATCGCGGCGGCGTCACGCTGGCGGTCGCCAGCACGCCGCAGGCGAACGGCACGCAGCGGGTCGCCTTCGAGGTGCGCGACACCGGCGTGGGCATTCCGCCGGACAAGCTCGAGCACCTGTTCACGGCCTTCACCCAGGCCGACCGCTCGATCTCGCGCCGCTATGGCGGCAGCGGCCTGGGGCTGGCGATCAGCAAGCGGCTGGTCGAGGCGATGGGCGGCGAGATCGGCGTCACCAGCGTGCCGCAGCAGGGCAGCGTGTTCCGCTTCGAGGTGCCGCTCAAGCGCGGCGATGCGAGCCGGCTGCCGGCCGAGAGGCACGCCACCAGCGAGGCGGCGGCGGTGCAGCGCATCCTCGTGGCCGAGGACGTGGAGATCAACCGCGAGTTGCTGCGCACGGCACTGGAGCGCGCCGGCCACCGGGTGGCGTTCGCCAGCGACGGCGCCGAGGCGCTCGCGGCCGTGCAGCGCGAGCCCTTCGACGTGGTCCTGATGGACGTGCAGATGCCCGTGATGGACGGCGTGGAGGCCACGCGCCGCATCCGCCGCCTGCCGCCGCCGGTGGGGCAGGTGCCGATCATCGGCCTCACCGCCAACGTCATGGCGCGCGAGCGCGAGCTCTATCTCGGCGCCGGCATGGACGACTGCCTGCCCAAGCCGGTCGACTGGCACCGGCTGCACGCGGCGCTGGCGCGCATCGCCGGGGCGGGCGCCGCCGCGCCCGATCCCGTGATGGACCAGGCGGCGGTGCAATCGGCCCTGCTGAACGAGCAGACCCTGGCCGTGCTGCGCCGCATGGCCAACGAGCAGGAACTGGGGGAACTGATGGCCGTGGGCATGGAGGGCTACGAGGAAGCCTGCAGCCTGATCGAGCAGCAGGATGCGAGCGCCGACACCATCGCCCGGCAGGCCCACAAGCTCAAGGGCTCGGCCGGCACCCTGGGCCTGGCGGCGATCAGCGAGCTGGCGGTGCGGCTGGAGGCCTCCGCGCTGGCGGGGCAGCCGCAGCGCGAGCTGATCGTGCAGCTGCGGGCGGCCGTGGCCGCCACGCGGGCCGAGCTGGGGCGCCGCGGCCTGCTGCCTGCCGCCTCGACCACCTGACCCATAATGCCTCGCACCGCAACCACGAGAGAACGATCCATGCGTTTCCTGTCCCTTGCCGCCTCCACGCTGGCGCTGGCCGCGCTCGGCGCCTGCGCCCAGACCGGCACCGCGCAGGGCAAGCCGGCGGCCAATGCCAGCGGCGTGCCCAATGCCGCCAGCCTCACCGGCGTGGCCAAGACCACGCTGCCCAGCGGAGTGATCTTCGAGTCGATGCAGGCCGGCAGCGGCCCCTCGCCGAAGGCCACCGACACGGTGAAGGTGCACTACCGCGGCACGCTCACCGACGGCCGCGAGTTCGACAGCTCGTACAAGCGCGGCCAGCCGGCCTCCTTCCCGCTCAATCGCGTGATCCCCTGCTGGACCGAGGCGGTGCAGCTGATGAAGCCGGGCGGCAAGGCGCGCGTGACCTGCCCGCCGGCCACGGCCTACGGGGCGCGCGGCGCGGGCAACGCGGTGCCGCCCAACGCCACGCTGGTCTTCGACATCGAGCTCATCTCGATCAACTCGTAGGCCTTGCCGGGAGCGGGGCTTCCCGGATGCTGCAGGCGCGCGAAGCCACCACAATCGCGCGCATGCTGACCCTCTACTATGCCCCGGGCACCTGCGCCCTCGCCACCCACCTCGCGCTGGAGTACGCCGGCGTCGCCTACGAGGCCGTGCGCCTGAACTTCAAGGAGCAGCAGCAGCGCTCGGCCGACTACCTGCGCATCAACCCCAAGGGCCGCGTGCCCGCGCTCGTCACGCCGCAGGGCGTGCTGACCGAGACGCCCGCGCTGCTGCAGTACGTGGCGCAGACGCATCCTGAGGCGAAGCTCGCGCCGCTGGGCGATCCGTTCCGGCTGGCGAAGATGAACGAGTTCAACAGCTACCTGTGTTCGACGGTGCACGTGACGCACGCGCACGGCGCGCGCGGCTACCGCTGGACCGACGACCCGCAGGCGGTCGAGGCGATGAAGAAGAAGGTGCCGCAGAACATGGGCGAGTGCTTCGAGATGATCGAGACGCGCATGTTCCAGGGGCCCTGGGTGCTGGGCGAGGATTTCAGCACCAGCGACCTGTACCTCTACACGGTGGCGCGCTGGCTGCAGGGCGACCAGGTCGACGTGCAGCGCTTCCCCCGGGTCGCCGACCTGCTGCGCCGCATGGACGCGCAGCCGCAGGTGCAGAAGGTGCTCGCGGCGCAGCGGGCGGCCTAGCCGCAGGCAGCGGGCGTCCTGGCAGCAGGTCGCTCGCCGGCCCGCGCTCGCACCGGGGCCTGCCGCCCAAGCGGCCCCGGCCTCACTTCTTGGGCGCCATGATCCCCATCATCAGGTCCGTATTGAGCTTGGCGATCTGCTGCATCAGCGTCCACTGGCGCGTCATCACCTGCACGAACTGCGGGTTCGTGGGGCTGGCCTGGCCCGACATGGCGAGCTGCGCGGTGGATTGCGCGATCTTCTGCTGTTCTTCCAGGATCTGCTTGACGGCGGCGTTGTAGTCCTCGAGGGTCATCGTCTGCTCCTTGGCGGGTGGCCCGCCGTGGCATCTTAAGGCCGCCGCGGCGCGCCGCAGCCGCCGCCGGACGCGATCAGCCCTTGTTCTTCAGCTTGCCTTTCGGCAGCACCGTCGTGGTCGGCGGCATCGGCCGGTCGGACGCGCCCTCCTTGGGAGGAGAGTTGTCCTTCTTGGGTTTCTTGGCCATCTTGTTGCTGCGTTGCTCGCCCTTGGGCATCGTCACTCCTTCCAAAAGCCGATCCCGGGCGGCGTATGCGTCACCGCCCGTTCGGCCAGCACGGAAACGATCGGTCACGTCGCCCTCGTGGCGGATGCACACGGGAGCATCGATGTCGCGGCCGACTCGCACCCGCCGTGTTTTTAACACGCCGCGCCGGAGAGCCTGCGAAATCCCGACCGCTTCGTCGTGCAACTGCCTGCGCTCATGACAGCAGCATGGGCGAGGCTTGCGCGTCGAGCTCGAAGAAGGCCGCGCTGTCCAGGTCGGCCTCGGGCCGCGCGACGTGGCGGGCAGCTGCCGCGGCGCCAGCCGGCTGCGGCTCCAGCCACTCCACCCGCGCGCCCAGACGCGTGATGTTCTCGGCGAAGTGCGGGTGGGCCCGGCGCACGGGCTGCGCGTTGCGGATCACCGAGCGGCCGGGGATGCTGGCCGCGACCATCAGCAGCGCGATGGCCACCCGGATGATGTAGGGGCTCTCGACCTCCGCCGGCCGCAGCTCCTTGCCGCCGAAGGTCACCATCCGGTGCGGGTCCGACAGCAGGGCGTGGGCGCCGAACTTCGACAGCTCGGTGGTCCAGCCGAGCGCGCCTTCGTAGACCTTGTTCCAGAACAGCGCGCTGCCCTCGGCGCGCACGCCGAGCGCCACGAAGATGGGCAGCAGGTCCACCGGCAGGTAGGGCCAGGGCGCCGCCTCGACCTTCTGCAGGATGTTGCGCGTGAAGGGCTCGCGCACCTTCAGCGGCCCCTGAAGCACGGCGCGCGACCAGCCCTCCTCGTGCAGGATGCGCACGCCGAACTTGGCGAAGGTGCGGTCGATCAGCGGGAAGTCGCCGGCCTGCGAGTTGCGCACCCGCACGTCGCCGCCGGTGATGGCCCCGAGCGCCAGGAAGGTGACGACCTCGTGGAAGTCCTCGGTGAAGGTGAATTCGCCGCCGCCGAGCCGGCCCACGCCGTGGATGGCCAGGCGCGAGGTGCCGCCGCCCTCGATGCGGGCGCCCAGCAGCTGCATGAAGCGGCAGAACTCCTGCACGTGCGGCTCGCTGGCCGCGTTCACCAGCGTCGAGGTGCCCTCGGCGAGCGCGGCGCAGAGGACGAAGTTCTCGGTGGTGGTGACCGAGGCGTAGTCGGTCCAGTGGTCGTTGGCCCGCAGCGGCTGCTCGGCCTGCAGGACGAGGCCGCTGTCGGCGCGCACCACGCGGGCGCCGAAGCGCTCGAACACCTCGACGTGCGGATCGATCTCCCTCGCGCCCAGGGTGCAGCCCTTCACGTCGGCCTCGATGCGGGCAGCCGCGAAGCGCGCCAGCAGCCCCGGCACCAGCAGGATCGAGCTGCGCATCTCCTGCGGCAGCTGGTCCCGGGCGGGGTCGAAGCGGGTGTCGCGGTGATGCAGGTCGAGCACGCCGGAGCGGAAGTCCATCGCGACGGTGCTGCCCAGCCGGCGGAACACGTCGAGGATCTTGCGCACGTCGGTGATGTCGGGAACGCGATGCAGCCGCACCGGCTCGCGCGTCAGCAGCGTGGCGCACAGCACGGGCAGCACGGCGTTCTTGTTGGCGGAAGGGACGACCCGGCCCCGCAGGGGGGCGCCGCCGTGGACGATGAGATCGGACATGCCGGCATGGTGCGGCAGGCACCCGGCGGCCGCCAGGGAGAGTCTGTTCCGGTCGCGGAAGAAAAATTCCGGGGCGGCTGAACGCACCACCGGAGTGCCCTGGCGCGGCAGGTGCCTGGCTTCGTGAGCGATGATCGGGCTTGTCCCATCAATCCTCAGGAACCCAGCATGCGTCCTTGCGCGGTGTCTTTCCTCGGGCTGGCGGCCGGCGTCGGGCTGGCGCTCGTCCTCGCGTTCAGCCCTTCCGCCGGTGCCGAGCAGATCGGCGAAGTCGACACCGCGTTCAAGCTGATCGGGCCCAACCACAAGGTCGTCATGGAGGCCTACGACGACCCGGGCGTGGCGGGCGTGACCTGCTTCGTGTCGCGGGCCAAGACCGGCGGCATCTCGGGCGGCCTGGGGCTGGCCGAGGACAGGGCGGAGGCGTCGATCGCCTGCCGGCAGGTCGGCCCGATCTCCTTCCCGAAACCGCTGCCCCTGCAGCAGGAGGTCTTCAACGAGCGCATGTCGATCCTGTTCAAGCGGCTGCGCATCGTGCGCGTCATCGACGCCAGGCGCAACGCGCTGGTGTACCTCACCTACAGCGACAAGCTGATCGAGGGCAGCCCGATGAACAGCATCACCGCGGTCGCGGTCGATCGCTCGACGGCCATTCCGGTGAAGCGCTGAAGCCGGTGCCGCGCGCCGCCTTGGGCCCCACCGGATACCCGCAGGAGTCGGAACATGCAGGATGAGGCAGGTCGCGACGAGTCCAGGTATCTTCGCCTGCGCGACCGCATCGCGAAGGGCTTCTGCGTCATCGAGGTCCTCTTCGCGGACGACGGCAAGCCCGTGGACGGCATCCTGCGCGAGGTGAACAAGGCCTACGAAGTGCAGACCGGCCGCACCGAGGCCGTGGGCCATCGCATCAGCGAGCTGGCTGGGGACCTCCAGGAGGTCTGGGTCGAGGCGCTCGGGGCCGTCGCCCTCGGCGGGGATGAATCCCGCTTCGAGCAGCGCGCCGCGGATCCGGGCCGGTGGTATGAGGTCCACTGCTTCGCCTGGGGCGCACCCGGGGAGCGGCTGGTCGGCGTGCTGTTCAACGACATCTCGCAGCGCAAGCTCGACGAGATGATGGCGCAAAGCGCCCTCGAGTACGCCATCATCATGCTGGACCCGGCCGGCGCCGTGCGCAGCTGGAATGCCGCCGCCGAACGCATCAAGGGCTACGCCCGCGACGAAATCCTGGGCCGGCCCTTCTCGGTCTTCTACACGCCGGAAGACATCGCCGCGCAGAAGCCGCAGCGCGTGCTGGCGCAGGCCGCGCAGACCGGGCGCCACGAGGAGGAGAGCTGGCGCGTGCGGCGCGACGGCAGCCGCTTCTGGGCCAGTGCGGCGGTGGCGCCGCTGCGCGACTCGGACGGCAGGCTGCAGGGCTTTCTCAAGATCACCCGCGACCTCACGGAGCGCCGGCGCGCGGACGAGGCGCTGCGCGCCGAGATGCAGGAACGGGTGCGGGCGCAGGAGGAACTTCGGGCCCTGAACGCGCGGCTCGAAGGCGAGGTGGCCGCGCGTACCGGCGACCTCACCCACGCCAACGCGGAACTCGCCCAGGCGAAGGAGCGCCTGCGCGATCTGTCGTCGCGCCTGATCCGCATGCAGGAACAGGAGCGCGGCGAAATCGCGCGCGATTTCCACGACGGCACCGGCCAGTTCCTCGCCCTGCTGCGCATGCAGCTGGCCGACCTGGCGCGCGATGTCGGCGAGGAGCGGGTGCGGCCCGCCACGGAGCTGGTCAAGCAGGTCATCGACCATACCCGCCGCCTTTCGATGATGCTGCGGCCGATCATCCTGGACGACTTCGGGCTCGACGCCGCACTCGAATGGATGGTGGACGAGCAGGCCTCGGTCGCCGGCTGGTCGGCCAGCTACCGCGGCGGCGTGGGCGAGCGACGCTTCCCCGACGACATCGAAACCGCGTGCTTCCGCATCGCGCAGGAGGCGCTCACGAATGCGGCCCGCTCCGCCGGCGCCAGCGAGGTGTCGGTGTCGCTGGCCGTGGACGGCAGCGAGCTCGTGCTCGTGGTCAGCGACAACGGCAGGGGCTTCGACACCGAGCGCTACCGCACGCCGGAAGAGCGTTCGAAGCACTTCGGGCTGCTGGCCATGGAGGAGCGCGCCGGCCTGGTGGACGCCCGACTCTCGATCGACTCGGTCCCGGGGCGGGGAACGCGGATCGAGGCGGTGTTTCCGGTCGGCGGCGGGCGGCGCTGAGTTCAGGGATGCCAGCGCGACACCGCCGCCGGTGTCGCCGGCGGGCGGCTGCCGGCGAGCGCATAGGACAGCTGGTTGGCCGCGCGGATCACGAGCCTGGCGTCCCCTACGATCGGGCCCTACTCACCCGGGAGGAATCCGCATGGCGAGGCAGTCCATCTTCACGATGCCGTTTGCGAAGGTGTATCCGCTGTACGTCCAGAAGGCGCAGCGCAAGAGTCGCACGAAGGAAGAAGTCGACCAGGTCATCTGCTGGCTGACCGGCTACGACCAGGCCGGCTTGCAGCGGCAGATCGAGCAGGGGAACGATTTCGAGACCTTCTTCGCGCAGGCTCCGGCCCTTCATCCCAACAGCGCGCTGATCAAGGGCGTGGTCTGCGGCGTTCGCGTGGAAGCCATCGAGGATCCTCTGATGCAGCGCATACGCTACCTGGACAAGCTGGTCGACGAGCTCGCGAAGGGGAAGAAGATGGAGAGCATCCTGCGGAAGTAGGAGTTGGAGGCCCGCGAAGGGCGAGGGTCACCTCATGAAGAACTCTTTCCACTCCAGCTCCGTCCACCACTCCGCCTCGAGTCCGTCGCAGGTTTCGCCGTGGGCCCGGCACATGAAGCAACCGTCGCCGCGCGTGAGCGCAACGTCCTCCAGCGGTGGGTAGCGGGCCGGCAAGCGCGCACCATCCTCTCGCCCGGCCGCCTCCGCCTGGCTCATGGTCCGATCCGGCAACTCGCGAATGCCGCAGCGGCCAAGCCGCTCCTCGCCCTCCGGGTACAGGACGGAGTTCTCCGCGTCGATATGGCGCCAGAGCGCGTGCGAATAGCGAATGGCCAGGGCGCGAAGCCGGCCACGGTCGTCGTCCGACTCCGGCGTCCGTTCGAGCAAGGGCGTCATCTCGCGCAGCCACTCCTCCATCTCGGCGTGCTCGCGCAGGAGCGCGTGCACCGGTCCGCGGTCGCGCGGCAGTTCCGCTTCCGTGACGAGCGCGTCGAAGAGCTCCCGCTCCTCCCGATCGTGATGGAAGCGGCCGGCGAACTCGGTGAAGAACGAAGCGAACCGCCTTCCGTCATCCGGGTCCGCCGTGCCGGCGACCGGATCGGCTGCCTGCACACGCTCGAGGGTGTGCCTGGCCACTGGCAGCTATGGTCAGCGCGCGAGCTCCATGTCCGGCGACACCGCTCGCCGCGCTCTCATTCGGGCTGGATGCCGGCGGCCCGGATGATGCGGCCCCACTTCTGCGACTCGGCGGCCTGGAACTTCGCCAGTTCCTCGGGCGTGCTCGTCGCGACCTCGCCGCTGGTGGAGTTCTGGAAGGCGACGACGGCAGGCGCCGAGGCGATCTTTGCCATCATCGCGTTCAGCTGGCTCGTGATCGCCGGCGGCGCACCGGCCGGCAGGTAGACCGCCGTCCAGTACGACATGTCGTAGCCCTTCACGCCGGCTTCGTCCACCGTCGGCACGTCCGGCGCGGAGGCCAGCCGGCGCGTGCCGCTCGCCGCCAGCGCGCGCAGCTTCCCGCCCTTGACCTGCGGCAGCGCCGTGGGCGCGTCGGCGAACATGAAGTTCACCTGGCCGCCGATAAGGTCCGTGATGGCCATCGGATTGCTCTTGTACGGAACGCTCACGACGTCGATGCCCGTCATCTGCTTGAGCATCTCGCTGGCCACGCGGCTGGAGGAACTGCCGCTGCCGAAGTTCAGCTTGCCGGGGTCGTGGCGCGCGCCGGCGACCAGCTCGCCCACGGTCTTGTACGGCGAGGACGGATTCACCAGCAGCAGCATGCGGCCCTTGGACAGCAGCGCCACCGGTGTGAAGTCCTTGACGGGGTCGTAGGGCAGCTTCTTGTACAGGTGCTCGTTGGCCGCGTGCGTGGTGTTGGTGGTGAGCAGCACGGTATAGCCGTCGGGTGCGGCCTTGGCCACGTACTGCGCGGCGAGGAAGCCGCTGGCGCCCGCTCGGTTGTCGACCACCACCGGGACCTTGTATTCGGCGGTGATGGCCTGCGCCATGGCGCGCGCCTGCTGGTCGGTGCCGCTGCCCGGGGCGAAGGGAACGACGATCGTGATGGGCTTGCTGGGGTAGGCCTGCGCGTGCGCCTGCGAAACGGCGAGCGTGCCGGCGAGCAGGCTGGCGGCGGCGAGCCGGACGAAGTTCTCGAACATGGTGTCTCCTTCTTCCTTGTGGTGTGTTCAGTGGCCGAAGCGGGCGAGGGTGCCCCCGCGCATCAGCTTTCCCGGCAGCGGATGGCCGACGACGCTCTCGGCCAGGCGGGCGCATTCGACCAGCGCCTCCAGGTCCAGGCCGGTGGCGATGCCCATCTCCTCGCACAGGAAGGCCAGGTCTTCGGTGCAGATGTTGCCGGCTGCGCCCTTGTGCCCCGCGAACGGGCAGCCTCCCAGGCCGGCGCAGGCGCTGTCGAAGCTGTCCACCCCCATCTGCAGCCCCATCAGGGCATTGGCCATGGCGGTGCCGCGCGTGTCGTGCAGGTGCAGGCCGATGCGCTGCTCGGGCCAGCGCTCGCGCACGGCGCCGACGACCGACGCGATCGCGTTGGGGTTGGCCCAGCCCACGGTGTCCGCCAGGCGCAGCAGCGGCAGCTTCAATCCGTATTCGAGCGCCATCGCGATCAGGCGGCCGGCCTGGTCGACGACCCGCTGCACCGGGATCGCGCCTTCGAGGTTGCAGCCGAAGGCCGTCATGACGATGCCGGAGGTGACGGGAATGCGGTGCTCGACCAGGTAGTCCATGGTGGCGCGCATCGCGGCGAGCAGGCCTTCGGTGTCCTTGCCGTTGTTGCGCACCGAGAAGGTTTCCGATGCGCTGAGGCCCAGCGTGCCGTTCACGTCCAGGCCGGCGGCGCGCGCGCGCTGCAGGCCGCGCAGGTTCAGCCACAACCCGGTGTAGCGCACGCCGTCGCGCCGGCGGATGGCGCGCCCGACGTCCTCGGCGTCGGCCATGCCGGGCACGCGGCGCGGGTCGACGAAGGAAACGCATTCGATCTCGTCCAGGCCGGTTCCGGCGAGCGCCTCGATGAGGCGCACCTTGTCGGCGGTGGCGATGGGCCCCGCTTCGATCTGGAATCCTTCGCGAGGGCCTTCTTCGTGCAGGTGGACGCGGCGGGGCAGCTCAGTCATGGGGAGGCTCCTGGACGGGCGCGAGCCCGAAACGGGGGTTCTGTTCGCCGAGGCGCGGGGCGGCGCCGCGCAGGCCCGGGCGCGCGCCGTCGATCGTGAGCGGCAGCGCCGTGAGGCTGAAATCCTCGCCGGGCAGCGGCTGCAGCATGCCCAGCGCCCGGACCTGCGGATGCGCGAGCGCTTCCGGCACCGTGTGCACCGGCGCGCAGGGCACGCCGGCGGCTTCGAGGCGCGCGAGCCACGCGGCGCGCGGGTGCTCGCGCAACAGGGGCTCCAGTTGCGCCAGCAACGCGCCCTTGTGCGCCAGCCGCGCGCGATTGGTGGCGAAGCGCGCCTCCTGCGTCCAGCCGGGGCGCCCCAGCTCCTGCGACAGCTTGGCGAACAAGCGGTCGTTGCCGCAGCAGATCAGGATCGGCAGGTCCGCCGTGTCGAAAGCCTCGTAAGGCACGAAGCCCGGATGGCCCGAGCGGTGCCGCGCCGGCAGCGCGCCCTGGTTGACGAACGCATCGGCCTTCTGCGCATTCCAGGCCAGCGCCGTTTCCAGCAGGGAGGACTGCACCACGCCGCCGCGCCCGGTGCGGTGGCGCCGCTCCAGCAAGGCGAGCGCACCGATCACCGCCCACATGCCGGTGCCCTGGTCGCACAGCGAAGCGCCGCTGCGCATGGGCGGATCGTCGGGGCCGCCGTTGAGGCTGGAGAGGCCGCTGAAGGCCTGGATCAGGGGTTCGTAGCCGGGCTGCTGCGCCATCGGCCCGGCGTGGCCGAAGGCGGAGATGGCGCAGTAGACCAGGCGCGGATGGCGCGCGCAGAGCGTCGGCCCGTCGATCCCCAGCGATTCCGTCACGCCCGGGCGCAGGTTGTGCAGGAGGATGTCGCTCTCCGCGGCCAGCCGCTCGAAGGCGGCCAGCCCTTCGTGGCTCTTGAGGTCGATGGCGACGGAGTGCTTGCCGCGGTTGAAGATGTGGAAGTTCAGGGCGTCGCCATGGCGGAACGCCGGCCCCATGTGGCGCGCGTCGTCGCCGCCTTCGGGGCGTTCCAGCTTCACCACCTCCGCGCCCAGGTCGGCGAGGATGGCGCCGGCGAAGGGGCCCGCCAGCACCTGGCCGAGTTCCAGCACCCGCACGCCTTCGAGGATCTTCTGCATGTCGCCGTCGGCTTTCGCCCTTGTCTTCCTGCCGCCATTCTGGGCAGCCCTCATTGATATGGGAATTACAATCTTCCTATATCTCTGATCAACGGAGCGGATCAATCCGGCGCCGGCTCCCCATGAAGATCGCGCTGACCCTGCAGCAGCTGGAAGCCTTCGCCGAAGTGGCGCGCACCGGCAACTTCCGCGCGGCGGCCCAGGCCCTGCACGTCTCGCAGCCGGCCTTGAGCCGCACGATCCGCCTGGCCGAAGGGGCGGTCGGCACGCGCCTGTTCGACCGCGACACGCGGCGGGTGGAGATCACGCCGGCCGGAGCCGAGCTGCTGCCGATCGCGCAGCGCATCCTCGCCGACTTCGCCAGCGGCTTCAGCGAACTGGCGCAGTTCCTGGAAGGGCGCAGCGGCCACATCACGATCGCGGCGCTGCCCTCGGCCGGGGTGGCCCTGCTGCCCGCGACGATCGCGGCCTTCCGCAGCGAGCATCCCCAGGTGGAGTTCTCGTTCGTGGAAGGGCCGGCCGACGCCGTGCGAGCCGCCGTCGACGAGGGGCGGGCCGACTTCGGGATCACGGTGCGCCCGGGGGCGGCGGAGGCCTTGCGCTACCGGCACTGGATCGACGATCCCTTCCTGCTCCTGTGCCGCGCGGACGATCCGCTGGCCGCGCGTGCCTCCGCATCGTGGTCGGTGTTCGCGCAACAGCCCTTCATCGCCAGCGGGGACAACAGCAGCATTCGCCCGATCACCGACGCGGTGTTCCTGCACAAGGGCCTGCACGTGCCGCCCGCGCTGGAATTCCCGAGCGTCCCGGCTGCGGGCGCGCTCGTGCGCGCGGGGCTGGGCATCACCGCGCTGCCGCGCCTCGCATTCCGGCTGCTCGATCGCGAGGACCTGGCCGCCGTGCCGCTGACCGGCCCCGCCATGTCGCGCCCGCTCGGCCTGGTGACGCGCGCCGGCCGCTCGCTCTCCCCTGCGGCGCGCAGCTTCATGGACCTGCTGCTGTCGGCCGGGAGCGGGGCATCCCCCGCATGAGCCCTTGGGGCGGCAAAGGTCCGCAGCCGCTACCGACCCTCGGAACGATCCGCGTCCTTCCGTGACTCGATCCACACCGCCGCGACCGCCGCGCTCGCCAGCGCCAGCACGGCGCTCACTGCCATGATCCAGCGGTAACCGGCAACAAACGAGGCGTGCACGGCATCGCGCGCCGCGGCGGCCGCTGCGGCGGGCAAGCCCTGCGGCAAGGGGATCGCTGCCAGCTTGTCGCGCTGCGACCAGATCGCATCGACGACGTCGCCGGGCAACGCGGAGGAGGCGAGCGCCTGGTGCAGCCGCGGCTCGAAGATCGAGGCCATCAGGTAGCCGAAGACGGCGACGGCGAGGAGACCCGCGACGCGGGACACGGCGTTGTTCACGCCTGAAGCCGTGCCCGCGACCTCGGGGCCCACCGCGTTCATCACCGTCGTCGTGAGGGGCGCCACCGCGATGGCCATGCCAAGGCCCATGACGGCGATGCCGGGCAGGAAGGCGGTCCAGTAGCTGGCGCGCACGCCTGCGAGCGCCAGCAGCGCGAATCCGCCCGCAGCGATCAGCGGGCCCGCTACCAGGGGCAGTCGGGCGCCGTGCCTTTCCACCAGCCCGCCGGCCCAGCGCGAGAGGGCGAACATGATCACGATGAAGGGCAGGAGGGCCGCACCCGCGGCCGTGGCCGACAGGCCTTGCACCTGGATCAGGTTCAAGGGCAGGAAGAACAGGCCGCCGCCCAGGGCCGCATACAGCAGCAGCGTGAGCAGGTTGGCGCCGGCGAAGTTGCGGTTGCGCAGCAGGTGCAGCGGCAGCATCGGCGCCGGCTGCGCACGCTCGACGCGAATGAATGCGGCGAGCGAGGCGATGCCCGCGACGAGCGCGAGCACGACCGCCATCGAACGCCAGCCCCGCGTGGGTGCCTCGATGAACGCGAAGACGATGCCGCCGAGCCCCAGGGTCGCCAGCAAGGCACCGGGCGTGTCGAGCTTCGTGCCCGCCTGGCTTGCGTCGCGGCTTTCCGGAACGCGCGCCCAGGTGAGGCCGAGCACCACCAGCGCGAGCGGCACGTTGACGGCGAAGGCCCAGTGCCAGGAGTAGTGGTCGATCAGCCATCCGCCCACGAGGGGCCCGCCGCCCGAGGTCACTCCGGTGAAGCCGGCCCAGGTGCCGAACGCCTTGCCGCGTTCGTCCTGCGGGAAGGCCGCACTGATCAACGCGAGGCTGCCCGGCACCAGCAGCGCGCCGCCGACACCCTGCGCGGCGCGGGCGGCGATCAGCTGATGCACCGTCTGCGACAGGGCGCAGGCGAGCGAGGCGAGGCCGAACAGGGCCACGCCGGCCAGGAACACGCGCCGCCGCCCGTGCAGATCGCCCAGCGACCCGCCCACCAGCAGCAGCGCGGCAAGCAGGAGGGCGTAGGCCTCGATGACCCACTGCGCCTCGTAGACGCTGGCCGACAGCCCGTGCTGGATCGCCGGCAGCGCCACATTCGCGATCGTGCCGTCGATGAAGGCGAGGCTGGAACCGAGGATGGAAGCGGCCAGCACCCAGCGCTTCTGCGCCGCGGTGCAGGCGGTCGAGCACTCGCCGCCGCGCGCCGCGGCTTCATCGCAGGGCAGACGGGTGGCCTGGCTCACAGGGGCATGTCGAAAGCTCGGGACGGCAGCAAGCCGCTCACGCCCGGTTCACCCAGACCGTCCCACCCGCCGCTTCAGCCCGGCGCCCACGGCCTCGCGCGATCCGGCCGCCGCGGCGCGCAGCAGTCGCCGGAAGCTTGGGCACTCCGAATGGCTGGCCGCGGGGCAGACCGCGGCATGCCGCAGGCTCTTGCTCACGGCCTGCAGTCGCTGGATGGTGGCGCTTCGCAACCTCCGCGATATCCATGGGCAACCCCTTGACTTCGAGTCGACTTGAACTTCTATCCTGCCAGAACCAGCAAAGGAGAAACCCATGACCATGACGCGAATCTTGAGAAGGTGACGCGCGGAAAGTACGAGCTGGTGGCCGACTGAACTGCGCCGGGCCGCGCCCGGCACCCCCTTGCGTCGAGCCCGCGATCGGCGCAGCATGGCGGCGCATCCAGCGCATCCAGCGCATCCAGCGCATCCAGCGCAGCAAGCCATGGCACGCATCCTCTCGGTTCTGCTCGATGGCGCCGCCGCGGCCTGCTTCTGCGCCGCATGTGGCGGCGCGATGGACGGCGCTGCGCAAGGTGCCGTCGGCACCTGCGCAAGCGGCATTTGCGTGAGCACCGTTGCGGGCTCGGGTGAGTTCGGCACCGCCGACGGGATGGTGATGGCCGCGCAGTTCTTCATGCCGCACGCGCTGGCCATCGACGCCCTGGCGCAGCTGCACGTGGCTGACTTCGGCAGCAGCAACGGAACCCGGATCGTCGCCGATGGCCGGGTCTCCACGCTCGCCGAGGATGCGATCGAGTTCCCGCAGCCCGGCGATCGCGCCACCGACGCCGCCGGCAACACCTTCGTGGCCGACACCTTCGGCAACCGCATCCTCGCCATCGCGCCCGACGGCCAGACGAGCGTGCTGGCCGGCACCGGCGAGTCCGGCGACGGCGACGGCGACGCGGCCACGGCCAGCTTCAGCCTGCCGTCGGCCCTGGTGTTCGACGGGCAGGGCGCGCTGCTGGTCGCCGACATGGGAAACCGCAAGATCCGGAAGATCACCTTCGCGGGCGCGCGGTCGTGATTTCGCTGCGCGAAGGCTTGCGCGATGATCTGACGCATGACCGCTTCCAAACCCCACCGTTGCACCTGGGCGCAGGGCGACGACGCGCTCATGGTGCGCTATCACGACGAGGAGTGGGGCGTGCCTCAGCACGATCCGCTCAGGCTCTGGGAAATGCTGGTGCTCGAGGGCTTCCAGGCCGGCCTTTCCTGGCGAACCGTCCTGCACAAGCGCGAAGCTTTCCGGACCGCATTCGCCGGCTTCGCACCGGAGAAGGTGGCGCATTTCGGAGAAAAACAGATCGCCCGACTGCTGGCCGACCCCGGCATCATCCGCTCGCGCGCCAAGATCGAAGCAGCAATCGAGGCGGCCAGGGTCTATTGCCGCATGCGTGAGGCCGGAGAAGATTTCGCAGACTTCTGTTGGTCCTTCACCGGCGGCAAGGTGCTCGTGGGCGACGGCCGGCAGGTGCCGGCGAGCACGCCGAAGTCGGAGGAAATCTCGCAAGAACTGAAGCGCCGCGGCTTCAAGTTCGTCGGCCCGGTGATCGTCTATGCCTGGATGCAGGCGGTCGGCATCGTCAACGACCATTCCCTCGGCTGCTTTCGCCGCGCGTCCTCGCCTGGGGATTGAAGGCGGGAGGGCTGCATTGGGTCGAGAGCAGCCATGACGCTGCTAATGCGCCGGGAGCTCCTTTCAGGCCAGATGCAGCGTCAGTGGATGACCGCTTCAGACTGGGGGCGGTCAGTCCGGTTGGCGCTTCCCACTGTCGGCGGTTGCCGATACCCGACATTGGCCGACGTGCGCGGTTACCGATCCCGATTGGCCGGAAGCAGACGTGCGGGCGCGAGCAGTCCTAACGGAACGCTAGCCATTGGCTTCTGCATTGTTCTCCGCGGCATGCAGTCCCGCTATTGTGACCTCCAGCGGCGGGACCAGCCCCGGAGCGTAGCTCTTTGGATCTTGGCCGGTGCCGAACGCAATGACGTTAGCCTCGCTTACCTCACGCATCTTTGCCGAGAACGCGGGGTTCACCAGCTTCCCGTATAGATCTGTCAGTGCAGCCAGCCGGTTTGCCCTCTCATTGGATGTGGCGATTCCAAAGGAGAACAACACGGAGACGAGCTCGTCCAGATGTTCGATCTTGTCGAACGCCCGCAGCCTGTCGGCGATTTCCCAAGAAATGCGATAGCACTCGCGAAGAACGTCGGTGTCGGGAAGCTGGTTATGCAGCGTGTGACTGGCCACCCAGAAGTAGCGTTCGTTAAGTGCTAGTAGACGCTGATACACCTCGAATGTTGTGCGCTGCTCGGTTCGACGTCGCTCGAAAAAGTGCTGAAACCAAGCGGCTCCAAGAACAGCGATTGCCGCGCCGATCAACGCCCCGAAGAAGCCAAGCTGCCCGTCGCTCATTCTGATCCCCTAGTTTCTGGTATGCCCGCGTCCATCCACCAGCCGACCAACCCAGGCAGCCGCACCGAATGCCGAAGGGCAACGTCGGCTTCGAGCTGCGCCTGACCGAAAACAGCCATGCTGCTTCAAAAGCCCCCACGGGCAGTTCATCGAGAGCCTGCTGAGGACAAGCTAGACCCGGTAGGACACCTGTGGTCCGACAGGTGTTGGTCGACACCCATCGGCGCCGCGCACGGTGAATTGGCGCCGTCAACCTTTGGAGCTGATGCTGGCTTGATGCGCCTTCACTTTACCCGCGAGCTCCCGCATTGCCTCCTGTGCTGCAGGCAACGAGCTTATAAAGGCTTGACGTTCATCGTCTGATTCGAAGCTCTCGACTCTCTCGGACTCCTCTGGGCTCAATGTTATCGTCTCAATGAATTCGGCACCAGATTCATCGTGAACGATCGACAGCTGTAGGTCCAACTGCGGCCGTGGCCGAATTGACATCTGCACCTTCGATCCCTGAGGAAGTGGAAGAGGTTCGGCGCGCCCTTTGCTTTCGTCAAACCTGAATAGCCTGACTTTTTGTTGAAACCTGTGCCCTTGAACCATCTCAAGATCTAGTCGAGCGGCCTCCGTTTCTTCTCTGCTGCGCGAGGCGATCTCTGTACCGGACTGGAAGGTCCGCGCGGCGGCGAGTAGCCCTAAGGAGTGCAGATAGCTCTCCCAAAAATTGAGTACGTCAGTGAGTACGTCGAGGAGATTCCGCTGCGTACCGTCCGCGAGGGTTACGGTAACTATTTTATGGACGTGGTGGTACCGTCCTTGTCCGTCCTCATATTGCACAACCCAGATCTCCTCCTGAATCTCACCAAAGGTAGATACCAATGGGGCTCCATGAGGAGTACTCGCGGAAATCTCACCGTGTTTTGACGCATTCGCGACATCTCCCAGAACGCCATAGGCGGCGCATCGGCGCTCAACTTCTGACCTACTTAGAAGCCACTTCTCGGGGAAGTGCTCGCGGAAGTGGAAGAGCGCCTGCGACGCAGCGACTCCAAGTCGCCGGTCGCGACTTCGCCCTGCAATGGAATTCCGCTGTCGATCCCGAAAATCAACGTACGCCTCCACCGCCTGCTCATGAAAATGTGCAATTAGGTCCTCGTCGGTCAATCCAGGCTCCAGTTGGCTGTGGTCTTTGTCCTATTGTGATGCGATCCGGTGTCCGCTGCCGAACGAGGCTGTGTGAGAACTCCTTGGCGGGTGTATCTGGGCGGGGCCATTGGGGTCGCCTGTCTGGAGGGCGCACGGCAACGGTTTGCGGAAATCGCATTTTCACGTTGTGATAGTCTCTTTAGACTCAGTTCTGTACGATCACTAAAGAGGCCTGAAGGCCTTTGAGGGAGAGGACATGTACCTGCGGAAGTTGACCGCGAAGAACTTTCGCTCGTTCGATCAAATCGAAATCCCTTTGTACGAGGATCTGACAGTCTTCGTGGGTGAGAACAACGGAGGCAAAAGCAACGCCATCGACGCGATGCGGCTACTGACGCTTCCCCTGAGTGGTCGGCGTGAGCTGTATTGCGAGTCGACTGACGTCCGGTTCGGCAGTACACGTCCTGAGTTCGAGCTCGAAGCCCGCTTCTGCGATCTCAGTCCTGGCCAGGGTGGTCGGCTACTGAGTGCGGTCGTCGATCACTCCATGTCGGCATGCACCTTTGGTTTGCAGTACGACGCTTCGAGCGGACGCCAGCCGGTTCGCCCTCGATTGTGGGCAGGCCCGCACAAGGAGGCGCCTGAACCTGGCGCGCACGATACGATCCGGCACGTCTACTTGCCGCCGCTGCGCGATGCGAAGCGGGCTCTTGCCTCGGGCAATCCGACCCGGATCCATGCGCTTCTCAACCACTTCCTGGGCGACCAGAGAGCTGAGGACGTGGCAGCCGAGCTTCGGCGGGCGACCTCCTCCGAAATACTGACCCGGGTTGGAAGCGCCGTAGATGGCAATCTAGAGGCGCTGACGGGTGGTGTGCGGAGGCAGGGTAGTTCGTTGGGATTCGCGAACGACGAGAACTTGATCGACATCGCCCGGGACCTGCGGTTCAAGCTGGCGGACCACGGGGTCGAACCGGAAGACCTGCGGTACTCGGGTCACGGCTACGCCAATCTCCTGTTCATAGCGACGATCGCTATCGAGTTGGAGCGCTCGAATGACGTTGACCTCACCCTGTTCTTGGTCGAGGAGCCAGAGGCACACCTCCATCCGCAGCTTCAGGCTGCTGTGCTTGGCTTCCTCGAAGACCAGGCCGAGAAGTCCAGGACGCGGAGGGTTGAAGCCGATGCGCCTGCTGGTCAGGTGCAGGTGGTCGTCGCGACCCATTCGCCCCATCTCTCCGCCTGGGTGGAGAACAAAAAGATCGTCGTCTTCCGCACGACGGCTGTGATTGACGAGGAAGGTGCGGCAGAGACCGCCGACGTGCTAGCCGAAGCTGCGGCGGCGGAGCGGATGCTAACGCTTGCACCCTCCACCGCCGCATCGTCTGTGGAGAGAGCGTCAATGGCGCCGGCGGCGCTCAACGCCACGCCCGCAGTGGCCGTGCCGGCGGTGGCCGCCGGCACGGGGGGGCCCAACCAATCAGAGACCAAGGTTGCGAAGGCGGTATACGAGGCAATGGCCGCTCCGCCGGCGACTTCCGTGGCTGCGGAGGCCAAGATCCCAGCCTTGCATCGTCGCGCGACGCGCTGTGTGCCGCTTGGCGAGCTTGCTCTTGACGACGTGGCGCGCAGAAAGGTCGACCGTTATCTAGACGTCACGAAGTCGGCGCTGCTCTTTGGTGGCCGTGTCATATTGGTCGAAGGTATTGCAGAAGCGCTTCTTCTTCCCGTCATCGCGAAAAAGTTCGTCTTGAAAGATCAAGTCGAGAAGCTTCGGCTTTTCCGCTCTGCAGTCTTCGTTCCGATTGAAGGCGTGGACTTCATGCCCTATGCGCAGCTGCTGCTCACGCATCACAAAGGCGCTCGAATAGCGGACCGCGTGGTCGCGATCACGGACGGTGACGGGTGGGGCCTGATGGGCGGCGCGCCTAGTCCTGGCGCGAAGAGGAAGACTGACCTCGCCGCTTTCGCGGCTGAGCAAGATGCCGGTAGCCTGCTGCATGTGTCTGTGAGCGAATTTTCGCTGGAGTCTGAACTCGTGCTCGCTGGCAACGAGACGCTGCTGAAGGCTGCCTACCTGAAAGCGCACCCCAGATCAGAAACCAATTGGAACTCCGCTATCACGAATGCCGACCGCGAGGCCAAAGCGCTCGCCATTCAAAATCTTTTCGGCAACACGGCCAAGGGTGACTTTGCGCAGACTCTGGCCGAGTCGCTAAGAACGGCGACCGACTTCCACGTGCCAGCGTATCTTCGCACCGCCATCGAGGCGTTGGTCCAATGACCTGGCCCTTCGAGCCGACAGCTGAGCAGACGCGGGTCATCACATTCGATGGTCCCGCGTTTGTCACGGCCTGCCCCGGTGCGGGCAAGACACGTGTGCTAATCGAGCGCGCGCGGCACCTTCTTGGGGGAGCGGGCTGGAAGCGCGGCATCGCGTTCCTGTCATTCACCGAAGTTGCAGTGTCCGAATTTGATGTCCGCCTGCGCAAGGAAGGGCTCATGCCGTCCCCGACCATGCCGCACTTCATTGGAACCTTCGACAGCTTCCTGTGGCGGGTTCTTGTTGCGCCGTTTGGCATACCCGGTTCCCAGGCCAAGCCTAGACTCATCCCAGACTTGGAGTCTCGGGAGGTTCAGCCGTTTCCGAAGGCCAGATCGATCCCATTGAAGTGCTTCGACCGAGTGACCGGGCAACCAATCGCCGACGCATTATCTGATCTGAATATCGACACCGTGCCACAGGCGCACGTATCTGCAGCAAAGTCGATGCGAGCACGCTTCAAGGCACGCGGTGAGCTTGACTACCAGGATGCACGACTGGTGGCACTTGAGCGACTCAATGCGCTGAAGGCAGACTCGCCGCTGACCAGGGCCCTGGTTGCCCGGTTCGGGGAAATCATTGTCGACGAAGCTCAGGACTGCAATCCAGACGACCTTCGCATCATTCAGTGGTTCCGTGACGCGGGCATCCCTGTGAAGGTCATCTGCGACCCCCATCAGTCGATCTACGGATTTCGAGGTGGGGTGTCCGCAGAACTCGACGCCTTCGCTGAGACATTCGAACCATCACGCCGCCTCTCTCTGACTGGCAACTTCCGCTCCAGCCGGAACATCGTGAGTGCAGTCTCACGTCTGAAGAGGCCCGAGGCAGGCCGAACCTATGATGAAGCTCTCGGCGAGCATCGCGCTGAACCTTCGCCTGTCTACTTGCTCGCCTACAAGGGCAATAGCGTTCCACTAAGCGTCGGCGACCACTTCAGGAAGTTGGTCGCCGAGCTCAAGGTGTCAGCGCAAGACTGCCCTGTGGTCGCAGCGACCCGCCTCAGTGCCTCGCGCGCACTGGGGCTCCCCGTGGACAACGCCTCAGGTCATCTCGTCTGCCGATTGGCAGCCGCCGTTGGTGACCTGCATTCGTCGTTCGAGCTCGGCGGGCGGCAGGAAGCGCTTGAGGATTTGCATCGTGTAGTGCTGACGATAGGGAACCATCTGGGCCGAAAAACCTATCGCCAATACATGGACGCCCACGGCGACAAGCATCAGGCTTGGCGTCCCGAGATGCTCAGGCTTGGCCAACAGCTTCGCTACGACGCCGAGAAGCACAAGGATATGGACGGCTGGCTGGAGCAGGCTCGACACGCTCTCAAAGCGAAACTGCCTGCGGGCAGTGACAAGTCGATCAAGCAGGTTCTGAAGCGCAATGACCTGTTAGCAGAGGCACTGTTACCGCCTCCGACGCACGGCCACTCGGCGCGCACTATTCACTCAGTCAAGGGAGCCGAGTTCCCCGCAGTGTGCGTGGTGCTCTCCCCAAATAAGGCAAAGCGCACGATCGAGCATCTTGAGACTGGGACGCTTCCCGCGATGGCGGAAGAGCTCCGCAAAGTCTACGTCGGCGCGTCGCGTGCCCAGCGGTTGCTGGCGATCGCCACGCCACACACCCAAGTCAAGAAGCTCGCGAAGCTCCTGACTGACGCCACCAACCCCGCAGGGTTGACGGTCATCAATCTTTGATTCGGTCACGGAGGCGCGTAGGCGCGATGCTCGCGGCCCTGGGGTGCGAACGTGCGCGGTCATCAAAGCTTTAGCGCTTCAGCGCACCCATCGCTGGGAAGCCGACAGCCGCGAGCGGCTCCTTCTGGCCGACAGGCGTCCGTCAGCACTCGTTTGCGGAGGACCGCAAACGTTTAGGTTTGTCCGACACCTGCCCTCTACCCGTTGGGGTCACGGCATCGGCGCGCGCTTCGGGCAGATGTCGAACAAACCTAAACGGAAGCAGCCGTAGTGTCCGTGGACCTTGGATTCGAGGGCGTCGTTCACCAAAGGAAGATCTGAACAAGTCCACCGATCATTGCCGCGCCCGGCTCCACGAAGAAGGCTGAAGGTGAACGTGACCCGGAGATGCACCAGACCAGGATGGGCAACCGGTGGTTCTTCGTGATGAAGGCGCGCATCGTGGCGGACACCGACAGCGGCCTGGTGCACACGGTCACCACCACGGCCGCTAGCGAAGCGGACGTCAACCAGCGGGTGACCTCCGTCACTGTGGGATCCGCCTGCCAGATTGCGGTGAGTTCCAACTGGTATCACAGCGACGTCGCACCTGCCTGAAAACGCCGCACCGGGAGACCGGGCTGCCGTCTTTCAAAGGATCGAGAAGCCCTCTGCGGGCGCGCTTCTCGCTCTGTTATCACGGAAGAAAGTGGCACTCACGGTGACGGGCGTGCGCGAGTTCTTCGCTCGGGAAGGATGGGGTTCGTGCTCAGTGTTTACCCTCGGTTGGCAGTTCCCCTTCTTGCCGGCGCGGGCTCTGCGCGGATAAAGTGTTATCACACATGGAAGCCACCCTCCCCAAACGCCCTTCCCGCGACACCCGGGTGGTGCGCATCAATGCCGCTCTGAGCCAGGCGACGGACGTGGCCACTGCGAGCAGGGGTGCCTTCCGCCTGGACCGCAACAGCAACCTGCACGACGCCGCATACGAGCGCATGCGCCAGGCACTCATGGATGGTCATTTCGTGCCGGGGGAGACCTTCTCGATCCGCACCCTCGCGGCGGTGTTCGGCACCAGTCCGATGCCGGTGCGCGACGCCCTGAAGCGGCTGGTGGCCGAACACGCGCTCGAACTCGGCGCCAACCGCTCGGTGCTGCTGCCCATCATGTCGCGCGCGCGCTTCCTGGAGATCCTGCAGATCCGCCTCAGCCTGGAGTCGATGATCACCGCCCGAGCCGCCACGAAGGTGACGCCCGCAGTAATCGAGGACATGGCTCAGGACCACGCACAGATGTGTGAAGCCCTCCAGGCCGGCAATGCCTCGCGCTACCTCGCCTGCAACCGGCGCTTTCACTTCCGGCTGTACGAGGCCGCCGAGACGCACGTCATGCTGCCGGTGATCGAAAGCATGTGGATGCAGATCGGTCCTCACCTGAACCAGATCTTCCGCGTGCCCGAGGGCGCGACCTCCAACGCCGATCACCACCACAACGACCTGCTGCGCGCGCTGCGCCGGCAGGACGCGCAGGCCGCTGCCAAGGCGGTGTGGGACGACCTGTCCGACGCCGCCGACGCGATCCTCGCGGCCGACAACTTCAAGGAGTAGGGAATGGAAATGGAGCGGCCTCTCGGCCGATGCGCCTTCGTGACCGGGGCGTCGCGCGGCATCGGCGCCGCTGTGGCGATCGCGCTGGCCCGGCGCGGCATCGCGCCCGTGCTGGCGGTGCGCAAGCCAGCGGCAGCGCAAGCAACCGCCCAGGCCGTGCGTGGTCTCGGCGTGCCCTGCCTCGTGGTGTGCTGCGACGTGGCCGACCCCGCCGGGGTCCGGCAGTCGGTGGCGCAGATGCTGGAAGCGTGGGGTCGCCTCGACGTCGTGGTGAACAACGCGGGCCAGATCGACCCTATCGGACATCTGGGCGAGACCGATCCCGCAGCCTGGGCACAGGCCATCGCCGTCAATCTGGTCGGCTCGTATAACGTGATCCACGCCGCGGTGCCGGCCTTGCTGCAGGCGCAGGGCACCGTCGTGAACATCTCCACGGGCGCCGCGCACGCGCCGCGCGAAGGCTGGTCCGCGTACTGCAGTGCCAAGGCGGGCCTCGCCATGCTAACCCGCTGTGTGGCCCACGAGTACAACGGCCGCGGCGTCGCGGCCTACGGCCTGCAGCCCGGGCTGGTCGATACCGAGATGCAGATGCGCATCCGCGGCTCCGGCATGAACGAGATCAGCCGCGTGCCGCGCGAGAACCTGGCTCCGCCCGAACGCTCCGCCGCAGTCGTCGCTTGGCTGGCCGACCACCGGCCGAAGGACCTCGTGGGGCAGGACCTCACCGTCAACGACGTCTCCCTCATCGAACGTTCCGGCGCGGCTCAGGCCCGCTGATCTCCGCACCATGCAAGCCCAACGCAAAGTCATCATCACCTGCGCGGTGACCGGCTCGATCCATACCCCGAGCATGTCGCCGTACCTTCCGATCACGCCCGACGACATCGCGCAGGCCGCCATCGAGGCCGCCCAGGCCGGCGCCGCCGTCGTCCACCTGCACGCGCGCAACCCGGAGGACGGCCGGCCCGACCAGACGCCGGCCGCCTTCATGCGCTTCCTGCCGCGGATCAAGGAGGCGTCGGACGTGGTGGTGAACATCACGACCGGCGGCGCTCCCACCATGCCTGTCAACGAGCGGCTCCAGCCCGCCCTGCAGCTCAAGCCGGAAGTCGCCTCGCTGAACCTCGGTTCGATGAACTTCGGCCTTTACGAGATGCTGGACCGCTACAAGGAGTTCAAGCACGAGTGGGAGCAGCCCTATCTTGCCGAGAGCGACGATCGCGTGTTCAAGAACACGTTCCGCGACATCGCCCACATCTTGCAGTCCTGCAGCGAGAACGACACGCGCTTCGAGTTGGAGTGCTACGACATCGGCCACCTGTACACGGCCGCCCACTTCCTCGATCGCGGCCTGCTGAAGGCGCCACTGTTCATCCAGTCGGTGTTCGGGCTGCGCGGCGGCATCGGCACAGATCCCGAGGACGTGCTGCACATGAAGCGCACGGCCGACCGGCTGTTCGGGCGCGACTACCTTTGGTCGGTGCTGGGTGCCGGGCGCAGCCAGATGCGCATCGCGGTGCAGTCTGCCGTGATGGGCGGCAACGTGCGCGTCGGCCTGGAGGACAGCCTCTGGGGCGGCCCCGGCCAGCTGGCCCGGACCAACGCCGAACAGGTCGCGCGCATTCGCCGCATCCTGGAGGAACTCGGCCTGGAGGTCGCCACGCCCGCAGAGGCGCGCGCGATGCTCCATCTGAAGGGCGCCGCCAACGTCGGCTTCTGAGCGCCCTGCTCGATCACATACATCCAGAGGAGACAAATCGATGACCACCACCGCTGCGACGCGGTCCGAGCAGCTCAGGATGCTGACGCAGACCACCAGGAACACCGAGATGGGCCGACTGCTGCGCCAGTTTTGGCACCCCGTCGCGCTGTCGAAGGACGTCGCCAACGGCGGCGCCATTCCGGTGAAGGTCCTCGGCGAGGAGCTCACGCTGTATCGCGGCGAGAGCGGCAAGGTGCACCTCGTTGGCGGCCGCTGCCGTCATCGGCAGACGCTGCTGCACACCGGCTGGGTCGAGGGCGACAGCATCCGCTGCATGTACCACGGCTGGAAATTCGGGGCCGACGGCGCCTGCGTCGAGCGGCCGGCGGAAAAGGACCAGAAGCCGCCCGCGGCCTGCAAGATCCCCGGCTACCCGTTGCACGAATACTGCGGACTGGTATTCGCCTGGCTGGGCGAAGGCGACGCTCCCGAATTCGACCTGCCGCGCAAAGAGTGCCTGGAGGCGGAGGGCGTGGTGATCGTGGCCACGAAGGAAACGTGGCGGATCAACTGGTTCCAGCAGATCGAGAATTCGCTCGACGCGACGCACGTGAGTTTCGTGCACCGCGCCCTGCGCGTCGCTTCCTTCGGCGCTGCGGTGACGGCGGCGATCCCCGAGCTGTCGTACGAAGAAACCGAAGCCGGCATCGAGCAGACCGCCCGGCGCGCGGACGACAACGTGCGCAAGAGCAACTGGACGTTTCCGAACAACAACCACGTGGTCGTGCCCGGACTGCAGGCCGGCGATCCCTGGATCGACTTCGTCATCTGGATGGTGCCCGCCGACGACGAGCGCAGCACGCGCTTCACCCTGTATGCGCAGAAGCCGCAGAACGATGAGCAGAAGCAGCGGCTGCTCGGACAGTTCGAGAAGTACGGCCAGTACAACGCGGACGAACACTACGAGGAGCTGTTCTTCCAGCGCAAGGGCCCGGAGGAAGGCGATGTAATCGGCCTGATCTCCGCGCAGGACTACATCGCCCAGCGCGGCCAGGGGATCATCGCCGACCGCGAACTGGAGATGCTCGGACGCTCGGACCTCGGCGTGGTGACGCTGCGCCGCATCTTCTGGCGCGAGCTCGACGCGCTGCGCAACGGCCGCCCGACCAAGACCTGGCGCAAGCGCGCGCTACCCCTGAATCTTCCCACGCAACCCGGATCGCAGCAGGCCGCGGAAACGGCCACCGCCTGACAGGCGCCCCCCTACAACAGGAGACAAGCCATGAAAACTTCCCTCATCCGGCGCGCCGTGCTGCTCGCGGCCGGCGGCGTGATCCTCAACGCCGCGGCGCAGACCGGCGATGACGCCGTGCGCAACTACCCGCAGCGGCCGATCAAGCTGATCGTGCCGTACGCGGTCGGCGGCGGCACTGACGTGCTGGCGCGCATCTGCGCGAAGGAACTCACCGAACGCCTGGGACAGCCCGTGATCGTCGAGAACAAGCCTGGCGCCGCGGGCATCGCCGGTACGGAATACGTGGCCAAGGCGAACCCGGACGGCTACACCTTGCTGATGGCGCCTTCCGGCCCGCTGGTGATGAACCCCGTGATGCGCAAGACCCTACCCTACTCGCCGCAGAAGGATTTTCAGCCGATCAGCGTGGTCGGGCGCCTGCCGCTGCTGATCACGGTGAACGCGTCGTCGCCCTTCAAGTCGGCCAAGGACCTGGTGGAGTACGCGAAGAAGCACCCGAACGAGGTGACCTACGCCTCCAGCGGACCCCTGTTCCAGCTTGCCACCGAGCTGTTCAAGCAGAAGACGGGAACGAACTTCATGTCGGTTCCTTACAAGAGCAGCGGCGAGTCGACGACGGCGCTCGTCGGCGGACAGGTGACCGTGGCGATCGCCGACGTGCCGCCCGTGGCCGGCTTGATCAAGGCCGGCAAGCTGCGTGCTCTGGCCTACACCGACGAGACGCGCAGCGCCGCGTTCCCGGATGTCCCCACCGTCGCCGAGGCGGGACTGGCAGGAACGGAGGTCGCGACCCTCGTGGGCATCGTTGCGCCTGCCGGCACGCCGATGGGGATCGTTCGCAAAGTGCAGGCGGTGATGGCGGAGATGGTGAAGAAGCCGGACGTGCGGGAGCGCTTCACCGCGCTGGGTATGGAGCCGGTGGGCAACACGCCCGAGCAGTTCGCCAAGGCCATTGCGTCCGACCTGGAGCGCTGGGCCGGCGTCGCCAAGGTCGCCAAGATCGAGCCCCAGTGAACGCAAGCGCCGCGCCTCGCCCTGCAACGGTAGCCGAGGCTTTCCTCGCGCTGCTGCGGCATCGGGGCGTGGAGCGCTTCTACGTCGGCTCCGGCACCGACACCGCGCCGCTCGTGGAGGCGTACGCGCGCGCCGAGGAAACCGGGCTCGCGTTTCCGCAGCCGGTGATCTGCGCGCACGAGAACCTGGCCGTGGGAATGGCGCACGGCTTCTACATGGTCAGCGGCCGGCCGCAGGCCGTGATGCTGCACGTGAGCGTGGGCGCTGGCAACGCTGTTTGCGGTCTCTTCAATGCCGCGCGGGCGCAGGTCCCGATGCTGTTCACGCCCGGGCGCACGCCACTGTTCGAGCAGGGCTTCGACGGATCGCGCGACAGCGAGATCCAGTGGGCCCAGGAGATGTTCGACCAGGCAGGCATGCTGCGCGAACTGGTGAAGTGGGACTACGAGCTGCGTGACGGCTCCAATCTGCAGCCGCTGGTGGACCGCGCCCTGGCGATCGCGCAGGCCGAGCCCCGCGGCCCCGTGTGCCTGACGCTTCCCCGTGAAGCGCTGGCCGCGCCCCTGCCAGCGGACGCGGCGTGGCCGTCGCCTCCGGCGCAATCGGCCTCGTCCCCACCCGCCCCGGATCCGCAGGCGGTCCGGCAACTCGCGCAGGCCTTCGCGGATGCGGAATGGCCGGTGATCCTTTGCACGGGCAGCGGCGCGGATCCGGCCACCGTGCCGATGCTGGCCGCACTGAGCGAGCGTTTCGGCATCGCCGTCGGGGAGGCGCGCTCGCGCTTCACTTGTTTCCCAGCGGGGCACCCGCTGGCGCTCGGCCACGATCACCATGCGGTGCTGAAGCGCGCCGACGCCGTCCTGTTCCTCGAGAGCGATGTGCCGTGGGTGCCCAGGAGGGGTGAACCGGTCGCCGGCTTCGTCGCCCATGCGGGGGTCGACCCGCTCTTTGCACGCTATCCCTTGCGCAGCCATCGCAGCGATCTCGCGCTCACCACGACGGTCGCCCAACTGCTGCCCGCGCTTTCCCGTGCGCTTGAGGAATGCAGCGCGGTCAGGCGCGCAGGACGCTCTGAGCGTCTGCGGCAATGGAGCGCGGAATTGCGGGCCGAGACGCGCGCCCGCGTAGCCGCGGAAGCGCAACGCAGCGGCCCCATCACGAAGGCGTGGCTCACGTCCTGTGTCGCAGCGACGCTGCCGGCCGAGGCGATCGTCGTCAACGAATATCCGGTGGTGCGAGAGCTGTTGCCGTTCGACGAGCCTGGCCGCTACTTCGTGCATCCGACTTCGGCCGGCCTCGGTTGGGGCTACCCCGCCGCACTGGGGGCGCAGCAGGCGGCCCCCGGCCGGCCGGTGGTCGCTCTGCTGGGCGACGGAGCCTACCTGTTCGCCAACCCGGCAGCCTGCCACCACGCATCGGCCTTGCACCAGTTGCCCGTGCTGGCCGTCGTGTTCGACAACGGCGGCTGGGAGGCGGTGCAGAACGCCGCCATTGGGATGTATCCGCAGGGCAATGGAGCCCTGCGGTTGCGCTCCGGGGGCGTTGCTCCACTTTCCAGCCTGGCGCCGCTGCCGGACTTCAGCCGCTACGCCGAGGCCAGCGGCGGCGCGGGATTCCGCGTGTCGCAGCGGGAAGAGCTGCAGCCGGTTCTTCGCCAGGCTTGGCGCGTCGTCCGCGAGGAGCGTCGCCAAGCCTTGGTGCATGTCATTGGGAAGGGCTGAGCCCACCCGCATTCGTTTTCCTGTAATGGATCTTCTTTCCGTCCAATTGCGTGCCGTCCGCTACGAGGCGCCGGGCGTGAGCGCGTTCGAGTTCGCCGCCAGCGACCGCTCGCAGCTGCCGGCCTTCAGCGCCGGCGCCCACATCGACCTGCATCTCGCGCCCGGCCTGGTGCGCAGCTATTCCCTATGCAACGCGCAGGACGAGCGTCACCGCTACGTCATCGGCGTTAACCGCGACCGGGCCAGCCGCGGCGGATCGGTCCACGTGCACGAGCGCCTTCGGGTAGGCGACCACGTGCAGATCAGTCCGCCGCGCAACAACTTTCCGCTCCACGAAGCGGCCCCGCACAGCGTGCTGGTGGCCGGCGGCATCGGCGTGACGCCGCTGCTCGCGATGGCGCGACGGCTGTCCGCGCTGGGGCGCTCATGGGATCTCTACTACTGCGCTCGCAGTGCCGCGTCGGCCGCCTTTCTCGAAGCGCTGCAGGAACTCGCTGGCAGCTCGCCGCAGAGCGTGCTGCACCTGCACTTCGACGACCGCGCCCCGGGACTGCTGGACCTCGCGCAGGTCGTCGCCAGCGCGCCGACGGGCTCGCATTTCTACTGCTGCGGCCCGGCGCCGATGCTGTCGTCCTTTCGCGCCGCCTGCGCAGAGCTGCCGCCCGCGCAGGTGCACCTGGAATATTTCAGCGCCCCGGAGGCTCCGGCCAGCGAGGGCGGTTTCGAAGTGGAACTCGCGCGCTCTGGCCGCGTTCTGGTGGTGCCCAAGGGCAAGACCATCCTGGAGGTGATGCTGGACGCCGGCGTGGAAGCGCCCTATTCCTGCATGCAGGGGATTTGCGGTGCCTGCGAGACTCGGGTTCTCGCAGGCATCCCGGAACACCATGACCTCGTCCTCAGTCCTGAGGAGCAGGCCGCCAACGCCATCATGATGGTCTGCTGCTCCGGATCCAGATCGCCCCGCCTCGTCCTGGACCGATGAACCCACTTTGCGCCTCACAATGAATCTTTTCCTGCAGAAACTCCAATCGAGCTCCAGCCTGTCGGCAGGCACTTTCATCATGTCCGCCAGCCCGCTCATTGCCGAGGCGGTGGGCTGCTGCGGCTTTGACTGGGCGATCATCGACGGCGAGCATTCGCCCGTGGACACGATGGACATCGCGCAGATGTTGCAGGCCCTTGGAACGACGCCGACGGTGCCCATCGTTCGCATGGCCTGGAACGACCCCATCCTGGTCAAGCGCGTCCTCGACGCGGGAGCGTCGACGCTGCTCTTTCCGTTCATCCAGGACGCCGAAGAAGCCGCGCGCGCGGTCCTCGCAACGCGCTACCCGCCGGAAGGAATCCGGGGCATGGCTGGCCTCAGCCGCGCCTCGCGCTTCGGCGCCGTGCCCGATCATTTCCGGACCGCGAACAGCCGCATCGGTGTGGTGGTGCAGCTCGAGACATGCGCCGCGCTGGATGCGCTCGAGAGCATCGCCGCAGTGCCCGGAGTGGACGCGCTCTTCGTCGGTCCCACCGACCTCTCAGGCTCCATGGGGCATGTCGGCAACCCTGCGCACCCGCAGGTGCAACAGGCACTCGTGGACTTCGCGCGTCGTTGCAAAAAAGCCGGCAAGCCCGCGGGCACCCTCGCCGCCAACCCGGACCAGGCCAGACAGTTCGCCGAAGCTGGCTTCAGCTTTGTCGCGCTCGGATCCGACTTGGGCCTGCTGACCGGCAATGCGCGTGCAATGCTGGGCCGCCTGCAGGAAGCGGACTCGGTCGCGGATCGCCGATCCGGCAGCTATTAGCGACCTGGCGTGCAGGCTGCCTCAAGAGCAGTCGACCTGATTCTTCAGCCCGTCCGGCGATCATCCGCCGCGACGCCTATCCTGGGCATTGACGCTTGAACGGCTGCATCGGGCCGGAAGCTTCGCCCTGGATTCGAGGGGAAGGCTCGCGCGGGACCACCATGCCGGCTGGCGTTCCTGGTCACACCCGGTTACCTGGACACAACAAGCTCGAACTGCTGGGTTAGGCTGCGCCGCTGGCGGTCGCATGCGTCCTGCATGCGCGCCCGGAGAGATCCATGAAGGAAGAAAAGATCCACCGCCCCAGCGCGGAGGTCGACGCGTCCGCGACCGCAACGACCGCCATCGACTTGCCGGCCGGCGCCGATGCCGGCTTCGCCCCGACCGAACTCTCGCGGCGCCGCTTCGTCATTGGGACGGGCTCGGCCTTTGCGCTGGCCAGCACGTTCGGCCTTGGCGCCTGCGGCGGCGGCGGCGATGTCGACCAGGAACCCTTCGGCTATGGCGTCGCCAGCGGCGACCCGCTGCCCGATCGCGTCATCATCTGGACGCGTGCGAATCGGCTTTCCGAAGCGGTGCAGCTCCAGTGGGAGGTGGCGCTCGACCCCTCCTTCTCGCAGCTGGTGAAGTCCGGGACGGTCACCGCCGACCCGGCGCACGACAGCACGGTGAAGGTGGATGTCACCGGCCTGCAGCCCGCGACGAGCTATTTCTATCGTTTCAGCAACGGCGCCGTCATTTCCGAAACGGGCCGCACGCGCACGCTGCCCACCGGCAGCGTCCAGCAGGTCAGGCTCGGCGTGTTTTCATGCGCGGCGTACTCGCTCGGGCAGTTCCACGTCTACAACCACGCGAGCAACCGGACCGACATCGATGCGGCGCTCATGCTGGGCGACTACATCTACGAGAACGGTCTGAGCGACGCGGAGCAGGTGGCCGCGGCCGCCCTCGGCCGCGAAGCGGATCCGCAGGGCGAACTCCACACGCTCACCGAGTACCGCCTGCGCTATCAGCGCTACCACACCGATGCCGACCTGCGTGCCCTGCGGCGCAACATGCCGCTGATCGGCGTGTGGGACGACCACGAGCTCGTCAACGACATCTGGCGCGACGGCGCGGGCGGGCACGATCCGGCCACCGAGGGCGGCTTCGCGGCGCGGCGGGCCGCCGCCGTGCAGGCGTACCACGAGTGGATGCCCACGCGCACCGCAGCGGACCCGCTCAGGATCTATCGCTCCTTCGACTTCGGCAATCTGCTGTCGCTGCACATGCTGGACACGCGCGTCGTCGGCCGCGACGCACCGACAAACCGCGACGCCTATCTCGCGGGCGCGGCGGACGACCCGGCGCGGCAACTGCTCGGCCCCGAGCAGGAAGCCTGGCTCGCCGCCCGCCTGCAGCAATCCAGTGCCACCTGGCAGGTGCTGGGTCAGCAGGTCGTGTTCGGCGGCATGCGCATTCCGCTGTCGGTGTTCGACGACTTCAGCGAGGACGCCATCAACGCTTTCCTCGCCGCACTGGATACACCGGAGGCTTCGCGCACCGATGCCCAGCGCGCCCTGGTCGCGCAGCCCCGCATCGGCTACGAGCTCACGAACTGGGACGGCTTCCCCGCCGCGCGCGAACGCGTGCTCGCGCTGGCGAACGCCGCCGACAAGAACCTGGTGGTCCTCTCCGGCGACAGCCACAACGCCTGGGCCCATGACCTGCGCGACACGGCCGGGAGGCGTATCGGCGTGGAGTTCGCCACCCCCTCCGTCACATCGACCGGGCTCGAGATCGCGCACCCGCGGATCGGGCGCCAGTTCCTCGCGGATGCCTTCCTGCGGATGGTGCCCGACTTGAAGTTCGCCAACACCGCGCGCCGTGGTTACGTGACGGTGAGCTTCACGCCAGGCTCGGTGACGGGCGAGTTCGTCTTCGTGAGTTCGGTGTTCGAGAACGGCTATTCGGCGGCGCTCGGGCCGACCCTGCAGGCGCTGGCCGGGTCAGCGGGACGCGAGTTGACGACGGTGTAGCCAGCCGCCGGCAGGCTTCGCCCGCACCGAAGAATCTTACGTGCGCACCGGCCGCGCGCCGTCGCGAGCACGTGGCACACTTGACGGACGCTTCGCCCGGATCGGGCCGAGCGCAACCCGCCTCAGAGGAGATGCCGATGCTGACGATGGAGAAGACGGCTGACTACGTAAGGCGCTGGGTCGCCGCGTTCGAGTCGAAGGACCTGGATCGTGTGCTGGCGTTCTACACCGACGACGTGATCTTCCATTCCCCGCTGATTGCGCGGCTGAGTCATGACCCGAGCGGCACCGTGCAGGGCAAGGAGGGGCTGCGCGCCTACGTGAAGAAGGGCTTCGAGGTGTTCGACCACATCGAGTTCACCGTGCTCGACGTGCTGCGCGGCGTCGACAGCATCGCGATCCACTACAAGGGCATCACGGGCACGCATGTCGTCGAAGTGCTGTTCTTCGACGCGGACGGCATGGTCCGCGAGTCCTACGTGCACTACGCGTCTCCCGACTAGCAGGCGCGCGGATCGGCGACGGCGCCTCCGGCCGGCCGCGCGCCGTGGATCCGCTCAGGTGGCGTCGGCGAGCCCGGCTTTCGCAAGCTCCAGCTTGTACTGCTCCCAGCCGGAGTCCGGCACCACCTCGCCGTTGCGGGCGCGGATCTCATCGAGGCGTGCGCGCACCCGGGCCGCGGCATCGTCACTGCCGCCGACGAACACGCCCTGCGTCATCGTCACGTGCGCCGACTCGAAGCTGCCGGCCCCGGCCAGCAGGATCATGCGCGTGGGCGCGTCGTCGCCCACCAATGCGACCAGCCCCGGGCTCACCTTCTCCGGCGCCAGGCCCGCCATGGCCTGTGCGGGTAGAACGCCGTCGGTCATGCCGGTGGCGGCGCTGGGGGCCAGGCAGTTGACGCGGATGTCGCACTTGAGCCCTTCCAGCGCCAGCGTCTGCATGAGGCCGACCAGGGCCATCTTGGCGGCTGCGTAATTCGCCTGGCCGAAGTTGCCGTACAGGCCCGAGGAGGACGTGGTCATCACGATGCGGCCATGGTTGCGCGCGCGCATGCCGTCCCACACGGCCTTGGTGCAGTGGACGGCGCCCATCAGGTGCACGTCCAGCACCAGCCGGAAGTCGTCGAGCGACATCTTCGCGAACGACTTGTCGCGCAGGATGCCGGCGTTGTTGACGAGGATGTCCACGCGGCCCCAGGTGGCGACGGCCCGGTCCACCATCGCCTGCACCTGCTGCGCGTCGCGCACGTCGGCGCCGTCGACCATCGCCTCGCCGCCCTGGCGCAGGATCTCGTCGACCACCGCACGCGCGGGCGCGCCGTCGGCGTCGCCGCGCAGGTCGTTGACCACCACGCGCGCGCCATGCCGTGCGAGTTCCAGCGCGTGCGCACGCCCCAGGCCGCTGCCTGCTCCGGTGACGATCGCCACCTTGCCCTGCAAATACTTGCCCAACTTCGTTTCCTCCAAGAGATCGGCCCGCCCGGGGCCGGATTTCAGAACGCGACCTGGTCGGCTCCCTTGAGGGCCAGCATCGCCCGCGCCTCGTCGGGCGTGGCGATCTCCAGCGACAGCTCCTCCAGGATGCGGCGGATCTTGCGCACCTGCTCGGCGCAGGACTTCGCCAGCTGCCCCTTGCCGAGGTAGAGGCTGTCTTCCAGCCCGACGCGCACGTTGGCCCCGAGCACCGCGCCCATCGTGAGCAGCGGCATCTGGTGGCGCCCGGCGCCCAGCAGCGAGAAGCGGTAGCCGTCGCCGAACAGCCGGTCGGCCGTAGCCTTCATGAACATCAGGTTCTCCGGATCGGGCCCGATGCCGCCGAGGATGCCGAAGATGCCCTGGATGAACAGCGGCCCGCGCACCAGCCCTTCGTCGAGGAAGTGCGCCAGCGTGTAGAGGTGGCCGATGTCGTAGCACTCGAACTCGAAGCGCGTGCCGCACTCCTCGCCCAGCATCTTCAGGATGCCCTTGATGTCGCGGAAGGTGTTGCGGAAGATGAGGTCTTCCATGCCTTCGACATAGGGCTTCTCCCAGTCGTGGCGCCACTCCTTGATCTTGCGCGCCGCCGGGTGGATGGAGAAGTTCATCGACCCCATGTTCAGCGAGCACATCTCAGGCTTCGCCTGCAGCGGGTAGGCGAGCCGCTCCTGCAGCGTCATGCGCGTGCTGCCGCCGGTGGTGATGTTGATCACGGCATTCGTCGCCGCCTTGATGCGCGGGACGAACTGGTCGAACACCTTCGGGTCGGCCGTGGGGCGGCCGTCCGCGGGATCGCGGGCGTGCAGGTGCAGGATCGCGGCACCGGCTTCGGCCGCCTCGATGGCCTGGTCCGCGATCTGCTGCGGTGTCAGCGGCAGGTGGGGCGACATCGCCGGCGTGTGGACCGAACCGGTGACGGCGCATGAAATGATGATCTTGTCCTGTACTCTTGCCATGGTGACTCCTGTGGGGCTCAGACCGCGAGCCAGTCGGCCAGCAGCTTCTCGTCCGACGCCAGTTGCTGCGGCGTCCCCTCGAACACGATCTGCCCGTGGCCCATCACGCACACGCGCGTGGAGACCTTCAGCGCGATCGCCAGCTTCTGTTCCACCAGCACGACGGACACGCCGCGCCGGTGCATGTCCCGGATGCATTCGCCGACGGCGGCGACGATCTTCGGCGCGAGACCCTCGGTGGGCTCGTCGATCAGGATGACCTGAGGGTTGCCCAGCAGCGAGCGGCAGATGGTCAGCATCTGCTGTTCCCCGCCCGACAGGCTGCCGGCCTTCGTGTTGCGGCGCTCCTTGAGCCGCGGGAAGTAGGCGAACATGTCGTCCACGCTCCAGCGCGTCGCTCCCTCCGACGGGCGCTGCTCGCCCATGCGCAGGTTCTCGTCGACGGTGAGGTTGGCGAACACCTCGCGCTCCTCGGGGACGTAGGCCAGGCCGGCGCGGCAGATCGCGTAGGGGCGGGCGCCGGTGATGTCGCGCTCGCGCATGCGGATGCGGCCGCCGGTGGGCGCCACCAGGCCCATGATGGCCTTGAGCGTGGTCGACCGGCCGGAACCGTTGCGCCCGAGCAGGCTGACCACCTCGTTGCGCCGCACGCAGAGGCTCACCCCGTGCAGGATGTGGCTCTTGCCATAGTGCGCGTGCACCTGGTCGAGCGCGAGCAGCGGCGCGTTCATGCGGCCACCTCCTCGCCGAGATAGGCTTCCTTCACCGCAGGGTTGGCGCGGATCTCCGACGGCGTGCCGGTGGCGATCACCTGCCCGTACACCAGCACGCTGATGCGGTCGCTCAACGCGAACACGACCTGCATGTCGTGCTCCACGATGAGCAGCGCGCGTCCCCGCGTCACGGTGCGGATCAGGTCGGACGTGTACGCGGTCTCCTCCCTGGACATGCCGGCCATGGGCTCGTCCAGCAGGATCACCTTCGGGTCGGACGCCAGCGTCATCGCGATCTCCAGCGAACGCTGCTCCGAATACGACATCTCGCCGGCCAGGGTGGCGGCGCGGTGCTGCAGGCGCACCTGCTCCAGCAGGCGTTCGGTCTCGCGCCGGATGGCGGGGTCGCGGCCGATGCGCTTCCACAGGCAGTACTGCAGGCCGCGCGGCCGCATCACCGCCAGGCGCAGGTTCTCGAACACGGTCAGCCCGGGAAAGATGTTGGTGATCTGGAAGGAGCGCGCCAGGCCCATGCGGTTGATGGCCTGCGGACCCCTGCCTTCGATGCGGCGCCCGGCCAGCGCGATCTCGCCGGCGCTGGGGGTGTAGTGGCCCGACACCAGGTGGAACACGGTGGACTTGCCGGCGCCGTTGGGGCCGATCAGGGCGTGGCGCTCCTGGGGCTGCAGGTCGAGATCGACCCCGCGGATGATCTCCGTCGCGCCGAAGGCCTTGCGCACGCCGCGCAGCGTCAGGATGGGATCGGCGTTCATGCCGCGCCCCCCGGGGATTGCACGAGAGGCGCCGGCGCGTGCGCGGCGGGCTCGCTTTCGGCCTGCGCGGGTTGCAGCCTGCGGCGCACGGCCAGCAGGAGCACGCCGCCGCCGGCCAGCAGCCCTGCGGGGACCAGCCAGGTGACGGCAGCCGCGGGCAGCCAGGCGTGACCGAGCAGCGTGATCGGCGGCCAGGGCGCGGCCGCATTCGCGCTCGCCAGGGCCCGGTAGTCCTGCGAGAACATGCGCTGCAGCAGTTCGACCACGAACGTGGTGCCTGCCGCCAGCAGCACGGATGCCGCGACGCACGCGAGCAGCACCGGCGCGAAGCGCGCCAGGCCCAGCCGCCGCTGCTCCCGCGCGGCCAGGCCGAGCAAGCCGGCCAGCCCCTCGGGCATGAACATCATCACCAGCACGAACAGGATACCCTGGTACAGCAGCCAGGATTGCGTGAGGTCCGACACCGCGTAGCCGAAGAACGTCATCAGCGAGGCCCCGAGCGCGGGGCCCAGGAACACCTTGACGCCGCCGATGTAGGTGTTCAGGACGACGGAGGCGGACAGGCTGGCGTCGAACACCACGTAGTTGGCCGCCTCGTTGTTGATCACCTGCAAGGCACCGGCGATGCCCGAGAACATCGCGGAGATGGAGAACACGAGCACGCTCAGGCCGTGCACGTGGTAGCCGAGGAAGCGCAGCCGATGGCCGTTCTCGCGCAGGCCCAGCGCCAGCCGGCCCGCCGGCGTGACCGTGTAGAAGTACAGCAGCGCGAGCGAGGCCAGCACCCAGGCCAGCGTCAGGTAGTACACCTGCGTCGTCGATCCGAAGTTCAGGCCCATGGCCGGCATCCGCATCGCGGAGACGCCCGCCTCGCCGCCGAACAGGCCCTTGAGGTGCGGCGCCAGCGCGTGCAGGAGTTCGGCGATGGCCAGCGTGATCATCGCGAAGTAGGTGCCGGTGCGCTTGGTGGCGAACCAGCCGGCGACGGCGCCGATCGCCAGCCCGCTGACCGCGCCGGCCAGGGGCATCAGCGGCGTGGGCAGCAGGCCCGTGCCGCCCAGCGCATTCATGGCGTGCACGGTGCCGAAGGCGCCGATGCCGAAATAGGCGGCATGGCCGAAGGACAGCATGCCGGCCTGGCCGCACAGCACGTTGTAGGCACTGGCGAACAAGGCTGCGATCAGCATCTGGATCGCGGCGTTCACCAGGCCCTGCGACAGCAGCATCGGCACACCGGCGAGCAGCAGGACGCCGAGCGCGACGGCGACGAGCGTGGAGTTGGAGCGCATGGCGTCAGGCCTTTTCACCGAGCAGGCCGCTGGGGCGCACCAGCAGGATCAGCAGCATCAGCGCGAACGGCAGCGTGGCCGCCAGGCTGGAGACCTTGAGCGTGAGCAGCCCGCCCACCTCCTCGGCCCAGGCGCGCGCGCCCACCAGCGCCAGCGCGTCGGCCAGCGTCGCGTCGACGGCGACGGCCAGCGAAGTGATCAGCCCGATCAGCAGCGACGCGAGCATCGCGCCTTCGAGCGAGCCGAGCCCGCCGACCACCACCACCACGAACACCATCACGCCGAGTTCCAGCGCCATGTTGGGGTTGGTCGTGTAGAAGGCGCCGGCCACCGCGCCGGCCAGCCCTGCCAGCGCCGCGCCGACGCCGAACACGCCCATGAAGACCAGCGGCACGTTGTGCCCCAGCGCTTCGGCCATGCGCGGCCGGTAGATCGCCGAACGCACGACGATGCCGACCCGCGTGCGCGTGAGCAGCAGGTAGATCAGCACGAACATCGCGACCGCGACGCCACCCATCAGCAGGCGGTAGGCCGGATAGTCCGAGCTTCCGAGCCGGAACGCGGCGAAGTCCAGCGACGCGGGGATGCGGTAGTTGACGGGGAAGTTGCCGAAGAACAGCTTGACCAGTTCGGCGATGATGAACGACAGGCCGAAGGTCAGCAGCAGTTCATGCGCGTGGCCGTAGCGGTGCACCCGGCGCAGGAAGAAGCGTTCGACCACGGCGCCGACCAGGCCCACCAGCAGCGGCGAGAGTGCCAGCGCGCCCCAGAAGCCCAGCACGCCCTGCAGCGCGAAGGCGAAGTAGGCGCCCAGCATGTAGAACGAAGCGTGGGCGAAGTTCAGCACGCCCATCATCCCGAAGATGAGCGTCAGGCCGGCCGAGACCATGAACAGCACCAGGCCGTAGATGATCCCGTTCAGCAGCGATACGAGGAGGGTGTCCATGGGCGTGGGGGCGCGGGGGGCGCGTGGGCCCGCCCGCTGCAGGCTGGGTTCAGGAGGGGCGCTGCATCTTGCAGCTGGCCTGCACCGGTGCCGCGGCTTCGGCGCCCGAGAACACCTTCACCGGCCTGAAGCCCATGTCGGTGTCGTCGGCCTTGTACCTGGCGTCCCGCGCCACGGTGGACACCACCATCGGCAGCAGCGCCTGGTGGTCGGCCGCCCGCATGCTCATCTCCCCCATGGGCGTCTTGATCTTCGCGGTCTCGATCGCCTTGGCCAGCGCGTTCACGTTCAGCTTGCCGCCTTCGGGCTTCACGCGCTTGAGGGCATCGGCGACCATCGCCAGGCCGAACACCGTCTGCGGCTCGATGAAGGTCGGCACGTGGCCGATCTTGGCCTTGTAGTCCGCCACGAAACGCTGGCCATCGGCGCCGGCCGCCTCCGGGTTGAAGGCGTGGGCGATGTAGTGGCCCAGCGTGAGCTCGCCGCCGTTGGCGATGTTGCCCGGCTGGTCGAGGAACACGGTCCCGAAACGCGCCTTCAGGCCGGCGGCCTTGGTGGCCTTCATCAGCAGCAGCAGGTCGTTGGACCAGTTGCCGGTGATCACGGTGTCGGCCTTGGCGGCGCCGATCTTGGCCACGTAGGGCGCGAAGTCCTGGATCTTGTTGGTGTCGTGCAGCGTCTTCTCGACCACCTGGTAGCCGCCCAGCGAGGCGGTGTCGACGACGGCCTTCTCCATGTCCTGGCCCCAGGAGTAGTTCTGGTTGATCGCGTACACGCGGGCGCCCAGCGCGCCGGACTGCTTCATGGCCAGCACCAGCGCCTTGGTGCGCACCGGGGCGTTGCCGCTGAAGCGGAAGTGGTGGAAGTGGCACTTCTCGCCCGTGAGCTCCTGCGCCTCGGCACCCACGTTCACGTAGATCATTTCCTTGCCGGGGTTGCGCAGGTTGTGCTTGCGGATGTCCTCGGTGATCTGCCCGCCCACCGCGGAGGAGGCTCCCTGCACCACGATGTGCACGCCGTCGGCGATGGCCGCCTTCAGCTTGTCGGCCGCGCCGGCGGGGCCGCCCTGGTTGTCGTACTCCACCAGCTGCACCGGCTGGCCGTTCCAGCCACCCTCGGCGTTCATCTTTTCGACCGCGTAGCGCGCGGCGGCGCGGTACATCTGGCCCGAGGCCGCCTGCGGCCCGGACAGGGTTTCGATCACGCCGATCTTCACAGGATCGGCGCAGGCCGCACCCGCGGCCAAACAGGCGGCGGCGACGGCGGAAAGGGCGAGAACGCGGAAGGCGTGCATGAAAGTCTCCTTGGCGAAAAGGGGGACAGCCGGCGTGGAGTGCCGGTCAGAGGTATTCGACGTTGCCGTCGACGCTGATCGCCTGGCCGCTGACGTTGCGCGCGGCAGGCGAGCAGAGGAACAGCGTCATGGCGGCCACGTCGGCGGCGGTGACCATGCGGCGCAGCGAGATCTTGCGCAGGTATTCCTCGCGCATCTGTTGCGGCGTGATCCCGGTGGCGGCGGCGCGCGCGGCGATGACGGCGTTCATGCGCTCGCCCTCCACCACGCCCGGCAGGATGGCGTTGACGCGCACGCCCTGCGGGCCGAGCTCGATGGCCAGCGACTTCATGAAGCCGACCACCGCCCACTTGGTGGACGCATAGGGCGTGCGGTAGGCGTAGCCCAGGCGGCCGGCCACGGAGCTCATGGCCACGATGCACGGATCCGACTGCGAAGCCTTCAGCAGCGGCACCGCGCGCCGCGCGAACAGGAACTGGCTGTTCAGGTTGACGGCCACCGTGCGTTCCCACTGGCCGGCGTCCATGCTTTCGATGCCCGCGGTCGGGCCGGCGATGCCCACGTTGTTCACGAGCACGTCGAGGCCGCCGAGCGTCCCGCGCACGTCGTCGAACACGAGGTCGACCTCGCGTTCGCAGGCAGCGTCGGCGGCAGTGATCGTGACGCCGGGGTGCCGGGTGGCCAGGCGGTCGAGCGCCACGCGGTCGACATCGCACACGTGCACGCGGGCGCCCGCTTCGCAGAAGCCCTGCGCGATGGCGGCACCGATGCCGCTGGCGCCGGCCGTGACGAGCACTTTCAGGCCCGCAGCCGGCCTGAGGGAATCGAGGATGGTCATGGATTGGGACTGTCTCGCAGCCCCCGCCCGCATCCAATGTGCTGGCGACACACAGCGACCCGCCTTGTTTATGTGCGCGGCGCACTTTGCGCGCGCAGCATGCGGAGCAGGTGCGCGGCCAGCCGCTGCCGGACGTCTTCGGCCGCGCCAGGCGTCCACGCGCGCAGTCCCTGCCCGCTGCGCATGCCGCCGTGCCCCTGCGCGACCAGCCGGTCCAGCAGGGGGGAATACGTCTTGTCGTCGTGCAGCTCGGGGAACAGCACCCGGTGCACGTCGCGCGTGAGTTCCAGGCCCACCAGGTCGGCGTTCTCCATCGGCCCGAGCACCGGCATGCGCAGGCCGAAACTGTTCTTGACGACGGTATCGATCGCCTCGGCGTCGCACACCCCGTCGGCCACGAGCGCGATGGCCTCGCGCCACAGCGCATGCTGCAGCCGGTTGCCGATGAAGCCGGTCACGTCGCGGTGCACCTTGACCGGCGCCTTGCCGACAGCCGCCAGCCAGGCGAAGGCCTGCTCGAAGACGTCCATGCGCGTGTGTTCGCCGCGCACCACCTCCACCAGCGGAATGAGGTGCGGCGGGTTCCACCAGTGGGTCCCGACCAGCCGGCCGCGGGCCTCGGCATCGAGGTGCTCGCCGATGCGCGTGACCGGGATCACCGAGGTGTTGCTGGCCAGGACCGCGTGCGAAGGCGCGGCCGCCGCGACCTCGGCGAAGATCCGCTGCTTCAGCTCCAGCTTCTCGGGCGCGGCCTCGATGACCAGGTCGGCGTTCGCCACGGCCCGGCCCAGGTCCGGCTCCGTGGCCATGTTGCAGGTCACGCCGGCGGCGTCCACGCCCTCGGCCAGCAGGTTGCGTTCGACCCGCGGGATCGCCTGCGCCAGCACGTCCGGGGCAGGGTCGGTCAGCACCACCTGGTGGCCGGCCCGCGCGAAGACCTGCCCGATGCCGTGGCCCATGAGGCCCGCTCCCACGACGGCCACCGACAGGCTCCCGTGCATCATCGGTCGCTCCCGCGGGGACCACCCTGGCTACAGGTCATTGACGTACATCCGGTTCCACGTCGGGCTGATGATCAACTGGTTGACGCAGACGCCGGCCGGCAGCTGCGCGAGGAAGCGGATGGTCTGCCCCAGGTCCTCGGGCCGCAGCATGCGGGCACGCTCCTCGGCGCTCGGCGGAACCGGGCGCGTGTCGAGGATGGGCGTGGAAACCTCCGCCGGGCACAGGCAGCAGGCCCGGATGCCGTTCACGCCTTCCTCGATGTTGATGGTTTCCGTCATGGCGGCCACGGCGTGCTTGCTGCCGTTGTAGGCGGGCCCCGTCAGCTTGGGATGGTGGACGCCGGCCCACGACGAGACGTTGACGATCAGGCCGTCGCGCCGCGCCCGCATCGCGGGCAGCACCGCGTGGGTCGTGTAGAAGATGCTGTCCTGGTTGGCCGCCACCACCTGGCGCCAGCCGGCGGGCGACTGGTCGCGCCAGAACCGCTGCGGCGTGTTGGTGCCGGCGCTGTTCACAAGCACGTCGATGCGGTCGCCGTGGCCGGCCAGGATGCGCGCCGCGGCGGCAGCCACGGCGGCCGCATCGGTCACATCCAGGGCCTGCGCCTCGGCTTGGCCGCCCTGCGCGCGGATGCCCTCCACCGCCGCGGCCAGCACGTCGGCGCGCCGGCCCGAGAGCACCACCCTGGCGCCCGCCGCGGCGAGCGCCTGCGCCGCCGCGAGCCCGATGCCGGAGCCGCCACCGGTGACCCAGGCCACCTTGCCTTCGAGCGTGCTCATTCCGGCCGCTTCATCTTGCAGCTGGCCTGCACCGGCGTGGCCACCTGGTCGGCCGTGAACACCTTGACCGGCGCGAAGCCGACATCGGCGCCGTCCGCCTTGTACCTGGCCGCCTTCGTCACGGTGGACACCACGATCGGCAGCAGCACCTGGTGGTCGGCCGCGCGCATCGACATCTCGCCCATGGGCGTCTTCAGCCTGGTGGCTTCGAGGTTGCGCGCGAAGGCGTTGACGTTCAGGCGGCCGTCTTCCGGGCGGGTGCGCTGGAGCGCGTCGGCGACCATCGCCAGCCCGAACGCGGTCTGCGGCTCGACGAACACCGGAGGATGGCCGATCTTTGCCTGGTAGTCGCTGACGAAGCGCTCGGCTTCGGCGCCGCCGGCTTCGGCGTTGAACGCATGGGCGACGAAGTGGCCGACGGCCGTCTCGCCCGCGTTGGCGATGTTGCCCGGCTGGTCCAGGTACACGGTGCCGAAGCGCGCCTTCAGGCCGGCGGCCTTGGTGGCCTTCATCAGCAGCAGCAGGTCGTTGCCCCAGTTGCCCGTGAGCACGGTGTCGGCCTTGGCGGCGCCGATCTTGGCGACGTAGGGCGCGAAGTCCTGGATCTTGTTGGTATCGTGCAGCGTCTTCTCGACCACCTGGTAGCCGCCCTGCGGCGCGGCCTCGGCGATGGCCTTCTCCATGTCCTGGCCCCACGCGTAGTTCTGGTTGATCGCGTACACGCGGCCGCCCAGCGCGTGGGCCTCCTTCATGCCCTGCACCAGGGCCTTGGTACGGATCTGCGCGTTGGCCGTCAGACGGAAGTTGTGGAAGTGGCACTTCTCGCCGGTCAGCTCCAGCGCCTCGGCGCCGACGTTGATGTACACGACCTCCTTGCCGGGGTTGCGCAGGTTGTGCTTGCGCACGTCTTCGGAGATCTGCCCGCCGATGGCGGACGACGATCCCTGCACGATGATCTGCACGCCGTCGGCGATGGCGGACTTCAGCTTGTCGGCCGCGCCGGCGGGGCCGCCCTGGCTGTCGTACTCCACCAGCTGCACCGGCTCGCCATTCCAGCCGCCGCCGGCGTTGAGCCGGGCGATGGCATAGCGCACGCCGTCGCGGAAGGCCTGGCCCGAGGACGCGGAGGCGCCGGACAGCGTCTCCACCACGCCGATCTTGAGCGGCGCGGCGTGCACGGCGCCGCAGAGAAGCAAGGCCGCGGGAAGGGCGGCCAGGCGGGAAGGGATCATGGCTTGTCTCCTGGTGGTGAACGATGGTTGAAGGGGATTCAGAGGTATTCGAGATGGCAGTCCACGCTGATGACCTGGGCGGTCAGGTTGCGCGCCGCCGGCGAGCACAGGAACAGCGCCAGCGCGGCGACGTCCTCCGCGCCCACCATCCGCCGCAGCGAGCTCCGGCGCCGGTATTGCTGGCGCATGGCGTCGACGCCCACGCCCAGGGCTGCCGCGCGCGCCGCGATCACGCCGTTGATGCGATCGCCCTCCACCGCGCCGGGGAGGATGGCGTTGACGCGCACGCGCTGCGGCCCGAGCTCGATGGCGAGCGACTGCGTGAGGCCGACGACGCCCCACTTGCTGGCGGCATAGGGCGTGCGGAAGGCGTAGCCGAGCCGGCCCGCCACGGAGGCCACGGCGATCAGGCTGGGATCGGGGCTCGCCTTCAGGTACGCAACGGCGCGGCGCGCGAAGTAGTACTGGCTGTCCAGGTTGACGGCCAGGGTGCGCTCCCAGTCGACCGCGTCGATGCTCTCGACGGGGCCGACGGGCCCGGCGATGCCGGCGTTGTTCACCAGCACGTCCAGGCCGCCGAGGTGGCTGCGCACGTCCTCGAAGACGGCATCCACGTCGGCCGCGACGCAGGCATCCGCCATGCTGCCGGTGATCCCCGGGGCGGCTCCCATCAGGCGATCGAGGGCGGAGCGATCCACGTCGCACACGTGCACGCGCGCCCCCGCCGCATGGAACGCCCGCGCCATGGAAGCGCCGATGCCGCTGCCGCCGGCGGTGACCAGCACGCGCAGGCCGGAGCGGGGGCGGAGCAGCTCGTACAGGGCCATGGGCGGGAGGGGCTCGGAAAGCGTGGGCTGGTGAAAGTCACCTCAGTTTCCGGAATCGCGCCGTGCCGCCCTATGTTGCACGCGCACATATCGGCAGGCGCCGCGATGTCATCGGATGACTGTGCGACCCGGCGGCGGGACGCGCCGCGCCTGCTACGCTTGCCTGTCGGTTGAGGACGGAGTGAGGAGCCCATGGACCCGGACGCGCAGATCACCACCGCGCTGGTTCGCCTGCTGCATCGCGGCGCGCCGGCCGAGGAATTCGCCCAGCATCTCGCCCACGCCGAGGCGCTGGCGGCGAGCCGTCCCGACAAGGCGAGCCTGGTGGAGGCGGTGCGCATGGCGATGGCGGTGCGCAACCGGCTGGACCTGCTGCAGCAGCGCGAGCACGGCATGGTGGCGGTGATGGAGTCGGCGCAGGATCTCTCGGGCCGGCTGGATCACGCGAACCTGCTGGCGGCCATCGTTTCGCGCACCCGCAACCTGCTGGGGGCCGACATGGCCTGGCTGTCCGCGCTGGACGACGCGCGCGGCTGGTTCCAGTCGCTCGCGTCCGAAGGCGGGCTGACGCAGGGCACCACGGTCATGGGCATCCGCAGCGACAGCGGCGCGGCCAGCGTGGTGATGGCCACGCGCATGCCGTTCACCACCACCGACTACCTGCACGACACGCGCTTTTCGCATGAGCCGCGATTCGACGACATCTTCCGCGCCGAAGGCATCTGCGCCCTGGTGGGTGTGCCGCTGATCTGGCAGGACGAGGTGATCGGCCTGCTGTTCGCCGCCGACCGCTACCCGCGCACGCATACGGCGCAGACCCTCTCCATCCTCTCCACGCTGGCCACCCACGCCGCCGTCGCGATCAAGAACGCGCGCGCCTTCGAGCAGGCCCGCGCCGCCGTGCAGGCGGCCGAGGCCGCCGGGGCGCAACTGGAGCGGCACGCGCGCCAGGTGCAGGCGGCCGTCGAGGCCCACGACCAGCTCATGTCCCTGCTCGCCCGCGGAGCGTCACTGGCGACGCTGTGCGAGTCGGTGGCCCGGCTGATGGAGGGAAGCATCCTGGTGCTGGACGAGGCGGCGCAGGTGCTCGCCCGCGGCGCCGCGCCGGGATACGACGGACGCGGCCCCGAAACCTACGCGCCCCACGGCGACCACAGCAACGCCATCGCCGCCGCACTGCGGCGCAGCCGCGAGCTGGGCCGCTCGGTGCTCGCCTTCGAAGCGGACGGCGAGTCGTGCCGGATCAGCGCCGTGATCGGCGGCGACGACGTGCTCGGCTCCGTGCTGCTGTTTCGCCGCGGCGAACTGGACGAAATGTCGACCCGCACCTTCGAGCGGGCTGCCAGCATGGTGAGCATCGTGCTGCTTTCGCGCGAGCGTGTGGAGGCGACGCGCAGCCGGAACCTCTCGAGCCTGCTGCGCGGGCTCACCTCCCCGCGCCAGGACGACCTGGGCCTGCTGTGCGAGCGGGCCGCGCGCTTCGGCGTCGACCTTTCGCAGTCCAGCTCGCTGCTGCTGGTGGACACCGGCGAAACCCAGGCGGCCCACGCCGCGCGCCGGCTGCGTGCGGCCAACCTGCTGCAGAACGCGATCTTCGACGAGCTGGACGGCGTGCTCGTGATCCTTTGCGCGACCACCCGGGTCGGCGACGTGCGCCGCATCCTCGCCGAGCGGTCCCGGGAGGCCTTCGGCGCCGAATACCGCGGCATCGTTTCGCGGCCCCTGCCGGCGCCGGCGGAAATCCCCGGTGTCTACGTGGTGCTGCGGCGTGCGCTGCCGGTGCTGCGGCGCATCGGCGTGCAGGCGCAGGTGGTCGGCCAGAACGAGATGGCGCTGTATTCCACCCTGTTCGAGACGCACGACCAGGCCAGCCTGGCCGGCTTCCTGGAGGCGACCATCGGCGTGTTGACCGCGTACGACCGCAAGCGCGGCACCGAACTCGCAGCCACCCTGCTGCACTACTTCAATTGCAACCAGAACGCCAAGCTCGCTGCCCAGCGCCTCGGCATCCACGTGAACACGGCGCGACAACGGTTGGCGACCATCGAGGAGCTGATCGGCCACTGGGGCAACGCCACGCGCGCCCTGGAGATCCATGTCGCGCTGCGGCTGTGGAGCCTGGGCAGTGACGGTGCCGCGGCCACGACCGACTGAACCCGGACCGGCAGCCGCATCCTCGCGATCCATAGCTGCAGATCGTCAACGGGGCGACCGAACCGAACAGGATCACGCCGCCGTCGGCGGGTGCGGTCTTCGCCACGGACTGGTGCCCGATGTTCCCGCCGGCCCCAGGCTGGCGCGGCGGCGAGCGCCAAGAGGCGCAGCACGTGGCGTTTGTTCGTGCGGGAGTCGCTGGCCGTCACCGGCGCCTGCCGCCTGCCGACCCTGCCCAAGGTGCCCACCTGCGCCGAATCGGTCCACCCGGGCTGCAGCGCAACGAACGGGGATGGCTTCGTCGCCTCGTCCCGCGTCCCGAAGGCCATTCCAGGCCGCGTTGCTACAGTAGCGGCCGATGCATCGCCTTTCGGCCACCCTCCTGATCGCACTCGCACTGGGAGGGCCTGTCCGGGCGCAGACGCAGGACCGGCCGCCGTTGCCGCAGCTGCTGCAGCTGGCCGGCGCCGCGACCAGCGGCGGCGCCCCGGACCTGGCGGGTCTCGATGCCTCGCCGACCCGCGCCCAGCAGCTGCCGTTCTTCCGTGCGGTGATGGCCGCGCCGCTGGAGGCGCCGTACCGCGCCGGCGTGCTGGGAGATTCGCTGCGAGGCGCGATCGGCTCGCCGCGTGAACTGATCGGATGGGCCGGAGCGCTCTCGGGCGCGCGGCTGCAGCGCCCGGCCGACTTCGCGACGGCCGCCATCGAAGCGCAGCTGCGCGACGCGCCCGACCCGCTCGCGGCCGGCCTGGCGTGGATGGCTTCGACGCCTGCCGGCGCGGGCTGGGTGCCGGCGCTGCCCGATCCGGCGCAACTGCCCAACCCCCTGCGCTACGAGCTCGCGCGCGTGCTCGCCGCCCTGTCGCAGTCGCACCAGTTCCTGCAGCGCGCCTTCGAGCGCTTTCCCGCCGGCGTGACGCCGCAGCTGCTGCGCCGGCAGGCGTTCGAGGGCCGGTTCACGGAATTCGAGACACCGGACTATCGGCAGCTGCTGCCGCTGGTGGAACGCGAAGCCGTCGTCGCCGGCATGGTCGATCTGGTGGGCGCCGTCGAACGCCTGCAGGATTTCGTCAAGAACGAAGCGGCGCTGCCTTCGCTTGCGTGGTCGCTGCAGACGCCTTTCGGCTGGATCGTCGTCGACACGACCGGCCGCAACAACCGCCACCACCTGAAGGATCCCTTGCTGGTGCTGGATGTCGGCGGCGACGACGACTACGAGTTCCTGGCGCCAAGCGACACGCACGCGATCAGCGTGCTCCTGGACCATCGCGGCAACGACAGGTATGCGACGGCTGCGCCCGGCGCCGACCCTTCGAGCGCGACGCTCGGCTACGGCATCCTCTGGGATACCGAGGGCGACGACCGCTACGAGGGAACCCAGCAAGCCCAGGCTTCCGCGCTGTTCGGCGCGGCGCTGCTGGTCGACGGCGGCGGCAGCAACCGCTTCGTGGCCAGCAGCCGGTCGCAGGCGCACGCGATCGGCGGTGTGGCGGTCTTGGTCAGTGGCGACGGCGACGACCAGTTCACCGCGCAAACCTACTCGCAGGCGACCGGCGGCCCGGGCGGCGTCGCGTTGCTGGTCGACCCCGGCGGCAACGATCGCTACGCGCTGACCAACGTGCCGCTGGTGCGGCCTTCTCCGCAGCTGCCGGAGCGCAACACGTCGATGGGGCAGGGCGCCGGCTACGGAATGCGCGGCGTCTTCCTCGACGGCCGCTCCACCGCCGGAGGCATCGGCCTGTTGCTGGACCTGGCGGGGAACGATCGCTATGAGGCGCAGGTCTTCGCGCAGGGCGTCGGCTACTACGAGGGCCTGGGCATGCTGCTGGACGACGGCGGCAACGACCGCTTCGAAGCGGCCTGGTATGCGATGGGCGCCGGGGTCCACTACGCCGCGGGGATCCTGCTCAAGCGCGGCGTCGGCAGCGACGTCTACCGCTCGACGCACGAGATGGTGCTGGGCGCCGGGAACGACCTGTCCGTCGGCGTGTTCGTGGACGAGGGCGGCGACGACGAGTACACCGTCGGCCAGCTGAGCCTCGGGGTTGCATACGCGAACGGCACCGGCCTCTTTGTCGACGCCGCGGGGAATGACCGCTACACCGTCACGTCGCCGACATGCCGCGCGCTTGGAGCCGCGTACCTGCACGAGTGGGGCACGCCGCGCGAGGCCTTGCCGAATCTCGGGCTGTTCATGGATCTCGGCGGTGTCGACAGCTACCCGGCGCATTGCGTGCGCGCGGCGAACGACAAGCTCTGGGCCGGTTCGCGCGTGTGGCCGCAGCTCGATTTGCGCAGCGAGGCAGCAGCGGGAGCCGACGGCGAATGGCCGCCTCCGTTCGCACTGCACCTGCTGACGCGGCCGGCAACTCCTGCAGCGCCGCAATGAGGATGCCGCCGGGGGATGACAGGGCCGGAGGGGCCGGATATTGAATTTCTACCCGGATGATATTGACGTGGTTGTTTTACCCGGGTAATATTCCGAGCCATGGAATACGACCGGACTCACACCTATACGGTCTTCGCCGGCGCCCGGCAGCTTGCCTCGGGTGCGCTCGAGGACGTCGCGGCAGCAGCGGCGGCTCGACGCGACTCCGCCCAGCCGGTGCTCGTCTTCAGCGATGCGACCGGCAGCCAGGTGGACCTGGACCTGCGCGGCAGCGAGGAGCAGGTGCGCTCCAGGTACCGGGCCGTGCCGGCCGTGGAAACGGAGCCCCCCCGGGGGCGGGGCCGTCCACGCCTGGGTGTGGTGGCGCGTGAAGTCACCCTGCTTCCCGACCAGTGGGAGTGGCTCGCTTCCCAACCCGGTGGCGCCTCCGTCGTGCTGCGCAAGCTGGTCCAGGAAGCGCGCCGGACCGGCTCGACGCGCGATCGCATGCGGCGTGCGCAGGAACGCAGCTACAAGGTGATGGTGGCGCTTGCCGGCGACCGGCCGGGCTTCGAGGAAGCTGCGCGCTCGCTGTTCGCGGCCGATCTCGAAGCGTTTCGTGGGCAGATCGAACGCTGGCCCGCCGATCTCCGGGGGCACCTGCTCCGGCTCGCCGATCCCGACTACCAGGGCGGCGCGAAGAGCGGATCATGAGTGCAGCGTTGCCTCCGATCCGAGCAGCGTTGCCTCCGATCCGAGCAGCGTCGCCTCCGGTCCGAGCAGCGTCGCCTCCGGTCCGAGCAGCGTCGCCTCCGGTCCGAGCAGCGTCGCCTCCGGTCCGAGCAGCGTTGCCTCCGATCCGGCCCGGAGCGGATTTGTCCGCTTCACTCCATGTCCTCCGGCACGACCCTGCGGGCCGTGCCTCCCCCTTTACTTCCGGAAGCGGA
>Ga0255338_1000845_pt1 | contig 74688 bp, 71 predicted proteins | sample MeOH1_35cm_T4_19_FD_203715 | JGI IMG/M metagenome (GOLD analysis project Ga0255338, IMG submission 203715) | Sandy soil microbial communities from University of British Columbia, Vancouver, Canada - MeOH1_35cm_T4_195 | ecosystem: Engineered > Artificial ecosystem > Sand microcosm > Unclassified ... | reverse complement strand
AGATCGAGAAGGACGGCGCGCTGGCGCGCCGCTTCAACGCCGTCAAGCTCAACGCCCCCTCCAAGGAGGAGGCGGAGCTCATCGTGGCCGGCGTCAAGGAGCGCTACGAGAAGAAGCACAAGGTGACGATCGGCGCCGAGACCGTGAAGGCCGTCGTCGCGATGGCCTCGCGCTACATCACCGACCGCAACCTGCCCGACTCGGCCCTCGACCTGCTCGACGACGCGGGCGCCGAGGTCGAGCTGAAAGCCTCCGAGGCCGCGAAGTCCGGCGTGATGGCCACCCGCGAGGTCCTGCCCGACGACATCGCCCAGGAAGTGGCCCTGCGCACCGGGATCCCGGCGGGCAAGGTCGGCGCCCAGGAGAAGGACCAGCTCAAGGACCTTCCCAAAGATCTGGGCAACAAGGTGGTCGGCCAGGCGGAAGCCGTGGCCAAGGTCGCCAAGGGCGTGCAGCGCGGCCGCATGGGCTTGCGCAACGTCAAGCAGCCGATCGGCTCGTTCATCTTCCTCGGCCCCACGGGCGTGGGCAAGACCGAGATCGCCCGCCAGACGGCGAAGACCGTGTTCGGCTCGGAGAAGAACATGGTCCGCCTCGACATGTCGGAGTACATGGAGAAGCACAGCGTCTCCCGCATGATCGGGGCGCCCCCCGGCTACGTCGGCTTCGACCAGGCCGGCCAGCTCACCGAGGCCGTGCGCCGCAACCCGTACTCGGTCATCCTCCTGGATGAGATCGAGAAGGCCCACCCCGAGGTGCTCGACGTCCTTCTCCAGGTCATCGAGGACGGGCGCCTCACCGACGGCCAGGGCCGCACGGTGGACTTCTCGAACACCATCATCATGATGACCTCCAACATCGGCGGCTCGCTCGCCGGCGAGGACGCGAACGTCGACAACCCGAAGCGCCGCCGCATCGGCTTCGTCATCGACGACGAGGACGAGAAGGCGTCCGAGCCCGCGGCGCAGACCGTGGACGCGCGCCGCGCCAAGTACCTGGCGGCGCTGAAGGCCAAGCTGCGGCCGGAGTTCATCAACCGCATCGGCGAGGACGGCATCGTCGTCTTCAACGAGCTCGGCAAGCCCGAGATGGAGGGGATCTTGACCCTTCGGGTCAAGGATCTTGAAGATCAGCTCAAGGAGCGCGGCGTGACCGTGACCTTGACGGCGGCGGCGAAGAAGGAGATCCTCGAGCGCGCCGAGGCGCAGAAGGCGTACGGCGCCCGCCCGCTGAAGCAGATCGTGGAGCGCCAGCTGTCCGACGCGATCGTCGAGGCCGAGCTCGAGGGCCGCATCGGCGAAGGCGACGCGGTCGTCATCGGCTGGGACGCCAAGAAGAACTCGTTCACGGCGGACAAGAAGAAGTGAAGTCCTCACGCCGGCTCCTGGCCGCCGCCATCGCCCTCGCGATGGCGGCGCCGGGACCGGGCTTCGCGGCGGGCGTCGCCCGCGTCCAGACCGGCCCCACGGCCCTCGCGCCCGTCCTCGGGGCACCCGCCCTCCAGGCTCCCGTCCTCTCCGCCCCCGCTCTCCTCCTCTCGCCCGCCTCGCTGGCCTCCACGCTCACGCCCGCGCCGTCGCTCGTCCCCTCCGCGCTGAGGCCCGTCGTCCCCGCCGCGGCGAAAGCCGATAAGCCGTCGCCGCGCGCCGCCCTCGACGGCGCGGCGGCGCAGGCGGCCAAGCTCACCCCGAAGACGGGCGCGGCGGAATCGAAGGCCGGAGCCGGCCGCGCGTTCGAGGGCCCCGCCGAGCGCCGCGAGGTCGCGTCCTTCGTGAGCGCCCGGGACGCCGCTCCCGCGACGCCCGCTCCTCTCGAGACGAGCCGGCGCGCCGCCCCCGCCGCGAAGGCCGTTCCCCCGCTTCCCGCCTCCAAGCCGACCTTGGCCTCCCGCGCGCGCCGGTTCTGGCCCGCCGCCGCGGCGCTCGGGGCCGCGGCGCTCTTGTACGCGTTCGGCCCCGAAGCCGCCTCCGGCGTCCTGCCGCTGCTGGGGCTGGCGGGCACGCTCGGCTGGACGCCGACGCCCGGCGCGAAGGCCGCCTTCCTGGCCGGCATCCGCGACGCGGCCGCGCCCGGCACCGTGATCTCCTACGCGAAGGTCGGCGAGATCGGCGCGCGCCTGGGCATGGACGCCGAGAAGGCCGGCGAGACCTTCACCGAGCTCGTCCAGGAAGGCCACATCGCGATCCGCGACAACCGCGACGCCGTGTACCACAGCTTCCGCGCCCGCGCCGAGGCGCCCGGCGCGCACCCCGCCGACGCCCTGGCGAGCAACGCCGCGGTCCTGATGAACAGCGGCAGCTCCTCGGACCACGCCCGCGCCGTCGCCAAGGCCGAGCGCGCCGTCGCGGCCTACGAGGCCGCCGGCCTCCCCCAGCTCGAGGAGGCGAAGGTCCTGCGCGGCAACGCGACGCTCGAGTTCGTCTCGGGCCTGCTGCTGGCCCACCAGAAGGACCTCGAGAGCCGCGACCCGCTCCCGTTCCCTCTGGCCAAGCGCGCTATGGAGGTCGCCGAGGTCCGCGAGTGGCTGCAGACCGCCACCTACCAGAACGGCCGCCCCCTGAAGATGCCGGAGCGCGTCCACCGCAAGCTCGTCGCCTTGGTCGGCTCGCTCAACCCCCAGGCCGAGAGCGGCGACCCGGCCGCCGAGGAGGTCGCCGACGGCTACATCGCCGCGCTCGACCTGCTCGAGACCTTCGACCCGCGCGATTACCTGTTCGAAGGCGCCGCCAAGGGCCCCGCGCACGAGGGCGCCTGGACGCCGTCCGCCGAGCAGGTGGCGGCCTTCGCCGCCGAGGTGCGCGCCCGCACCGCCCCCGGCGAGACGCTCACCCGCGAGACGATCATGCGCGCGGGCCGCTCCCTCGACCTCGACGTCCGGCAGATGTCCGCCGCGGTCACGGCCCTGGCCGAGCGCGGCGAGGTGCTCGTGCTCGCCAACGGCAAGACGGTGTACTTCGACCTGCGCGACCAGGCGGAGAGCGACCGCGACGGCCTGTGGGAGCTGCACAACGAGGCCGTCGACGCGATCAAGCTGCTCAACGAGGCGGGCCTCGAGAACCACCTGAAGGCCGTCGCCCGGCTCGACGCCCTGCATCACCGCTACTTCGACGCCCGCGCCAGGCTCAGCGCCGAGGCCAAGGCCTACCAGCAGGTGCTCATCGCCCTGGCCAACGCCAAGCTCGAGGCCGCCGCCGGCGTGGTGCGCCATCAGGCCGAGGCGCGCAAGGGCGACGAGGCCCGCCTGGCGGGCATCCGCCAGGCCCAGGCCTGGCTCGACCACGCGTACTACTCGGCCGAGCGCCGCCAGCGCATCACCACCGCCTCGCACAAGGCCCTCGACGCCGCGGCGTCTTTGCCCGCCTTCCGCGACGCTCTCGGCGGCCATACCGAGCCGCTGATCACGCAGGGCGTGATGCAGACGCGGCACTTCCTGGGCGACATGACGGCCGAGGACGACGAGGCCGCCGACCGGGATGCCCCCGCCCCGCATCCGTCGGGCTGGCGCCCGCTGGCGCCCGCGGAGTTCCCCGCTTTGACGAAGTACGGCATCGACCTCACCGGGAAGGCGATCGACGGGAAGATCCCCCCGATGATCGGCCGCAAGGCGGAGATGCGCCAGATCGTGAAGACCTTGCTGCGCGTGGAGAAGAACAACCCGCTCATCATCGGCGAGAAGGGCGTGGGCAAGACGGCCGTCGCCAACGGCCTGGCCCTGCTCATCGCCAAGGGCGAGATCCCCGAGCTCGAGGGGAAGAGCGTCGTCAAGCTCGACCTGACCAAGATCGTCGCCGGCACCACTTTGCGCGGGCAGTTCGAGGAGCGCATGGTCGCGATACTCGACGAGGCCAAGAAGTCGAACGGCCGCGTGGTCCTGTTCATCGACGAGATCCACATGCTCGTCGGCGCCGGGGACTCCGAGGGCTCCACCGACGCGGCCAACATACTGAAGGAATCCCTCTCCGACGGCTCGATCTCGGTGATCGGCGCCACGACGATGGAGGAGTACCGCAAGATCGAGAAGGACGGCGCGCTGGCCCGCCGCTTCAACGCGGTCAAGCTGCTGCCCCCCACCAAGGACGAGGCCGAGGCCATCGTCGAAGGCGTGAAGTCCCGCTACGAGGTCAAGCACACGGTGACGATCGGCGCGGAGACGGTGAAGGCCGTCGTGGCGCTGGCCTCGCGCTACATCACCGACCGCAACCTGCCCGATTCGGCCCTCGACCTGCTCGACGACGCGAGCGCCGAGGCCGAGCTGAGCCGCCGCTCCGAGGTCCTCCCCGCCGACATCGCCAACGAGGTCGCCCTGCGCACCGGCATCCCCGCCGGGAAGCTCGGCCAGGCCGAGAAGGACCAGCTCAAGGACCTTCCTGGAGATTTGGGCAACAAGGTGGTCGGCCAGGCGGAGGCCGTGGCCAAGGTCGCCAAGGGCGTGCAGCGCGGCCGCATGGGCCTGCGCAACGTCAAGCAGCCGATCGGCTCGTTCATCTTCCTCGGCCCCACGGGCGTGGGCAAGACCGAGATCGCCCGCCAGACGGCGAAGACCGTGTTCGGCTCGGAGAAGAACATGGTCCGCCTCGACATGTCCGAGTACATGGAGAAGCACTCGGTGTCCCGCATGATCGGAGCGCCCCCCGGCTACGTCGGCTTCGACCAGGCCGGACAGCTCACCGAGGCCGTGCGCAGGAACCCCTACTCCGTCATCCTCCTGGATGAGATCGAGAAGGCGCACCCCGAGGTGCTCGACGTCCTCCTGCAGGTCATCGAGGACGGGCGCCTCACCGACGGCCAGGGCCGCACGGTGGACTTCTCGAACACCATCATCATGATGACCTCGAACATCGGCGGTTCCCTGGCCGGCGAAGACGCCGAGCCCAAGCGCAGGCCGATGGGCTTCGTCACCCGCGAGGAGACGCCCGAGGAGCCCGCGGCCGGGACCGACGCGCGCCGGGCCAAGTACCTGGCCGCGCTCAAGGCCAAGCTGCGGCCGGAGTTCATCAACCGCGTCGGCGAGGACGGCATCGTGATATTCAACGAGCTCGGCGCCGCCGAGCTCGAGAGCATCCTGACGCTCCGCGTCAAGGACCTCGAGGACCAGCTCAAGGAGCGCGGCGTGACCGTGACGCTCTCGGCCGAGGCCAGGACCGAGATCCTCAAGAGGGCCGAGGCGCAGAAGGCGTACGGCGCCCGCCCCCTCAAGCAGATCGTCGAGCGCCAGCTCTCCGACGCCATCGTGTCGGCCGAGCTCGAGGGCCGCATCGCCGAGGGCGACGCGGTCGTCATCGGCTGGGACGGCGCCGCCTTCACGGCGAGCAAGAAGTAGCGCCGGGGTCCCGACTGTCTCCGGAAACAGTCGGCCCGGCAATGAACACTCATAAGGGGTAAAATCTCCACCGTGACCAGCAAGAAGACCGGCGGCGTCCATCTGCGCGACTGGGGAGGCCCCGGCGCGCCCCTGCTCCTGACGCACGGCATGGCCGCGCACACGCATTGGTGGGACGCCGTCGTCCCCCGCTGGAAGGGCGTCTTCCACGCGGCCGCGCTCGACTTCCGCGGCCACGGCGACAGCGACTGGCTGCCGGGCACGGAGGCCTACGTCTCCTCGCGCTGGGTCGAGGACATCGAGACCGCGCGCAAGTCCATGGGCTGGGAGCGCTTCGTCCTCGTCGGCCACTCGATGGGCGCGCGCATCGCCCTCGACTACGCCGAGCGCCACGGCGACCGGCTGCGCGGCGTCTGCGCGATCGACTTCCTGCCCGAGTTCTACGAGTCGCGCACGCGCACGCACGAGAAGGTGCGCTCCCGGGCCCAGCCCGTGTACGCCGACGAGGAGACGATGCTCGCCAAGTTCCGCCTCCAGCCGCCCGGGACCTTGCTCGACGAGCGGGCCCTGCGCGAGCTGGGGCGCCACGGGGTCAAGAAGACGGACGCGGGCTGGTCCTGGAAGTTCGACTGGCGCTCCTTCCTCTTCCCGTACGGCCCGGTCTGGGAGCAGCTGCCGAAGGTCGCGGTCGACGCCCTGATCGTGCGAGGCGAGCACAGCACCATCATGACCCGCGAGGTCATGGACCGGATCGTCGCGGCGCTGCCGCGCGGCCGCGGCGCCGAGATCGCCGGAGCCCACCACCACATCCCCCTCGACACCCCGGAGGCGCTGGCCGCCGAGGTCTCCGCGTGGGCCGCGTCCTTGCCCGCGTGATGGAGATCGTCTCGATCTGCGCCGGGCCGGCCCGCAGGATCCCCTGGCGCGGGGAGGAGTTCCGCACCGCCATCTTCAAGGGCCCGGTCGAGGCGGCCGTGATCGGGAAGCTAGGCCTCGAAGGCGACGAGCAGGCGGATCTCGCCGTCCACGGCGGTCCGGACAAGGCGGTCTACGCCTACTCGGCGGACCACTATCCGTGGTGGAAGGAGCAGCTGCCCGGGCGCGAGCTGGCGTACGGCGCCTTCGGGGAGAACCTGACCGTCGCGGGCCTGGACGAGGCCGGCGTCTGCCTCGGGGACGCCTTCCTGGCCGGCGGCGCCCTGCTGACGGCGGTCCAGCCTCGCCTGCCCTGCGCGAAGCTGGGGCTGCGCTTCGACGACCCGGGCATGGTCAAGCGCTTCGCGCAAAGCCTGCGGCTCGGGATCTATTTCCGCGTCGCGCGGCCGGGGCGCGCGCGCCGCGGCGACGGCTTCGAGAAGGTCTCCGAGCACAAGGTCCGCCTCCCGGTCCTGGAGCTCGCCCGCCTGTACTTCGACCCCGGGCTCACCGCGGAGAAGGCCCGGCCCGCCCTCGAGCATCCCGCGCTCAACGACAACTGGCGGAGCATGCTCGGCAGGAAGCTGGGGCCCGCGGCGGAATAAGGGATAATAGACCATGGACACCTTGGAGCAGCAGCGCCTCGCGTCGCTTCGCGCGCTGGGCCTTCTCGACACCCCCGCCGAGGAGCGCTTCGACCGCATCTCGCGCCTGGCCCAGCGCACGTTCGGCGTGCCGATCGTCCTGATCACCTTGATCGACGACAAGCGGGTCTGGTTCAAGTCCCACGTCGGCCTCGCCGAGGCCGACGTGCCGCGCGACGGCTCCTTCTGCGAGGAGACCTTGGCCTGCGACGGCCTGATGATCGTCTCGGACGCCTCGAAGGACCCGCGCTTCGCCTCCCATCCGCTGGTCGCGGGCGGCCCGAGGATCCGGTTCTACGCCGGCCAGCCTCTCCAGGCTCCGGACGGCAGGATCGTCGGCACGCTGTCCTTGCTCGACGTCGTGCCGCGCGACCTCGACCTCGAGCAGCGCCGGGCCCTGCGCGACCTGACGGGCATGGTCCAGGAGCAGCTGGCCTCCGCCGGCCCCGCGGCCGGCGTTCCCGACGACCTCGGGCGGATGGTCGCCCGCCTGCGCGACACGCCGGACCGCCGGGCCCTGCGCCGCAACGTCCGGGCCGGCCTGCTCGCCGCCGCCCTCATCGTGCTCGCGGCCTCGGGGATATCCGTCTTCCAGACGCGGCGCATCGTCGCCGAAGCGGAAGCGATCTCGGCCGCCGCCTCGCCCCTGGGGGCCGCGCTCGCCCCGGGCGTCGGCCGGATGACGAGCGCCGCGCGCTTCCTCCGGGCCGCGGTCGTCGTCCGGGGCGTCGTCGCTCTGGCGCTGCTGGGCTTCGTCTTCTGGCTCTTCCTGAGGGAGGACGACGCTCGCCTGGCCGCCGAAGCCGCCGTCGAGCTCGAGCGCACGCGCCTGAGAGGCGTCATCGACGGGATCCCCGACGGGGTCGTCGCCGCCGACACGCGCGGGCGCCTCATCCTGTTCAACCACGCGGCCGAGCGCATCATCGGGATGGGCGTCATCGAGGCCGATCCCGCCCAGTTCAGCCGGATCTACGGGGTGCATCTGCCCGACGGCGTCACGCCCTTCCCTCCCGAACGGCTCCCCATCGTGCGCGCGGCCGCCGGCGAGACCGTGCGCGACGTCGAGATGGTCGTGCGCAACGCCCAGCGCCCCGGGGGAGTCCGCGTCTCGGCCTCGGCCGCGATGATCCGCGGCGCCGACGGCTCTCCCGCCGGCGCCATCCTGGTCTTCCGGGACATCGGCGAGCGGGCCGCCCCCTCTGTCCAATCCGCCGCGAAATAGCGTAGATTACACCCCATGAAAAAACTCGACATCGGCGCGTCCGAGCTGGGATTGCTCGCTCACATGCTCCGCAAGGTCGATTTCTTCACCCCGCTGACCGTCGGCCAGCTCGAGCGGATCCTGCCCTCCGTCATGCTCTACTCCTACGAGAAAGGCGAGACCGTCTTCTCCCAGGGGCAGAAGGGCGACGCGTTCTACATCGTCTACAAAGGAAGCGTCGACATCCGCCTCAAGCAATGGGTCGTCCTCTCCAAGAAGATCGCGACGCTGAAGGAAGGCGATTTCCTGGGCGAGATCGCCCTGATCTCCGACGAGCCACGCACCGCCTCCGTCGTCGCCGCCGAGCCGGCCATGCTGTTCACCTTGATCGCCGACGACTTCAAGTTCGTCCTGAACGAGAACCCGGGCGCCGCGGAGGAGATGAGGCGCATCGGCGCCCGCCGGAGGTTCGCCTCCGACCACAAAGCCGCCTCCTGATGAGCGCGCGCAAGTACTGCTTCGTCGCCACCGGCTACCTGGTCCGCGAGGGCAGGACCCTCCTCCTCAAGCACAAGAAGCTGGGGATGTGGCTGCCCCCGGGCGGGCACATCGAGGAAGGCGAGACGACCGACGAGGGCGTCCTGCGCGAGGTGCTCGAGGAGACCGGCCTCGAGGCGGACTTCATCACCCCGCCCCGCGCCCCGGTGATGCGCGAGGGCCGGGTCGAGTCCCTGCACGAGCCGCAGCGCGTGCAGGTCGAGGAGATCCCCGGCCACAACCACCACATCGACTTCATCTACTACCTCCGCGCCCGCCCGGGCGCGCACGCCCACCGCCCGGACGAGAGCGACGACATCCGCTGGCACTCGCACGAGGAGCTGGGCCTGCCCCACGTCCCCGACGAGGTCCGCGAGTCGGGCCGCGACGCCATCCGCCTCGTCGGCGGCTGAGCCGCCCCTCCCTTGACAGGGCGCCTCCCCCGCCCTACACTCCCCCCGTACCGGAGGTATTCATGACTCGACAGATGACCGTGGCGCTCGGATTCGGACTGGGGCTCGGGCTGGCGCTGGCCGTGAACGGGCCCGCGTTCGCGCAGGTCGCGAAGGACTCGGACGGCGCCGAGAAGTGCATGGGCGGGGCGGCCGGAGCGAAATGCGGCGCGGCGAGCGCCGCGCCGGACCTCGACCTGCGCGTCCAGTTCGACAAGGAGAGCGCCAAGGGCGAGATCAAGTGCAAGAAGGGCAAGCTCGTCGAGGGCAAGGTGAAGTTCGAGACCTGCGTCCAGGACAAGCTCGACAAGTACGAGGACGTCGCCGTCCTCAAGAAGATCGTCTCGAAGGAGAAGCTCGCCAAGTTCGCCCCGAAGAAGAAGGCCTTGGCCAAGAAGCTCGCCTTCTATCACTCCGCCTGCAAGGAGCTGAAGAGCAAACTCGCGGAGATGGGCGAGGCCAACAAGGAAGACATCGAGTACAAGAAGACGGAGGGCGCGCTCAAGAAGATCGACAGGGAGTTCGACAAGTCGCTCGCCGAGTGCGCGAAGGAAGACAAGTCCGACTTCGCCTGCCCGTCGAAGGACTAGACCTTCCGTCCCAGGCCGCGCGCGAGCAAGGCGACCGCGGCGGCCGCCGCCAGGGCGTAGGCCCACCTCCGGTCCGCCGTCCCCCCGCTCCCGGTCGGGGGCGGCGGGCCGGGGAGGCGGGCCGGGACGCGCGATGAGGCCGCGGCCGTGACCGGGGCGCCCGCCGGACCGGCGGCCCGAGCCTCCGCCTCCGCCGCGGGTCCTCCCGCGACGGGCGTCCCGGCGGCCGCCGCCGCGCGGCCTCCGGAGGTCTCTCCCAGCCCCCGGGCTAGCTCCCCCATCCGCGCGAGCAAAGAGGCCAAGGACGGGGAGCGCCGCCCGCCCGAGCCGAGCTTCTCCGCGGCCAGGTCCTCGGCCGCGGCGAGGCGCCGGTCCTCCTCGGTGTACTCGCCGAACCCGTCGTCCTCCGCCTCCTCGCCGTAGATCTCCTCCTGCGCGGCGCTCCAGACCGCGTCGAGGTCCTCCGGCGGGACGTCCTGCCCCTTGCGGTAGGAGCCCTGGGCGGCGTGCGGGTTGCAGGTCCCCGACAGGCCGGAGCACGAGACGGACCATTGGAAGTCGCGGGCCTGAGCGGTCATGCCGATGTCCTTGAAGGCGGTGGCGCGCAGCTCCGGCCGCGCCGCGAAATCGCGCTTGAGGTCCGCGAACTTCTCGCGCGGGAGCACCGTGAAGAAGTCCGGACGCCGCATGAGCGCGGCCGGCTCCGCGCGCAGCGCGGCCCGGAGGCGGTCGAGCTCGGGCTCCGTGGCGGGGGTCCCGTCGGCGCGCTGGATGGCGGGCTCGCCGCGCGGCCCCGCGCCGACCTTGAGCCCCTGCTCGCGGAAGGTCTCGGCGTAGCCCGCGCGCGCCGCGAGCGCCAGCTCCGGGACGCTCCTCTCCCGGGCCGGCGCGGCGGCGGTCCGAGGCTCCGGGGAGCCGGCGCTCCCCGCGGGCGCCTCCTCGGCCGACAGGAAGCTCCGGCGCATGGTGTCCGCGGCCCCGGACGCGCGGCGCATCGTCCGCTCGCGCCGCTCTCCGGCGTCCCGGCGCAGGACCTCGGCCCGCTCGGCGGTGGGCGGAGGTCCCGCCGAAGGCGCGCCCGCGGAGGCCTCCGCGGGCATCAACGCGGCCGCCGCCTCCCCGGGGACCGGCGGCGGCGCGGCGGCGGGCGAGCCGGACGCGCCGGCCTCGCTCCCGCCGGCCTCGGTCTCGCCGGCGAGGACATCCAATTTACTCTTATAATCCTTTACCTTTTTCTTCTCGAGGAGGTAGGGTTTGCAGTCGCCGGTCTTCCTGCAGACGAGGAACAGCTTCTTGAGCGCCGCGGCGCTTTCCTCGTCCGTCGATTTGAGGCTCTCGACGCCGTCGAGCGTCTTGGAGACCTCGATCGTCTTCTCGGCCGCGAGCTGCGCCACGGCCGCGGACGGGGCCGAAGCGGCGGCCAGGAGGGCGGCGACGAGGCTCGCGGGACGCATCCCAGGAGTTTAACGGTCGGACCGGCCGGTGTCAATCGCCGGTCCTCTCGACGAGGAATCCTTGACCTACGAGGGGAAATCATGTTGAATTAAGCCTTACGCCGGGTAAAGCCCTTCGAGGCGCCGGCTTCAAGGAGATAAATCACCATGGCGAAGAAGGCGAACGCGGCGTTCATGAAGCCCCTCACCCCCAGCGACAAGCTCGCGGAGATCGTCGGAGCGAAGCCCCTCCCCCGCACCGAGGTCGTCAAGAAGCTCTGGGCGTACATCAAGAAGAACAACCTGCAGGACAAGAAGAACAAGCGCAACATCAACGCCGATGCCGCGCTGAAGGCCGTGTTCGCCGGCAAGGCGACGGTCAACATGTTCGAGATGACCAAGCTCGTCTCCAAGCACCTGAGCTAAGTCTTTATCTTAGAGGCTTACGGGGTTTGCCCCGTAAACCAGAAGGCCCCCGCGAGAGCGGGGGCCTTCTTCGTTTTACGGATTTGATAAACTGGCGCCGGTGGGCAAAAAAAATCTCGGGGGTCTGGTGGCGCGTACGGGATTTGAACCCGTGATCTTCGCCTTGAGAGGGCGACGTCCTAGGCCGCTAGACGAACGCGCCACCAGAACCCCGAGAAAGGAGGGTGTCCCATCCTACCAATTCCGACGAGGCTGAGGCAACTGTGTGTCGTCGCGGCTCTGGCCGCCTCGGCCGCCTCCTGCGGCACGCTGGAGAAGGCCTTCGCCCCCGCCCCCAACCCTTGGCCCATCCCGCGCGAGAGCCGGGTGCGCCGGGACGGCCGCCTGCTGCGCGTGTACGGCGCTTCCCTTAAGAGCCGGGCGGAGGCCGAGGCCGACGCGAGGCGCTCGTTCGAGGCGTGGATGTGGAGCCTCGACCTCGGCGACGACTTCCCGGAGCGCAAGGCGCTGATCGACCGCGTCGTGAACTCGAAAGCGGCCCTCCCGGTGCCGTCGCCGGTCCCGGAGAAGTCCGGCTTCACCTCGATCATCGAGATCGATCTGCCCTCGCTCCAGAAGCATCTCGGCACCCATTATGAGTGAACGCGTCCCGCGCGAGCTGCTGTTCGGCAACCCCGAGAAAGCCTCCCCGAAGATCTCCCCCAACGGCAAGCTCTGGGCCTACCTCGCTCCGGACGAGGGCGTGCTCAACATCTGGACCGGGCCCGAGGGCGGCGACGCCCGGCCGCTGACCGCCGACCGCGGCCGCGGCATCCGCGTCTTCTTCTGGGCCGAGGACGAGCGCTCGATCCTGTACGTGCAGGACCGCGACGGCGACGAGAACTGGCATCTGTACCAGACCGACGTCGAGACCGGCGTCACCCGCGACCTGACGCCGTACCCCGGCGTGCAGGCGCAGATCGTCGCCACCGAGCCGCGCTTCCCGGACCAGATCCTCGTCGCCCTCAACGACCGGGACCCCAAGCTGCACGACGTCTGGCGCCTCCACCTTGCGACCGGGGAGCGGACCCTGGAGGCGGCCAACCCCGGCGACGCGATCGGCTGGCTTCCGAACCACGATTTCAAGATCGGCCTGCACAAGGCGATGGCCCCGGACGGCGGCACCATCCTGCGCCTGCGTGACGGGGACGGCTGGAAGGACTTCCTTACCTGCGGGCCGGACGACGCGCTCGGCGCCCACGGGTTCGCGCCTAACGGCGCGAACATCTACATAGAGTCCAGCGTGGACCGCGACACGACGGCGCTGCTGGAGGTCCCGCTGGCCGGCGGCCCGGCGAAGGTCCTCGCCGAGCACCCCGAGTCGGACCTCGGCTCGGTGCTCATCCACCCGCGCCGCTACCACGCCGAGGCCGCCTCCTTCGAGGTGGACCGCCTCACCTGGCGCGCTCTCGACCCGGCCGTCAAGACGGACATCACCGCCATGGCCGCCCTCCAGGGAGATGTCACCATCGTCTCGCGCAACGACGCGGACACGGTGTGGTACCTGCTCGTCAACAAGCCCGACAAGTCGCCCGCCTTCCTGCGTTGGAACCGCGTCGGACGCGTCGCGACGCCGCTGTTCTCCACGCGCCCGAGGCTCGACGCCTACGCGCTGGCCCCGATGAAGCCGGTGAGATACGCCGCGCGCGACGGCCGCGCGGTCCGCGGCTACCTGACGACGCCCGCGGGTGCCCCGGCCGACAAGCTCCCCCTCGTCCTCCTCGTGCACGGCGGCCCCTGGGTGCGCGACCATTGGGGCTTCCACCCCGAGGCGCAGTGGCTGGCGAGCCTCGGCTACGCCTGCCTCCAGCTCAACTACCGCGGCTCCTCCGGCTTCGGCAAGGCGCACCTGCACGCGGGCGACCGCGAGTGGGGCGCCAAGATGCAGGACGACCTCACCGACGGCGTGAGGTGGGCGATCGAGCAGGGCGTCGCCGACCCCGCGCGCGTCGCGATCTACGGCGGGTCCTACGGCGGCTACGCCGCGCTGGCCGGCGCGGCGTTCACGCCCGGCGTCTACCGCTGCGCGATCGACGTCGTCGGGCCCTCGAACCTCATCACGCTCATCAAGTCGATCCCTCCCTACTGGGAGCCGCTGAAGAGGACGTTCGACCTGCGCGTCGGGTCGGTGGACACGGAGGAGGACTTTTTGAAGTCCCGCTCGCCGCTGTTCCACGTCGACAAGATCGACATCCCGCTCCTCATCGCCCAAGGCGCCCACGACCCGCGGGTCAAGCAGGCCGAGTCGGAGCAGATCGTCGCGGCCCTGCGCGCGAAGGGGAAGCCCGTCGAGTACCTGCTCTATCCCGACGAGGGCCACGGCTTCGCCAAGCCCGCCAACCGCCTCGACTTCTACGCGAAGGCCGAGGCGTTCCTCGCCAAGCATCTGGCGTAGGCCGGGCCATCTATGAGGGCGGCTATAGGTCCTTCGAGCGTTAAATGACAGGTCTTATAACCGGAGAGCCCCGGGCCCTTCGACGCAGGCGCCCTCCCCGGGATTAAGCTACGCTACGGCATGATCGAGTTCTCGCCACGCTGGGTCGCCGTCGCTCTCGCCGCCGCCTTGACCGCCTCGCCCGTCCTTCACGCCGCCGCGCAGACCGCGGCCCCGGTCGCGCCCGCCGCCGCCTGGCAGAAGGTGCTCGACAAGGTCAAGCTCGAGGGCGAGAAGGGCGCGGCCGACGGCTTCTTCACCCGCTCGCTCACCGCCGCCGACGCCGCGAAGGACAAGGCGGTCCACGGCATCGTCGTGTTCTATTTCGTCGACGCGAACAACGGCTTCAAGGTCGCGGGCGTGGAGCTGAGCATGGAGAGGAGCAGCCTGAAGACCGGCGTCATCCGCACCGATTACTGGCAGCTGCTCGCCAAGCCGTCCGGCCGGGTCGATTCGGCCGTCTACAGGCAGCGCGTCGACGTCCCCGGCGACGACGTGATCCCGGGCACGCCCGCGGAGGTGGACCTCGCCGACCCTCGGGTCAAGGCGCGCTTCGACGAGATGATCGGATTCTGGTCCTCCCGCTGACGAGCTGGGTCTAAAGCCCGGTTTCGGAGAGGGCCCTTCGCCTAGACCTTTTTAGGCCTTCCGGTGCTGATTATCCCGTCGAGAACAACCTACGATGGGGGCATGATCCCCTCCACGCTCCGCCGGACCGTCCTCGCGCTCGCCGTCATCGCTTTCCTGATCTCCCGGGCCTCGGCGCAGACCGACGCCGCCTTCGCTTCCGCGCTCCAGCAGGGCGCCCCCACCGCCGTCCAGTTCGCCCAGGTGAAGGCGAAGCCGCAGAAGCCGGCCCCCGTCGCCCCCAAGGCGCCGGTCGCCGACGACGCGGTCTGGAAGAAGGTCCTCGAGACCGTGAAGCGCGACGGCGTCTACAAGCCCGGCAACGGCCCGCTGCCGAGCGCGTTCACCATCGACGATTCCACCGGCGACCCCAAGGCGGCCCATGTGGAGAACAGCGTCGCCGTCCTGGGCATGATCAACGACGACGAGCAGTTCGAGGCGCTGGGCGCGATCTTCGTCGTGAAGAGCTACACCCTCGACCCCAAGGACGGGAACTGGCGCGTCGACCAGTGGATGTTCATGACGGACATCTACGGCGAGGTGGGCGACGGCGGCCACGCCCTCGTCGTCCAGACGCCCGACGGGAAGACCGTCTCCGCGGTCCCCGAGAAGCTGGACCCGGCCGATCCCAAGATCAAGGCGCAATTCGACGCGATGCTCAAGCACTGGGCCGAGCGGACGCCCAAAGGAGCCTGACCATGAAACTTCTCCCCCTCGCGCTGGCTCTGACGCTCGCGATCCCCGCCTCGGCCGCCTCGAGCGATGCCGATTTCGCGACCTCGCTGGGAAGCATCGGCGAGCACCTGATCGGCCGCGCGAAGAAGCTCCAGGGCGATTACCGCCAGGCGACCCAGGAGTCCGGGCCCAACGACCCCATCCTGCTCGCCCAGAAGCCCCTGCTCGACCTGATCAAGAAGGTGGAACCGTCCGTCGTCTTCCTCGTGATGAGCATCCCCAGCGAGGGTACCTCTAAGAAGCCCGGCGGCGGAATCTGCACCGGGTTCTTCACCGACGCGATGAAGGAGCTCGGCCGCCCGAGCATCATCACGACGAACGCGCACTGCGTCGAGAAGATGGCGGTCGGGGCCGAGATCCAGGTCGGGCTTTATACCGGCGACGACAACCGCCCGAAGATGACCAAGGGCAAGGTCCTCGCCTACGGCAGCAGCACCGCGGCCAAGGACATCGCCTTCGTCGAACTGCTCGATCCGTCGCTCAACCGCCGCCCGCTGCCGCTGTGGAACAAGCTCGACCGCGGCGAGCAGGTCATCGCGATCGGCAACCCGCTGGGCATGACCTTCTCCATCTCCCGCGGCATCGTCAGCGCGCTCGAGCGCGAGCGCCTGAGCTCGTCCTTCGTGCTCGAGATGAACCAGTCCGACGTCGCCGTCAACCCCGGCAACTCCGGCGGGCCGCTGTTCAACATGTGGGGCAGCGTCGTCGGCATCAACACGATGATCGCGTCCCAGTCCGGCGGCTTCGAAGGCATCAGCCTGTCCGTGCCCTCGTCCTACATCACGCTGGCGATGAAGCAGTACAAGCGCACCGGCAACCTGAAGCCCGGCGCGATGCAGGTGGAGATCTCCCCTTCGACCGAGACGCTGAAGCTGACCGTGCGCAAGGTCGTCCCCGGCGGCCCCGCCGAGGCGGCGAAGATGCAGGCCGACGACCAGCTGATCTCCGTCGACGGCGTCGACCTGAGCGGCCCGGAGAACGAGGCCGCGATGAAGGCCTTCCTGACCTACGTGAAGTACCGCTCGCCCGGGGAGAAGGTCACCGTGACCGTGCGCCGCGCGGGCAAGGACGTCGCGCTGACCGTGACGCTCGGCGAGGCGAAGCCGCCGGAGCCGCCCCGTCCCGAATGGGCGCCGATCCCGCCGAAGGAAAAAGCCGACAAGTCCGGGCCGACCAGCTTCTCGATCTAGCCTCGCCCGCCCCGACTGTTTCCGGAAACAGTCGGGGCGCCGATTTTAAGGGCTCGCGCCGTTGCGAGCCCGCCTCTTGACTGACGGGGGAACGGAGAGCATAATCAGGGCGAGATGGCTTCCCTCCTCATCCTCATCGCGGTCCTGGCCGTCCCCGCTTTCGCGCAGAAGATCCCGGACTGCATCCATGTCTCGACGACCGCGGTCAAGCTCCGCTACAAGCCCGACCTCGACTCGGTGCGCGACTGCCAGGAGAAGGCGCGCCAGAAGCTGATCGACGACGCCCAGAGCAAGGGCAAGCCCCTCCCGTACGCGAAGGTCGAGAGGATCGACGACCTGCAGCGGGCCGAGGTCCGCGAGTTCCTGGCCAACAGCGGCACCGTCATCGAGGGCTCCACGAAGAACAGCCGCTCCCTCGGCGGGGTGACCGGCGAGGACCTGTCCCGTGTATCGGCCGAGGAGGGCGCGGAGATCGGCGCCCTCGAAGATCGCCTGCACAAGGCCGCGGGCGACGGCAAGGACGGGATCACGCCCGCGATGGGACGAGATCTCATCGACTCGCTCACGAAGAAGCAGGGCTTCGTCAGCCCGGACATGAAGGACCTGATCGACTCCGTCGTCCGCGACGGGGGCAAGCTCACCCCCGAGACGATGAAGAAACTGCAGAGCGCGGGCCGCGCGGCGAAGGGCGCGGGCCTCGACCTCAACATCGACAAGGGCACCGAGAAGAACATCCTCGAGCACGACTTCGACTCGGACAAGACGCAGACGCCGAGCCCCCCCGCCGACCCCGGCAATCTGTAAAATAGACGGGTGAAGACAAAACCCGGCGCCCTGCCCCTGTTCCGTCACCTGACGAAAGTCCCCACCGCCCCTTTCCGCGAGGCCGCCGTGTCGAAGAAGGCCCTGGAGTGGATCCGGGACAACCTCGGCTCGCGCGTGAAGGTCCGCCGCCTGCGCGGCGGCTTCATCGTCTCCTATCGCGGCGCGGGGAAGGGCCCGGCGCTGTGCCTGGCTGCCCACCTCGACCATCCCGCCTTCGACCTGCTCAAGGTCACCCGGACGGGGGCCACCGCGCGCCTGCGCGGCGGCCTGCCCCCGCACCTGCTCCCGGGCGCGGCGGTCGAGGCGTTCCCCGCGGTCCCGAAGGACAACCGCCCGCTCGCGCGCGGCGTGATCGGCCCGCGGCCGAAGAAGGACGGCGGCCTCTGGACGATCGCGTGGACCGAGGCCCCGAGGGCCGGCGTCCGCCTCGACTTCGCCGTGCTGGCCCTGCCCGCGTGCGAGACGAAGGACGGCTGGCTCCTGTCGCGCTCGGTGGACGACCTGCTCGGCTGCGCGATCAGCCTCGAGGCGATGCGCCGCCTGGCGAAGGCGCGCGCGAAGGTGAACCTCACCGTCCTGCTCAACCGCGCCGAGGAGGTCGGGTTCGTGGGCGCGCTCGACATGATCAGGTCCGGGACGCTGTCTCCGCTGGACTCCTATCTGTCGATCGAGTCCTCGCGCGAGCTCCCCGGCTCGAAGCCGGGCGGGGGCCCCACGGTCCGCCTCGGCGACAAGGCCGCCGCCTTCGACCCCAACCTGACCGCTTTGCTCGACGACGCGGCCGAGGCGCTGCGCAAGCGCGGCGCCAAGGTCCAGCGCCTGCGGCTGACCGGCGGCACCTGCGAGGCGACGGCCTACCTGGCCTTCGGCTACGAGGCCGGCGGCCTGGCGATCCCCCTCGTCAACTACCACAACGGCTGGGGCGCCGACGCGGTCGCGCCGGAGAAGGTGAGGCTGTCCGACGTGGAGGGCGGGGTCCGCCTGCTCGTGGAGGCGTCCAAGCGCTTCGGCGCCAAGACTTTGCGCGGCTCGCTCCGCGCCCGTCTCGAGAAGCGACACGACGGCGAGAAGCGCGCGCTCTCGGCTTAAAAAAAGCGTGACACCCCCGCGATAGACCCGGCCCGGGCGCGCGGGCTACCATGGCCTCCGAGATCGCGGAGGAGGACGCCATGGCGAACGAGCTGAAGGGTTTCACGGTCGCGATGCTGGTGACCGGCGGGTTCGAGGAGTCGGAGCTCGTCGAGCCGAAGAAGGCGCTTGAAGCGGCGGGAGCCGCGGCGCGGATCGTCTCCCCGGTCCCCGGCGAGGTCCAGTCGGCGAGGCACGGCGCCCCGGGCGGGATGTTCCGCGTGGACGCGGTCCTCGGCCAGACCCACGCCGGCGAATACGACGCCCTGCTCCTACCCGGCGGGGTCGCCAGCCCGGACCGCTTGCGCATCATGCCCGCGGCCGTCGCCTTCGTGAAGCACTTCGTCGAGTCGGGCAAGCCGATCGCGGCCATCTGCCATGGCCCGTGGACCTTGATCGAGGCCGGCGGCGCGCGCGGGCGGCGCCTGACCTCCTGGCCCTCGCTGAAGACGGACCTGGTCAACGCCGGCGCCAAGTGGACGGACGAGCCCGTCGTCGTCGACGGCGTCCTCGTGACGAGCCGCCGGCCCGACGATCTGCCCGTCTTCAACGCGAAGATGCTCGAGGCGTTCGCCGCGAGCCGGCACGTGAAGCAGCGCTGACCGGGGCCCCCTTGCTAAATCCTCCCACGGCGGTACAATGTTGAGCGCAGATGCGACTCGAACGCTATTTCGGCCTCAACGACCCGGTCTCCAGCATCAGCCACCTCACGGCGGCGGTCGGAGCCTTGGGCGGGACCTACTTCCTCTACCGGAAGGGCCGCGGAGACGCCTTGCGCGTCTCTTCGCTGATGATCTTCAGCGCCTCCTTGCTCTTTCTCTTCGCGATGAGCGGCGTGTACCACGGCCTGCCGCCGGGGCCGTCGCGGGTCTTCTTCCGGCGGCTCGATTACGCCGGCATCTGGCTCGTCATCGCCGGGTCGGCCACGCCGGTGCACGTCCTGCTCTTCAAGGGGCACTGGCGCTGGGGCCTGACCGCCCTGTTCTGGGGCGCGGCGCTGACCAGCCTCGTGCTCATCGACGTGTATTTCAACACCTTGCCGTACTGGGCGATCGTGACGGCCTACATCGGCGTGGCTTCGCTCGGCGTCATCTCTTTCGTCCGCATCACCGCCCGCTACGGCTTCAAGGAGTCCGCCCTGCTGTTCCTGGGGGGCATCGCCTACATCGCCGGGGCGGTCATCGACTTCCTTGACGGGCCCGTGGTCTTCACCGGGGTCCTCGGCGCGCACGAGCTGTTCCACTTCCTCGTGATCGTCGGGGCGTCCCTGCACTGGAGCTTCATCTACAACTGGGCCGGACGGCAGGACATCGCGCGCTGAGCGCGGGTCAGACGGCGCGCAGGTTCCGCCAGATCCCGTACCAGAACCGCCCGCTCTCCGTCGAAGTCGCCGCGCGGCGCGCGTCGCGCACGAACCGCCGGCCGTCCTTCCCCGCGTCCTGCTCCCGAACCAACGCCGGCCGGCTTCCCCGCTTCGAGTCCTTGATCGTCATCTCGCGTCCTCCGCCGGAAGATTCCGGCGCTTGATTGTAGGAACGCGGGCGCAACTTTCCGTCAAGCGCCGGTCAAATCCCCGTCAAATCACCTGAGGGCGGCTTCGGCGCGCTCGATGTCGAGGAGGGCGGCGCGCGCGCCGGGGCTCTCGGTCAGGGCGAGGACGCGCTCATAGGCCGCGCGCGCGGCGGGGTAGTCCTTCTCCTGGAAGCAGATCATGCCCAACAGGAACTGCGCGCGGGCGTTTTGAGGAGCGCAGGAGGCGGTCTGCTCGAACAGCGCGCGCGTGGAGCGGTAGGTGAGGTTGCGTGCGGCGGCGATCGGGGCCCACAGCGCGAGGAGGGCGGCGAGCGCGAGGGCGCCGCGCTCGGAGCGGCCGAGGAGATGCGAGAGCAGGAGGCTCAGGCCGGCGGCCGGGAGGTACAGGTAGCGGTCGGCGACGGGGCTGACGTTCGAGAAGGGGATGAGGTGCAGGAAGGGCGAGAGGGCGAGGATGATCCACGCGAGGGAGAACAGGCCCTCCTTGGAACGACGGAGGAACGCGACGGCGGCCGCGAACGCGCCCAGCCAGAACAGCCACCACGGACCGGAGGGCATCGTGCGTTCGAGGCACAGCGGATACGGGACGGCGAGGGTGCGCAGGTAGAAGGCGAGGGATTCGAGGGAGGAGTACTCGAAACGACGCGGGAAGGCGCGCGGGGGCGTGAGGACGGAGAAACGGAGGAGCAGGTATACGGCGCAGATGGCGGAGACGGCGGCGGCGAGGTTTTTGAGGCGCGGGAACTCGGGGCGGGCGAACAGGACGACATAGAGGATCGATAATGGAACGGCGACGAGAGCGGATTCCTTGGAGAGGAGGCCTAGGATCAGGAAAAAAAAGATTTTGAACGGAAACGACGGGGGAACCTTGTCGGCGCAGTGCTCGATCACCGAAAGGAGAACGGCAAGAACACAACTTGCGGCGAACAAATGACCTTTGAACGACGAGAAGTTGAGCAGCTCGGTGTGAGCGGGAAATACGGCGAAGAGCAGCGCTGCGTAGATCGCCGGCCTGCGGCCGGCGGTTAATCGTTGGGCGACCCGATATAGAAGAACGGCGTTCAGGAAGTGGATGCCGAGACCGAACGCTCGATAGAGGAACGGATGATCATGCGTCGCGTAATGGAACAAAGTGACGAGCGGCTGGTAGGTCCTTTCAGAAGCGAATGAAAAATAATCGCGGGAGAAAAGACCGGTCAGGAACTCCCCCAGGCCCAAACGGAAAGCCGGATTATCCCTGACATGAGAAACGTCGTCATAGATCACGGGGGACACGAGCGCCGGCGCGTAGATGAGGGCTATGGCGCCGGCAAGCGCGGCGGAGCCGCGCTTGCTCATGTTCATACTCATATTCATAAAGACAAACGGCGGTGGGTGACCTCGCCGGCCCATATGCAAATGACGGCCAAGGCGACTCCTGCGGGGACGTCCACGAGGTAGTGCCAGCCTAAAAGGACGGTGGAAGAGATCACCATTACGTTTAAAACGACGAGCGCCCAAAAAACATTCCGTTTCGGCAGCGCCGCGTATGTCGCGAGCACGGACCAAGCGACGTGGAATGACGGAAACGCGATCAAACCGCCCAACAGCGTGGTCACGGGCTGGAAATTGTGGACCTGTTCGAATTTCAAATGAGTCAGCCGCTGCACCTGGAGGAAATCCGGGCTGTCGAAGACGCCGGCCGGTCCGGAGCTCGGGAAGAAATAATAAATCAGGCTTCCGAAAAACGATGAATAGATGATCGCATACAGATAGACCCTCAGCCGTCGCCGGTCGTGCGCGAAGACCGCTATGCACGGCGCCAGGACGAGCTGGAGCTCGGTGGAGTTGTACACGAATATCAGGAATGAACGCAGCGACGGCCGCTCCGCCACCCAGCGCAGGACCGCGACCGTGTCCCAGCCGAGAGCGGCGTCCCAGCGGGCGAGGGCGTGGTCGATGCGCGGGAAGGGCGAGTACTGGATGCCGGTCGTGAGCACGCCCATGACGGCGGCGGTCAGGGCGTAGAAGGCGAGGTTGACGGCCGCGAAGGACGCGTAAGGGGAGCGCTCCCTCACCCAATGGCCGAAGACCGCGAAATCGAGCGCCACGAAGGCCAGCCACCAGCCCTCGCGCGGGAAGTAGCTGATGCCCGTGTACCGGAAGAACGCCGCGTTGACGGCGAACAGGGCGCCCGCCGCCAGCAGGGCCGCCAGCAGCCAGCCGGTCAGCCAGCGGTCCTCGCGCGAAAGTGTCACACCCGGAGTGTACCGCAATCGCCTCGAATTTGGCAAAATGAGCCCATGAAGAACATCCTCGGCCTCCTCGCTTTCCTCGCCGCGCTCGCGCCCGCCGCCCACGCCGACCCTTTCGCCGACTTCCAGACGCGCGTGCGCACCGAGTACGTCAAGCCGTTCGCCCTCGACCTGGGCGGCGTGCTCGGCGGGGCCTCGGCCCACACCGGCCGCGCGCTCGGCATGCCCGGCTTCTGGGCGGGCGTCGTCGGCGCGGTGCAGCTCCGCCCGGACGCCAACGACCGCGTGCTCCGCGACGCGGGCGTGAAGGCCTTCGGCGTGCCGCTGATCGAGGCCGGCGTCGGCCTGCCCTTCAAGATCGACGTCATCGTCCACGGCATGAGCGCCATGGGCGCCTCCATCTACGGCGGCGGCCTGCGCTACGGCGTGTACCGCACCGACCTCGTGGACTCCTTCATGCCGAACGTCTCGATCTCGGCCTTCGGCGACAAGGTCAACCACAAGTATTTCAGCGCCTCGCACGGCGCGCTCAACGCCGCCGCGACCTGGAACCTCCCGATCGTCAAGCCGTTCTTCGTCGCCGGCTACGACGTCACCGAGGTGAAGGTCGGCGCGGCGACCTTCCCGGGCGTGGCCGGGACGAAGGCCACCGCGCGCGGCTCGCGCTTCTCGGCCGGCGTCGACGTTCACCCCCTCCCCCTGATCAGCCTGCGCGGCGCCTACACCTTGCGCCACGGCATACCGGGCTTCGACTTCGGCCTCGGGGCGCAGTTCTAAGATGGCGATCTACACGCGGACGGGCGACAAGGGCGACACCGGGCTGTTCGGCGGCGACCGCGTGCCCAAGTGCGACCCCCGCGTGACCGCGTACGGAGAGGTCGACGAGCTCAACAGCGCGCTCGGCCTCTCCCGCGCCCTGTTCCGGGAGGACCCCGCGCTCAAGACCGTGGACGAGGGCCTCGCGCGCATACAGGCCGAGTGCTTCATCATCGGCGCCTTGCTCGCCACCCCCGCCGACAAGCTCGGCAAGCTCGCGGCGCCGTTCGACGCGGGCCTGCCCGCCGACGCTCCGAAGCGCCTCGAGGCCGAGATCGACCGCTGGGAGAAGGGCCTGACCCCTCTGAAGACCTTCATCCTCCCCGGCGGCGGCCGCGCCGGCTCCGCCTTGCACCTGGCCCGCGCCATCAGCCGCCGCGCCGAGCGCGCCGCGGTCGCGCTGGCCAAGGACGAGGCGCTCCCGGAGAACGTGATCGTGTATCTGAATCGATTATCGACGTGGCTCTTCGTCGCCGCGCGCTTCGTGAACAAGGAAACGGGCCACGCCGAAACGCCGTGGACGGGTCTGAAGCAATAAGAGCGTCGTCGTAAAGGCGCGCGCGGATCTCAGGCCGGGCGCGAACGGGCGCTCCAGGTCCCGACGACGAAGCCCGCCACGGAGATCGCCGCGGCCGTCATCGCCCAGGTCTGCAGCCGCGCATGGCCGATGAGGAAGCCGGCGACGAGCGGCGACAGGATCGAGGAGATCGAGTTCAGCGATTGCGTCAGCCCCAGGACCACGCCCTGCTCGCCGCGGCTGACCTTGCGGGTGACCAGGCTGGTCAAGGCGGGGCGCAGGACGCCGGTGCCGAAGGCGACCGCCGAGAAGACCAGGAGAAGCGCCGGCCCCGGGCCGATGAAGGCCAGCGCCACCAGACCGACCGCGGCGGACACGAAGCCCACGCGAGCCAGCACGCTCTCGCCGACGGCCTTGACCATGCGCCCGAGCAGGCCGCCCTGGATGATGGCGCCGAGCAGGCCCGAGTAGGCATAGAGATAGCCGACCTCCTTCGGGCCGAAGGCGCGGCCGTCGACGACGAAGCGGCGCTCGGCGAACAGCGCGAAGCCGGACATGAAGACCGAGAACATCGCGCAGAAGCAGAAGAACTGCACCAGGATCGGCGCCAGCTCCTTGTGCCGGAAATACTTCGCGTAGGCGCCCCAGTCGAGCAGCCCCAGGCGCTTGCCTCCGGGCCCCGCGTCCTCGTCCACGTGCGGACGAGCCTCGGGCAGCAGGAAATAGGTGCACAGCACGCTCGTCATCGACAGCGCCGCCGCGGCCCAGGCAGGGTAGGAGTAATCGTACTGCGCCAGGAAGCCGGAGAGGGCCGGGCCGATCATGAAGCCGATGCCGAAGGCGATGCCGATGACGCCGAACGACTTGGCCCGGTTCTCGGGCTCGGTCACATCCGAGATGTAGGCCTGCGCCAGCGAGAGGTTCCCCGCCGTGACGCCGTCGACCACGCGCGAAAGGAATATCCAGACGAGCGAAGGGGCCCAGCCGAGGATCAGGAAGCCGGCGAAGGTCCCGAGCTGGCTCACGATCAGCAGGGGCCGGCGGCCGTGGCGGTCGGAGAGCTTGCCCAGGACGGGGCCGGCGAACAGCTGGCACAAGGCGTAGGTCGTGACGAGCAGGCCGACCATCTGAGGCGAGGCTCCGTAGTGCTCCGCGTAAAAGGGAAGCAGCGGCAGGATCATCGTCATGCCGAGGATGTCCACCATCACGATGAGGAAGATCGGAAGGAGGACGCTCTTCGGCTTGTCTCGCGCGACGCTCATGGGGCGATTGTACAAAAGCTCGAAGAGAGCGCGCCCGGCGGCCGCGAGGGAACCCCGCGGCCGCCGTCGCGTCCAGGCTCTTACGGCCGGAACATCAGGCCCTGCATGTACGGCGAGCTCTTCCCGGCGCGGGACAGCTTCACCGTCTCCATGTAGAACTCATGCGCGTCCTCCGGCGTCCGCTTCTCGCGGATGACCTCGTCGGCGAGGTTCATGGCCAGGTAGTTGGCCTCCTCGGACGCGCTCGTCACCGACAGCTCTCGATCGGCCGGGACGACCTTCAGCATCAGGTCCATCTTCTCCAGATCGGCGCGCTTCTCCTCCGGCACCGCGTAGCTGACCGTCTGCTCGAGGAAATCCGTTCCCTTGCGGTGGATGGTCGTCCTCTTCCAGCTTCCCTTGTCGTTCCAGGTCGCCGTCTCGGCCCCGCTCGAGTCGGGGGCTCCGTACTTCTCGATCATCGCCTCCGCGGCGATCCGGGAAGCCGTGGGCCAGCCCGAGACCGACTGCCGGGCCGCGTCGGCGTTCGTCTGCCGGGACTCCACGCGTCCTTCGCCCTCGGCGGTGAAGGTCGTCTCGTTCCTGCGCGAGACGTCCACGCCGGCCAGGCTCATCGCCGTGCCGTCGAACGCCGGGTCCTCCGGCACGGAGACGATCAGGGAATCCCCCGCCGACATCGTACGGGCCGTGGGACGGATCACGCCTTGCGCGGGAGTGGCGCGGGCGGCGATCTTCGCCTCCCCGCGGTCGACCGCGGCGGTCACCTCATCCGGACCGCTGGCGAAGAGCTCGAGCCGCCCCCCTCGCTTCAGCTGGAACTTCTCGCCGCCCACGACGACCTCGAGGGCCTTGGGATCGGTCTCGACCCCCATGATGGCCATCGAGCCTCGCCGGCTCCCCTCCGGCTTGCGCGCCGCGAAATGGAACGCGTCGCCCTTGCCGGCGGTCACGATCGCGCGCAGGTCCGACCGGAACTCGGCCGTCCCGGATAACACGCGCACGATCGAGCCGGACCGTATGTAAGGAAGCTTCTGCCCGGGGACGCTCTCCTTGCGTCCCGGGGTCTCGACCTCGATCTTCCCGGAGAGCCGGCTGACCTGAAGCCTCGGCTCCATGTCGGACCGCATCGCCTCGGCCCCAGCCCGAACGCCTCCGAACGTCGCCAGCAACGCCAGCACGGCCGTTATGGATCGGTTCATTTTGCCTCCTATCCCGTCTGATTGCCCGGCACTATACGAGGTTGGACCTCGGCCGCCCATAGAGGCCAGGTGACCGTATTTGGAATCACGGGCGGGCCGAGCGCGGAGCTCCGCTCATCCGATGCGCCGGCCCTGGAGGAGCCTCACGATGAAGACGATCACCGCGATGACCAGCAGCAGATGCACGAGGCCTCCTCCGACATGCATGGAGAAGCCTCCCAGCCAGGACACGATCAGGATCAGGATGACGATGTCGAGCAAGCTCATGGAGCCTCCGTTGGACTTGCCCCAAGTTAGCAGGACGCGGGCGCCGCGCCCATGGCGGCGCTGTCAGCTTTTTGCGAACGCCCGCGCCGCAAAACCATGACGCGGGCTCAATACGATCCGGCGCCGCGAAGCGGTACATTCGGGCGACGCTCTTTAAGGAGATGACATGACCAACGGGACCAAAGCCGTCGCCGAAAAACCGCTTCTCAGCGAGATCAAAGTCCTCCGTGATCGCGCCAGACGCCACATCGAGGAAGGCGCCGTGACCGAAGGCTATAAGGGCGATCGCGAGGCGGTCGTCAAAGCGCTCAACGCCGCCCTCGCGACCGAGATCGTCTGCGTCTTGCGCTACAAGCGCCATCACTTCATGGCCAACGGGATCCAGGCCCAGAGCGTCGCGGCGGAGTTCGCGCAGCACGCGACGGAGGAGCTGGCCCACGCCGATCTGCTCGCCGAGAGGATCGTGCAGCTGGGCGGCGCTCCGGATTTCTCTCCGACGGGCCTCGCGGAGCGCAGCCATGCGGAGTACAAGACGGGCAAGGACCTGGCCGGGATGATCGAGGAGGACCTCGTGGCCGAGCGCATCGCCATCGACAGCTACGGAGAGCTCATCCGCTACATCGGCAACGACGACCCGACGACCCGAGTGATGCTCGAGGGCATACTCGCCAAGGAAGAGGAGCACGCCGACGACCTGTCGACCTTGCTCAGGAAAGGCTCATGACCGCCCGGCTCGGCGCCGCGGCGGGCCTGCTCCTGCTCCTGGGGCCGGCGGCGTCGGGAGCGGATGAGACGCCCCCCGCGCCGACCCCGCCGCCGGCGACGACGACGGACCGTTACCCGTCGTCGCCGGTCCCCTTGAAGACCTTGCCGAAGACGCCGGCGCGGTCCGCGCCTTTCAACGCGGGCCCGGCCCGGCCTTCGCTGCTCAAGCCGGGTGCGGCCCCGGAGGCGCCGGCCCCCGCGGCGCCGGTCGAGCCGGAGGCGGAGAAGGCGGACTCGGCCCCCGCGGCCGTCGCGCCCGCTCCGACGGTCCTGGGCTATCCGCAGAATCCCGCCGTCGCGACGCCGCCGCCTCTCGGCAGCGACCTGCGCGGCAGGATCAAGGAGGACGAGCGGCATTACGCCGAGAAGAGCGCGGCCGAGAAGCGGGAGTTCGAGCAGCGGCAGGCCGCCGAATACGCGGAGTTCACGGCGACCCTCGCCGGCAAGAGCTTCTGGGAGCGCCGCCGCCTGACCAAGGCGTTCAAAGCGGCGCAGGCCGAGCGCCGCCGGGCGTTCAACGCCGAGCAGGAGACGAAGCGGCGCACCTACGAGTGGCGGTACCCGTAGCGCTCAGCGCTTCGGCCGCAGCGCCGGCGGCAGCAGCCTCGCCGGCAAGGGCAGGGAGCGCTGGTCGCGCAGGATGTGATGCAGGCCGCGGTTGGGGTCCGCGGGGCGGAAGAAGGGGATCTCGACGCGCTCGATGTCGAACTGCACGAGCAGGCCGACCGTGTGCCCGCCGTTGCCGTGGCCGCGCGCGGCGTTGAAGCCGTAGCCGTAGCCGGAGAGGACGTGCCAGGCCTTCGAGCGCGACTGGTAGGCGGTGCCGAGGCCGACGCCGGAGTGGGTCTTGCCCTTCTGGGCGAAGCCCGGGGCGTAGTCGACCAAAGCCGTCGACGCCGTGACCAGCCCCGTCCAGGTCTTCTTGTCGCGGCTCAGCGGGACGATGTAGCTGCCGCCGAGGAGCCCGTAGCGCCGGGCGCTGATCTCCTCGTAATAGTACCCGGGCAAGGACAGCGGGAATTCCGACGCCATCGGCAGGTCCCCGCCCAGGCGGTAGGCGCTGAAGCGGTCGGCGCGGATGCTCGTGCCCCCGCTCAGGGTCACGAGGAAACGCTGCGGCGAGGCCGGCTTGTTGTAGATGAGCAGGGCCCGGCCCCAGAACAGCTGGGAGTTGGGCTCGATGCGGCGGTCGCCGCCGTACCCGTAATCCATCGGCGCGAGGCGGTAGCGGCTCTCGTACCAGGCGGACACCTCCATCGCCAGGTTGGGGACGAGATAAGGCTCCCGCCCGCCCAGGCGCAGCCCCGCGCGCGCGTTGACCTCGGTCTGGGCCTCGGGCATGGAGAAGGCCCGGTCCGTGGTGGCGTCCCGCGTGTATTTGGAGTAGTGGCTCTCGACCCGGAGTATGCCGGCCAGCGGGACGGGGCCCTGCTTCGGGAAATCATGGTACAGGCTCAGCGACGCGCGGGCCCCGTCCCCGCGGTAGGATTCCCCCCGGATGAAGCGGTCCTGGCGGATCTCGGTGTGGCTGTCGGCGAAGGCGCCCCCCGCCAGGCCCAGGCCGAGGTCGGTCTTCTCCCCCAGCGCCTTCTTGAAGCCGAGTTCGGAGTCGGCGTAGCCCGGCGCGAGGATCAGCCGCAGGGCTCGCTTCGGCGAGAAGAACTGGGGCACGTTGAGGTGGTAATAGGCGTAGGCCGCCAGAGGCCCGCGGCCGTCAACCGCCTGGTTGAAGCCCAGCTGCAGCAGCTGACGCCGCTCGGGGTCGATCTGGGCGTGGGCGGGGAAGGCGCTCACGCACAGCAGGAACGGGATGATCAGCCTCAGCACCCCGGCATTGTGCCAAGTCGGCCATTGCCGGGACATGATCCCCGGGCAACGTTCCCAAGACGCGGGGCCGGAGAGCGGCGGCCGCGGCCGGAGCCGCGACCGCCGCCGCGCCGGTCTCAGCGCCGATGCGTTCCCGCGTGCTCCTTCTTCTCCGGCGGGGCCTGCCGGTGCCACTGCTCGGCCCACTTCAGGACCTCTTCCTTCTTGTCCCCGTAGTGCTCCTGGACCTTGCCGGCGAACTTCTCGTAGTCGCCTTCGATCGCCTTCAGGTCGTCGTCGGTGAACTTGCCCCACTTCTTCTTGAGCTCGCCTTTGAACTGCATCCATTTCCCTTTGAGCTGGTCGTTGTTCATGCGTTCATCTCCTTTGGTTCCGGCCGCGGAGATTACCACTCCGGGCGCGGACGGTCCCATAGAGACGGCGTCATGGATGCTCGAACGAATTATGGCGGAGCCGGCTCACTCCGGCTTGTAGTCGGGGTCGCAGCCGCGGCCCACGAGGATGACGCCCGTGCTGGTCGCCCGGCAGCGCTCGACGAGGCCGTGCGGGCAGCAGCGCTCCTTGATCTCGTCGTAATTCGCCGAGCTCGCGCATTCCCCGTCGGCGGAGGCCGAGAGGATGCGGCACCTGACCTCCACCCGGTCCTTGATGCCGTCCAACGCTCGCTTGGTGACCTTCGCCACCGGCAGCGTACGGGCGCGCTGGGCCGCGGGGGACAACGGGATGACCGGCGCGGAGATCGTGGCGGTGGATTTCGGGGCCTCGGGCTCGTAGGCCGACCTCGCGCGCTGATACTGCTTCGGCACGCGGCCCTTCTTGTCGGAGGTGATCAGCTCCGCGGCTCCGCCGCCGCCCCCGGTGTTCCCGGACATCCCCCCGCCGGCCTTCTCCTCCTCCTTCTTCTCCGGCGCCGGGCCGCAGCTGCCGCCCTCGTCGCCGCAGCCGAGCGCGGAGAGGACGAACAAGGCGTTCAGGACGGCGAGGAGGCGCAGGCCCGGTCTCATCCCCATGAGTTTAAAGCCTCGCGGCCGTTTCGTCAACCCTTGTCCCCCTTCCCCGCCCTTGCTAGACTCTCGTCATGATCCAAGACCTGCTCGGCTCGATCGCCTCGACGCAAGCCTACCGCCGCTTCGCCGCGGAGAAGACCAGCCGCACCGTGCTCTACCTCTTCTTCATCAGCCTGATCTTCACGGTCGGCGGCTCGATCGCCATGCAGATGCGCATCGGGCCGGTGGTCGACTCGACCTTCGCCTGGCTCGCCGCCGAGGTCCCGACCTTGACCTTCTCCGCCGGAAAGGTCACGAGCTCCGAGCCCGCCGCCAAGCGCCTGGTGCACCCCCAGGCCCCCGAGGTCGCCGTCATGATCGACACGGCCCGCACCGAGCCGGTGACCCTCCAGCTCATGCAGGAGAGCAAGGTGCTCGCCTACCTGACCAACAACGCCCTGTGCATCGACCAGGGCGGCAAGCTCGAGATCTACGACCTCTCCAAGGCCGCCCTCGAGCGCCCCATGGTCGTCGACGCCAAGTTCTTCCGCGACGCGGCGGGCGCCCTCAAAAAGGTCGTCTACCCTCTCGCCATCGTCACCGTGTTCGTGTTCGCGGCCGGCTGGACCGCCTTCGCGGGCCTGATCTACACCTTGGTCGCCATGCTCCTGCAGGCGATCGGGGGCGGCGCCCTGACCTTCGGCGCGCTGTTCCAGATCGCGATCCACGCGCAGACGACCGCCTTGCTCGCCCGCATCGTCATGTCCTTCCTGCCCTTCGTGGTCCCGCTCTCCGGCCTGCTGACGATCATCATCACCTCGGTCTATCTCTGGCTGGCCGTGAAGGCCAACGCGGCCGCGGCCGCCGAGACCTCGGCGATTTGAGGGCCGCCGCCGCGCTGGCGCTCCTCGCCGCCCTGGCCGGGGGCTGCGAGTGGCTGACCGGCGACTTCCGCCTCTCCGGCGTCGTCGAGATCTCCCCCGCGCTCGAGGCGCGGGCGCCCAAGACGAACTCGGTGCTGTTCGTCATCGCGCAGAACGCCGGCGGGGTGCCCGTGGCGGTGCACCGCATCGTCAACCCCGAGTTCCCGGCCCCGTTCAAGATGTCCCCGCAGGACCTGCTCGTCCCCGGCATCCGCCGCAACGAGCACCTCGTCGTCGTCGCCCGCCTCAACGCGCACGGCATACTCGGCGCCCCCAAGCCGGGCGACCTCGAGGGCCGGTGCGCGGAGGCCGCCCATCCCGGCGACCGCGGCGTGAAGGTCCGCCTCGACAAGGCCCTATGACCATGAAACGCCTCGCCGTCCTGGCGCTCGCCGCCGGCCTCGCCGCCTGCGGAGGGGCCTCGTCCCGCCGCGCCTCGTCGTCCGGCACGATGTCCGGGCTCGACGTCCTCGTCGCGGACCGCTTCGCCCCGCTGAAGGGCAAGCGCGTCGGCGTGATCACCAACAGCACCGCCGTCGACCGGCGCGGGCGCTCGATCGTGGACCTGCTCGCCTCGGCCCCCGGCGTGACCCTCGCCGCCATCTTCACCCCCGAGCACGGCTACGCCGCCGCGAGCGAATCGGAGCACATCGCCTCGGGCCGCACCCGCGTCCACGGCAAGGAGATCCCGCTGTACAGCCTGTACTCGGACGGCATCCGGGGCATGCGCCCCAAGCCCGAGCAGCTGCAGGGCCTGGACGCGGTCGTCTTCGACATCCAGGACATCGGAGCCCGCTTCTACACCTACCTCGCCACGATGGCGATGGCCCTCGAGGAGACGAAGACCGCGGGCGTGGACTTCATCGTCCTCGACCGCCCGAACCCGATACGGGGCGACCTCGTCGAGGGGCCGATCCTCGCCGACCCGAGCCTGCGCTTCGTCACGCCCACCGCCTACTTCCAGGTGCCCGTCCGCCACGGCCTGACCGCCGGCGAGATGGCGATGCGGCACAACCTGACCGTCGGCCACCCGCACCTGACGATCGTCAAGATGAAGGGCTGGGACCGCTCCCTATGGCACGACCAGACCGGCCTGCCCTGGGTGCCGCCCTCGCCGAACATGCCGAACATCGAGGCGGCCGCCCTCTATCCGGGCATCGGCATCTTCGAGGCCTCCAACATCGCCGTCGGCCGCGGCACGCCCGTGCCCTTCCGCTGGATCGGCGCCCCGTGGATGAAGGCCGATGAGATCGTCTCCCGCCTTCAGGGGACCGTCGAGGGCGTCGAGTTCTCCGTACAGGACTACACGCCGAGCAAGAGCGTCTTCGCAGGCCAGGCCTGCCGCGGGGTCAGGATCACCGTCACCGACCGCGACGCGATGCGCCCTCTCTCCGTTTTCCGCCATCTCGCCCTCGCCCTCCGCGAGTTCAACCCCAAGGAGTTCGAGTGGCGCTGGGACGAGGCCAAGCGCATGGTCGGCGTCGACGAGTTCCGCCTCCTCTGGGAGACGGGCGCCGGCGAAGAGGCCTTCATCGCCCTCTTCGACAAAGGCCCCCGCGACTTCGAAGCCTCCCGCCGCTCCGTGCTGCTCTACTAGGTGCCTGGCATTCCACTTTTTCACTTTTCGTCGAAAAGTGAAAAAGTGGAATGCCAGGCACCGTGCTAACGGCCTTCGCCGTCGAGGGCGGGGGCGAGGACCCAGCCGAGGCCGAAGGTGCCGACGGTGCCGATGATGACGAGCCAGCTCCAGCCGAGCGGGATGATGGCCTTCTCGGACAGGACGAGCAGGACCGCGTTGACGACCGCCATGGAGCCCATGGCGACGACGACGGCCTTGTCGCCCTTGCGCTTGGTGGCCATGCCGAGCAGGAACACGCCGAGCATCGAGCCGTAGGTCACGCCGCCGATCTTGAAGGCCAGCCACAGCATCTTGTCGAAGAAGCTGAAGAAGTAGGCGATGCCGGCCAGCGCGAGCGCGAACAGGGCCACGCAGACGCGGGAGACCTTCATGTAGTGCTGCTGCGACTCGGCCTTCGCGACCAGCGGCTTGTACAGGTCGTTGACGAACACCGCGGTCAGGGACGCGAGCGGCGAGTCGATCGAGGCCATGACGATCGCGGTCAGCACCGCGCCGCGCAGGAAGCGCGGCATCACCGTGGCCGCGAAGTGCGGGTAGATCTTATCGAGCTTCTCCGGCAGCGCGAGCCCGGGGTTCTGCTTGTAGAAGACGAACAGCAAGGTCCCTACGCCGACGAAGACGATCAAGGTCAGCAGGGAGCCCGCGATCGACAGCAGGATCGTCTTCTGGCTGTCGCGCCGCGTCTCGACGGTGAGGAGCTTCTGCGTCATCTCGTGGTCCGTGCCGAAGGCGGCGGTCGAGCCGACGAAGCCGTTGAGGATGGCGATCCAGACGATGTTCGGGTTGCCGAAGAACTTGGCGAGGAAGCCCGGCTCCATCACGTTCGGCCCCCAGTTGAAGATCCGCATCTTGCCGGCCTCTCCGGCGAGCTGCAGGGCCGCGGGCAGGCCGCCCTCGATGCGATGGATCAAGAAGGCGATGGTCAACGCCCCGACGCCGAGGAAGGTCAGCGCCTGGAGCACGTTGGTCCACACCACCGACTCGATGCCGCCGTAGGCGATGTACGCCACGCTGACGACGGTGAACAGCGCGATCGTCGGCGCGATGTGCCAGCCGAGGAGCACGCTGACGGCGACGCTCGCGGCCATCAGGCGCACGCCCGAGGCGAGCAGGCGCGTGACGAAGAAGAAGCCGGTGGCCGTGTACTGGCTGCTCGGGCCGAAGCGCTGGCGCAGGTACTCGTAGATGGTCGTGCTGTTGTATTTATAGAAGGCGGGGATGAAGAGGAACGCGATCAGTATGCGCGCGCCGGCGGAGCCGATGAAGAACTGCATGTAGCCCCAGTCCTCGCGGAAGGTCGTCGCCGGGACGCCGATGATGGTCATCGCGCTGATCTCGGTGGCGACGAAGGAGAGCATCGCCGCCCACCACGGTATGCGCCGGCCGCCCAGGAAGAAGTCGTTCGTGTTCTTGGAGCCCCGCCCGCCCCACCAGCCGACGAGGAACATCAAGGTGAGCGTCCCCAGCAGCACGGTGAAGTCCGCCGCGGTCAGCGCGGAGCCGCCCGTGAACCACGAATTGGCTTCATTCATCTGATTCTCCTAGAAAATGGCCCGCGGCCGCGGCTTGGGCCGCTTCGGCGCGCGAGTACACGCAAAGCCCGCCGGTCTTCGCGGGGAGCCCGGACAGGACGAACGGGCTGCCGAAGCTGATCGCCGTCGCGCCGGGCGCGGCGCGCAAGGCGGCGGCGAGGCGGCCGCGCGAGGCGTCGTCGAGTCGTATGCGGCCGGAATAGGCGCGGGGGCCGACGAAGAGCCCGGCGACGAGGGCCTCACCCTTGCGCGCCTTCCCGCTTCGCGCGACCCGGACGCGGACGCCGAAGCGCTTGAGCGCGGCGACGAACGGTCCGCCCGACAGCGCGTCGCGCGTCCCGGCCTGGGGCTCGTAGTACGCGACGCGGCGCGGCGCGGGCCCGAACGGAGGCCGCGTCCAGGCGGCGCAGGCGGCGAACAACGGGGCCGCCTCGCGGCGGTGAGCGGCGCCGCCCACGACCGACGGGGACGGGCGCGGGGAGCGCACCCGGCGCAAGGCCGCGTCGAGGCGGCGCTCCGCCTCCGCGCAGCGCCGCCGGAAAGCCGCGTCGCGCCCGGCCTCGACGCGCAGCTCGGCGACCAACGCTGCGGCGTCCTTCGGCACGAGGAGGATGTCGGCTCCGCCTCGCAGCGCCATCAACGCGGCCTCGCGCTCCCCCCAATGCTTGGCGATGGCCCCCATGTCGAGCGCGTCGGTGGCGATCAGGCCGCGGAAGCCCCAGCGGCGGAGGAGCGCCGGCCCCGCCGCGGACAAGGTGAACGGGAGCTTCGACGGGTCGAGGGCCGGGACGACGAGATGGCCGAGCATGACCGCGTCCGCGTCGCTCGTGAGCGCCCGGAAAGGAGCCAGCTCGCGACGATTCAACAGCGCGCGCGGCGCGTTCACCGTCGGAAGGTCGAGATGGGAGTCCTCCGTCGTGGAGCCGTGGCCGGGGAAGTGCTTGAGGCAGCCGAGCGCGCCGGCGTCGCGCAGGCCGGCCAGGTAGGCGCGCGCCAGGCGCGCCGCTTCCTTCGGATCGTGGGAGAAGGAGCGGAGGTTGACGATCGGGTTGCGCGGTTCGCTCAGGAGGTCGAGGACGGGAGCGAGGACCCAGTCCACCCCGAGCGCCCGCGCCTCGCGGCCGGTGATGCGGCCTTTCTCGCGCGCGACCGTCTCCGAGCCCGACGCGCCGACGCCCAGGTTGGTCGGCAAAGGCGTGGAGCCGGGAACATGCACCCAGGCGCCTTCTTCGTAATCCGCGCAGATCAGGAGCGGGCGCTTCGCCGCGCGGCGCAGGCGGCGCGTCAGAGCGGCGACGGAGCTCGGGGTCCCGCGATAGAGGCAGAAGCCGCCGACGCCGAGCCGGACCAGCGCCTCGGCCTCGCGCGGGTCTTGCTTTCCGACGGTGAAGCCGGGGAACACCAGGCGCGCGGGATCCACTCGCGGATTCTGCCTTTTAAGGGCGCTTCTCGGCAATAAAAGTATAATCGCCCCTTGCCACACTCTCCTTAGAGCATGCACGCCCCTCTCCTCGCCCTCCTGGTCGCCTTCCTCGGGACCGCCGCGTCCGCCCAGTCGCCCACCACGGCGGCGTACAACGTCAAGGCGACGCCGCTCGACGACCTGTCGCGCGAGCTCCTGACCGAGACCGGCTATGTGATCCGCGAGGACGGCAAGATCTGGGACAACATCGCCGACAACGCTGTGCGCCACGACGAGATGTCCTACCTGCTCGCCCGCCTCGCCGGCGCGCGCCGCCTGAAGGCCCTGCTCGAACTGAACCTCATCCTGAACCGCTCGGAGGGAGAGAAGAAGCTCACCGAGGCGGAGCGCGAGACCGTCCGAAAGATCCTGCGCAAGCACTGGGCCGTGTTCGGCGTCGGCACGCGCAAGGACTTCCGATCCTATTTCACCGTGCAGGAGCTCACCGAGGAGCTCGACAAGATCCCGCCCCGATTCGACCGCGGCTCCGCGCTGCTCATGCGAGACCCGGACCCGAACACGGCGCCGTCGCGGACCTTGGCCGCGGCGCCGATCTCCGTCACCGCGCCCCCGCCCGCCGAGACCTACGCTCCGGTCCCCGTGCCCGCGCCGGCCCCCGAACCCCCGGCGGCGGCCGCCGCTCCCCGGCAGTTCATCCCCCGGTCGGTCCTGACCCCGTTCCTCGAGCCTCCGTCCTTGCGGCGGCCGTCCCCTTTCGCGCCGCGCGCTAAGCCGGCCGCGCCCCCGCCCGTCTCGGCCGTCGCCGCGAACGCCCCGCCGGCTCCGGCGGCGTACGCGGTCCCCGCGGCGCCCGCGGCCCTCGCGGCCCCGGCGCCTCCCGCCGCCCCGGCCGTCGCTCCGGCGATCGCCGCCGTCCTGGGCGCCATGGCGCCGGTCGACGGTCCTCGCCCGGCCCCTGCCCCCGCCCCGGCGATGGCCGCCGTGCCTGCGCCAGCCATCCCGCCGGCTCCCGCTCCGGTCCCGCAGCCCGCCCCCTCCCCGGTCTTCACCGCGCCTCCTCCCGAGCTGACGCCGCGGAACATCCCCGTCACCTCGGCGCCCCCCGCGCCGCCGCCTTCCCGCCCCGCCCCTCCGGCGCCCGCGCCGGCGCCGGTCCCCGCCGCCCCCGCGAGCGCGCCGCCCACGAACGCCTTGTTCGGCTCGCTCCCGCCCGCCCAGCCGGCGACGCCCGGCGGCCTCGGCACGCTGCAGGCCTGGGTGCCGCCGTCGGCTCAGGCCCCCGCTCCAGCCGCTCCTTCCCTTCCGCCCGCTCCGCCCCCGGCCGCCGCGGCGCCGGCCGAACCGCCGAGGGTGGTCAGCCAGGACGCGACGCAGGCCGAATACGACGCGTTCGTCGCGAACGGGCCGTACTCCCGCGAAGGCCAGGCCCTGCTCAAGATGCTCGCCGAGAAGTCTCCTGAATTCTGCCGCGCGATCCTGCGCCGCACCGTCGTGCGCGGGGCGCCGCTGATCGTCGTCGACGGCGCGCGCGCCGGGTCCGACCGCCGGGCCGGCTTCGCGGTCCCCGACCCCGCGCACCGCGGCGTGACCATCGCCCTCAGCGCGGGACCGCTGCTCGTCGAGCGGAAGAAAGGGATGTTCTCCAAGACCTTGATCGCGCTCCCCGAGGACCCGCGCGCCTGGGCCGAGCTCGGCGTGGCGCCGCCCGCCCTCGACGCGCTCAAGAAGAACTCCCCCCCGACCGCGCAGGAGAACGGGCCCTGGGGCGTGGTCCGCGTCTACGGCGACCGCAGCCGCCACGGGACCTACTCCCCGCAGGAGCAGGCGGGCGAGCTGCTCGAACGGCTGCTGCTGCTCGGCCTCGAGCGCGAGGGCTTCGCCTCCTCCACCTACGCCGCCCGGGTCTGGGCGCGCGCCGCGCGCCTGCTGTTCTCCGCGCGCGTCGCCGAGGACTACGGCAACGATTCCTTCCTCGATCCCGACCGGCGGATGGAGCTGCGCGACTGGATCGAGCGCGGCGACGAGTCGGCCGACCTGCTCGTGGCCTCGTGGTCCTCGTCCCGCGGCAACGTCCTCGACCCGCGCCGCGGCGGGCCCGAGTCGCAGTCCCTGTACGAGCGCCAGGCGCGCGAGTCGTGCACCCGCTCCTTGCTCGCCGACCACTTGGCGGAGGCCGCCCGCAACCTCGCCGCGCGCGTGCGCACGGTCGAGGCGCTCGCCGAGACCGGCCTGATCACCGCCGACGCCGCTCGCGCCTCGGCGGAGAAGGCCGCGAACGAGGAAGCGGCGGCGAGAGCCGCCCTGCTCGCCTCGCCGCCCGCCTGCGACGGGCGCTTCGGCGCCGACGAGGCCGGCCTGCGCCGCTCCTCCGCCCTCCTCGCCGAGGTCTCGCGCGCCGAGCGCGCGTTCCGCGAACGCAAGTCCCGAGGCTCGAACCATGAATAGCGCGCTCGCCGCCGTCCTCCTGCTCCTCTCCGCCGGCGCCTCGGCCGGCGACTGGCTCGCCGACGCCGACAAGGCCGCGCGCGAGGCGGTGATCCCGGGCGCCGCCAAGCCCGAGACGCCGAAGGCCGCCTGGATCCCGTTCGTCCCCTCCTCGCGCCTGTTCTCCGGGGAGATCCCGGTCAACGGCTGGTGGCCGATGGAGGAGGAGACCGCGACCGGCTCGGTCTTCCGCCTGCTCGGCGGCGACTCCCACTCGGGCTCGGTGCGCACCGTGCTGTCCGTGCGCTTCTACGACAAGGACACCCCCGGCTTCCTGCCGATCAAGCAGGCGGTGGACCTGATGCGGCGGGAGAACAAGGAGACCGGCCGCACCATCTCGCCGGTGCGCCCCGTCCGCGTCGGCCTGGGCCTGGCCCGCACCTTCGAGATCGTGGAGACGCGCCGCGTGCCGTCGGACGACGGGCCTTCCTTCGAGGAGGAGCTGCATCACTACGTCGCGGTGATCCCGGTCGGCGAGGCGTACTACCTCGTGCGGCTGGTCTCGTCGCGGGCGACCTACCTCGATTACCGCGACGACTTCGTGCGGTTCCTCAAGTCCCTGCGCTCGCTGTCGCGCTAGGGAAGTGCCTTCAGCTCGGCGCGCAGCTCGAGGACCACGCGCACGTAGTTCTCGGAGTGGTTATAGGCGTACACCGCGCGCCCGATCGCGGACCCCGGCGTGAACGGCTCGCCCGCGCGATACCCGTGGCGCGCCAGGTAGTTGGCGGCGCTGCCCAGCGCGTCCGGCCAGCCGAACAGGCCGCGCCGCCCGTCGCCGTCGGCGTCCACCGCGTAGGCGTTCGCGCTCGAGGGCATGAACTGCACCAGGCCGAAGGCCCCCGCGTACGACCCGAGCCACGCGTGCGGGTCGGCTTGCTCGGCGGCGGCGAAGATCAGGAGCTCGGCGAGCTCGCGCACCGCCCAGTCCGAGCGCCGGGGAACCTTCAAGGCGATCGTCCACAGCGCCGCGCCGATGGGCATCTTGCCGGTGTAGGCGCCGAAGCGCGTCTCCACGCCGGCGTGCGCGGCGAGCAGGTAGGCGTCCACGCCGAAGCGCCCCTCGGTCGCGGCCAAGGTCGCCCCGTTGTCCGCGAGGAAGCGCGCGCCCGCGGCGAGGCTCTGGGGATTGATGAAGATCTTGCGATACTCGTCGTACGGCAGCGCCTCGCCCGGCTTGGCGAAGCGGTCGGGTATGCTCGGGATGACGACCAGCCTCGGATCGGCGAAGAAGGCGTTCACGGCCGCGGCCGGCACGCGCCCGGCGAGGCGGGCGACGACGCCCGCGCGGACCTGCTCCGGCGTCTTGGCGTCGGGCTCGACGACGGGACGCTGAGACCGCGCCAGGCGCCCGGCCTCGGCGAGGCCCTCCTGCAGCTCCGACTCGAAAACGCCGTCGCCGAAGGCCTGGGCGCGCGCCGGGCGGGCGCCCAGGACCGCGGCCGCGGCGACGGCGGTCAGCAGGCTCTTCTTCAGGAAATCGGCGCACAGGCGCGTCAGCCGCTCCCGGCGGTCGAGGAAATCATGGGACGCGCCGCGCTCGATGACGAGGCGGGCGTTCTCCCCCGCGCACTTCGCGATTCGCCGGGAGACGACGACCGGTATGGTCTGGTCCGCGTCCCCGTGCACGAGCAGCAGCGGGGCCTTGATGCGGCTCGCCGCGCGGCCCGGGTCGTGGGCGGTCACGGCCTTCTTGAAGTCGGCGGCCAGCGCCTTCGGCGCGAGCGTGTTCAGGGGCCGGGAGAGGCGCTTGATGAAGTCGATGGTGCCCGGGCCGATCATCTCGGCGCCGCCGGCGGGGGCGACGGCCACGACGGCGCGCAGTTTCGGGTCGCGCGCGGCGGCGTTGAGCGCGGTCCAGCCGCCCATGCTGAAGCCGAACAGGGCCACGCGGCGGGGGTCCACGAACGGGAGCCGGCGCGCGGCCGCGAGCGCGGCGGCCGCCTGCGCGGGCAAGGTCGTGAAGCGGTACTTCCCCCCCGAGCCCCAGGCGCCGAGGAAGGAGGGCGCCACCGACGCGACGCCCCGCGCCATCAGGGCGCGTTGGATGTCGACGCTCTTCTCCGAGCCGGGAAAGCCGTGGAGGAACAGGACCGTGGGAAAGCGCTTCCCCTCCGGCCCCTCGGGCCGGTGATAGTGCACGATCATCTTCTGGCCCTTCACGCGGAATATCTCGGTGCCGGCGCGCGCGTTCATGGCATGATTCTACCGCAAAATCCGGCGCTCAAGACTCGCTATAATCTCCGCGTGGCGCAAAACCCCGACAACCGGCCGCGCATCGTCCTCGGCGTGGCCGGCGGCAGCGGCTCCGGAAAATCCTGGCTCGCGAAAGCGGTCGTCAACGCCTTCCCGGAGCAGACCACGGTCATCTGCCACGACTGGTACTACCGCCACAACGGCGACCTCAACGAGGCGCAGGCGCTGAAGCTCAACTTCGACCACCCGCGCTCGCTCGACACGGCCCTGATGTGCCGCCAGCTCGACCAGCTCAACGCGGGCAAGCCGATCGACGCGCCGATCTACGACTACGCGACGCACAGCCGCTTGAAGGAGACCCGCCGCGTCGAGCCGCGACCGCTGGTCATCCTCGACGGAATACTCGTCCTGACCGAGAAGGCGCTGCGCGACCGGATGACCGTCTCCGTGTTCATCGAGACGCCCGACGACATCCGCCTGATGCGCCGCGTGCGCCGGGACTGCAACGAGCGGCGCGTGGCGCTCGACGAAACCTTGCGCCTGTACGAGGAGTTCGTGCGCCCGATGCACCGGCGCTTCGTCGAGCCCTCCTCGCACCACGCCACCTGGATCTGGTCCCAGCTCGAGGACAAGACCTTCCCCAGCCTGCTGATCACCGACCTCAAGCGCCGCCTCGCAGACAAAGTCCCCGCATGAGCCCCCGCCGCTACCGGCCGAGCTTCGAGGCCCGGCCGATCTTCGAAGGGATGCCCCGCACCAAGGTCGACACCCCCGCCTTCCAGCTGACCTCGGGCGTCGTCCTGTTCGCGGTGGGCCTGATCATGTTCCAGGTTCACCCTCCGGAGGGCGAGTGGACCCCGGGCACCTTGACCTGCTGGAACGCCGGCGCCTGGGCGGGAGCGATCGCCGGCGGGGTCCTGCTGTTCGCGGCCTTCCAGAGCCTGGCCCGCGCCCGCGCGCGCGTCCGGGCCTTCGCCGCGGGCTCGCCCGACGCCTGGCGCCTCGACTACGACTGGAACCCGGGAGCGATCCGGGACCGCGCCGTCGCCGCGGCCGCCGAGGCCGTGCTCTGGATCGCCATGTCCGCCACGCTCGGCGTCGCCGCCCTCCTGTTCTCGTACGGCGGCGATCCGCTCGTCCGGGTCGTCTCGCTGTGCCTCGTGGGCCTCTCCGCGCTCTGCGCGTGGATGTCGAGCGGGACCCTGAGGCAAGGCCTCCTGTTCGGCGAGTCCGTCCTGCGCTGGGACGGCGGCGGGCCTTTGCGCGCCGGGACCGAGTGGACCGGGTCCGTCGCGGTGGCCGAGCGCGTGACCGCTCCTTACGCCCATCTCCAGTTCGTCAAGGAGGTCAAGACCGGGAGCGGCGATACGGTCTCCTATAGCCGCCGGGAGCACGACCGCGTGGACCTGGCGGCCCGGCTCGAGCGCGGCACGGACGGGCGGAAGATCCTGCGCCTGACCGCGAGCCTCCCGGCGAACGCGCCGGCGACCGAGCTGTCCCGCGACCCCGCCCGCTACTGGGAGCTGCGCGTCGCCGACGACGCCTCCGGCTGGGCGACGACCTTCCTGGTCCCCGTCTACCGCTGACGCCTACTTCTTGCCGGCGACCTCGTCGGCGAGCTTGCCCATCCCGTAGACGGCCCGCATCGCCTCGATGATGCCCGAAGAGTGCACCGCGACCGTGCGGTTGCGCGCGTCGTCGTAGGCGTAGCGCCCCACCAGCGACTGGATGTTGCCGTCGAACACGAGGCCGACGTACTCGCCCTTCGCGTTGACTATCGGCGAGCCGGAGTTGCCGCCGATGATGTCGTTGGTCGTCACGAAGTTGACCTTCGTGCCGAGCTTGAGCTTGGCCTTGGCGGCCTTGACCCGCGGCGCGAGGTCGAACGGGGGCTTCTCCGAGTGGCCGATCGCGCGGTCGTACAGGCCGTAGAAGGTCGTGAACGGCGCCACCAAGGTCGTCCCCTGCTCGTAGCCCGCCACCTTGCCGTAGGACATGCGCAAGGTGAAGGTCGCGTCCGGGTAGGTGGACTTCCCGTAGACGGCGAAGCGCGCCTTGGCGATGCGGTTGCCCTCGGCGACGGTCACGCTCTCGATCTCGTCCTCGTACCACTTGCGCTGCGCGCGGTAGACCGGGTCGAGCTTGCGCGACCAGACGATCAGGGCGTCGTCGGACTCCGCGACGGCTTTCTCCCCGCCCTCGACGAGCTTCTTGCGCGCGGCGACGTCGAAGAGCTTCGTCCCCGCGATCAGGTCCTTGGCGACCTTCGCCGGCTCCGCTCCGCCGAGGGCGGCGCGCACGAAGTCGTCGTCCTTGCCGAGCTCGCGGACCGCGTCCTCGAGCGCGCGCCGGAGGAAGAACTCCTCCATGTCGGGATACATCGGAGCGGGAGAGAACAGCCGGAACTTGAGCGACTCGAGGGACGAGTCGCGGAACTCCTCGTAGCGCTTGTCGTTGGGCTTGGCGACCTCGGCGACGTAGCGGACGATGGTGCCGGCCAGGCCCGCGACCTTCGTCGCGGCGTAGGCCCGATAGGTCGTCTGCAGGCGGCGCTCCCCGGCCTTCCTGGTCGCGGCGGCGATCTTGTCCCAGGAGCCCTTCGCGTTATTCGCGGTCTCGTTGGAAGACCCCGAGACGGTCTTGCGCAGGGCGTCCTCGGCGTCCTTGAGCGAGGCGAAAAGCTTGGGGTCGAGCAGGCCCTCGTACTCCCCGGTGACGGCCTTGATCGCGTTCTCGATGCCGAAGATGCGGTCCTTGGAGCGGCGCTCCTGCTCGGCCCCGAGCTTGGCGTAGGCGTAGTAGTCCGCGCGCTTGGCGGCGGCGACCTTCAGGTACAGCGGCAGGCCGAGGTCGCGGGCGTACTCGAGCTGGGCGACGGTGTCGAGCCGGTCGGTGCGGCCCGGGTGCCCGGTCACGAACACGAGCTCGCCGTCGGCGGCCCCGTCCTTCGACCACTTCAGGTAATGCTCGATCTTGACCGGCTTGCCGTTCTCGTAGACGCGGAAGAACGCGAAGTCGAGGGCGAAGCGGGGATAGGTGAAGTTGTCCGGGTCGCCGCCGTAGAACGCCGCCTGGAGCTCGGGGGCCATGACGAGGCGCATGTCGGTGTACTTCTTGTAGCGGTACAGCCAGTACTCGCCGCCCTGGTACAGCTCGACGACGTCGGAGCGCAGGCCCGTCTCGTCCGAGGAGGCCTTCGTGATGCGCGAGATCTCCCCCTTGCGCTGCTCGTTCTGGTCCTTGTCGGAGGCCTTCGGGTCCACGGCGGCGCGAACGCGGGCCGTGACGTCCTCCATCGACACGAGGACGTTGACCTCGAGGTCGGGGCAGGCGATCTCCCCCTTGAGGTCCTTGGCGAAGAAGCCCTCCTTGACGTAGTCCTTCTTCGGCGTGGACATCTTCTGCAGCTGCCCGAGCGCGACGTGGTGGTTCGTCAGAACAAGCCCGTTCTTCGAGACGAACGCCCCCGAGCCGCCGTCGTTGAAACGCACCGACGCGAGGCGCAGGTGGTCGATCCAGTCCTGCTTCGGCGTGAAGCCATAGCGGTCCTTGAGCAGCTTGATCGGGAGGTTGTCGAACGTCCACATGCCCTCGTCTCCCCGCAGCTGCGGCGTCGCGGCGACGGTCAGCGCCGCGGCCATCACAGCGGCGCGAGCGGTCCGGTTGCGGGTCTGGGGGTTCGCGGACATGGGAAGGGCCTCCTGAACGAAGGCGCTGATTCTAGCAATATGGCTGGTGCCTGGCATTCCACTTTTTCACTTTTCGTCATGCAACTTTTTCCGGGGGTCATTCGTATGATAAGTATGGGACGACGACCACGCGTTCACTTTTCCGGGGCAGTCTTCCACGCGATAGCTCACGGGGTGGCGGGGCAGGATATATTCCTCGACGATGCTGATCGCGTGAGATTCCTCGACGACCTACGCAGCCTGGTCCGGCAATCCGGGGCCAGCCTCCTCGCCTATTGCCTCATGGGCAACCACTTCCACCTCGCGATACAAGTCGGGAACATCACCCTCTCTTCGATCATGCACCGACTAATGACTCGCCACGCGAAGGCCTTCAATCAGCGGCACGAACGGAAGGGCCATCTGTTCTGGTCCCGCCATGATGAGTTTCTATGCAGCGATGAGAAATATTTGGCCGGCCTGATCCGGTATATCCATATGAATCCGGTCAAAGCGGGGCTTGTGACGAAAGCCGAAGATTGGCCGTGGTCAAGTTTGGAAGGAAAACCGATGCCGGAGGATGCCTCTGGAGAGATCGATGAATATGATCCTTGGGCCCGGGTGGAAGAAACGCAGCCCAGCCTGATCCGAGCTGCCCACAACGACAAGCCGACCATCGACGAACTTGGGCTGGATATCGCCAACAGGATGGGCATCCCGGTTCCGGAGCTCCGTTCCAATACCTTCTGTAGGCCGGTAGTCGCCGCGAAAAGACTTCTAACCCGGGAGGCCATCAAATGCGGTCACCCACTCATTTCCATCGGGCGCTGGTTGAATTCGTCAGCAGCGACGATAAGCCGCTATGCCCGGAGTAAAAGTGAAAAAGTGGAATGCCAGGCACCAATCAGATCGCGATGGTGAAGAAGAACTCGCTGCCTTTGCCGGGCTCGGAGCGGAGGCCGGCGGCGCCGCCGTGGGCCTCGGCGACGCTCTTGACGAAGGCCAGGCCGAGGCCGAAGCCGGGGATCTGGCCGGTGAAGTCGGCGTCGATCTGGTAGAACTTGCGGAAGAGCTTGGGCTGCTCCTCGCCGGGGATGCCGGGGCCGTCGTCCTTCACGGCGAACTTGAGGAAGCCGTCGGCGCGCGCGACCGTCACCTCGACGCCCTTCTTCGGCGCGGGGTTGAACTTCACCGCGTTCTCGATGAGGTTGGCGACGGCTTCCTTGACGAGGAACGCGTCGACCTTCACCTTGGGCAAGGATGACGCGGCCTTCGCGTCCCAGGCCACGGCGGCGCCGGCGCCGAGCTCGAGCCCGCGGAGCGCCGCGTCGACGAGGTCCGCCGGCGCGGTCTCCGCGCGGTCGAGGACGATGTTCTCGGGGCTCTGCACGGCGGTGAAGGTGATCAGCTTCTCGACCAGGCGGGCGAGCTTCTCGTCCTCGCCCTGGATCTTGGAGAGCATCTTGCGCTGGTCGGGGCTGAAGTTCTTCTCGTCTCCGCGCAGCAGCTCCAGGTTGCCGAGGGCGATCGCCAGCGGCGTGCGCAGCTTGTGCGAGACGATGGACAGGAAGTTGCGGGCCAGCGACTCGCCGCGCTTCTCGAGCGTCGCGTCGTGGAAGATCATCAGGAAGCCGGCGTGGACGTTGTGGTCGCCGAGGCGGTCGGCCACGCCGGAGAGGATCAGCAGCTGGGGCGCTTCCCGCTGGAGCTCGAAGGGCGTGATCCGGGAACGGCCCGAGAGGATGGCCGGGAGGTCGGGCTTCGGGCGGTAGTCCGTCGAGAGCGCCTCGGCCATGGTGGCGGCCGGCCGGTCCTGGCGGCCGAGCAAAGCGCGGGCCGAGGGGTTCATGAGGAGGATGCGTCCCTCGGGGTCGGTCAGGATCAGGCCCTCGCGCGTGTCGTTGAAGATGTTCGCGAGCTTCTCCTTCTCCTCCTGGAGCCCCCGGAACAGCAGCGAGTTGGCCACGGTCATCTCGTTGAACGCGCGGGCGAGGGTGCCGATCTCGTCGCGGGACATCACCTCGACCTGGACGCTGAAGTTGCCGCGGCCGGCCTCGCGCGCGGCGGCAGCCAGCTTGGGCAAGGCGCGGGTGATCCAGCCGACGATCAAAACGGTTCCGAGCGCCGACACGAAGGTCGCGACGGCCGCGATCGCGATGATCTTCCGCTTCGGCGCGCGCAGGGCCTCCTCGAGAGAGCGATCGTTGAAGCCGATGCGGGCCGTCCCCACGCGGCGCGGGCCGACCATGATCGGGGCGGTGAGCTCGTACACGCCGCCGCCGCCGTTCTCGCGGCGCCGCTGCAGCTCCACATGGTCCGAAGCGAGGGCCCTCAGAGAGAAGGGGTCTGACAGCTTCTCTCCGATCCGCGTCGGGTCGCTGTGGGAGAGCACCGTGCCGTCCTTGTCGACGACGCCGGCGTAGGTCACGGCCTTCTCCTTGACCATCTCTTCGACGTGAAAATGAAGGGAGAACGGGTCGACCTTCGGGAAGATCGCCTCGCGCGAGGAGCGCGCGAAGAACTCCGCGCGGACCTTCATCTCGCCGATCAGGCCTTCCTCGATGCCGCCGACGATCTGCCGCGCCATCAGCGCGATGACGCCGAGCACGAGCAGGCAGGTCAGCAGCGAGACCTTGGCCGAGAGGGATCGGAGGGGGTTCATCAGTAGAGCACCGCGATCTTGAGCTTCTGCGTGCTGACGCGCGAGCCGTAGCGCTTCTCGATCACCGCGACGTAGCCGCCCGGGGACACGCGCATGCCGGAGTCGTTGTTGCCGTTCCAGGTCATGATCTGGTTGCCGCCCGCGAACGCGCGCGTGTCGCTGCGCACCAGCCGGCCCTGGAGCGTATAGATCTTGAGCGTGACGTCCGCGGCCTCCTCCAGGTAGAAGCCGATCTGCGCGTCGCCGCGCGCGGGGCTGAAGGGGCTCGGCCAGGTGAAGGGCTTGGAGATCGGCACGTTCTGGGCGGGGATGTAAACGGGAACCGCCGCGCTGACCGGGGAGAAGAGGCTGTAGACGCCGGCGTTGGAGCGCGCGCGCACCTGCGCGTAGTAGCTGCGGCCGGTGAGCATGCCCGTCGCGGGGTACGAAGCGACGGCCACGTTCCCGGCGAACAGGTCGCTGGCGCCGGGCAAGGAGCCGACGATGAGATTGTAGTCGAGGATGCCGACCGGGCTCGTCGCCTGGGCCCAGGCGAAGACGGCCGTCCCGTCGTAGGAGAACGCGCGGTCGGCGATCGGCGCGCCCGGGGCCGCGGGCGCCGTCGTGTCCGAGAGATTCCCGGCGGTCGTCGAGATCACCGTCGAGAAATCGCTCGGCGTCCCGCTGCGGTTGACGGCGCGCACGCGCAGGAAGTACTGCGTGCCGGGGTTCAAGGTGAAGAAGGTCGCCGACATCGCGAGCGTGATCGAGGAGTCGGTCAGCGAGAAGAAGTTGTCCGAGGAGACCTGCGCCGTGTACAGAGTGTCCGCGGGATTGGCTCCGGCCGACCAGGTGAAGGCGCCGCTCGTGATGTGGATCGGGCCCGCGACGGGCGACGCGGGCACGGCGGCGAGCGTCGCCGTCGACTGCGTCGCGAGGTAGGCCGTGGGCACGCCGTCGAGGTTCACCGCGCGCACGCGGAAGAAATAGGTCGTGTTGGGCGACAGGTTCGCGGGAGAGGAGGACACGGAGGCGGCGAAGCTCGTCGAGACCGGCGCCGCGAAGGAAGCCGAGGTCGAGGCGTTGAGCTCGTAGGTCGTGTAGGACGGGTTCGCGCCAGCGGACCAGCCGAAGGTCAGCCCCGTGGCGGTCAGGGCGCTGAAGACCGGGGCGGACGGCTCGGCCGCCAAGGTGTGGGTCGAGACCGCGTTCGAGGGGATGGAGTCGCCCCAGTCGCTGTAGGCGGTCACGAAGCGGGTGTAGGTCGTGTTCGGCGTGAGCGCCGACTCGGTCGCGCCCGTAGCCAGGCTCGACGCGGTCGTCTGCGGCGCCGGGAACGGCGCCGTCACGGTGGACGGGAAGACGCGGTAGAGCTGGGTCGCCGCGGGAGCGTCGCCGAAGGAAGGCGAGGCGCTCCAGGTCCAACTGATCGAGGTCGAGTGCACGGTCGAGGCCGCGAACAAGGCCGGCGACGACGCCACCACGCCGAAGCTCACCGAGCCGATTCCACCGGCCACGGGCGGAGTCGAGGCGTCGACCGTGCCGACAAAACCACTACCAACGCCACCTGCAGAACCGGCCGCGGTTGAGAGCGCAACGGTACCGATTGAAGCTGAGCGGTAAAAGAGCTTTATACGTCCACCACCCCCTCCGCCGCCAGGTGCCTTCAAGGGATTGCTGTTGTTTGATGAGACGTTTCCGCCGCCCCCGCCTTTGGCGGAAAAAAATGACCCATTGCCCATCGTCAACAGGTTCGAGACTCGAAGCAGAATCGTACCGCCGCCGCCTCCTCCCCCGCCGCCTTCATGCACTCCAATACCCCCGAAAGTTACCGCCGCTGCGGTAGAGCCGTCGACCAAGATGGAGCCCGTGACGGTCATCGAAGCGGTCTCGATGTAGACCGCAGCACCTCCGGAAGCACCGGCTCCTCCACCGGTGGTGGTATTGGCTCCACCGCCGCCTCCGCCTGAGCCTTGAAAAACATCATCGGACGAAATCGGACTCGTCACAGTCCCGGTCGAACCGTAGGCAACTCCACCTGCGGCCCCGACACCACCTCCGCTATCTCCCGCTCCCGCGCCGCCCGCCCCGCCCGCGCCACCGCCTCCGCCGCCCTTGGTGGCCGCGGCGCCGGTTCCGGGGCCGACACCTCCCGGGCCGCCGCCGGTTCCGCTTTGTCCCGCTCCAGAGGGAACCTGCCCGCCGTTTCCTCCCGATTGGCCCCGTCCGGATCCGTCGAGAACACCGGCAATCGAGACGGTTGATGCATACACGGTCAGGTTGGAACCGGAGGCGGTTGCCCCGATGATGGCCGTGACGCCTGCGCCGACTTGGAACATGCCCACGTTCGTATAAGTCCCGGAAAGGATGTCGCCGTTGGCGATAAGCAGATCTGCACCGTTTTTGTCACCAGAGGCGATCACCCCGGCCCGCGCCGCGGAGGAGAGGAGCAGCGCCGGCAGAAGGAGGCGCGCGATCATTGGGTGTACCGCAGCGCCGCCTGGATCTTGTCCTTCAAGGTCTTGGCCGATTCGGAGGACGGATCGATCTTGAGGAGCTCGTCGGTCAGCGCGTCGGCGGCCTTGTAGCCGCCCTTCAGGTACTGCTCGACGGCGCGGTAGTAGAGCTGCTCGAACTCCTTGCGCTTGGCCGGGGTCAGGTCCTTCTGCACCGAGGCGCGCAGGGAGGCGGCCCGCTCGGCCAGGCCCGGCTCGTCGGGGACCTCGCGCAGGGCCGCCTCGACGCTGCGCAGCGCGCCGGTGTAGTCGCGCGCGGCGGCCAGCGCGTCGGCCTCGGCGAGCTTGGTCTTGACGAGCTCCTTGGCCTGGCGGCGGACCTGCTCGATGAAGCCCGTCACCTGAGCGTTGCCCGGGAAGCGCTTGCGCGCCTTCTCCGCCTCGAGCAGGGCCGAGCGGAGCTGGCCGCGGGTGAGGAAGGTCGAGGCCTGCGCCAGCGCCAGGGCGATCTCTCCGGCGGACTGAGCCTCGCGCAGGCCCTCCAGGCGCGTGCGCTCCTCGACGGACAGGTCGCGGTCGATGCGGGCGAGCTCCCGCGCGGCCTCGGCGTGGTCGCGGTCGAGCTCGAGCACGCCGCGCCAGTACTGGCGGCTGGCGAGCAGGTTGCCCTGGCGGTCCTGCTCGCGCGCGAGCGCCGCGCTGCGTTCGATCATCTGGCGCTTGAGCGACTCGTCCCACTTGGCGGTGGTGTTGTTGATCTTCGCCCGGATCTCGCCGTTGCCGGGATCGAGCAAGGACGCCGCCTCGAGGTCGCGCAGGGCCTCCTGGACGCGGTCGCGGCGCAGCTCCTCGTCGGCCTTGGCAAGGTACGCCTTCGACAGGCGCGTGCCCTCGGCGTAGGACAGCTTGCGGATGCCGTTGCGTATCGTCTCCTCGAGCTCCTCCGGCGTCTGGCCGAAGCGCTGGGTGAAGGTGAACAGGCTGCCCACGCCGAGCTCGCCGAGCGACGCGGCGTAGTCGAAGCTCGAGTTGCCGAAGCGCACCCCGACGCCGGTGGTCAGCCCCTGCTCGCGCATGCCGAGGCGCAGGGCGAGCAGGCGCTGGTACTGCAGCTCGACGCCTCCGGAGACGGCGAGGCTCTCGTTCTGCGTCTTGGAGAGCTTGAGCGCGGTCAGCGCGCGCATCGAGCCCGGCAGCTTCCACAGGTAGGCGGGAGAGACGTCGATCACGCGCGGATAGCTCAGCGGCTGGGACACGAAGGTGAGCTTGGGCGCGACGAGGTTCGCGACCATCACCCCGACGGACAGCCGGTCGTCGGGCGAGAAGATGAGCCCCGCGTCCGCGCCCCGGCCCGAAGCGGAGGTCGAGCCGATCGACTCGCTCACGGACTTGACCGTGACGCCGACGGAGAGGGGCTTCGGGCGGCGCAGCCAGGAGGCGCCCGCGAGCCACGGCAGGGAGAAGGCGCGGCCCCAGCCGCCGAGCATCGCGCTCTGCGTGATGGAGAAATTCACGGACGCGTCGTTGGGGCCGGCGCGCTCCTCGAAGCCGCCGGAGGACTGGCGGACATAGCCGGCGGCGAAGCCCCCCCAGCGCGAACTCGCCAGGCCGCCGGAGATGAAGTCGAAGGTCGTGTCCTCGAACAAGGTCACATGCGTGGCCCCGGCCTCCGGCTTGGCCAGGCGGGAGAGCCCCGCGGGGTTCCACGACAGGGCGCTCGAGTCGTCGACGACGGCCGTCATCGCGCCGCCGAGCGCCGCCCCGCGCGCCCCGGCGTCCTGACGCAGGAAAGCGCCCGCCCCGGCCTGGCCCCACGCGGCGCGGGGCAAGGAGACGGCGTATATTAGGAAGAGGACGAGGCGGGAGATCTTCAAGATGCTCACGAAGGGTAACAGGGATATTAGGATTTGGTCAAGCGCTCCGATGTTTTCTACAGTAGACGCATGGCGAAGCTCCTGATCATCGAGGACGACGGGGATCTGCAGCAGGTGCTGTCGGTCGTCTTCAACCGCGAGGGCTACGAGCTGCACTACGCCTTCAACGGCAAGGAAGGCTACGACAAGATGCTCGCCGTGCAGCCCGACGTGGTCCTGCTCGACCTGATGCTGCCGGTGCTCAACGGCGTCGAGGTGCTCAAGCTCGTGACGACGAACACCTCCCTCAAGGACATCCCCATCATCGTCATGACCGCGCACGGCGACAAGGCGGACATGCTTGAGCATTCGATCAAGGCCCAGGGCGTGCGCGCCTACCTGAAAAAGCCTTTCGAGCTCGGCGACATCCGCTCCCTCGTGCGGCGCATGCTGACCCAGTACCCCCGCAATCCCGTGACCGCCGCGGAGGTCGCCAAGGGCGAGGTCCGGCTCGACCTCAAGTTCCGGACGGTTTGGGTGAAGGACCGCATGGTGGCGACCTTGTCGCCGATGAAGGCGTCCGTCCTCCAGGTGCTGCTCGAGACCAAGGGCGCGGTCAAGCGCGAGAAGCTGCTGCAGTCGGTCTGGGGCGACAAGACCTCGGTGACCGCGATGGAGAAGACCATCCAGCGCCTGCGCGAGGACCTCGGCGCCGAGGGACGGCGCCTGCAGACCACCGCCGAAGGCTACGAGATCGTCGGCTGACCGGCGCTGACAGTTCCTGACAATCCAGGCCTTGCCTAAGGCTTTAGACCTGTTACCCTCTTAGGGAATGGACTCGAACCGGTTCCGCCTAGGCGCTGCTGTCGCCGCGCTCGGATTCGTCGCCACCACGGCGTCGGCCGAGTGGCGGACAACGACTCCACTTCCGAGTCCTGTTTCCTTTTTTAACGCTGTTTCAAACGGAAGTTTCATCTACCAAATCGGCGGCCTCGATTTTAATGAAGGAGCATGCGGATCCAAAAAAGGTCGATTTGCGCCAATAAATCCTGACGGGACTATTGGACAATGGGCAGCAACGACGCCTCTCCCCCCACTGAGCGGGCCATCAACCAACGACCCAAACTGCGATACCTATGTTCGGCTTAATGGACACAATACGGTTTACACTAGTAGTCAGATTTATGTGCTAGGCGGGCTGAACATAGACTCAACCGGCAACACCAACTCCGAAACAAGTAGTGGTGTATACCACGCGCCCGTAAATTCAGACGGCACACTCGGCGCCTGGATTTCTGGCCCCCCCTTACCCGTCAGCCTCCAATACCCCGCTTCTGCAGTTTGGAATGGGGTCATATATGTGACGGGCGGAGTTCATCAAGATTTTGCCTTCGCCAACCCAATCGCATATTTCGTCAACACTGTATATTTCTCAAAAATCAACTCAGATGGAAGCATGGGGCCATGGCAAACCGGAACGGCCCTTCCGACTCCGGAGGCCTATATCCATGCGGCTGTTGCAGCCAATGGCAACCTGTATATTTCAGGGGGTTTAATCAATGGCGGGTCCCAGGCGACTAGTAGCGTCTACCATGCGCCGATCAATCCTGACGGGAGTATTGGCGCTTGGCAGACCGATTCTCCCTTGCCGAAGCAACTTGCATTACACACCATGGCTGAACGTCATGGGAAACTTTACGTTATAGGCGGAATTCTTGATTACGCTATAAACTCGGTGTATGTTGCTCCAATCAATCCAGACGGCTCGGTAACAAATTGGTCCAACAGCGATTCACTGCCCAACGTTCAGTGGGGTCTATATGGGCATGGGAGCACCTTGGCCAACGATTCGCTTTACACTTTGGGCGGCAGTGATGATTTGGCAATTCAGAGTGGGGTCTACTATCATCCAGATTTAATTGTCCCAGCCCCAATAACGGATTTCTCCGCTCAGGCGGTGAATAGCCGCTCCATCCAATTGAATTGGACGGCAACCGGCAACGACGACGCTTACGGGGCTGTCGTAAACGGCCAGTTCGACATTCGCTATTCCGTCAATGCCTCCGATTTTTCGTCCTTCGACACAATCTCAAGTTCTCTCGTCGTCCCAGCCAATTTTGATCCGGGCGATTCACAAAACGCCCTTGTGGCCGGCCTCGCTCCGGGAACGCAGTATTATGTCGCCGCGAAGACGATCGATCGCGCTGGCAATCGGTCGGCCGCCTCCAACGTTTCATCGGTCATGACGTATTACTTGGCGACGAGCACGGAAACACCGGCCCTCATGAAATTGGAGAGCGTCTATCCGAGCTTCAGCATCCAGATCGTTCCTGAGCAACAGGCCGCTTTGGCTCTTCAAACCGCTCCCGGCACGCTGGTCAGTTCCATCTATGAGATCGCGCCGTCGGGGACCAATCTCACCCCCCCAGGCATTCTGACCTTCTCGTTCGACGCAAGCGTCGATCCCACCAAGGTTTCAATCTACAAGTATATCGACTCGACGGTCGGGTGGAGCAGCGCTTCGATCACGGCTCAGGTCGTCGACGGCGCCAACCTGACTATCACGGGGAAGCTCCCGTCGACTTCGATGTACGCGCTCTTCACGTCGAAGAAGTCCAAGCCGGCGGAAACGGCGGCGTTCAATATATTCGTTTCTCCCGGCACCCTCAATCTTAAGAACAATGGGAAATGGATCACGGCTTATCTTGAGTCTGCCGATGGCACGGCGAACATTTCCGATATCGACCCCAGGACGATTCGATTGACGCGGGTGAACGACAGCCCCGTAGGACCCATCTACGCCTCCGGGAAGTCGTCGATCGGCGACGGCAATTCGAACGGGATTCCCGACCTCGGCGTTAAGCTCGACCGCGGTTCCATTCAAGCGGTCTTGACCGCCGGTCAAGCGGTCCTGCGATTCGACGGGGCCACTCGGTCCGGTCTGACTTTCAACGGAAACACCACTCTCCGCGTTATCGCTCCGCCAATGAGCAGCGTTGGAACTCACGCAAAGGCCAATGTCCAGCCTGTGCCGGCTCGACTCAGAAGGGTTCTTGAATACCCGCGTTCAGCGAAACCCTTCGTTCTCAAGGATTTCATTTCCATACTGACGAGTGACGACAGCGCCGCTTTCACTACGCAAGTACGGAAAATCACCGGTCCGAAGCGCATCGTCGTGGCGATCCCGAACGATGCGGCCGCTCCGGATCTCGCGGTCACCGTTTCAACCAACGTCCCGGAATCTTCCCTTGACGGCATTTCGAGGAAGATCGCCGCCGGGGAAAAGAAACTGATAGCGGCCGCCGCGCCGGTCGAATTCGGCCCCGAGGGGACGCAGTTCTCCAAGCCCGTGACGCTTGAATTGCCCTATGACCGAGCGACCTTGCCGCCCGGTCTCGACGAGTCCATGCTCACGGTCCAATATTGGAACCCCGGAATCGGAAAGTGGGAGACGATGCCTTCGAGCGTCGACAAGCAGGCGCAAGTCGTGCGCGCCCAGACCACGCACTTCTCGCTTTACCAGATCTTCGGCGGCGGCTCCGCGGCGTCCGCCCCTGCCTCGCCCAACGACCCGACCTTCGCGGTCCACGCCGGCTACGCCTTCCCCAACCCCTCGCGCAACGCGACGCCGGTCGTCATCCGCGTCCAGCCCGGCCTCGCCGACTCGGTCTCGGTGCGCGTCTACGACCTCTCCGGCCGCCTGGTGCACGAGTCCTCGGATTTCCGCAACCGCGGCGGCGTCGACGACGGCAACGGCTTCGGCTCTCAGTTCACCTTCGAGCACACCTGGGACATCTCCGGCGTGGGCTCGGGCGTGTACAACTTCGTCGTCACGGGGCGCAAAGCCGGCGCGGGCGACATCAAGGCGACCGGCAAGGTCGGGGTGATCAAGTGAACATCAGGATAATCCCGGCCCTGGCGCTGGCCCTGGCGGCGGCCTCCGCGCGCGCCGCGGAGACGGCGGCCTTCCTCGACGTCGGCGTCGGCGCACGCGGGATCGGCATGGGCGGCGCCTACACCGCCCTGGCGGACGACGCGAGCGCGGTGTACTGGAACCCCGCCGGCCTCGCGCGCCTTGAGAAGCGGGAGGTCTCGGTGAGCCACGCCGAGCTCGGCCTCGGCACGCGCGAGGACTTCCTCGCCTACGCGCACCCGACTGGCCGCGGCACTTTCGCCGCGGCGATGACCTATCTCAGCCAGGGCGCCATCGGCGGCCGCGACGTCACCGGCCGGCCGACCGGCGACTTCCAGGCCTCGGACGCCGCGCTCGCCGGCGCCTACGGCGTCAAGACCGATTACGCGGACCTGGGCGCCTCGGTGAAATACCTGCGCAGCCACATCGCCTCCTCCGAGGCGCAGGGCGTGGCCGCCGACCTCGGCGCGCGCCGCTCCTTCGACGGCGTCGGCCCGGGCAAGCTCGTCGTCGGCGCCGCGCTGCGCAACATGGGCCCCGGCCTGAAATACGAGAACCAGCGCAACGACCTGCCGCTGCGCCTCGCCGGCGGCGCGGCCTATTCGTTCTCCCCCGGCCGGACGCTGGCCTTCGAGATCCAGAGCGCGCCCCGCGGCGGAGGCGCCGACGGCGGCTTCGGCGGCGAGCTGAAGGTCATGGAAGGCGCTTTGCTGCGCCTCGGCTGGTCGACGAAGAGCGCCGCTCCCGAGGGCTCCGGCTTCGACGCCGCGCGCGGGCTCACGGTCGGACTCGGCCTCGAGCGCGCGGGCTTCCTGTTCGACTACGCGGCGCAGGCCGCGGGCGAGCTCGGCGCCGCGCACCGCTTCACCCTCGCCAAGCGCTTCTAGGCGAGGAGGCCGTCGATCTTCGCGATCAGGTCCTCGAACTTCAGAGGCTTCTGGAGGAAGGCGACCACGTTCGGCTCCTGGCTGACGAGCCCCGCGTTGGCCTTCTCGCTGTAGCCCGTGATGACGATGACGGGGACGTCCTTGAAGCCCATGTCCTGGAGCTTGTGGATGACCCCGAAGCCGTCGAGGCGCGGCAGCATCAGGTCGAGCACGATGAGATGCGGTTTGAACGCCGGGACCTTCTCCAGGCCCTTCTCGCCGTCCTCGGCGACGGCGACGTTGAAGCGCTTGCCCATCGCGAGCTGGAACAGCTCGCGCAAGGACTCGTCGTCGTCGATGAGCAGGACGCGCTTTCCCGCCGCGGCGTCGGCCATGGCCTAGGCGCCGCCGACGCGCTTGATCTTGTAGCCGTCGGCCAGCAGGATCTTCTCGATCTTGTCGCGGTGGTCGCCCTGGAACTCGAAGTTCCCGTCCTTCAGCGTCCCGCCGCAGCCGAGCGCCTTCTTCAGCCGCCCGAGCATCGCGTCCTTGTGCGTGGGGTGCATCACCAGGCGCTCGACGCGCGTGACGCCGGACCCCTTCGCGCCGCGCTGGAAGGAGAGCCGCACCGGCTCGGGCTGCCGGGGGGAAGCTTCGCTTCCCCGCGCCCAATCCGGATCGCTCGAATAGACGACCTTGTCGCTCATGAGCCGAAGAACTCCAGGAGCTTGACGTTCACGCGCTCGGGCGCGTCCTCGTGGGGAGCGTGGCCGGCGGCGTCGAGGAAGCACAAGGTCGCGTTGGGCATGTCCTTGACCAGGCGCTCGGCTCCCGCGCGGCCGACCATGATGTCGTGCTCGCCGACGAGGACCAAGGTCGGATGCCCGACGAGGCGGTAGCCCTTGATGCGCTCGCGATGGTCGGCGGGGATGGCGTGGCGGACGAACTGGGCGACGGCGCGGCGGCCCGCGGCGGTCTTGAGCGCCAAGCCGTACTCGGCCACGAGCTTGTCGTCGACCTTGCTCTTGTCGACGTAGGTGGCGTTCGCGATGAAGCGCAAGGTCGTGTCGCCGAGCGCCCACTCGTAGAGGCTGCCGATCACGGGCCAGGACAGCGGCCACAGCATCTTCGGGCGGTTCTCCACGTAGGCCGGCGTGCCCAGAAGAGCCATGCGCTCGACGCGCCCCGGAGCCTCCATCGCGGTCCACAGGGAGAGGACGCCGCCCATCGAGTTGCCGGCGAAGCGCGCCGTCTTCAGGCCGAGCTGGTCCATGAAGCTGATGATCCAGGTGTGGAGGCCGTGGATCGAATAATCGAAATCCCAGGGCTTGTCGGTGCGGCCGAAGCCGGGAAGGTCGGGAGCGAACACCTCGTAATGCTTCGCCAGCTCGGGGAGCGTGTAGCGCCAGGAATAGGACGACGCCCCGAGGCCGTGGAGCAGGATCACGGGCGCGCCCTTCCCCCCGCGAAGCACGTTCGTCTTGAGGCCGGCGACGGTCATGGTCTCGGTGCGGATCACGCCTCTATTGTAGCGAATGGGCCTTCCCCCCGGCGTGATTTCTCGCTATCCTTCAGCCATGACGAGCTCGCTCGACGCCTTCGCCGCGGCCTTGCCGAAGGCCGAGCTCCATCTCCACGTCGAGGGCACCTTGGAGCCCGAGCTCATGTTCGAGCTCGCGCGCCGGAACTCGGCGAAGCTGAGGTTCTCATCGGTGGAGGCGATCAAGGCGGCGTACGACTTCGACGGCCTGCAGAGCTTCCTCGACATCTACTACGAGGGGGCCGGCGTCCTGCGCACCGAGCGGGACTTTCACGACCTGGCCTGGGCGTACTTCACCCGCGTCGCGCCGATGAACGTGAAGCACTCCGAAATCTTCTTCGACCCGCAGACGCACACAAGCCGTGCCGTTCCATATGAGGCCGTGATCTCCGGTCTGACCCGAGCGTGCCGCCGCGCCGAGAAGGAACTGGGGATCACGTCGAAGCTCATACTCTGTTTTCTCCGTCACCTCGACGAGGAATCCGCCCTCAAGACCTTGGCCGAGGCCCTGCCGTTCGGCGGCATCGCCGGCGTCGGCCTCGACTCCTCGGAGAAGGACCGGCCGCCTTCTTTGTTCCAGCGGGTGTACGCCAAGGCCCGGGCCGCCGGCCTGCGCTGCGTCGCCCACGCCGGCGAGGAGGGGCCGCCCGCCTACATCGTCGAGGCGCTGGACCTGCTCAAGGTCGAGCGCGTCGACCACGGCGTCCGCTGCCTGGAGGATCCCGAGCTCGTCAAGCGCCTCGCCGGCCAGCGGACGGCCCTGACCGTCTGCCCCCTCTCCAACCACAAGCTGAGGGTCTTCGACACGCTCGAGGACCACAACCTGCGCGACCTGCTCGCCGCCGGGGTGCTCGCGTCCGTCCACTCCGACGACCCCGCCTACTTCGGCGGCTACGTGGACGCCAACTACCGAGACACGGCGCGCGCCCTCGGGCTGACGAAGGCCGAGCTGCGGACCTTGGCGCGGAACTCCTTCCTGTCGTCCTGGCTGAGCGGCCCCGAGAAGGACCGTCACCTCGCCGCCATCGACGGGATCGTCGCCTCCTGAAAAAACGGGCGTCCTCCGCGGCCGCGGAGGACGCCTTACTTCACCATCGCGACGGCGAACCGCGCCAGCACGGTCGCGCGCCGCAGGTCCGGCTTCGGCCGGAGGTCGGTCGGGAGCAGCGCCCGGCACGCCTCCAGCGCCACGTCGAAGGCGGTCACCGCCTTCTGCTTGCGATGCTTCTTTCTCACCTTGGATCACCTCCTTTCGGATTTCCCTGAAAATGAAGAGCCCCGGGCATTTTCGGCCCGGGGCTCCCGCCGCGCGCGTCGAACATGCCGCGCTAGACGGGCGCCTCCGCGCCGTGATGCCATCCGGACCGGCTGATCGATTTATTGTTCATGTTCCGCCAAAAAAAAGAGCCACGAAAAGGGGCGCGCCGCGCGCGCCCGTCGTGACACTGAAGTATAGCCGGTTCCCTTGATTTGTCAATGGGCTTCAGCCCCATAGCACACGTGCCCTGACTGCTTTCACAGTGAAGACAGCCATAGCATCCGTGCTATGGGCGCGAATCAAAGGTCCGGGAACTTGGAGATGGGCTCAGCCGATGCGGCGGGCCCTGGCGGAGAGCAAAGGCAGCGTCTTGTCGAGACGGTCATTCATGTCGAAGTGGCCGAACGCGTGCTCCTCGTGCGTGTGGCGGACCTTCAGCGCCTTGAGCGCGTCGGCCAGGCGGCGCGCGCCGAGGTGGAGGTTGAACTCGTCCTTGACGCCCGCGTCGAACCACAGCGTCTTCAGGCGGCGCAAGGTGCCGACGTGCTTGGCCGCCGCGTGCACCGGGTCGAGGGCCTGCCAGCGCTTCCACACCGCGGGGACCAGCTCCCCGGTGCGGGGGTCGCAGGGCAGGTCGAAGCCGAGCGGGGACTTCTCGTTGGGCGAATAGCAGGCGGCCATCGCCATCAGGTTGATCGCGCCGTGGTCGAAGCCGTCCTTGGTCCGCGAGGCCAGGAACTCCTCGACGAAGCGCTTGGGAGACCCGCCGCGGGAGCCGAGCGCGGACACGAACTTGTACATGTCGGTCCCGTAGGCGGCCTCGAAGCCCATGTCGCCGCTGTGGCTGACGCAGTGGCCGAAGACCTCGGGATGGCGCATCGCCAAGGTCAGCGCGCCGAAGCCGCCGGAGGACTTGCCGATGATCGCGCGGCCCTCGGGATGGCGCACCGTGGAGTGCTTGCCGTCGATGTAGCCGACGACCTCGTACACCGTGAAGTCGGCGTAGCGACCGGTCGCCGTCGAGTTCAGGTACTGGGAGCCGCCATAGGCCGTGAAGCCGTCGACGATGACGATGATCGCCTCGCGCGCCTTGCCCTGCTCGATGAGCCGGTCGAAGCGCTCCGCGATGTTCTCCTTCCAGGGGTTGAAGTTGATGGCCCCGCGGGCGGTGCCGGTGAAGCCGGGCAGGTAATACAGGACGGGGTAGCGGCGGCCGCGCACGGTCCCGTAGGTCGGCGGCAGGTAGATGGGGATCTCCCGGCGGCGCGGGTCGCCGAGCGGGTTGTCCTTGAGCACGATGCTCGAGATGGTCTCGATCTGGACGCGGCCTTTCATAGGGATCCTCCGAGGGCGCGGCGCAGGGCACCGTCCGAGCGCGCGAGGAGCTCGCGGGCGCCGGCGGCGGAAAGCCCCTTGCGCGCCATCACGACGGCGGTCTTCACGCTCCCGCCCGAGGCGCGGAACAGGGCGCGGGCGCGGGCGGGCGTCACGCGGCCGAGGTCGGCGACGATGCGCTCGCCGCGCAGACGGAGCTTGCGCGAGGTGGGCTTGAGGTCCACCATCCAATGGTCGTACACCTTGCCGATCTTGATCATCGCCCCGGTGGTCAGCGCGTTGAGGACGAGCTTGGCGGCGGTGCCGGCCTTCAGGCGCGTCGAGCCGGTCACGACCTCCGGGCCGACGAGCGGCGCGATGACGATGTCGGCGTGGCGGCCCTTCGGGCGGCCGTTGGAGGTCACGAGCAAGGTCGTCGCCCCCCGCTTCTTCGCCTCGGCCAGGGCCGCGTGGACGAACGGGGTCACGCCGCTGGCGGCGACGCCGATGACCGTGTCGCCGGGGCGGACGGTCGCGGCGGCCTTGCGGCCGAGCGCGGGCTCGTCCTCGGCGCCTTCCTTGGCGCGGAACACCGAGCGCCTGCCGCCGGCGATGACCGCGCGGATCTGGCGCGGGGTGGTGTTGAAGGTGGGCGGGCATTCCGCCGCCTCGAGCACGGCCAGGCGCCCGCTCGTGCCGGCGCCGAGCAGCAGCACCGAGCCGCCGGAGGCGAGGGTCTTCGCGAGCGCGTCGACGCCCTGGGCGAGCTCGCGGGCGACGCGCGCGACGGCGAGCGGGACGAGCCGGTCCTCGGCGACGATGAGGCGGACGATCTCGGCGGAACGCTTGGTGTCGATATTCCGCGTGCGCGGGTTGGCCTGCTCCGTCGGCAGGCGCGCGTAGGCCCGGGCGGAGAGGAGTGCCACGCTAATCGTCGCTGTCGTCGGCCGGCTGAACGGCCGGCGGCGGCGTGCCGGTGTCGTCGATCAAGGTCTTGCCGTCCATCGGGTCGCCGTTGAGGATGGTCCCGGTCGAGACCGCCGTCGCCTCCGGGGCGATCGGGTCGCCGAGCCAGTCGATGACCCGGCCGACCAGGGCGCGCTGGGCGGTGAACATGCGCGTGCCGCGCTCCTGCGGGACGGAGATCAAGGTCGCGTGGCGCTCGCCGACGGCGGCCTTGGCGAAGGCGTGCAGGATCGGCACCTCCTTCGAGGAGCGCTTGTCCGCCTCGGAGTAGACCATCAGGACGGGCGTCGGGATCGCGCGCTTGAGGGCGCGCAGCGCGTTCGGCGTGAGCACCTCCTGCCAGCGCATGCCCGGCGAGAGCATCACGACGAGCGGGACCTTGTGATGGGTCGCCGCGTAGCGGATGGCGATGCTGCCGCCGACCTCGGAGCCGATGAGCCCGATCGAGTCCTCGGGCACGCCCTGGCCCGCGAGCCAGGCGACGGCCGCCTCGGCGTCGCGGGACATGTCCGCGAAGTCGTTGGCGGTCGGCGTAGCGCGCAGTTTCTTCCAGGTCAGCTCCTCGCCGGAGGGGCTGACCCGGCTCTCGCCGTGGCCGCGCAGGTCCACGGCCATCACGCCGTAGCCCGCCCGCGTGAGCGGGAACGCCAGGCGCTTCCAGTCCTCCTTGCGCTGGCCGGTGCCGTGCAGCAGCAGCAAGGTCATCTTGCCGGGCACCGACGGGGCGAACATCGCCTTCAGCGCCCAGCCGTCGACGGTCTTGAGCTCGACGGGCTCTCCGGGCAAAGAAGGTCCGGCGGGCTTCGCCGCCTTGGGGGCCGGCGCGGCCGCCGCTCCGAGAGCGAGCGCGGCGACGAGGAGGACCGCGGACTTCATGGCCTTAAGGGATGAGCTCTTCTTTCCGGAACCACAGCGCGACTTCCTTCGCCGCGTCCGTCGGGTCCGAGGAGGCGTGGATCACGTTCTCGAACTGCTTGGTGACGGAGTTCATGCGGCCGAAGGAGCCGCGGATGGTCCCGGGGGCGGCGGCCTCCGGGTTCGTGGCGCCGGCGACGGCGCGGACGGCCTTGATCGCGTTCTCGCCGCGGTAGACGAGGGCGAGGATGCGGCTGTCCTTGATGCCGTGGTAGCCGCCGCGGATGTACTTGATCAGGTCCTCGAAGAAGGGCTTGTCGGAGAGCGAGGAGTAGTGGTCGCGCGCGAGCTTGTCGGTGACGACGATCATTTTCGCGCCGACCATCTCGAGGCCGGTGGCGTCGAGGCGGTCGATGGTGAGGCCGGTCAGCTTGCGGAAGGCGCCGTCCGGCTTGATGAGGATGAGCGTCTGTTCAATAGCCATGCGGCGATTCTAGCGAATATGGCTCTAAGAAGGAAGGGCGCGGGCCAGCTGGCCGACGAGGAAGTCGGCCAGGTAATCGGCGTCGAAGGGCCAGGCGTACTCGATGACGACGCCGGGATGGCTCTTGCGCGCCTCGGCGACGATGCCGGGGATCTCGCACTCGGCGTGGACGCCGCCCCGGGTGTACATCGTCGAGATCAGGCTGATGCGGGTGAAGCCTTCCGCGACCAAGGACTCGATGGCGTCCTCGACGGAAGGCGCGCAGAACTCGTTGTAGGCGGCGACCAGCTTCCGCCCGCCGAGCCGGGGGGCCAGGGCCGCGGCGATCTCGTCGATGCCGAGCTTATAGGCGTCGTTGTCGGGCGTGCGCGGCCAGCCCCGGACCTGCTTGTCGAGCTCGGCCTCGCGCGGGCTCATCTTGACCTCGCGGCGGGCCAGGCGCTCCGACTCGAGCCGCTTGAGCTCCGCGATCAGCGGCCGCGGCGTGTCCCGCGCCGCCCCGCCGTGACCGATCAGGACGACCGCTTCTTTGTTTGCCATGAACGGATTATATATCGTTGACCATGCGCTCCTGGCTCATGATCCTCGCCCTCGCCGCGCCGGCCGCGGCCGCCCCGCCCGAGATGGAGCGCGAATTGGCCGGGGTCGTGGACCTGTTCTACGACATGGATTTCGACAAGGCCCGGGCCGCCTCGGACGCGCTGGCCGCGCGCCACCCCAGCCATCCCGCCGGCGCCTTCTACCGCGGCGTCTCGACCTACCAGCGCTGGATCGCCGAGGGCATGCGCTCGACCGACACCTACCGCGCCTTCGAGCTCGACAGCGAGGCCGCGGAGGCCGCGGCCAAGGCCCTGATGTCCTCCCACCCCGCCGAGGCGCACTACTACCTGGGGGCCACCCTAGGCTTCCGCGCGCGCGCGAACGTGGCGCGGCGCAATTTCCTCCGCGCCCTGCCCGACGGCTCCGCCGCGGTCAAGCACCTGAAGAAGGCCCTCGCCCTGGATCCCACGCTCTCCGACGCGCGCCTCGGCATGGGCATGTTCCATTATTTCGCCGCGCGCATGCCCTCCGGCGCCAAGCCGTTCGCGTACCTGCTCATCGGCGAGGGCGCCGACCGCAAGCTCGGCCTCTCCGAGCTCTGGAGCGTCGCAGAGACGACCGGGATCGCCCGCATGGAGGCCCGCTCGGTGCTCGCCGTCATCCTCTCGAAGGACGAGGAGGCCGACTGGGAGGGCGCCGACAGGCTCCTCGCCGAGCTGACGGCGCGCTACCCCCACAACCCGATCTACCGCCTGCGCCGCGCCTACGTCGCCGAGCGGCGCGGGCGCTTCGACGAGGCGGTCGCGCTCGCCGACCCCGACGGCAAGTGGATCGGGACCTTGCATCATTCGGTGCGCACGCCCGCGCGCGCGTGGGCGCTGTACCGCGCGGCCGAGAGCCGCCTGCTCCAGGGCCGACCCGCGGAGACGGAGCGCTGGCTCGCCGCCCTCGACCGCCTCCCCCATCCCCGGGGCATGAAGGACTGGGTCCTCCTGCGCCGCGCGAACCTGCTCGACTCCCAAGGCAAGTCCGCCGAGGCCGACGCTCTCTACGGCCGCATCAAGGACAAGACCGCCTCCTCCCTCGCCAAGCGCTTCCGCGCCGAGCGCTACCCCGCCGGCCCCAAGGACACCGCTCCCTTCTTCACCGGCTACTGATAATATTGGTGTCAGGCCTTGCAGTATGTGCAGAATTCAGCGGGTATAACGGCTTACAGAGCTTTGATCCAGGCTGAGCCATCGTGCCACGGTCACCAACCGATGGCCCTGCCTTATTGCCTCCCGCGCGAATACACGCTTCGCGCCGATGGTCCCCCTGCGTCGGCTTTTTGAACGCAGCTCCTGCATGGCGATTCCGGCGAAAGCGACGACACCCGCACCTATGTCGGCAAGATCTTGCCTCTCGAGCGGCTCGAGACGGATCAAATCGAGCGAGACATCCCTCTTGGGCCACGGATCGAATTCCGTGAGATCGCCCTCCGAGTTGCCGGGAGGTTGGCGAGACGAGCTCGACCAGGGCCAATCCTGCGGCCTGGAAACGAGGCCCGCCCTCACCGGGTTCATGTGGATATACCGAACCAAGCTGAATAGGTATGAATCATCGAGACAAAGGTTCGCATAGTGTCGCGCCTCGAAAAGATGGCCTGTCCGGCCCTGCCGCCGGTTGAACCATTGAGCGTAACCGGTCAGAAAACGCTGAATGATCACCGACAACGGGATGTGCCGCACTCTGAAGGCGAGATGGAAGTGATTGCCCATCAGGCAATAGGCGATGACCTCTCCAGACGATTCGGCTGAGATTCGGGCCAAATCGCCCAGAAATTTTTCCCGGTCGTCATCGTCGACAAAGATGGCTCGCCGATCCACGCCGCGCGCCCAGACGTGATAGACCGCGCCGGAGAAATGAATTCGTGTTCTTCGTCCCACACTAATCTTACGATTGAGGTGGTGAAAAAGTTGCATGCCCGCAATACTGCACATACTGCAAGGCCTGACACCAATTGGTGTTCGGGCTCGAGGCTAGCGCAGGGGGCAGGCGCTGTAGGCGACGTCCTTCTTGAGGAAGGGCGCCAGGTCGCCGCAGTCCACGCTGTGCGCGGTCTTGAAGGTGGTGAGCGAGCCGTCCTTCAGGGAGCAGCGTTCCACCGCGGCGCAGATGTCGCAGTCCTCGTGGTAGAAGAAAGCGTCCGTGGTCGTCAGGAGGACGAGGGACATGCCGGCGCGCGAGAAGCCCTTGCTCAGGCCGCCCTTGAAGTCGCGGACGCTGGCGCCGAAGGCCTTCTTGAGCGAGGCCTCGCAGCGGGGAAGGGCCGCGTAGGCGGCGTCGATCTGGGCGGGGGAGCAGGTGGGCGCCGTCGCCTCGATCTTCCGCTCCCGGGAGCGCTTCGCCTGGGCGGCGACGACCTTGGCCGAGGACTCGTTGATGGCGTCGATGGCCGCGCTGAAGGCGTCCTCCGACGAGTTGGCGGCGGCGGCGGACGAGAGCAGGGCGAGGAGGACGGCGGCGGCGAGAGGGGTTCGAGCGCGGTTCATGAGGAGATTATACCGCGCGCCCCCCGTCGGAGGATATCGGGCTTAAGGCCCACCGCCCGCGGCCGGGAGGCCTAGACGGGTATCCGGCGCGAGGGATATTTAATAGAATCGGGACCATGGCGCGGATACTGCTCGTCGACGACGAACGCGACGTCGTCACGCTCGTCAAATTCATGCTCGAGAAGGACGGGCACACCGTCATCCCCGCCTACGACGGGGCCGAGGCGCTCGCCAAGGCCGGCCTCGAGCCGCGCGACGAGACCGCCGTCATCCCCGACCTGATCATCCTCGACGTGATGATGCCCGTGATGGACGGCTACACGGTGTGCGCGCGTCTGCAGGAGGACGCCCGCACCAAGGCCGTCCCCGTCATCGTGCTGACCGCCAAAGGGGCGGTGAAGGACCAGTTCAACCCGGATTGCCGCGTGACCGAGCACCTGGAGAAGCCGTTCGACCCGAAGATGCTGCGCGAGATCGTCGCGAAGCTGCTGGAGAAGCGCTGATGCCCGCCATACTCGTCGTCGACGACGAACCCGATATCGTCACCCTGTTACGCTTCGCCCTCGAGAAGGAGGGCTACACCGTCGGGGAGGCCGGCAACGGCCAGATCGCCCTCGAACGCCTCGGCATCGAGCCCGCCGACCACGCGCGCCCCCTGCCGGACCTCATCGTCCTCGACATCATGATGCCGGTGATGGACGGCTACCAGCTCAACATGCGCCTGCAGACCGAGCCTCGCGCCAAGGACATCCCCATCCTCGTGCTGACCGCCAAGGGCCAGAAGATGCGCGACCTCTTCGAGATGGCGCCGAACGTGGCGGCCTACGTGCAGAAGCCTTTCGATCCCAAGATGCTGCGCGAGCTCATCGCCGGCATCCTCGCCTCCCGCGGAGAAAAGAAGAATGTCTGACAAGCCGACCTCGCCTGAAGGCGACAGCAACGAACGCCGCGGCCTCGAGGAGTTGATGGCGCTGAAGAAGGCCAAGATCGCGGATATGCGGTCCCGAGGCATCGACCCTTTCCCTTCCCGCACGGTGCGTGATAACGAGTGCTCTTCCGTTAAAAAGCTCGGCGCGGCCCTGACCGCCCCGATGCAGCACTCGACGGAGAAGGTCGCCATCGCCGGCCGCCTCGTCGAATTGCGCGACATGGGCAAGTCCATCTTCGGCCGCCTCGCCGACCTGTCCGGCAACGCCCAGGTCTATTTCAAGAAGGACGCCCTGCCGGAGGACGTGTTCGCCCTGGTCAAGCGCGACCTGCACACGGGCGATTTCCTCGCCGTTTCCGGGACCGTGTTCATCACCAAGACCGGAGAGCCCACCGTCGCCGTCGAGCACGCGACGATGCTCGCGAAGGCCGTGCGGCCGCTGCCCGAGAAGTGGCACGGCCTGACCGACACGGAGCTGCGCTACCGGCACCGTCACATGGACCTCGTCTCGACTCCGGAATCCCGCGACACCTTCATCAAGCGCGCGAAGATCGTCTCGACGATCCGCCGCGTACTCGACGCGCGCGGCTACGTCGAGGTGGAGACCCCCGTCCTCCTCGGCCAGGCCGGAGGCGCGTCGGCCCGCCCGTTCCACACGCACCACAACGCGCTCGACCAGGAGATGGTCCTGCGCATCGCCACCGAGCTATACCTCAAGAAGCTCGTGATCGGCGGGCTCGACCGCGTCTACGAGATCGGCCGCGTGTTCCGCAACGAAGGCCTCGACACCAGCCACAACCCCGAGTTCACCATGCTCGAGGCCTACGAGGCTTACTCCGATTATGAAGGAATGGCCTCCCTGTTCGAGACCTTGCTGACCGAGTGCGCCGAGGCCGTCGGCGCCTCCGAGGTCATGTGGAAGGGCAAGAAGATCTCGCTGAAGGCGCCGTTCAAGCGCCTCTATCTCCCCGAGGTCTGGAAGGAGCGCTGCGGCGAGCCCATCGAGAACGTGCTCGAGGGCAAGGGCTTCAACCGCCCGGGCCTGCTCAAGCTCGCGGAGAAGCTGGGGATACACGCCGGCGACAAGACGCCGAGCGCGAAGCTGTTCGACCGGATCGTGGAGTCCAAGATCGAGGACCTGCTCGAGCAGCCCACCTTCCTGTTCGACCACCCGACCGCCATCACGCCGCTGGCGAAGCTGAAGCCCGGGACGCAGTCCCTCGTGGAGCGCTTCGAGTGCTTCGCCGCGGGCATCGAGCTGTCGAACGCCTACTCCGAGCTCAACGACCCGCAGGACCAGCGCGACCGCCTCACCGAGCAGATGAAGCAGAAGGCCGCCGGCGACGCCGAGGCCGACCTGCTCGACGAGGACTTCATCCAGGCGATGGAGGCCGGCATGCCCCCGATGGGCGGCATCGGCGTCGGCATCGACCGCCTGACGATGTTCCTCACCGGCCGGGACTCGATCCGCGACGTGATCCTGTTCCCCACGCTCAAGCACGAAAAGCCCTCGTGAGCCTCGAGCTTTTCATCTCGCTCCGCTACCTCAAGGCCAAGCGCAAGGGCCTGTTCGCCGTCGTGACGACGATGATCGGCGTGGCGGGCGTGACCGTGGGCGTCGCCGCTTTGCTCACCACGCTCTCGGTGATGAACGGCTTCCAGACCGACATCCAGCGGAAGATCGTCGGCGCGCAGGCGCACGTCACGGTGGTCGGCGCGCGCTCGCCCAAGGACGTCGAGGACACCCTGGCGCTCGTCCGCGCCGACCCCGACCACGAGGCCTCCGCGCCGTTCGCGCTCGGCCAGGCGATCCTCACCGTCCGAGACCGCTCGATCGGCGTCGTCGTCAAGGGCATCGACCCGGCGCGCGAGTTCGCCGTCAACGACCTCGCGGCGAAGCTGACCTCGGGCTCCTGGGACGGGATCGGCGAGGGCAAGGTCCCCGGCATCGTGCTCGGCGTCGAGCTCGCCGACCACCTCGGCAGCGAGCTCGGAGACGAGGTCGTCCTCGTCTCCCCGAAGAGCGTATCGACCCCCTTGGGACTTTTACCGAAAATGCAGAAGTTCCGCGTCGCCGGCACGCTCAAGACCGGCTACTACGAGTACGACAGCGCCTCGGCCTGGACGGGCCTGCCCGCCGCGGCGAAGTTCCTGGGCGTGGACGCCGGGGCCTCCGGCGTCGGCCTCAAGCTCAAGGACCTGGGCCACGCCGACGCGGCCGCCAAGCGCCTGCGCGCCGTCCTCGGCTACGGCAAGCTCGTGCGCACCTACGCGCAGATGAACCAGACCCTGTTCGCGGCGCTGAAGCTCGAGAAGGCGGTGATGTTCATCATCCTCACCTTGATCACCTTGGTCGCCTCGCTCGGCATCGCCTCGACCTTGATCCTCCGCTCCGTCGAGAAGACCCGCGACATCGGCCTGCTCAAGGCGATGGGCGCGGGCCCCGGCCTCATCCGCCGCATCTTCCTCGTCGAGGGCTTCATCATCGGCGCCTCCGGCGTCGTCATGGGCCTGGCCCTCGGCATGTTCCTGTGCTGGGTGATCGCCACCTTCCAGATCGTCGAGCTCCCGGCCGACATCTACTATCTCTCCAAGGTGCCGGTCGACATCCGCCCGGGCGACGTCCTCGCGGTGACCGGCATGGGCCTGCTCCTCTCGCTGATCGCCACGCTCTACCCCGCCTCGCGCGCCGCGAAGGCCGACCCCGTCGAGGCCATCCATTATGGATGAGGCGGCGATCGTCGTCCGCGGCGTCAGCAAGACCTACGGGCACGGCGCCTCCGCCGTCTCGGTCCTGCGCGGCATCGACTTCACCGTCGCCTCGGGCGAGTTCGTCGCCATCCTCGGCCCCAGCGGCTCGGGCAAATCCACCTTGCTCAACCTCCTCGGGCTCATGGACCGCCCCGACGGGGGCGACCTGACCGTGCGCGGCCGCCGCGCGGCCGACCTCGGCGAGCTCGAGCGCGCGAAGATGCGCTGCGCCCACATCGGCTTCGTCTTCCAGTTCGACTCCCTGCTCCCGGAGTTCACGATATTGGAGAACGCGCTGATGCCCGCCCGCCTCGCCATGGCCAACGGCCTCTCCGCCGAGCCCCTCGCCAGCGCCACGGCGCGCGCGACCGCCCTGCTCGAGAGCCTCGGGATCGGCGCCCTGCGCGACCGCTTCCCCTCCCAGACCTCGGGCGGCGAGCGCCAGCGCGCGGCCATCGCCCGCGCGCTCATCAACAAGCCCTCGGTGATCCTGGCCGACGAGCCCACCGGGAACCTCGACCGCGCCAACGGCGACCGCGTCTTCGCCGACTTCCGCCGCGTCGCCCGCGAGCAGGGCGCCGCCGTGGTCCTCGTCACCCACGACGAGCCCGCCGCCAAGGCCGCCGACCGGATCCTGCGCATGACCGACGGCCGCCTCGCCTAGATGAACGCCGCCGCCGCCGCCGCGGGGCTGTGGCTTCTCCTGACGATGGCGCTGGGAGGCCTGGTCCCCGCCCCGGCCTTCGCCCTGTGCCTCGTCCTCCTCGCGCGGCTTTGGCGTGATTCCGGCGGGAAGCCGTTCACGCGCTATCCCGACGCCGCGCTCGGCCTGACCTTGCTCGCCGTCTACCTTTCGACCTTCCGCTGGCACGGCGGAGACGACGCCCCGAACAGCCTCCTGCCTTTCTGCATATTGCGCCACGGCACCTTGACGCTCGAGCCCGTCCTCGACCCGTGGTTCACCGGCACCCCCGGCAAGGTCGAGAATTTCACCGTGTTCCACCTCGGCAAGCACCTCTCCGTTTTTCCGGTCGCGCCCGCACTGCTCGCTTTGCCCGTCTACCTCGTGACGGCCCTGTCGGGGGTCGCGATATCCGAGCCCGCGCTTCACGGCCTCTCCAAGCTCAGCGCCTCCGTGATCACGGCGCTGTCGGCCGTGGCCCTGCGGCGCGCGCTCAAAGGCCGCTGCTCCGACGAGTTCGCGCTCGCGCTCTGCTTCGTCTACGGCCTCGGCAGCTGGGCGTTCAGCGTGAGCTCTCAGGCGCTGTGGCAGCACGGGCCCTCGGCGCTCGGCGCGGGCCTGGCGCTCTGGGGCTTCAACGGGAAGGGCTTCCGTTACGACGCGCTCGCCGGCTTCGGCCTCGGCCTGGCGACGGCCGCGCGGCCGGACAGCGTGTTCTTCGCGGCGGCCGGCGCGGCGTACGTCCTCCTCTTCGACCGCAAGCGCCTGCCCGGCTTCGCGCTCGGCGCCGCGCTCCCGGCCGGCCTGCTGTTCGCCTACTGGCTCGTCTACACCGGGAGGCTGCGCCCTCCGGAATCGGAGACCCATCAGAGGATATTCGGCGCTTTCCAGCCGGAGGCCTTCTTCGGCCTGATCGCGAGCCCGACGCGAGGCCTGCTGCTCTTCTTCCCTCCCGCCGCCTTCGGCGTCCTCGCCGCGTGTCGCGCGAAGGACGGCCTCACGCGCCTGATGACGGCCGCATGCGCGGGCCCGTGGCTCCTGCTGTGCTTCTTCCACGTCTGGGTCGGAGGCGGGACCTTCGGCCCCCGCTACTTCGCGGTCGTGGCGCTCGTGCTGTGCTGGGCGATGTCCGGCCTCGAACCCTGGCTCGCCGCCTCGGCCGCACGGGCCCGGCTCTGGGCCGCCTCCTCCGCCGCGGCGATCCTCACCCACGCCGCGGGCGGATACCTGCTGTGGCCCGGCACGGAGCACCACGCCACCCAGAAAGCCACGCTTTGGTTCTGGTCCCTGCATCCCCTGGCGAACGTCCTCACCGCCGAGGGAGCCCTGCGCTCGCTCCCGTTCCCCGTCCGGGCGCTGATCTTCGCCGCCGCCCTGGCCGCCGCCTGGCGCGCCGTCCTGCTCCTCGAACGAGCGCCGCGCTGACCGGGCAAAAAAGGACCCCGGTTCGAACGTCGGACCGGGGTGGAGACGCCAGCGCTTTCCAGCTCGCGCCTTCGAGCGCTTTGTTCAGTCGAGTGTTTTGCATCCGAGGGCCTTTTATTGGCCTCTGTTTTCCGCCCGGATAGGGCGGCTTTTTTGGATGAGTCCTCGACCTTAAGGCCTGTCGGCGTCTTCGATCACAGTATAGGCCCGGGGCTGATCTAAATCAATGGCGTTCGTGGAATGATTTTGTATCCTTTTCTCGTCGGGCGCGATGGCGCGCCGGGAGTAATTAATGAAGATTTACATCGACGGCAAGTTCTACGATAAGGACGACGCCAAAATCTCCGTCTTCGACCACGGCGTCCTCTACGGCGACGGGATCTTCGAGGGCATCCGCGCCTACAACGGCCGCATCTTCCGGCTCGACGACCACCTCAAGCGCCTCGACGAGTCCGCGAACGCCATCCTCCTCAAGCTCCCGCTCCCGATCAAGGAGATCGAGAAGGCCATCCTCGAGACCGTCCGCCTCAACGGCCTGAAGGACGCCTACATCCGCCTCGTCGTGACGCGCGGCGTCGGCGACCTCGGCCTCGACATGCGCAAGTGCAAGGACGGCGCGACGCTCTTCATCATCGCCGACCGCATCGAGCTGTACCCCGAGGAGTTCTACGAGAAGGGCCTCACGGTCATCACCTCGACGATCCGCCAGAAGGGCCTGGACCAGGTCACCCCCGGCGTCAAGTCGCTGAACTACCTCGCGAACATCCTCGCGCGCGCCGAGGCCACCGCGGCCGGCGCGCAGGAAGCGATCCTGCTCAACGCGACGGGGCACGTCTCCGAGTGCTCGGGCGACAACATCTTCTACATCAAGGACGGGAAGATCTTCACCCCGCCGACCTCCGCGGGCATACTCGTGGGCGTCACGCGCAACGTCGTCATGGAGCTGTGCGAGAAGAAGCTCGGCGTGAAGGTCATCGAGCGCAACTTCCCGCGCTACGACCTGTACGGCGCCGACGAGGTCTTCCTGACCGGCACCGGCGCCGAGGTCATCGCCGCCGTCAAGATCGACGGCCGCGTCATCGGCAAGGGCGTGGCGGGCGCCACGACGAAGACCCTCATCAAGCACTTCCGAGAGTACGCCAACTCGGCCGCGGCCGGCACGCCGGTGTACGAGACGGTCAAGGCCAAGTAGCCGACGATGGCCCTGACGGTCTTACTGGCCGCAGGCGGCCTTATGCTCGCCTTGGCGGGCTATCGCCTCATCAAGCGCTTCGAGCCCCCCTGGGAGCGCACCGGCTTCCATACCGTGGATTGGCGCCGCGAATTCGGCTATGGCGGCGGCTACATCCTGCTGTTCCTGGGGCTGCTGACGACGGCCGCCATCGCCCCGATGTATTGGATATCGCACTCCCGCTGAGAGGCCCCCTGAGATGAAACTCGTGTCCTGGAACGTCAACGGCGTCCGCGCCGTCTGGAAGAAAGGCTTCGGCGACTGGTTCAAGGCGGAGAAGGCGGACGTCGTCTGCCTCCAGGAGACCAAGGCCCAGCCCGATCAGCTCACGCCCGAGATGATCGACCCGTTCGGCTATCACGGCGAGTTCCACTGGGGAGAGAAAAAGGGCTACTCCGGCGTGGCCACCTTCTCCAAGGCCGCGCCGGCCCTCGTCGAGCGCGGCTTCGGCATCAAGGAGTTCGACAACGAGGGACGGGTCCTCGCGACCAAGCACGGCGACATCACGCTCTTCAACATCTATTTCCCCAACGGGAAGGCCCGCGAGGAGCGGCTGAAGTTCAAGATGGACTTCTACGAGGCTTTCCTCAAAACCGTCATCCCCCGCTACCGCAAGCGCGGCGACGACAAGATCGTGATCTGCGGCGACGTGAACACCGCGCACAAGGAGATCGACCTCGCCCGCCCCAAGGAGAACCGGAAGATCTCCGGCTTCCTGCCCCAGGAGTGCGAGTGGATGGACCGCCTGCTCGCCGACGGCTTCATCGACACCTTCCGCGAGTTCGAGACCGGCCCCGAGCACTACTCGTGGTGGGACCAGCAGTCCCGCGCGCGCGACCGCAACGTCGGCTGGCGCATCGACTACTTCTTCATCTCGAAGAACCTGCGCCCGCGCCTCAAGGGCGCCTTCATCCAGGCCCAGACCATGGGCTCCGACCACTGCCCGGTCGGCATCGAGCTGGCCTAGCCCGAAGCCCTAGCGGACGATCAGCGCGCCGGTCAGGCGCCGCCACAGCCGCCGGGCCCAGCCTTTCACCGACCTCTCGCCGTCCCGCTCCACGACCGTGTCCGAGAGCGGGATCGCCCGCGGGAACGGCTTGCGGCCGAACACGGCGCCGATCCGGTCCAGGCGGCCCAGGCCGACGAGGCGCTTGACCGAGCGGCCGAAGGCGATCGTGCCGAGCGCGGACTCCCCGCCCGCGCCGTCGGACAGGTACCCCTCGACGACGAGCTCCTTGTCCTTGCGGAAATCGAAGAGCCGCCGCAGCGGCGAGCGGCCCTTGTTCTCGGCCTCGAGCCGCGCCCGCCACGCCGCGGCGATGTCCGCGGGGATCGGCTTCCCAGACAGCAGCTCCTCCAACGCCGGGGTCCAGACCGCCGCGTCCTCGACGCCGTCGTACTTCATCACGAGGCGCACGCTGCGCCCGGCGAGGTCGCTGACCGGGATCGGGGCGCCGAATTCCGCGACCTTCCCCGGCAGCGGCCCGGTCGAGTCCATGAACACGAGCCCGGTGTTCTCCTTGCTCCGGGCGAGCATGCCCGAGAAGCGAGCCTGCCCCGTCGTGAGCACGCGGATGCGAGTGACGCCCGGCGTGTCGGCGAGGCGCTTCAAGGTCGAGAGCTTCCGCCACCAGTAGCGCAGGTTCAGATCCGCGAGGCTCTCCGCCGTGAGAGACCCCGGCGCCTTGACCGCGTCGAAGACCAGCATCGCCACGGCCGCCGCGGGCGAGCCCGTCGCGTGCCAGGTCAGCGCCGCCTTCACGATCGCGAAGGCCGCCTCGAGCGCGTAGTAGACGAACCGCGCCACAGGCCCCAGCTCGACCGTCGCGTGCAGCGGCTTCGAGAGCAGGTGGACCGTCGGACCGGAGGCCGGCTCCCGGGCGGGGCGGGCCTCGAACGGCCTGAGCGCTATCTCCGGCGCGGACAGCGCGCCGACCGTGAGCGCCGGCGTCTCGGAGAACCCGCTGCCGAGCGCGCGCGCCATCAAGGCGTCGGCCCCGTCGCGGACCTCGGCGGCGGGCGCGGACTTCAGATCTATCTTCGAGAATTCGGCGATCGCGTCGCGGCCGGCGGAGAGCTTGAGCGGAGCGGCGGACTGCGAACGCGCCGTGACGGGCTCCGCCCGGACCGCGACCGGCGCCGCGATCACCGCGAACGGGGCCGGCGCCGCCAGAGGCGACGGCGCGGCTAAAGCCGGCACGGCCAACGCCGGCACGGCCAACGCCGGCGCGGCCAATGTCGGCGCGAGCGAGGCCGCCGGCATGATGAGAGCCGGCGCGGAAAGCCCCGCCATCGGGGCTTGCGGCAAGACGATGGTCTGGCCGCCGCCCGCCATCGCCACCGCCACGCGCACGCGCTGCGCCCGCGCCCATGGGGCGGCGAGCAGCACCAGCGCGACGGCGAGCCGGATCGCGTGCATACCCTCAGTGTGGCCGTTTGGCCGTGTCTAAGGAAGAGCCCAAAGTCCCACCCCGAAGGGCCCAGGGCCCAGGCCCCGCGCGTGGCACACCTATTCGAATTCACAAAAATAACGATTCATTAATCAGCACAATTCACATAACTTAAGTGATGACCACACTCAACCGCTAAGTGCAACACTTTCCCGGCAAGCTTCCGTCGGTGTCTTGAATCCGAGGCACTTGCGTGGAAGGGCATTTAGCCAGCGCTCGGTGCGTCGCACTTCGTCGTCC